>Ga0308158_10000040_pt1 | contig 343938 bp, 292 predicted proteins | sample PhyBR2_FD_201038 | JGI IMG/M metagenome (GOLD analysis project Ga0308158, IMG submission 201038) | Phyllosphere microbial communities from UC Gill Tract Community Farm, Albany, California, United States - DLSLB.R2 | ecosystem: Host-associated > Plants > Phyllosphere > Unclassified | place...
CACAAGTTGTTCTTCTATTCTCTTAATGATCTTCTCGATGATTCGTCATCATCAAGCTAGGTCGGCTATGTTACTCTAAATCTCTTCAAAGTCAACAGGTAATTTCGATATTTTTAAAACTTTATCTTCAAACCCACAACCTAACCACTCAAGCCAAGTTACTGTTTTTCAACAAGTTTCTATCTGCATCACCGCCGATGGATGTGCATTCTACACTATTTCTCACCCCTTGCAAGCTTGTTTTTATAAAAAAATAAACAAATGTTTACTTATTAACCCATTTGCTTCAATATTTTAAATGAGCAGCTATTTTTTATTCGAATTTTTCGATAAAATAGACAAAATTCACATTTTTAAAGATAATCATGAAATGTATCACAAAGTGATATCAAGGTTCTTTTTACTTACACTTCTATGCTTATCAATGGAGGTGTCTTTTGCTTCGCCTGTTCAAAATTTCTATACATTAACTTTATCAATTATGAGTTATAGCAAACTCTCCACAGGAAGCAATACCACACTGTGCGTAATTGATAACCCAGCAGCAGCGGGAATTTTCCAGACACAGATTAAACAATCTACTTATGGATACAAAGTCCAATCTATTCCTGCAGCTAGTTTTGTTAAGACGCAATGTCAGGCCGTTTATTTTTCAAGTCAAACACCTGCGCAGCAAGAAGCATTAATCAATAGTTATCCATCCCACTCATTACTGTCTTTTAGTGCCAATAATATTGATTGTGAAATTGGAAGTATTTTTTGTTTATATCAGCAAAAAGGGAAATCTACTTTTAAAGTTAATTTAGATACGCTCAGTCGCTCTCAAATTCGTATAGATCCCCGCGTTTTACTTTTAGCCAAAAATGCGGAGTAAGTTATGATTTCTCGGCTGTATAAGTCCAATTCATTGCATAGCGTATTCCGCAGATCTCAAGCAACGATTTTTGCGATTACTTTAATTATCTGTTGTTTTACCTTTGTATCAATTTCTACCTTTACAATGGAAACATATACCAAACAGAATTTAAATATTTTGAGTCTAGCTGTCAGTGAGCGTATACAACCTGCGGTGGTTTTTCGGGATCAACAAACAATTTCGCAAATTTTAAATGAATATACCTCACAGCACTCTATCCGAAGCATTGAGGTTTTCGACAATCAAAATATTCAATTAGCCAATAGCACCAAGAGCAAAGCTTACTATTCCAGATTACAAGTTTTACTTGATCATGTTTTTCTAAAAGACCCAGTAAAACTTAAAATTTTTCATAATAACCAGCAAGTCGGACAACTGATCATCTACGGAAGTTCAGAGCGTATTTTACAATTTATTGTTACTATTTTAATTGGATTGGCAGTGGTCATGTTATTTATGATTATTGCATTGTGGTGGTCAACCAACTCCACCTATCGCTATATCATGCAATCAATGCAACCACTGACTCAAACCGCACAAATTGTTAGCGATCAAAAGGCATACAACCTTCGCTTTCCAAAAAATAATATTAAAGAATTTCAAGATCTAAATGATGTGTTTAATCAACTTTTACATGAGATTCAAACTTGGCACACACATCTTCAAGATGAAAATCATCAATTGTCTTTTGAAGCCAAGCATGATCATCTTACCGCATTGCCGAATCGCAGTTATTTTTATAGTCAACTGTTACATTTGTTTGAGCAACCGAGCTTACGCTCAAATTCGGCTTTAATTTTTATCGATAATAATCAGTTCAAGCGAATTAACGATCAATACGGTCATCCGGCAGGCGATGCAGTTTTAATCGAAATGGCCCAGCGTTTAAAATCACGTATTCGTCAGCATGATTTTATTGCGCGTTTGGGTGGTGATGAATTCGCCATACTTTTAGAATCTGTGCATCAACGTGATCATCTGATTACGATTGCCGAACACTTATTAGAAAGCTGCAAAAAACCGCTCAGTTTTAATGAGCATCAGATTTATTTCAGTTTCAGTATTGGTATTGCTTTTTTCCAGTTTGCCTCGACTCCTGAGGAACTGATCACACAAGCCGATCAGGCCATGTATAAAGCAAAACATCTCCATCATCATTGGTGTATCCACACCCCCTAACCGACAGGCCCCTTATTATGTTTAGTCATCCGTTTAAGATATCGATTTTGGCTGCCATTTGTCTTGTACTTTCCGGTTGTCTAAGCTTCGGGCCGCTAAAGTACAAGCAAGTTCAACTTTTGAAAAAGGAAGGTTTTGTACAAACTGAGGAAGGCTGGACACTTGGCCTACCTGAACGTTTACTCTTTGATTTTGACAAGTCTGAAGTCAATCCGAACCATCGAAATGAATTGGTGCGATTGAGCAATCAACTCAATAAGTATGGCTTACACAAACTTAAAGTGGTGGGATACACAGATAATATTGGCAATACTGACTATAACATCAAGCTCTCGCAAGCACGTGCTCAGAGCGTAGCCACTATTTTTGTTGAGCAAGGTTTTGTGCGTAGCAATATTCAAACTATTGGTCGTGGTGCTTCTCAACCGTTATTACCTAACACCACCGAAGCAAATCGTGCAGCAAATCGACGCGTAGCGATTATTATTGTGCCGTAATCGAATTGTTCATAAGTTAATACAAAGTTAAATACCGCTTTGTATTAACTTTATAAAATGATAAAAACAACAGACGTAAAAAAACCGCAATAAAGCGGATTTTTTATTTACATCTTTAATTTTTTAAAGATGGTCGGAGCAGTAGGATTCGAACCTACGACCCCCTGGTCCCAAACCAGGTGCACTACCAGGCTGTGCTATGCTCCGAAATTGGGGTGAATGACGGGATTCGAACCCGCGACAACTGGAATCACAATCCAGGGCTCTACCAACTGAGCTACATCCACCACTACTGTGGGTTCTACATTACCAAGCTAATCTACCAAATGGCGCGCCTGACAGGATTCGAACCTGTGACCATCCGCTTAGAAGGCGGATGCTCTATCCAACTGAGCTACAGGCGCATGACCGATGATAAAAAATATCATGCGATACTTCCGCCGATTAATTGGTCGGAGCAGTAGGATTCGAACCTACGACCCCCTGGTCCCAAACCAGGTGCACTACCAGGCTGTGCTATGCTCCGTCTTCTCAGCTTTTACTGTATCGCACATCGTGCGGTACGGTGTGCATTCTAGGCGGGACGCTCAACCACGTCAACACCTAGAATTAAAAAAAGTTAAAAAACGTTATCAAATGTATATTTAACAAGCATTTTAGCGTTTTAGTGATGCACTAAAGCTCAACATTCGATCTAAAGGAAGTTTGGCACGTTCGGCAAGTTGTGAATCGACATGAATTTCTTGATCAGCATGTTGTAAAACATGCAAAATCCCATCTAGCTCGTTCATTGCCATCCATGGGCAATGTGCACATGAACGACAGGTTGCTCCCTCACCCGCAGTCGGTGCTTCCACCAGAATTTTATCTGGCACAGCTTGCTGCATCTTGTAAAAAATTCCGCGATCCGTCGCCACAATCAAACGTTGATTAGGTAAAGTCTGGGCCGCCTTAATCAATTGAGATGTACTGCCTACTGCATCGGCAATATCAACCACTGACTCGGGTGATTCAGGATGTACAAGCACCGCAGCATCTGGATAGAGCGCTTTCATATTGGCGATGCCACGGGCACGAAATTCCTCATGCACAATGCAAGCGCCATCCCAAAGCAACATATCGGCACCCGTTTTTTTCTGGATATAACGACCAAGATGCTGATCGGGTGCCCAAATAATTTTTTCACCTAGGCTGTCGAGATGTTCAATGATTTCAACAGCACAACTCGATGTTACCACCCAGTCTGCACGAGCTTTCACCGCGGCTGACGTATTGGCATAGACCACTACGGTATGGTCTGGATGCTGGTCGCAAAACGCAGTAAATTCATCGACAGGACAGCCTAGATCCAACGAACAGGTGGCTTCAAGCGTCGGCATCAGAATAGTTTTTTCAGGCGACAGTATCTTGGCGGTTTCTCCCATAAACTTGACACCTGCCACGACCAAAGTTGTGGCTTCGTGGTCACGGCCAAAACGCGCCATTTCAAGTGAATCTGACACGCACCCGCCTGTAGCCTCTGCCAATTCCTGAACATCTGGATCGCAATAATAGTGTGCCACCAGAACAGCATTGCGTTTTTTGAGTTCTTCCTTGATTTGAGCGAACTTAGCCTGTTTAACTTCTGGACTTAAGTGGTGATCCTTTGGCTCACCTAAACGATCTAAATGCGCTTGCACGATTACTTTTGCATCATTTGCAATTAAAGTCGCATCATTCATAAAACGTCTTCTCTATTCTCTGGCTAGCATTTTGCGAGCGCTAAACGTTAAGGTAACTCAGTATTGAGGCAGATGAGCTACTCAAAAAATTGATGTAAAAAAACCTCACGAATGAGGTTCTTTTATCGATCTGAATTAAGATCGATAATCCGCATTAATCTTGACGTAATCATACGATAGATCGCAGGTATATACAGTATCTTTTGCAGTGCCACGGCCCAAATCTACGCGAATGGTCATTTCAGCTTGCGCCATGACGCGCGCGCCCTGCTCCTCGGTATAATCTGCCGCAGCACCTCCGTCACGACAAATCTGAACATCATCCAGCCAGACTTGTACTTTGCTAGAATCGAGTGCCGGAACACCCGCCTTACCAATAGCCATTACTATTCGTCCCCAGTTTGGATCGGATGCAAACATGGCCGTTTTGATTAATGGTGAATGCGCAATACTGTAGGCGACATCGCAGCATTCCTGAGTATTTTGTCCACCCTCAACGGCAACAGTAATGAATTTGGTTGCCCCTTCGCCATCACGCACAATTAATTGTGCCAAACGGTTCATAACGCGCTGCAATACCTCAAGAAGCGTAGCATAACGAGGATCATGTTCGTTGCTAATTGTTTCACCCCCGGCTTGTGCAGTTGCTACAAAGATACATGAATCGTTAGTTGATGTGTCACCATCGATGGTAATTCGGTTAAATGACTGCTCGACCGTGGTTTTGAGCAACTGTTCCGTCATGGCTTGACTGATTGGTGCATCTGTTGCAACAAAGCCCAACATGGTCGCCATATTCGGACGAATCATTCCTGCCCCTTTGCTGATACCAGTCATGGTATATAACACGCCATCTAGTTCGAATTGTTCGGAAGCACCTTTTGGCGTGGTGTCTGTGGTCATGATCCCGTAAGCAGCATCAGTCCATGCATGATCGTTTAAGTCAGTCAGTGCTGGTTGAATACCTGCGAGCAAACGCTCGATTGGGAGTTGCTCACCAATCACGCCAGTTGAAAAGGGTAAAATCTGATTCGGTTGTACGTGTGCAAGCTCTGCCAGTTTTTCACAGGTTTTTTGTGCGTTTAACAAACCTATGTCACCCGTAGCGGCATTGGCATTGCCCGTATTGATAATTAAGTAACGTGTCGCATTTTCTGTTAAATGTTGTTTTGATACTTGTACGGGCGCTGCGGCAAATGCACTTTGAGTAAATACGCCTGCAACACTTGAACCCTCTACAAATTCAAAAATGACCAAGTCTCGTCGATTTGGATAACGCACATATGCCTCAGTTGAACCAATTTTCACCCCTTTCACCACATGCATGTGCGGCATTGTTACGTCACCAACAGCCATTTTGAAATCCCACTGTGTTTGTTATCGGAAAAAGAAAAGCTTAGAGCAATTAATCAGAAAAATCGAGCATTGTGCGATTTGATTTTTAGATGACTGGATATTAAAAAAGCCAGCATGCAGGCTGGCTTTTTTTCATAAAATACTTAGTTGGTTGCTGGCTGTGTATTAGTTGCCAACAACGCTTGTTTGGCTTTTTCTTGACTGGTAACAGACAATGCAGGGTTTGATGCCACAATACGGTTTGCATTGGCAGAATTGACTGCTGCAATGGCCGCAGTTTTAAGCACAATCGGACGATTCCCGGTGTTACCTAAAGTATAACGAATACCCGTACGCGGACTGATCACTGTGGTGCTGTCATTTTGCACCATCACTTGTGCAGTCGTTGGGCCTTGTGCAGCCTGTACTTTATCGATTGTCGTTGTTTGTGTATTCGATTGAGCAATCGCAAAGCCTGGAACTGCCAATGCGACAAGTGCAATTTTTTGTAATAGCTTTTTCATTGTCTAACCAAGTTTTAAGTCAAGATGTGCAAGTAAATACCATTTAATCTCTGAAACTGCAAATGATATTCACACCTTGCAACAACTCGTAAAAAAAGCAGAACATTTCTGTTCTGCTTTTACTTTAATAAGCATTCATCACAATTTAAAGACGACCGTGGCACTGCTTATACTTCAAGCCAGAACCGCATGGACACGGTGCATTTCGACTGGCTGGCGGCACAACATTTTGCTCAGCAGGAGCTTGCTCTTCAATTTCATGCGGTGTAACAGTTCCTGTCAGACCATCGACTTCGTCGTGTTCAAACGACAAACGCATTGCATCAGCCTGTTGCTGTTGCTGCGCTTCAAGCTCTGCCAACTCTTCAGGTGTCGGAATATGAACACGAGATAGATCAGTCACTACATCTGACTTGATTATACCAAGCATGTTTACAAACAGATTAAACGCTTCTTTTTTGTATTCCTGCTCAGGATTTTTCTGGGCATAGCCACGCAAGTGAATACCTTGACGTAGATAATCCATTGCTGCCAGATGATCTTTCCAGTGACGATCAAGTGAATTCAACATAAAGTGACGCTCAAGCATTGCTGCCGATTCATCACCCATCTGCTCGCGACGTGCTCTGTAACGCGCCAGTACTTCGTCGGTAATACGCTGCACCAATGCCTCTTCATCGAGTCGGCGATCTTCGTCTAACCACTGTTGAACAGGAAGCTCGATCCCCAGATCGACGCGCAAGGCATTTTCCAGACCTTCAATATCCCATTGATCATGGATCGACTCTGGTGGGATGAAGTTTCCAATCAGACCCGCCATCACATCATGATGCATGAGTTCAATCGCATCCTGCAGTGTATGCTCTGCCAAAACGTCATCACGTTGCGAGTAAATGATTTTACGTTGCTCGTTATTGACATCATCGTATTTCAGCAAGTTTTTACGAATATCGAAGTTACGTGCTTCTACTTTACGCTGTGCATTTTCGATAGAACGGCTCACCATTTTATGTTCAATGGCTTCATCTTCTTTCAGACCCATCGCACGCATCATGCCAACCACGCGATCGCCTGCGAAAATCCGCATCAAGTCATCTTCAAGTGAAAGATAGAAGCGCGATACACCTGGGTCACCCTGACGACCAGCACGGCCACGCAACTGGTTGTCAATACGACGTGATTCATGTCGCTCTGAACCCACAATGTGTAAGCCGCCGGCATTAAGTACGATTTCGTGGTCACGTTCCCATTCTGCTTTCAGACGAGCTTCGTCTTCTGCAGTCGGATTTTCGATTTTAGCCAGTTTTGCTTTCCAGTTACCGCCCAAGATAATATCGGTACCACGGCCTGCCATGTTGGTGGCAATCGTAACAGAGTCAGGACTTCCGGCCTGTGCAATAATATCGGCTTCACGTTCGTGCTGTTTCGCGTTTAAAACCTCGTGACGAATACCTGCCTGAGTAAGCTTGTGCGACAGCACTTCACTGGCCTCAATGGTTGCAGTACCCACCAAAATAGGTGCACGCGTCTCTTGAATGGCTCTGATTTCATTCACAATCGCATCGTATTTACCATTACGATTCAAATAAATCAGGTCGTTCATGTCTTTACGAACCATCGGACGATGCGTCGGAATAATCACGACATCTAATCCGTAGATTTCTTTCATTTCAGCGGCTTCGGTATCCGCTGTACCGGTCATACCTGAAAGCTTTTTGTATAAACGGAAGTAGTTCTGGAAAGTTGTGGTGGCGAGCGTTTGGTTTTCTGGTTGAATTTCCAAACCTTCTTTGGCTTCAACCGCCTGATGTAAACCTTCAGACCAGCGACGACCCGGCATGGTACGTCCGGTATGCTCATCGACAATAATCACTTCACCGTTATGAATGATGTAATGTACATCGCGGTGATAAAGAAAATGCGCACGAATTGCAGCGGTTACATGATGGACCAGATTAAGATTGGTCGCAGAATACAAACTTTCGCCTTCGGCGAGTAGCCCCATCTGAATCAATTCTTGCTCAACAGTTTCAAAACCCACTTCGGTCATTTCAACCGAACGTTGCTTTTCATCAATCCAGAAGTGTCCACCATCGGCCACTTTCTCTTCTTTTTGTGGCTGTAGTTTAGGTGGAATATGATTGATTGCCGCATACAACTGTGAAGAATCTTCACTTTGACCTGAAATAATCAACGGTGTTCGTGCTTCATCAATCAAGATCGAGTCGACTTCATCGATAATGGCATAGTTCAGACCACGCTGCTTTTTCTCTTGCAGCGAGAACACCATATTGTCTCGTAAGTAGTCGAAGCCGAACTCGTTGTTGGTCCCGTAAGTGATATCGGCGTGATACGCTTCTGCTTTCTCGGTTGGAGACTGCATTGAGTAAATGGTGCCAATACTGAGGCCTAAAAACTCAAACAATGGACGGTTCAACTCAGCGTCACGCTGCGCCAAATAATCATTGACGGTAATGACATGTACGCCCTGACCACTTAACGCGTTTAAATAACACGCCAAGGTGCCCATGAGCGTTTTACCTTCACCGGTACGCATTTCGGCGATTTTACCTTCATGTAAGGTAATCCCCCCGATGAGCTGAACATCGTAGTGGCGCATTCCCATCACGCGTTTTGCAGCTTCGCGACATACGGCAAAGGCTTCGGGTAAAAGTTTATCTAAACTCTCACCGTTTTGATAACGTTGTTTGAATTCTGGAGTTTTTGCAGATAAGTCTGCATCGCTTAAAGCGGATATCGTCGGCTCGAGCGCATTGATTTGATCGACAATTTTACGCATGCGTTTGAGTTCGCGCTCATTTTTTGTACCGAAGATACCTCCGATCAGACTTACCAACATGAATGAAACTCTCTAAAAACTTGCTTATCAGATGAATAAATTTTTTCTCACTCGTTATTATGGAGCCAGAAATTTGAAGTACAAGGGGTTTAAACAAATCCTCTTAAAAAAAACTCCAGCACAACAGGACGTTGAAAAATCAGACAGTTGCATCAATCCCAAAAATTTGAATTTTTAGCTGGCCAAGAATTTTTAGATATTTTATTTATTTCAAATACTTAATTTTTAATATATACAAAATATTTATAAGAACATACAAAAACCTTCTTTTTATTTGCAAAAGATTTAGCGCATATTAAAAACCTGCAACGCAATAACAACATATAAACGAGGTTGACTAAAATGACGTTACGTCTAGGCGATACAGCCCCTAATTTTGAACAGGAATCGAGCGAAGGTCAGATTAACTTTTATGACTACTTGGGTGATCACTGGGGTATTTTATTTTCGCATCCGGCCGATTACACCCCTGTTTGTACCACCGAACTGGGATACACCGCCAAACTCAAAGATGAATTTGAAAAACGCAACGTAAAAGCGATTGCCTTGTCGGTCGATGATGTTGAGTCACATCATGGCTGGATTAAAGACATCAATGAAACCCAAAACACAACGGTTAACTTTCCGATTATTGCAGATAAAGACCGTCAGGTATCGGAGTTGTATGGTTTTATTCACCCAAATGCCAGCGAAACTGCAACTGTACGTTCATTGGTGATTATTGATCCAAATAAAAAAGTTCGACTGATCATTACCTATCCGGCATCGACCGGACGCAACTTTCATGAAGTGTTGCGTGTCATCGATTCCTTGCAACTGACCGACAACTATAAAGTGGCCACGCCTGCAAATTGGCAACAAGGCGAAGATGTGGTGATTGTGCCGTCAATCAAAGATGAAGCTGAACTCAAAGAGCGCTTTCCGAAAGGTTATAAAGCCGTTAAACCGTACCTGCGCCTCACTCCACAGCCAGACAAAGACTAATCATTCGCACTAAAATGCCCGTTGAAACCACGGGCATTTTTATTTTGATTCAAGATATTCTCTCTTGGATCGCCCCATATTTTGCGGTATAAAAGTTCAAGGTTCTCTTGATTTATTTCGCCATGATCTATCAGATTCATCACTTGCACTGCGGCACGATGTGTCCGGTTTGCGCACCTCTTGTCGGTCAATCGGGATGGCGAGCACATATCATTTGTCATTGCTTGTTGCTCGAAACAGATCAGGGATTGGTACTTATCGATACCGGTTTAGGAATTCAGGATTATCTTCATCCCAAGCAGCGGATTGGGTCTTTCTTGTTAGATATTGGTCAAATCGAACTCAATTTTGAATACAGTGCCATTCAGCAAATCCAAAAATTGGGATTTAGTGCCAAAGACGTCCGACATATTTTTGTTACGCATTTAGATTTTGATCATGCGGGAGGAATATCAGATTTTCCTGAAGCAACTGTGCATGTACTGGCGTCTGAATTTAACGCCACACAGTCATTTAATTTAAAAAACCGTCTACGATACAAAACCGCTCAGTTTAAAAAGCATCGTTACTGGAACTTTGTAGAACATACGCAGGGTGAACCTTGGTTTAATTTTGAGAAGGTTCAGGCTGCCCCACAGTTTAACGACGAGATTTTAATGATTCCTCTTCTGGGACACTCCGCTGGTCATTGTGGGATTGCCATTAAACACTATCAGCGCGGCTGGACACTTTTTTGTGGTGATGCCTATTTTTCTCATCAACAGCTTAAACCAGACTATAAACAAAAAGGACTGGCGCTTTTTGAGCGTGTACTGGCATATGACAACAAGAATCGACTACATAATTTGGCGCGTTTACAGCATATGGCACAGCATGAGCCTGAGATCGAGCTCATTTGTGCACATGATGTGGTGGAGTTTGAACGCTACAGAGCCTTAGATAAATAAATATCTAATCATACACACCCAGCTTCAATATTATTTTTAGAGCATTAACGTTGATCTAAAGGAACCCAGTCGATCACCCAAGCAGATTTCATGTTCAAACTTGGATCTGTCACAATTTTCTTACGCGCTGCATCGGCCGCATCACGATCTTTCGATGGTCCGACCATAATCCGAATCCCTTTAGATGTTGGGCTCGTCGTGACTTTATAACCTTTTGCACGCAGCTTTGACACCACTGCATCTGCATTGGCCTGATTGGCTGCCAGTGCTACCTGCACCATCCAGTTTTTATCTCCATGCTCCAGCAATTCACGTGCTTTCTCTGCTTCGGCTTTTTTCTTGGCATCTTCTTTCTTGGCGTCGTCTTCTTTACGCTTTTTATCTTCCTGTGCTTTTTTCTCAGCTTCGGCTTTGCGTTTAGCCTCTGATGCTTTTTTCTCAGCATCAAGCTGACGCTGTTTTTCGTCCGCGGCTTTTTTATCGGCATCGGCTTTACGTTTGGCTTCTTGCTCTTTTTTGAGCTGATCGGCTTTTTTTTGAGCGTCAGCTGCTAAACGTTGCTGCTCAAGTGTTTTTTTTTCTGCCTCACGCTTTTGCGTGTCTACACTGGCTGTAGATTTAGTGCTTTGAGCGGTATTTTTCTTTTCTTCGACTACTTCAGGCGGAATATTGTCAGAACTTTGCTGAGCAGCTTGGCGACGTGCATTGATGGCAGCATATTCCTCTGCGGCCTTACGCGCGGCATCTGCCTCGGCCTGTTGCTGCATGGCTAAAAATTCAGCTGCACGTGCTTCTTGCTCGGCAACTGATTTCTCCCGCGCACGACGTTGCTGTTCAAGTAATTTCTTCTCTGTTTCAACATCAACTGTCATGGACTGCAATTGTACGGGCGCAGTTGAATTGGCGTCTTTAGTGGTTTGTTCCACTTTTTGCTGTTGTTCTTCAACGTGTGTCTGATGTATTTCTTCTTTGCCTTTGAGTAGCAACGCAGCCAACAATACCCCACCACCCAATAAAACAACGCCACCCATCCAACGCTGTTTGCTGTTCATTGACATTCTTCCAAATACTCCCAAACCGCTTCTAATGTATGAAACGATCCACAAACCAAAATCAACTGATGCGGTTTAACCTTCGCAATTGCAGTGCTAAATGCGTCTTGAATGCTGTCAAATGTTTGAGTTGTTTGATCTTTCAATGCATGCATGAGGTGTTCGAGCGATGCAGCACGCGGGTTATTCAGCGGCGCTACATGCCAACTCGTAATGGCAGGTTTAAGCAAATCAACCACGGTTGAGATGTCTTTATCTGCCAGCATCGAAAAGACAGCAATCACTTCTGTGTATTGTTTATTGTATTCTAAGAAATTTCGCAATTGCTTTAACAAAAAATCAACACCATGCCCATTATGGCCGGCATCAAAAATAACGGTCTTTTGCTCAATATTTCGTAGTTCAAAGCGGCCTGAGAGTTTAGCATTTTGAATACCTTGGCAAATTGCATCCTGCGAGACTATAACGTCACTCATCAAGATTGCTGCAACTGCGGTGGCTATATTTTCAAGTGCCAATGAACCTGTAGGAAGTTGTAGCGTCACTCCCGCACTGGCAAATTGCCAAGTGTTGGGTGTCTCTGCAAGCTGATAGAAATAATCACGCTGTGCAACTTGCAAGTTGGCACGGCATTCTGCGGCTTTGCTTGCAATTGCATCGGGAAGCGTTTGTAATCCGCCAAACACAACAGGAATGTCAGGACGGATAATTCCTGCTTTTTCAAAGGCAATTTTTTCGATGGTATCGCCGAGCCAATCGGTATGATCGAGTCCGATATTGGTAATGACCGCGACATCAGGGTCAATCACATTGACCACATCAAGACGTCCACCCAAGCCAACTTCAAGCACCCAAATATCGCAGGCTTGTTTCTGAAAGATCAAAAATGCCGCTAATGTGGTGGCTTCAAAAAATGACAGGCTTAAACCACATTCACGGCGCGCCTGATCCACTTGAACAAATGCTTCAATAAGTTCCTGATCGGTTACTTCTTGACCTGCCAGCTTAACGCGCTCGTTAAAGCGGTAAATATGCGGAGATTGATATAACCCCACCTTGTAGCCTTGTGCCTGTAATATAGACGCCAAAACAGTGGTGGTTGAGCCTTTGCCATTGGTACCGGCAACGGTAAATATCTTGGCTGAGGGCTGTGTTACCCCCAGTTTTTGGGCCACAGGGAGGACGCGCTCTAGGCCCAAATCAATCCCTGTAACATGAACATGGCCCCAGTACGTGAGCCATGTCATTAAATCATCATTTATACGTGGAGCGTCAAGTTTCAAGGCAAGTTCATCAGCTTAGATACAATGCGAGATACAGTATCACGTAATGCATGACGATGAACAATTTGATCGACCACACCATGATCAAGCAAGTATTCAGCGCGCTGGAACGGCTCTTCTAATGTTTCACGTACGGTTTGCTCAATCACTCGCTTACCAGCAAAGCCGATCATGGCTTTAGGCTCGGCAATGTGCACATCGCCCAGCATCGCCAAAGATGCAGTTACACCGCCGTAAACTGGATGAGTCAATACCACGATATACGGCAATCCTGCATCTTTCATACGCTGAATTGCAGCAGATGTACGCGCCATTTGCATGAGCGACAACATACCTTCTTGCATACGTGCGCCGCCTGATGCAGCAAAACAGATCAAGGCTTGTTTTTGCTCAATTGCACGTTCGGCTGCTTGAACAAAACGATCCCCTACAACCGTACCCATTGAGCCACCCATAAAGTCAAACTCAAATGCACAGGCAATCATTGGAACATTATTAAGTGTACCCTGCATCACCACCAAAGCTTCAGTTTCACCTGTTTTGGTTTGCGCTTCACGCATACGCTCTGGATAAGGTTTGCTGTCGATGAATTTAAGTGGATCTTTGGCTGCAAATTCCTGACCCAACTCGGTGGTCACCTGATCAAAGAACCATGTCAAACGATCACGAGCTTTCATGCGCAAGTGTTCATCGCATGACGGACACACATAGGCATTAAATGCAATGGCAGTACGAGTAACCAGTGCATGACATTCAGGACATTCGATTGTCGGTTCAGTCGAAGTGGCTTTAAGGGCTTGCTGCTCATTGGCAACCTTGATTCCCGGCACTTGACGTTGTGTCCATGGCGTCGATGGGTTTAGGATTTTACCTGGTTTCACTTCTTGATTCATACTAACTCATCGAGCGCAGCTCGAAGCTCCTTGACTTTATTGACCGTTTGTTCAACCGCTTGGTCGATTGCTAACGTAGCAAAAGGTTTAACAAAAGCACTTCCCACAATCACGGCGTCTGCAACTTCACCCATTGCTTTGGCTGAGGCTGCATCACTAATTCCAAATCCGACACCCACCGGAATCGAGGTTTTGGTTTTAATTTTTGCAATGCGCGCTGCAGCTTCTGCAACATCGAGCGTCGCCGCACCCGTCACACCTTTGAGTGATACGTAGTAGATAAAACCACTGGCCTGATTGACCACATGCTGAATACGCTCGTCGGTCGAGGTTGGAGCCAGCAAGAAAATCTGATCCATATCGTGCTGTTTCAGCACAACATCAAACTCTTTGGCTTCTTCTGGGGGTAAATCCACAAGCAATACACCATCGACACCACATTCTTTAGCGTATGCGGCAAACTTTTCGTAACCGATGACTTCAACTGGATTGAGATAGCCCATCAAGACCACAGGCGTTTCCTGATCTTTCTCACGAAACGCTTTGATCATATTCAAGGCATCCATCGTACTGGTTCCACCTGCCAATGCACGTTCGGCAGCCAATGCAATCACTGGACCATCCGCCATTGGATCGGAAAAAGGTAAACCAAGCTCAATGACATCAACACCAGCTTCGACCATCTGATGCAACAATGGCACAGTAACCTGTGGCTGTGGATCACCTGCCATCACATATGAAACCAGTGCTTTACGTTGTTTGGATTTAAGCTGTTCAAAACGGGTGGCGAGACGTGACATAGGGTTGTGCTTTCCTTGATTATTTAAAACTGAGGAGTTGTTTGTAGAAATACAAGACACCGCATTTTAACGCTATTTTTTGTTCATTGAACAGTATCGACATTGTGCGATGCATTTATCTTTAGTATTTCATACAACCCATGGCGTACATTTATCAATATTTTGACTTATTTCTCAATGATCAAAGCTTCCTATTTTTTAAAATACTATTGTGTACATTCGATGCAGCTTTATTCACAAATAATTAAAAAAACAAACTAAAATATAGAGTTATATGATTAGGTAAAATTTTCAAGTCACCATTTTGATTGTTCAAAATAGCTTTTTTGATTTTCTTGATGATTGTGGACAGTTGAATGACAAGAAAAACTGTCTGAGAACTGGTCTATTTTGAGGTATGAGTTGCTGAATCGATACGATGACGTTCGCGAAATTGTTTCGGTGTTTCCCCCGTCCAGCGTTTAAAGGCACGGCCAAAGGCGCTCTGGTCGGCATAGCCTAATAATTCAGCAATTTCTGAAAGCCGGCGCGATTGTTTCAAATATAATTGGCTTTGCTGTAACCGAAATTCATCGACGATTTCCTGAAAATTGAGTGCATGCTGCTTGAGATGGCGCTGTAAGGTTCGTTCGGAGATATGCATTTGCTGTGCAACGTAAGCTTGCAAAATCTCGTTTTTCTCTCGAAAAGCCTGTGCGATGAGGCCCCAGATGCGCTGCTTGAGCTGTTGCTGACGATATTCTAGAGAATCTGATGCACGCAAACTTTGCTGTGCCTGATTGGACAAGATTTGATTGAGTTGCTGATCTGCACCAAAACTACGTGCTTTTAAGACGCGTTCTGAAAAATAAATACGATAGTCACCAGAGACGACTGCTGCGGCGCAGTGATAGAAGCGTGAATAATGCATGAGCGGCAAAGTAGGTAAAAAGCCGAGCTGAACCTGTGTTGGAGGAACCAGAGGCTCCTGTACAATGATTTGTGCAATTTTAAAAATAAGTGCCTGATTCAGCTCATACACCTCCCGATAGTCGATCCAGAGCGCTCCCCAACTGACCTGTATTTCTTGATCATGTTCGATAATTTTAAGCTGCTCAACATTGGTTTGCTTAAAAATAAGGGAATAATATTGTTCGAGCATCAACAGCGCCTGCTGAAGATTTAAGCTGGTTGATGCTAGATAACCCATCAGCCCCACATCTTGAAGTGTGGCATGTTCGGCTAAAATTAAACTGACGGGTCTTGCAAGCACGGTTTGCATTTGCCGGAGCAGACGCACATAGGTGTCTATGTCAAATCCTTGCTCATCATTTCCATCGAGTGCTTTAGAGAAGCTCTGCCAGTCCACTGCGCGTTCTGTACACTCAGCCAGATGCTCTAGCTGATAATGCCGTCGAACCCGTTCGAGTAAACGAAGATAACCAATAATGATTTTTAATGACATGATGCGCGCTCTGATGTCCCTGTCGCTATTTGTATAAAAATTGGCAATAACTGTCAAAACAAACCAGACGATTGTCGCCATACTGAACTGAATCAGTCGATGAGAATTAAAACAATGAACGCACATGTCCAGTATCAGGTCGATCCGGTGGTTCGTATGCATTTGGATTTTAAACTCGAAGATGTTCCACGCTTCTGGTTTGCTGGCGATCCTTTTCGAACCCGGATCTTCGATGCCTTGAGTCTAACTTTTCCAGAGGGCGAACGCTATTTCATTGAATGTGTTCGTATGTTTCGAGACAAGCTTCAAGATGAAGACTTACAAGCTCGCGTTGCCGATTTTATTAAACAAGAAGCTCAGCATGGCATTGCGCACGATAAAATGAATCAACTGATGAAGTTACAGGGAATGCCTGTCGATCAGTTTACAGCAACCCTTAAAAAGATCTTCCGTTTCGAGCTCACGCGACGCTCCAAGCAATACAATATCGCCATGACGGCTGCCGCCGAACATTTAACAGCCTTAATGGCCGACACTTTTTATCGTAAAAAAGCGACTCTGGAGAATGTTCATCCATATGTACGCGCGTTGTTGGCTTGGCATGCCATTGAAGAGATGGAACACCGTGATGTGGCGTTTGATGTGATGAAACAGGTGGGTGAAGTCCCTGAAACTACACGCAAACTGGCGTTGGTGATCACAACGCTGCTGATGTCTGGTTTTACCATGTACCGTGCCAATGTGATGCTGCGCTGTGATGGTTTTACTGCACGTGAACGCTTGCAGTTATTTCGACGTGGCTTGCCTTGGTTTATTGGCCCAAATGGCATTTTAACTGCTATGAAACAACCTTATAAAGATTGGTTTAAAGCCGATTTTCATCCGAGTCAGCATGCGGTGATTCATCAATATGAGGTCTGGGTAAAAACCTTTGAAGCAACCCGCGATCCAATTGTAGCCGGTCAGGCATTTTGGGAAGCAGGCCACTAGGCCTGCCTCGTTTTCGCTTTTACCATTTGGCATAATGCTGTTCGAGCAAACCAAGCTCCTGCTCGAACTCAAGACGGTCTTGACCTTCTATGTCGATAGTGCCACTGATTCTGGCTTGCCACTGACTAAAACGACTGCCTACCATTCGTAGATTCAGATTTTCATAGCGTCGCCAGCCTGTGGTGACCTTCAAGTTGAGTTTTCGATCAAGAGAATGTATCTGCCAGTGATGTGCATCCAGTTGTTCAAATAAAACATCTGCTACAGGATAAAGTACACCGTTGATCCAGATACAGTTTTCGTTACCAAAACTTTCATTTACGCCCGATGCCAGATTAATTCCAATTTTTTGATCTTGTGAATGCCAGAAATTACAAGATAACCAGAACCATGCTGTCTCTGGACGCAAGAATCCGCAGGTATCATCAAGTGATGCCATACTCTTCTGATCAAATTCAATTAATTGTCCCTGTTTATTGGTAAAACATCCTTCAACCGTCAGTGCAGTTTTTTTATGCGTATAGGTCCAGCCGTTGATCCCATTAGGAGAACACAAACTCAAAGCTTGGGTGCCAGCACAAAAAATACGTGCACTAAGAAGAATTTCACCATAGCGTGTGACACGGATATAACGAACGCCATTTGCATGCTGCATATCTAGCTCAAATGCTGATGCATAAAAAAAGCTATGATTAAACAGCGGTTGCTCATCGACTTGTGTTTTACGGGCAAAGGGTTGTAGCGCGTTCCATTCAAGCACTTCTTGGGTGGCATGATTATACAAATAAAAAAAACCGTGTCCGGCCCAACCAATGTCTGCAATCGCGACACCTAAGGTATAGTGCTGATGCCGAATACTACAAAACTTAAACTTTTTATATTTTATTTTTTTACGCCATCCCCGCTCTACCTTGCCATAAGGTGATTTATAGATGTAGCGTTCGGTACTAATAGCAGACGGTTGCTGGGAAAAACGTCCAAATCGCGGCTGACCGTTGTCCTGAATTAAATCCATGTATTCGGCTCCATGACGAAGCACACTCCTTTCAAATCGCTGATTTATTCTTGGGCTTATCAATATATGATTTATTATTACAACTTTAGTCTAAGAGAACTCACTCTAAAATTAAATAAGTATTTTCCCAAACGGTCGAAATAAACGTGCCCTCACTCAAATGCAGATATCGTCCAGCCACGTGGTCGACTGGAATACAATCATCGATATCCAAAATACGATCGGTGTGGCCTTTTTGCCAAAATGTCGGCAGTAAAGTCTTGGCTTGCTGTTTGGCTTCTGAAGCGCTCTGTGCCACCACAAATTTATAACGATGAAGCTCACCAAATTCATCTGGACAATAACCGCCTAAATTGATTAAAAAAAGTTTGAGATCGTCGTGACGCGGCTGATGCTGTGCAAATTCGATTTTGTAACTATGCGCATGTTGTTTCACGCCATTTAATTTTGCCCACGCATCGATATGCAGACCTTTTTGTTCACCAAACCATGCAGCCTTTAACTGCGGATAAATATCTTTAAGATCATCGCCGATTGCAAATACGACATCATGCACTTCGGTATTTGCACGCGCATGGCGTCCGCCGAGCATCACCATATATAAACTGGGCATCATTTTTCCTCTCAAAAAAAATGGGCCACCTCAGTCGCCCATTTTGATTTCATAACCGGGGGATCATTACATTTCGACCATCTCGACCCCATCAATGCGCGCAACCGTCATCAGGTCTTTGTCACCACGACCTGAAAGATTGGCGATAATGATCTGGTCTTTATCCATAGTTGGTGCCAGCTTGGTGACGTATGCCATTGCATGTGCACTTTCAATTGCCGGAATAATCCCTTCAATACGGGTCAGATCACGGAAGCCTTGTAAGGCTTCATCATCATCGATTGGAACATATTGCACGCGCTGCATGTCTTTTAGGAAGCTATGCTCAGGACCAACACCCGGATAATCCAAACCTGCCGAGATACTGTGTGTCTCGATGATTTGACCCTGTGAGTCACTCATCAAATAGGTACGGTTACCATGCAATACACCGACATGCCCTGCATTGAGTGGTGCAGAATGCTTACCGGTCTCAATGCCATGCCCTGCTGCTTCAACGCCATACATTTTCACATCTGGATCGTTCAGGAACGGATGGAACAAACCAATCGCGTTTGAACCACCGCCTACACAGGCCACCAGTGCATCCGGTAAACGTCCGGCTTGCTCTTGAATCTGGCGACGTGCTTCACGTCCAATCACAGACTGGAAATCACGTACTAATTGTGGGTAAGGATGAGGCCCTGCAACTGTACCAATCACGTAATAAGTATCATCTACATTGGTTACCCAGTCACGCATGGCTTCATTCATGGCATCTTTTAGTGTTTTTGAACCGCTTTGCACCGGAACAACAGTTGCTCCCAGCAAACGCATACGGTACACGTTCATGGCTTGACGCTTCACGTCTTCTGCACCCATGAATACCACACACTCAAGACCAAGACGCGCCGCGATGGTTGCCGTTGCAACCCCATGCTGACCCGCACCTGTTTCTGCAATAATTCGCTTCTTACCCGACAATTTGGCCAGTAATGCCTGACCAATCGTGTTGTTCACTTTATGTGAACCAGTATGGTTAAGATCTTCACGTTTTAAATAGATTTGCGCACCACCAAGCTTCTTCGACCATCGCTCAGCATAATAAAGTGGACTCGGGCGGCCTACATAATAGGCAAGATCGCGGTCAAATTCTGCCAGAAACTGTTCATCATTTTTCATACGGCTATAAAGATTTTCTAAATCTTGCAGTGCCGCCATGAGTGTTTCTGATACAAAACGTCCGCCATGAATACCAAAATGCCCACGGGCATCTGGATATTGCGTGTAGTCAATCACGTTATTTTGCTGATCCACATTGGACTCCTTGCATAAATCGTTCGATGAGTTGTTGGTCTTTAATACCTTTTGCGGATTCTACGCCCCCGCTGACATCAACAGCATAAGGCTGTGTGGTGTGGATTGCGTCCGCAATATTATCGGGCGTTAAACCGCCTGCCAATATCAGTGGAATGTCCAATTTTGGAAATTTTGACCAATCAAATTGATGGCCGGTTCCGCCTTTCAGTTCGGGATGCCATGCATCGAGAAGCATTGCACTTGCACCAGCGGCTTGATAGCGCTGAATTTCCTGAACAATATCAAGTTCAGGTTTGACTTGAATGGCCTTATACCATCGACGCTTGCACTGCTCACCAATGAACTGGCACTGAGCAGGTGTTTCATCACCATGTAGTTGTAATACATCCAAGGCAACAGAATCAAGTACTGATTTAATTTCATTGGCGGTTGCATTGACAAATAGCCCAACCACTTGCACGTAAGCCGGAATCTTTTTGACCAATTCTGCCGCTTGTTCGGCTGTGACATTACGTGGACTAGGCGGATAAAAAACCAACCCGATTGCATCTGCACCTGAATCGACAACTGCTTGGATGTCTTGAGAACGGGTGATACCGCAAATTTTTGCGCGCGTTCGCATATACAAAAGCTCATTAAATTGCCTGACCATAGCCGATCTATCGGTCAGTAAACCACTATTGTAATGCAAATTTTAGACTTTGCATCAAAGTTGAACACGATTGAAGGTATTCAGATTGTTTAATCTTCGCACAAACCTTATACTTCGCTCAATTCGCAATAAGTTAAAGCATTCGCTTTAGGGAAACTGGTGTAAATCCAGTACTGCCCCCGCAACGGTAAAAATGTAAACCATATTTAATAAGCCTTTGGGGCTTACACCACTGCACTTGAGGTGTGGGAAGGTGAATATGCTTGTATCCAAAAGATACGCCATTTGAGTCCGGAGACCTGCTTGTTGCTTCTATCCACTCAATCATTCACGTGGGGTGAATGTATGGAGCATAAAACATGTCTATTTCATTTCAGCCTACCCGTTTGGTGGGGGCAATCGCAATTGCGATGGGGTTTTCTTCAACAACTGTTTTTGCTGATGATTCAACAGATGCAACTCAACTTGATCCAATTGTGGTGACTGCATCAAAATCTGAAGAAAAAGCCAGTGCAGTGCCTGCGCGAATTTCAGTAATCGATGAAAAGACGATTCAGCAGAATCCTCTTTTGAATGTATCCGATATTATTCAACGTGATCCGTCTATCTACATCAAACAAAGTGGTGGCATTGGTCAAATTTCAGAAATTTCAATCCGGGGAACAAAATCGGTTCATACTTTAGTTTTAAAAGACGGTGCTCGTTTAAATAGCCAGAATGAATTAGGTCCTTTGTATCCTGCATTTTTAGATACTACAGATGTTCAACAAATTGAAATTTTGAAAGGCCCTGCATCAGTTCAATATGGTAGTGATGCAATTGGTGGTGTCATTCAATTAGTGAGTAAAAAACCAGAAAAAACTGGTGTTGAATTGACGGGTATATATGGTGAGAACAATACATATAAGACCATCGCAAATGCGAATCTTGTAACTGACCATGGTTTTTACGCACAGGCTGGCGCTCAACGACTTGAAAGTGATGGAACACGAATTTTTGAAAGTCAACCTAATGGTGAAAAAGCAGGTTACGATCAAAAAGGATATCATGCAAAAGTTGGATACTATCAGCCTGATTTAATCGATACTTCGGTGTCAATTAGTGAGAATAAGGGCACAAACGTTTTTAGCGAGGATTACATTACCAACACCGCACTAAGACAGTTTAAAAACAGAGTAATCAATACAAAATTTGCCTATAACATTTTACCAGATTTAATTCTGAATGCTTACTATGCAAACGTTCAAGATAAACAAAACGTTCCTTCATACTCTGCATATTACAATACAGAAAATAATGAAAGTGATCTCAACTTAAAATGGAAATTTACTAAGCATCAAAATGTTTTATTAGGTGCAACATATAATGATGCAAATTTTAAAAGTAATTCCATTATTGATACTGACAAAAGTGTAAATAGCACAGGCTACTACCTCCAACATCAACTTAAAAATGAAATTTTTGATACACAGCTTGGTGTACGTCTTGAAGATAATCAAAGATTTGGTAATCATACGGTTGGTCAGGGAGCTGTTAGATATCATTTCATACCGAATGCTAGTGTATATGCAAATATAGGAAGTGCATTTAGAGCACCAACATTGAATGAACTTTATTCACAATGGGGAGGAAATGAAAATTTGGTTCCAGAAAAGAGCGTGTCTTATGAGATTGGAACCGATTACGCAATTACATCCAAGTTAAGTACTAATCTTTCGATCTATCGTACCAACATCAAAGACTTAATTAATTATGTATCTGGGCAAAATATAAATATTCAAAAAGCCAATTTTACTGGTGGCGAAGCTGGTATGAAGTGGAAACAAGATGACTTATTTTTGTCAACGGAATACGCTTATGTGAAGACGGAAAATAAAGCAAACAATAACGAGATTGCATATCGTCCGCGCCATACGATTACAGTGAGCACTGGCTTAGAAAATGAACTTTATGGTATTAGTGCATCAGTCATTGGACGGTCAAAGTCTTATGCTGATAATGCAAATACGCTTAGAGTGCCAGGTTATGCCACCATTGACCTTAATGCTTACTGGAATGTGAATAAGAATGTAAAACTATTCACTAATGTTCAAAATATTGGTGATGTACAATATCGTGAGGTTTTAAATACTTATCCTGCATATGATTGGTATGTAAATTCTGGCCGTCTTGCCTCTGTCGGTGTAACACTAAAATACTAATGTAAACTACTATTTAATCAGGATAATGTCTCACGATATTATCCTGATTTTATTTAACCCTCTTACACATTTTTAGGAAATCTTATGGGACATCGTTTAAGTAAAATTTATACCCGCACAGGTGACTCAGGTACAACTGGTCTGGGGGATGGTTCACGTGTCGCAAAAGATGATTTAAGAATTGCTGCACTCGGCGATGTCGATGAACTCAATGCGATTTTGGGCGTTCTGCGTGCACAGATTGAAAGTTCTATGCTTGAAAACAAATCGACATGGAATAAACATTTAAGCTTGATTCAACACTGGCTCTTTGACTTAGGCGGTGAGGTTTGTATTCCAAACTATAACTTACTGCAACCGCTAAGTATCGAGTTTCTAGAACGTGATATCGATCAAATGAACGAACATTTACCAAACCTTAAAGAGTTTATTTTGCCATCAGGCACTTTAGTTTGCAGTTATGCGCATCAAGCACGTGCGGTGTGTCGTCGGGCTGAGCGAAGCCTGATTGCGGTACAGCAACGTGATCAGAATATCCAGAACACTTCCATTCAGTTACTCAACCGTCTTTCAGACTGGCTGTTTGTGGCTTCACGAGCATTGCAACGCGAGGCTGGTGGCAGTGAAGTGCTGTGGCAAAAAAATATTAATGACACCATTTAAGCGCTAAAATAGTTTTTCTGTTCTGAGCGTAGGACATTTATGCGTATTATTGGCCATCGCGGTGCGCGCGGCGAAGCACCGGAAAACACACTGGGTGGATTTGAATATCTCAAACAGCTCGGTGTTCGTGCTGTCGAGTTTGATGTTCGGCAGCTCAAAGATGCTACAACGGTCATCATGCACGATGATTCGTTTTTAAGAACCACTGGTCACGCTATTTCGCTCTACGAGTGTATGCAAAATGATCTGTGTCAATATGATCATCGCCTGAACTGGCCAGTATGGACTCAAGCCGAATATACCCCAACTTTTAGTCAAGCAATGGCCGTTTTAAAAGATTTTGAACACATCGAGGTCGAGATCAAACATGTCGAGGATCTGGCTCAGGCTGAACGACTAACTACTCGGCTGGATATGGAGCTTCAAGACTTTCATGATCAAATTATTATGACCAGTTTTGACGAGAAGGTATTAAAAACGCTCCAAACTCACAAAAGTCGTTTTAAGCGCGGTTTTCTCATCGAAACCGATATAAAAGCTAAAGCCATAGAAAAGGCACTGGCTTTAGGCTGCTGTCATATCGGATGGATGGATCGACTGGCCACACCCGAGATGATTCAACTGTCGCATGATGCTGGGCTTACCATCAGTGTATGGACAGTCAATGATGTTGAACGCGCGAAAGCATTACGGGATTTAGGTATTGAAGGGCTGATTACTGACGTACCTAAATTGATGCTGGCACATCTCGATTAATCTGGGCAGGTTGGCCCTGCCCGTTGGCTTATTTTCGCTGTGCCACAATCAGCACATTTTGTTCTTTATCGAGTAAAAGCAATTCATTGCCCTGACGCTTGAAGCTCACAATGCGCTGTAAAGCATCCATCAAGTTGGCTTCTTGCACCAAAGCTCGGTCACACACCTGATGATCTGCTTTCACATCAAAACTCAGGCGAGATTGACTGAAATTATAAAGATAACGTCCAAAGACCGGATTACAGCCTGTATGTCCATTTACCGTATTCAAGGTTGAATTCAGGCGAATAGCTGGCAATTGGTTAAAGAAGTTGGCACGTTTTTGCTGAATATGCGTAATTTGCCATGTAATATCCTGTACACCATCGGTAGAGCGTGGTGTCTCAGTCGATTTCACCGCATGATTGGCAGTGTGTTTTGTATTGTGTTGTTGTTTTTGTGGAGGGGCTTGTGTGCTCTGACAAGCGCTCAACAGTGAAGCCAAACTTAAAACCGCAGCGATGTGAACGATTTTTATCAACAATTTTTCCTCCTTGTTTTTTGATCGAAATGACCTATGTTTCTTGCGATAAACATACGATAAAATCAATCGATCCTTTGTTGAATTCTGTTACTGTTTCTTTGAATACACTTGTACAATAATGCTAGTGAACATATGTTCGCTCATGCTAATATGCGTAGTACATCGCCAGTAATCAAAAAAATTTCTGGGCCAAGCTGTTTTGTTTTTTAACCTTTGTTACACAAAGGCTTCTAGGAGCGCTGTCGGAGATGAATCCTCCCCTACCTCAAGCCCCAATTAACTGGATTGCCGTTTTTGCCTTAATTTTTTTACCGCTCGTTGCAGTTATTGCAATTCCCCTGTATGCCTATCACCATGACTTTAGTGCTGCTGCATGGGTGAGCATGTTTGTATTACTGGGAATCAGCAGTCTGGGCATTACAGCCGGTTACCATCGTCTTTGGGCGCATCGTGCCTATGAAGCCACGTTGCCTTTAAAAATCATTTTGATGATTATGGGCACTTTTGCGGTTCAAAACAGCGTGCTTTATTGGGCTTCGGGTCATCGTACTCATCATCGCCATGTCGATGATGTAGAAAAAGATCCGTACTCGATTAAAAACGGATTCTGGTATGCACACTTGGGCTGGATGTTAAAAAATTATCCTGCAGCTGAACCAAACTTTAAAAATGCACCAGACCTGCTCAATGACAAACTGGTGATGTTCCAGCATAAATATTATGTTCCGCTGGTGATTGTGGTTCATGTCGCAATTTTGACACTGGTGGGCTGGGCAGTTGGCGATATGTGGGGCGTGGTTTTACTGGGTGGTTTGGTTCGACTGATCTTGAGCCATCACGTGACCTTCTTTATTAACTCACTGTGTCATATGTGGGGCAAGCGTCCGTATACTGACGAAAACACCGCACGTGATAACTTCTGGTTGGCGATTGCGACTTGGGGTGAAGGCTACCATAACTATCATCACATCTTTCAGTACGACTACCGAAATGGTGTGAAATGGTGGCAGTATGATCCAACAAAATGGCTCATTTGGACTTGCTCAAAACTTGGTTTGGCTAAAAATTTACGTCGTATTCCAAGCTTTAATATTAAAAAAGCTGAACTCGCGATGAAGTTTAAGTACGCCGAGCAGGACTTGGCAATCTATGGCCATGATGTCAATTCCGACTTGGTGCAAATGAAGCAACGTATTGCTCAAGAATACGATGCCTTTACACATACGCTCAATGACTGGGCCAAGTTAAAAGAGCAAGAATTGCATGCCAAAAAGGAAGCGGTGGCAGAAAAAATTCATCAGATGGATCACAAGCTCAAAGTTGATTTTCAATTGCTTGAACATCGTTTGAGTCATCATCGTGAATGTCTGGAAACCCTGATGCGTAATGTCAAAAAGCGCAATGCGGTTTCAGAATAAACCAGAATCTTAAAAGCCCCACCTGGGCTTTTTTTAGGTCTGTTGCTCGCGAATTTGGTTCAATCTAAATTTTTGCTATAGTGACCGTTCAACCGATGAGTTCTCACCATTATGCTTTTCAATTCACGCTACCCGACTTTAAACGCTAAATTGTTTCACCAACAATCACCTGTTCCGCTTAAAGGAGCAAAAGCAGGCCATTTCAATGCTGCTCTGGCAGATGAGTTACAGTGGAACGAACAAGATAAAGCAGCATGGGTTGAGATTTGTAGTGGTCAAACTGTCTTTGAGCAATGCCCTCCACTTGCGATGGTGTATGCGGGCCATCAATTTGGTCAATGGGCCGGACAATTAGGCGATGGCCGCGGTGTGTTGATTGCTCAAGTGTTAGATCGATTTGGACGTACTATAGACCTACACCTTAAAGGTGCCGGGCTAACGCCTTACTCTCGTATGGGCGACGGACGTGCAGTGCTGCGCTCGGTAATTCGTGAATATTTGGCTGGCCATGCACTCAATGCGCTTGGCATTGCATCTAGTAATGCAGTTGGTTTTACAACGTCAACCCAAGGTGTACAACGAGAAACACTTGAATTGGGCGCCATGTTACTACGCACCTCGGATTGTCATATTCGACTTGGGCATTTTGAATGGATTAATCAATATGCTCCTGAGCTTTTGGCAGAGTTTACTCAAAAATGTATCGAGTGGCATTATCCAGAAGCACTTGAAGCAGAACATCCTGTTTTGGCATTTGCCGAGGGCGTGATTCAAAAAACCGCTAAAATGATTGCGGATTGGCAGTTGGTCGGCTTTGCCCATGGTGTCATGAACACTGATAATTTGAATATTACGGGATCGACTCTGGATTTTGGGCCATTTGGATTTATGGAACGTTTTCGCCCTAATTGGATCAACAACCACTCCGATCATCAAGGCCGTTATGTTTATCAAAATCAGCCGAGTATCGGACACTGGAATTTATGGGTATGGCTTAATAATCTGATTCCATTGGCCAAAGAACAAGATAAAGAAGAATTTAAGCAACAACTGGTCAGCTGCCTTGAGGCTTTTGAACCAGCATTCTTGGACTACTATACCGAAGGCCTATGTAAGAAAATGGGCTTACCGCAGTTTCATCATGACAGTTTCGATTGCGGTATGGCATTTTTACGCATTTTACAAAGCGAACAACTGGATTACACCCAAAGTTTTCTCCGCCTACAACAGCATGATTACACTGCACTTCGAGATGACTGCCTAGACATCCGGCAATTTGATACTTTTCTGCAGCAGTACCATCAGATTCGAGAACATCAAGATATTGTAGCGCTTGATCAGACGATGTCTGAAGTGAACCCCGTTTACATTTTACGTAATCATATGGCGCAGCACGCAATTGAACAAGCTGAACGCGGTGACTTTTCAGAAGTAGAGCGTTTATTTACCCTACTTGCCTCACCTTTTACACGCCAACCTGCACTTGAACGAGAGCAGGATCTAGCACCTTTGGCAAGTGATGTTCCTGAAGTGATGGTGAGTTGTTCATCCTAAAATTCACCATTGATATCTGGCGTACAGATAGGCTCCCATACGATGCGCACGATTGGTATTTAAATTATCTGTTAGATATTTAAATCCAATATTTTCATGTTCAAAAGAGAGTCCATAGGCGCGAGACTGTGGCTCATAATGAATCCCTAGTTCACCGAGTGTGAATTGATGAAATACATTGAGTTGATAGAGCGTCAGGTATTCATTCGATAGCGTAGAAATCCCCGCTTTCCATAATGAAGAGACTGGCGCGTAATTGATTGATGATGTGATTTTATAAGGTAAACGCTGGTTATAGCGTTTATGCACACCGAGTTTACCTTGAATATCAAATCTTGGTCGTTGATCTTGATCGTACTTGAGTTCGTATTGAGTATAGGGTGCATTTTTCCAGTACAGATAACTGAAGATATCTTCTGCATGCAGACGGATATCAACTCGATCGAATAATCGTCCTGCTAATCCAACATCCAAAGCATAACCATAACCACGATTTGCTCGGGCATCCCAGCCCATATTCTCCTCTTTCAGCGCTGGCTTGTCATAACTATAGTTTAGTGAAGCATTCAACCAATCTACTCGCTCAAGAAGCTCTTGCATCTGAGTGGTTTGACCTGCTCCCTGAAAATTTCCATCTACATAATGACGACCAATCAAGGCCGTTAATCCTGTTGTAAGGGTCAAATTGTCCTGTAAAGACCAGTCATAGGCAAATCTTGTCCCTACTGCATCCACATGTGCTGCATTTAGTTTTAAGTAATAGCGCTGGTCTGCATCAATCGGTTGATCATTTTCAATCTGATAGTAGAGTTTGGCCAAATCATGACTAAAGTTTAAAACATAATCGTAGCGCCATACCCAGGCATAGTTCCAGTTGCCTTGTTGGAGGCCCAATTGCATTTTGCCATGAGCAAATGCATTGTTTCCAGATCTCAATTTTGGATCTTGCCAATCATCTAAAAAGGACTGAATTGCAATTGGCTGGCTATAGAGATCAGCATTTACACGATATTCAATTTGCTCGGCTTGAGCAAAAATAGAACTTGATACAAACGCAAAGCTTAAAAAATAAATTTTCATGATAAACCAAACAAAAGAGCAGCTTCATAAGCTGCCCTTGTTGTAAATGTTAAGGTGCAATCGTGATAATGGTGTTATCGGTAAATCTCGCGTTATACAATGATCCCGATACTTTGGATAAATCGCCATAACTCGTGCTACCGACCATGATCTTGGTTGAAACAAAGTTATCCAAATCTGGAATTGAAACATAAGCGCCATTTTTATGTTTCACTGTTGCAGCAACTGTTGGTTTGTCTTGATCAAGATTTGAAGAAACGAATTGAATATTGAGCGCATTGCCATCTACATCAATATCCGCTGTTGCATTGCCCACTTTAAATTCATTTCTTAAGCCATTTACCTTTAAGCTAAATGGTGTCTGCTTGTTTTTGGCTTTTAAATTTCCTGTCAAAACGATATTTAGAGAAATATTTAAGAAATTATTGATTGATTCCTTGTTGCCTGTAATATCAATCGGTTTGTTCAAGTCATTGTTTAATTTAGCGCTGGCTTGAATACTAATGTTATCCTGATCTTTGACAGTTGCCACGCCATCTAGTTTGAGTTCATACGGGATCAATCGAACAAAACTGTTTCCGTTATCGACCATGGTCACGGCTTTTGCCTGTCCTGATAGCTCTTTAAATGTGCCTACAAAGCTTTCGTCGGTAGTGAGCTCAATATTTTTAAGCGTTGTCGTTACCGAAGTCGCCATTTCATTTTCGGTACGCTCATCGAAGATTTTGGCATCAGCGTAAAGAATCGAAACTGAAGAATTATCTTTAAATTTAACTGTCGCTTTCTTTTTATTGGCATTGACGGTTTCAAGTTCACTGTTTGCAAAAATACTATACACGTGCGTTGATTCTGCCGTTACTACTGATGGCTGTGATAGGCTTAACTGCTTGACCTGTAAGGTGGTTTTATCTGCATACAATGATATTGGGTTTTGACCAGACACAAACTTGAAACCCGCCCATCGTTCGAAATCGGTTGATCCAGATACTTTTGCGGTCAATCCATTTACTTCAATTTTGAGTGCATTATTGGTCAATTTGAAATCTGGCGCATACAATTCAGATGCTGCATAAAGCCGATCTATATCTTGTGCTGAGTACGTTTTGGTTGAACCTTTTGCATCTTGAAGCGCCAACTCAGACAGTGTCAGCAACAAATTGGTACTATCTTCAATGTCTGGACTAATTTCGGCGACTGCATCGATAGACGGTTGATAGGTCTTTTGAATCTCATCAAAACTATCGTAATACGAAACAATTGTATTTGTGGTCTGAATGAGTTGTTTTGCTTTGTCTAGGTCACTCATCGTATTAGAAGAACCACTTCCATTATTGGATGAGCCAGAGTTACTCGATGAGTCTCCCCCACCACCACCGCAAGCAACAAGTAAAGAAGCGAGTGCGATCACCAAGACTGTTTTCTTGAATATCATTTTTTATCCTTTTTTATAATTACACAAAAAAACAAAATCTACATAAAGACCTCAACTTTTACAACACCCCAAACAGACTATTCTGTATATTTAAAATTAAGTTTCTATTTTTTATGAAATTTATTATTTTCATATCATTCACTTTTAAAGATAACAAAGTATATGTGCTTCGTTTAAGTGATTGCACTTATCCCCATTTTCTGTGGATAACATTGTGATTATCCACAGGATAAGTAACTTTACATGCAAGATGATAGAGCTTAATTTTTTATTAATTAATTTTTTTATCCAACAATTTTCAGGATGAAAAATGAACACTGAAGAAATGAAAAGCTATGCGCTCAGTGTGGCGCTTAGCCTTCCACAGACGAATTTAAGTCAGCCATTTTCAGCCGATTCAGATGTGGTCAAAGTTTTTGATAAAATTTTTATGCTTGCAGGGCATGCGCACGGCCAAGGTTGTATTACTTTAAAAGTAGATCCCGTTCAAGGCGAAATGCTCAAAGATACCTATAGCTGTATTCAAGGTGGCTATTACATGAATAAACGCCACTGGATTTCAATTTATGCAGGCTCTGAAATAAGTGCAGATCTCATTCATGATTTAATTCAAGATTCTTACTTATTGGTAGTGAAAACGCTAAATCGAGCTCAAAAAAATCAGCTGAATGATTCAGATAAATAAAGTTCACTTTCAGTACTAACGCGGAAATACATTGCGCAATTCATTGATAAAGTACTGTTCAACCAAAGAGAGTTTTCGATCTTTATGCCAAGTCAGCAAAATAGGCAATACTGCTGCATGCGGAAGAGGCGGAAGCTGCTTAAACTCATGATGATCGTGCCGTGCCTGAACCATATGTTTAGGTAAAAATCCAATCCCGATACCATGCTTGATAAAACGGATCACTTCATCGATATTATTGGTGGTCACCAGCAAGCGATTTTGCTTGATAATGGTTTCACGCACCTCATTTAACGGCGACATCGGATCATTAAGTTGTTCACTTTGAAATGAAATAAACCCATGTCCTTTGATCTGATCGACCGATTCAAGCGTTTCATGGAAAAGTGGATGTCGAACACTACAAAACAAGGCGTACTTTTGATTGATCAAAGCATGATAATGCAGTTTGGGATACATCTCCCGGCTAATACAAATGCCCAGTGCAGGCACTTTCTGTAAAAGCAATTGATGTATTTCTTTACTTCTGAGTACATCGACCTGAAAGTCGACCATTGGATATTTTTCGTGAAAGTCGTGCAAAACCCGATCGTAACGTGCCGATTCAATGCGGCTGAGTACCAGTAACTTAATCGTTCCGGTGAGACTATTTTTTTCGGTATTCAGGCGCTCTTCATAATCAATTAAATGATTATAAATCGTTAAACTTGCTTCAAAAATGATTTCACCGGTGGGCGTTAAATGAAATTTCCCACCAGTACGAATAATCAGAACATCGCCAATTTGTTCCTCCAAACGCTTTAAACTTTGACTAATCGCAGATTGAGTCAAAAAGAGTTTATTGGCTGCTTTGTTTAAACTCCCTTCTTGCACAATCACGCGAAAAATGCGCAGCAATGACCAGTTACATTTTTCGAGTAAAATATCCGTTTTCACTGCTACGCCTTATTGCATGTGTCTAGTTGAGATCCATCCTATCAAAACTCTTCTAACGCCGTCATTTTCAATGTTGAAATACGGTCAGATTTTTCGGCTACACCAAAACCACGCATGAAACTTTTAAAATTTTCTCCCAGTTTTTCGATACAGTAGCCACCCTCAATTAAGCTTATTGTGGGTACCCCTATCGATTTAATTTTCTCTGCCACTGTTTGAAAGCCTTCAGTGCTCACCGAACACTTGGCCTGTGGATCATCTACATACACATCAAAACCCATCACATGTACCACGACATCAGGCTGATACAGTTTTACAAAGTCAACGGCCTGATCTAAATAGTCAAAAAAAGCGGCTTCTGAACTGCCGTGTGGCATTGGGAAATTTTTGTTGTAACCATAGCCTGCACCAGCACCATATTCATCGGCAAATCCAGCCACGACTGGGTAGAAATTAGTGGGATCGCCATGCACCGATACATAAAGCACATCATCTCGATCGTAGAAAATCTCCTGCACGCCTTGTCCGTGATGCATGTCGGTGTCGATAATTGCAACACGTTTAAAATGCTGGCGCAGATACTGTGCAATGACGGCGGCATTGTTGATATAACAAAACCCCCCAGCACCATCTTTACGAGCGTGGTGTCCTGCTGGACGTGTCAGGCCAATCATCAGGTCAGCATCTTGCTTGATCAGTGCATCGGCACAAGATAATGCTGTTTGTGCAGACCAATATACCGATGTCCAAGTATCCTGACCAATTGGCGCACTTCCATCGGCCAGATATTTCGCAGCTTTGGCTAAAATTCCGATTTCACGATTGTTGTCTCGGATAAAAATATTAGAAAGCACTTCATCGCCCCAATCTTCAGGTAATGCTTTCCATTCGGTATACGCATTTTTTAAAAAGCTAATATAGCCTGGCGTATGCACGCCCAGTAACGGCGCAGTACCAAATTCTTTAGCTATAGATACAGGTAAGCCCATCTCTTGTGACGCACGTAAGAGTTCGTGCATCCGTTCGGGTTTCTCTTGCGGTTGGCGCATTTTTCCACGTGAGTAATAACTTTGCGGACGATGTTTTAATTGTTCTGGATGAAAGAAAATTTGCATATGGGCATCCTTTTTGGCGATCAGCTGACACAAGCCAGTTGCTGAAGTTGGTCAAATTTTAAAACACTGCGTAATAAGACTTCGGCCCCCTGTTGAGCTTGCAGTGGCGTAATATTTTCTGCTTCGTTATGACTTAACCCATTTTCACAAGGGATAAAGATCATGGTGGTTGGGCAGTGTTTGGCCAGATGGATGGCATCATGTCCTGCGCCGCTAACTATTTGCTGATGGCGATATCCCAACTCGTTCACGGCAATCTGAACAGTTTCAATACAATCTGGATCAAACATGGTGGCTGGGCTAAACCAGTGGCGTTGAATGCCAAGCGCGACATCACGCTGCTGCGCAATCTTATGCATATAATCAGTGACCCGCTGTTCCATCTTTAAAATTTCGGCATCGTTGGGATGCCTTAAATCGATCGTCCACTGCACAGCTTGTGGAATGGTATTACGTGATGAATGTGCAACGGAGAGCTCACCAAAGGTAATTAAGCCTTGAGGAAATTGCTTCAAAATCATCTCTTCTAGCGCAGTAATCATCTGTGCAGACGCAATCATGGCATCACGGCGCATCGCCATCGGCGTGGTACCGGCATGCGCTGCTTGCCCAGATACTTCGATGTCCAGCCAGATTATGGCCTGCCCGCCCGTCACTACGCCAATTGCATTTTGGTTCTTTTCCAGCACAGGTCCTTGTTCGATATGCAGTTCATAATATGCAGCAAAATTACGTTTTAACGGCAGCTCACCGCTTTGCCCTGTTCTTACCAACTCAGCGGCCACACTGATTCCATCTTTATCACAGGTTTGCCTGACTTGTTCTTGATCAAGTAACCCCACAAACACCCCTGAACCCATCATGGCGGGGGTAAAGCGTGCACCCTCTTCGTTCATCCATACTGCAATTTCAATTGGATGTCGCGTTTTGATTTGCTGCTCATAAAGACATTGGAGGACTTCAAGCCCTGCCAAGACGCCATAAATTCCGTCAAAACGTCCACCTTTCGGCTGGGTATCTAAATGGCTACCCATTACGATTGGCGGTAGAGATGCATCCAGGCCCTCACGGCGTAAAAACATGTTTCCAATCACATCAAAGTCTACATGCATCCCGATTGCCGAAGCCCAATCGATCAGTCGTTGGCGCCCTTCTCTATCCAGATCGGTGAGCGCCAGTCGTGTGTTGCCACCTTGTTCGGTTGCTCCGATTTGAGCCATCTCCATCAACGTCGACCACAATCTGTTTGTATTTGTTTTCATATTTAATATCCTTTCGAATAGTCGACTGTATTGATCAGCGGCTGCTGCCTTAGAATACGTCGATCATTTTCCAGTATTTGCTGTACCACCACGTCAAGCGGTGCATGTGAAGCCACATGCGGTGTCATCACCACCTTTGGTGTGGTCCATAACGGATGTTCTTTCGGTAAAGGTTCTTGTTCAAACACATCTAAAATGGCACCGCGTAAATGATCCGATTCAAGGCTCTTCATCAAATCATCGACATTTAAATGTGCGCCGCGGCCACTATTAATGATGGCGGCACCTTGCGGTAACTGCCGGAAAGTTTGGTCAGATAGAATCTGTTTGGTTTCTGGCGTAAGCGGTAATAAATTAATCAAAATCTGGGTTTCAGCTAAAAATGCAGGCAGCTCGCTCCAGCCAGCAAAGGTGTCAACACGTTCGATATTTTTTAAAGATTTGGACCAACCCCGAACCTGATAGCCTGCCGCAGCCAGATGCTGTGCGACATAGGCACCCAGCTCACCTAGCCCCAAAATACCCACACAGACATCATGTTCATTTTTTTGTGGCCATTGTCGCCAGATGTGCTGCTGTTGCTGCTGAAGATACACATCAAAACTGCGCTGGTAATACAGCACACCCCACTGCAAATAATTCAACATGCCTTGCTTATGGTGCTGATCGACGATTCGGCAAATTTGGTAGTCTGTGCCAATCTCCTCTAAATTGAGGTGCTCAATTCCCGCCCCCATTGAATGAATCACTTTAAGCTCAGGCAACTGACGTAACTGCTGCATATCGGGAAACCAACAGGCGGCTGTGGTCGCCTGCTGCGCGCGCGGGTCATCTGGCAAGCAAAAATGTGCTGGAGAAGCATGGGCCTCAAAGGCATCGAGCAGCATGGCTCTCGCATAGGATTTGGTCGAAGCAATCACAATCATACGCAGTACTCATCTTGCTGATGCTCAATTAACGATAAAGCCGCCTGCCAAGCATCTTGAATAATCGGCTCGACCTCTTTACGGTTAAACTGTGCTGCGGTGTGGCGACACACCTCGATATCCGGCAGATTCAGCTCAGAGCTGCTCATGGCCTTAATCTGAATCTGACAGGCACGCTCCAAAAAATAAATTTCATGAAATGCGCGCGCAAGCGTGTCTCCAGTCGCAAGTAAACCGTGATTTCTTAAAATCATACAGCGATGTGTACCTAAGTCGCTCACTAGACGTTGCTGCTCATCGAGTGATAAAGCAATACCTTCATAGTTGTGATAGCCGATCTGTTCGTAAAACTTGAGTGCGTGCTGCGACAAAGGCAGCAGACCGTGCTTTTGTGCAGAAACTGCAACGCCATCTGCGGTATGGGTATGAATAATACAATTCACATCAGATCGGGCATGATGAATCGCAGAGTGAATCACGAATCCGGCCGCATTGACTTTTTTGCCTTGATCGTAGCTTTCTACAATTCTTCCGTCATGATCAATCTTGACCAAATTGGAAGCGGTCATTTTTTCAAATGGAATACCATATCGATTGATCAAAAAGTGACAAGGTTCATCTGGCACACGTAAACTAATATGCGTATCGATTAAATCTGTCATACGGTAATACGCAATCAATCGATATAAAGCAGCAAGCTGGCAGCGTGCACTCCATTCCACCGGATTCATATGACTGATGCTGTACGAGGTATTCATGTGGTTCATCCTTTAAGCCGATTCTTCTCGAATCATGTGTGATGCTGAGGTCTGTTGCGGTTTTTGTTTGTCCATGAGCATCTTTACGCCAATCACGCCAATAAAAGACAACAACGATAAGAAGCTAAAAAACAAGGCCAGTGGCATCCACTGTCCCGCATAATGGCTAGCCAACATGGTGCCGATTAGCGGCGTAGTACCCGCACCAATTGCTGCAATAAATTGATACGACACAGAAATACCCGAATAACGCACATGAGTTGGGAAAATATTGGCCATAAAACCTGCCGAAACTGCATATAAGGCCGATAAGCTCACCACCGCGATGGTGATACCAAGTGTCATGAGTATTAAATTTTTAGTTTCTACCAACATAAACATTGGATAAGGCACAATCAAACAAAGTGCAGATACAATAATTAAAAAGCGTTGTGTTCCCATTTTTTCGCCAAACCAAGCAGCAAATGGCATGGTGATAAACTGAATTACCGTGACAAAAAATAGCGTATCTAAAATGGTTTGCTTGCTAATATCGAGATATTGCGTCACGTAGGTAATCATAAAGGTATTGGTGAAAAAGAAACCCGCGGTTCCAATGGTGATGGTGAGCCCAGCAAAGATCACATGTAGTAGATAGTTTTTCAGCAATTCCTTAACCGGATAGTCCACGGTTTTTTCTTTCTTTTGTGCATCTGCAAATTCTGGCGATTCTTCAATACCAAAACGAATCACAAAGCCCACTGCCATTAAAAAGAAACTGAGTAGAAAGGGAATACGCCATCCCCAAGAAGCAAAGGCTGCATCATCTAGGGTACTCACTCCACGAAATACCAATAAGCACAAAATCAGACCCGCCGGACTGCCAAGCTGTGCAAATGAGGCAAAAAAGGTTTTTTTCTCCTTTGGCGCATGTTCACTGGCCATCAGCACTGCGCCACCCCACTCGCCCCCTACCGAAATCCCTTGTAAAAAACGAAAGAAAATCAACAAAATCGGTGCCCAGATTCCAATGCTTGCATAACTCGGGATGAGGCCAATACAAGTCGTGGCCAGCCCCATGAGCACCATAGTGAATAGCAGCATTTTTTTTCGGCCCAAACGATCACCCAAGTGACCAAAAATCAAACCGGCCATAGGTCTGGCAATAAAGCCAACAGCCAAGGTTGCAAACGATGCCAAGGTTCCTGTCACTGGATCTGTTTTTGGAAAAAAAACGGTTCCCAAAATCAGTGCAGCAGCCGTGGCGTAGACATAAAAATCGTAAAACTCAATGGTTGTTCCCATAAATGCGGCTGCGGCAGCTCGCTTTGATTGGTCTTTTTTCATCCCTTTTCACCTTCTAAGCTAGATAATAAATCAGTCATTTTTGTATGGGCTTAATGATGCTGGGCTTGAACGTCCATGTTCGAGCTGGCTCAATTCGCTATAAATACACGATCTGACCCAATTACCTTAATGGAATTGAAAAATATGATGCAAACGAATAATTTTAAAGCAAGGTATTAGTAAATCTTATATGTTTTAAAATGATGCAAATAATGAATTAAACATTGATAAATAATGATTTAATTTAATTATTATGCACAAGATTAAGGATATTTTTCGATCTTATGCACAAAAATAGCGCGCAAATAGATTTCACTGTTTTTTTAGCTTAAGTACAACTTATTTCATGTTTTTCGATGATTAGAGCATATCTTTTTGCTTTAAGTTGACTCCGTATCGACATGCGAGATGATCTTAAAAATAAAAAACGCACCATCTAAACAGTGCGTTAGTCTCAAATTAGATGTATTTATCCATTAGTCTTCAGGATATTCAAAACGATACCCAACCCCATATACCGCCTGCACCCATTCATGGCGATTACCTGTGTCTGCGGCTTCACTGATCTTACGGCGTAAATTTTTAATATGGCTATCGATCACACGGTCTGCCACATCAAAACTGTCTGGATTGATATGATCTAGCAGTTGCGCCCGTGAATACACCTGCCCCAAATGCTCCAAAAATAGCTCGAGTAAGCGAAACTCGGTTGGAGTCAGGTTTAAGGCTTTTTGCTTGTACCAGATTCGTTGCTGTGCCTTATCAATACGAAACATATCATTTTGTTCAGGTTCGGCTTTACGATCCAGACGACGTAAGACTGCCTGAACACGTGCTACCAGCTCTTTGGGGCTAAATGGTTTGCAGACATAGTCATCCGCGCCCATATTAAGACCCAATACTCGATCAATTTCCTCTGTACGCGCGGTCACCATAATAATCGGTAAATCTGACTGTTCACGCACTTTACGGCAAATGGTCAAGCCGTCCATACGCGGCACCATCAAATCCAGAATCATCAGATTGGGTTTACGCTGCACAAAGCTGTCATACGCCTCTTGGCCATCATGAAACATACTGACTTCAAACCCAGACGCCTCTAAATAATCACGAACCAGATGAGCTAATTCCACTTCATCTTCAACTAACATCACATGTTTCATGGATCAAATTTCCTTAATCTTTGATTGTGTTTTTGGAAAAGTCAGAATGCAACGCAGACCACCCAAAGGCGAATGATCAAAGCGCAATTGGCCACCCAGCGCTTGTGCCAGCTTCGACGACAACGCCAAGCCGAGTCCAGTACCACCCGTACTACGTGTACGCGAATCATCAACACGATAAAAACGTTCACCCAAGCGCGCCAGCTGTTCGTCGCTCAGCCCAAGCGGACTGTCATCGACAATTAAAGTCCACTCCGATTCATTTTGTTCAGTATGAATCTTGATCTGCCCGCCAGCTTGCGTATAACGCACACTGTTACTCAATAAGTTCACCACAATTTGTTTGAAGCGATCTATATCTAATTGTAACGTAGTGCCTTCTCCTGCAATCGAAATTTGAAGTTCGGCCTGCTCAAACTTTGGCTTGAAGTGCTCAACTTCCTGTACCAAGACCTCCCACGGATTGACCTCGGCCATATAACATTTCAATTGCTGGGCATCGGCTTGGGCCAAATCGGCCAGATCTTGGGTCAGTTTTTTCAAGCTACTGACCTGACTCATCATGGCGGTCAAATGCTGCGGTGTGGCTTTACGGATGCCGTCCTGCATCGCTTCAATTTGTGCCTGTAAAACGCTTAGCGGAGTTTTTAGCTCATGCGACGTATCGGCCACCCATTGACGTCGAGACTCTTCATGCTGATACAGAATTTTAGCCAATTGATTTAATTGGGTTGCCAGATCACCCAACTCATCATTACGTTTAATTTCAACCTGATGCTTATAATTTCCACGGGTTAATTCACGTGTGGCATTGAGCAGACGTTGAATCGGCTTTTTAAAATAAGTCGCCAATAAAAGTGCCGCAATTAAACTGGTCAAGACCGACAAAGCATAAATCAGCAATAAAAAGCGCTTTTGATTGCTAAAGAAATTAATACTTAAAGCATCGTCTTCATCGAGTACCGGTTTCAGGCCCAAATACCCCACAATCTGGTCTTTGACAATAATCGGACGATAGGAAATCTGCTCATTGGCACTTTCTCCCACCACAAACTGATGCTTGGCATCGTATAACGATAACCGCGAACTTAACCCCAAGCGGTCTGGCATGGCAATAAAACGCTTTTTACCGTCATGATGCATCATGTTGGCCATTTCGGAACCACGGGGTGGTGCTTTTTTCTTTTTGGCATCATCTGGACGGAAAAAATTCTGATTCGAACTGAGTGGAAATTTCAGACCTTCAAAAGGCTGATACTCAGAAGGCAAATTATCTTTTAAAAACTGCCGTTCTTGCTCGTCCAGTACGGGTCTATTTTTAAGACGGTTTTCGTTGGTCAGATCGGGCGAGAGCATAATCATGTTTTGCTCATTGAAAAAACGCTGCTGCAACGCAATATCGTACTGACGGCGTAACCACCAGCGTGACAGACGATCATAATCATCTGGCGCGGCCTGTCCTTCAATTTGTAAAATCTGCGCCTGAATGGCATTGCCCCAATCGCCATAAGTGGTATACACATTGGCCAAATTAGTGATCAAATGATCCAGCTTTTGCATTTCGACATCGGCCACATATTTGGCAAAATTTTTCTGCATGGTCCAGTGCAAAACACTCAGACTCACTGTGGTAATCAGCAAGGTGGTGAGCAGTACGGTTAGAAACAACCGAAGCGCAATGGGAACGCGGCGTATTTTCAAAAGCGAGCTCTCATGATTCGTTTATCTTTTCTATTGTAATCAACACTCAGGCAAAAAAGTCTCCATTGTTCCTTCATGTTTATTATTTAATCTTTATTAGGTTTTTAGTCAGCATACATCCTAGTGGTGTTCACACACTAAATCATTCACTTCGGGGATTCAATATGAACAAAATGGCAAAAATTACACTCTGTATGGCTACAGTGATCAGTATGGGGAGTTTGGCAGCCTGTCAATCCACCATGCCACCTCAAGATCCCAATGCACCTAAAATGATGGATGGCCCGGCAGGCAAACACTGGATGAAACATCACAAACTTACCCCAGAACAACGAGCAGACATGCAACAGCGACGCGCTGAGCGCAAGGCTGAATTTGAACAGATTCAAAAAGCATGTACAGGCCAAGCTGTAGGTCAGACCATTCAGGTAAAAATGGGAGACAAAACAATTGATGGAACCTGTGAGTTACGCTTTAAGCCCAGCAAAATGAATGATCGTATGGCCCCTCCTCCAGCGCCAGCCGCATAAATTTAGCACATCATAAAAAAGGCACTTCGGTGCCTTTTTTTCTGGTCACATCTTTTTACGATTTTGACTATTCCTTTCATTTGAAATTCATAAAAAATTTATATGATTTAATTACTTGTATATTTCAAGATAATTTTCTTTGACTTTACAGTCATGGATTAGACTCCCCGAAATGCTTGTACAGGGGTATAAGTTATTGCACGATGTAATTCATAAGAAAGGTACCTTCGGGTATCCAACCGTAATCGACAGGACATTAGAAACGCTGGTTTAACCAGTATTGAGGAAACCGATATGCCACAATACAAAGCGCCTTTACGTGATATGCAATTTGTTTTGCATGAGTTACTAAATGCTGAAGAGCACTATGCAAAACTTCCTGCATTCCAAGAGAACGTAAGCCGTGAACTGGTTGATCAATATTTAGAAGCGGCTGCAGATTTCTGTGAAAACGAGCTTTCTCCACTCAACCAAATTGGCGACCGTGAAGGCTGTACATGGAATGATGGCGTAGTCACGACGCCAACAGGTTTTAAAGAAGCTTACCAAAAATATATCGAGCTGGGCTTTCCGTCTTTAGCCGCAGAAGAAGCTTACGGCGGTCAAGCATTGCCAAATTCACTCGGTATTGTGATTTCAGAAATGGTCGGTTCGGCTAACTGGGCATGGGGTATGTATCCGGGTTTATCGCACGGTGCAGTGCGTACCCTTGAGCACCATGGCTCAGCGCAACAAAAGGACACCTACCTACCAAAACTCGTTTCAGGCGAGTGGACAGGTACGATGTGTTTGACCGAATCACATGCAGGGTCTGACTTAGGTATTATTCGCACCAAAGCAGAACCAAATGCAGACGGTAGCTATGCCATTTCGGGTGAAAAGATTTTCATCTCGGCGGGTGAGCACGACATGGCCGACAATATTGTACATATTGTCTTGGCACGCTTACCCGATGCACCGAAAGGTACCAAAGGCATCTCACTATTCATTGTGCCAAAATACTTGGTCAATGAAGACGGCTCAATTGGTGAACGCAACGGCGTCCGCTGTGGTTCAATCGAGCACAAAATGGGAATCCATGGTAATGCGACCTGCGTATTGAACTTTGATCGTGCAACAGGTTATTTAATCGGACCTGAAAACCGTGGTCTCAACTGCATGTTTACCTTTATGAATACCGCACGTATTGGTACGGCTGTTCAAGGTTTGGCAGCATCGGAATCATCATTCCAAGGTGCTTTGAGCTATGCCAAAGACCGTTTGGCGATGCGCTCACTCTCTTCACCAAAAGCACCACAGAAAGAAGCCGATCCGATTATTGTGCATCCAGCAGTTCGTAACATGCTGCTTACCCAAAAGGCATTTGCAGAAGGCGGCCGTGCTTTGGTGTATTTGCTGGCACTTTATGCCGATATCGTCGAAAAAGGCGCTGATGAAGAAGAGCGTAAGTTTGCCGACAATATCTTGTCGTTGCTGACACCAATTGGTAAAGCATTCCTGACCGAAACTGGTTATGAAGCAGCCAACAAAGGCGTTCAGGTCTTTGGTGGTCACGGCTTTATTGCTGAACACGGTATGGAGCAGATTGTACGTGATACGCGAATTGCTTGCTTATACGAAGGTACCACTGAAATTCAGGCACTCGACTTGCTTGGCCGTAAAGTACTGCAAACCCAAGGTGCCATGTTGCGTGACTTCACCAAAATGATTCACAAATTTGTTGAAGCCCACAAAGACAACAGCGCCATGAAAGAGTTTATCGAACCGCTTGCGGCTGTAAACAAAGAATGGGGCGACATCACCATGCAAATTGGAATGCGCGCGATGCAAAATCCAGATGAAGTAGGTGCTGCCGCAGTCGATTACCTTTATTACGCAGGTTATGTGACCTTGGCCTACTTATGGGCGCGTATGGCACAGGTTGCGCTTAGCAAACTCGAAGAAGGCTCAAGTGATGTAGATTTTTACAACGCTAAAGTGACCACGGCGCGTTTCTACTTCCAGAAAATCTTGCCGCGCGTTCGCTCACATGTCGACGTATTGTCTACGGGTGTTGAGTCATTGATGTCCTTAGAAGCAGAACACTTCGCGTTCTAATCACAGTTCGGGATCGATTACAACGGCCCCCAACCAGAAAAGGACTGATCAGTTTTGACAGTCCTTTTTTTTCAAATTAGATGTTACATTAAAACCACTGACAACGCTGTGACTCAATGCATTTTCTGTGCAATATTAAAGACATAGAACTATGCAAAAATATTCAAGGTGAAGAATTATGCCAATTTATAATGCGCCACTCGCAGACATGCGATTCATCTTAAATGATGTATTTCAAGCTGAACAATTCTGGCAAGCCAACGAACATCTTGCCCATGTCGATGCAGCAACTGCAGAAGCTATTTTGGAAGAAATGGCAAAATTTGCTCAAAATGTCACACTCCCTTTAAACCGTTCAGGTGATGAAGAAGGTGCACGTTATGAAAATGGCCAAGTCTTCACACCAGCAGGCTTTAAAGAGGCCTTTGCACAGTACGCACAAGGCGGCTGGATCGGATTGGGTGCCGACGAAGAATGGGGCGGTCAGGCCATGCCTAAAATGTTGACCGTGCTGGCCGATGAAATGCTGTTTGCGACCAACCCTTCTTTTTTGCTCTACCCGCTCCTATCGGTTGGTGCAGGTATGGCCTTGAGCAGCTATGCATCACAAGCGCAAAAAGAAACGTATTTACCTAAAATCTATTCAGGTGAATGGTCAGGCACCATGTGTTTGACTGAGCCACATGCCGGTACCGATTTAGGGATTATTAAAACCAAAGCCGATCCGAACGCAGATGGATCGTACAACATCACTGGAACCAAAATCTTTATTACCGGTGGTGATCACGACCTAAGTGAAAATATCATTCATTTGGTATTGGCCAAAACGCCTGATGCACCCGCAGGTTCGCGTGGTATTTCTTTATTTATTGTGCCAAAGTTTTTGGTCAATGACGATGGAAGTCTTGGCGAGCGTAACGCAGTCAGCCCAGGTTCGATCGAACATAAAATGGGAATTAAGGCATCGGCCACTTGTGTAATGAATTTTGACGGTGCCAAAGGCTTTTTAGTGGGTAAAGAAAATGAAGGCTTAGCCGCAATGTTTGTCATGATGAACTATGAACGTTTATCGATGGGTATTCAAGGCTTAGGGGCTTCAGAGTTTGCCTACCAGAATGCGGCACAATATGCCACAGACCGCTTACAAGGTCGTAGCGCATCAGGCGTACAATCGCCGAACAAACCAGCCGACAGCATTTTGGTTCATGGTGATGTACGCCGTATGCTCCTGAATGTACGTGCCAACAATGAAGCATCACGTGCCTTTGCCGTGTATGTTGGGCAGCAACTGGATATCACCAAGTTTTCAACTGATCCAGAAGCCGTAAAGAAAGCCAACGACCGCGTGGCTTTGCTGACGCCAATTGCCAAGGCATACCTCACCGACACCGCCTTTCAGGCAACCCTAGATGCCCAGATGTGTTTTGGTGGGCATGGCTTTATCCGCGAGTGGGGTCTGGAGCAATGTGTTCGTGACTTACGTATTTCACAGATTTACGAAGGCACCAATGGTGTTCAGTCTCAAGATTTGATTGGCCGTAAAACCATTAAATGTGGCGGTGCGTATATCGGTGAATACATCAATGAAATTCGTGATTTCGCCAATACGCTTGCCGCAGATTTAAACTTCATTAAGGATGCAACACTTGATGCTGCCACTGAAGTTGAGGCTGTAACGCAGTTTATTATTGAACAAGCCGCTGAAAATCCAGACTTTCCAAATGCAGCAGCAGTCGATTATTTACATGCGGTCGGTTTACTCAGCTTTGCCTACATGTTTGCCAAAATCGCGGCAGCGGCCAAAGACAAATCTGGTGAGTTTTACCAAAATAAATTGTCGTTGGCACGGTACTTTGTTACCCGCATCTTGCCAGAGCTTGAATCACGTATTCGTAAAATCGAAGCGGGTTCTGATTTGGTCATGAGTTTTGATGAAGCCTACTTTACCGCACAGTCTTAATACGCTCGATTAAAAAAAGCCTGCACATGCAGGCTTTTTTACTGTCTTATATTTTGATCTAAATTTCGGCCAAAAGGCTTAAAAACATCCACTTGAGCCTAATGTCTTGTGTCATGCGCATGAAATTTGCTTAGTGTACATCATACCTTTAATTGATTGCCGAGTTCATTTATGTCTTCTTCTAAACGTCCAAACAGGCTTGAAGCGTTACTCGATCGCTTTGGCAACTATGCTGTTGAAGCATTTCACTATATTGCCCTATTTATTATTGGTTGTATGGTGGTGTGGTCAGCCATTCACACCACCATTGACATCTTCACGGTAAAATCTTACGCCACTATTGATGATATTTTGCTGTTGTTTATTTATTTGGAATTGGGCGCAATGGTCGGGATTTATTTTAAAACCAACCATATGCCAGTGCGCTTTTTAATTTATGTGGCCATAACCGCCCTAACGCGATTGCTCATTTCAGATATTCAGCATAACCATAAAGCAGATGTTAGCCAGTTGATCATTACCGGCTCAATTCTAATCTTGGCCTTAGCCATTTTGATTGTACGTTATGCCTCATGGAACTTCCCCTCTGTGATCCGTGAAAAGCATCAGACACGTCCTTTAGAACAAGGCAAAACGCCACGTCCTGAAGACGATGAACTGGCATAGAAAAGCCCATCCTGCCCCAGGCATTATGGGCTTGTTAAGCTGTCAAAATTAACGATGCGCCAGCAAAATCTGCGCGATAATGCCGGTTGCGACAGCCACCAGTACATAGCGACCATCAATGTACGTCCAACGATGCTGTGGCGGTGGTGGAGGCAATTGATAGTCATACCAATTGTTTACATAGTAACGGTCGGAGTAATACTGCGGCGGTAAGCGATAACCGGGACGAAAACCTTCATGCACGCGATAATAACGCGGAGCTGGCGAAGCATAGTAATACCGGTTTTCTACAATACGCATGTGTGGGGGTGGCCCATAAGATCGCCAGTCACCACGATGCCAATCATCTCGGCGCCAATCTGGATGATGATATGGCCCATCATGCTCATGGTTCCATTGATGACCGGCCCAATCAGGTGGATCTGCTAAGGATAAAGTGGAAGTTCCAAGCAGGACGACAGCGAGTGAAGCAGCGATAATTTTTTTCATTTCGAAATGTCCACAGCATGTGACGCTTGAATCAGCATAAAACTATGGCAAGGATAAATAATGTATAAATCAGCGTGTAGTGCAAGCAATTGTTATTGTTTTTGCCACGATGTAACTTAGCTTAAAATCATGGAGAAGTAGCGTCAGTCATCCTCTAGATATAAAAAAACCACCGCATGGCGGTGGCTCTTAAATTGAATCAAATTAGTAAACTTGATAGATCCGATGGTTGTAGTTTGAAACCAGCAAATAACGACCATCTGCTCTCACCCAGTGATAACCACGCGGTGGAGTTTTCAAGCGATAGGCACGCCAGTTGTTCACTTGATAGCGGTCATGACGCCATGCCGCTGGTAAGCGATCACCGCGCTGAAAACGATGCTCACGGTAGTCACGATGACCGTTATCATGACGGCGGTCATGATCCCATTTGGCAGCAGGTGCAGGGTGACGATCACGTGGGCCATGATCACGATCCCAGTCGGGGCCTGCAAACGCAGTAGCCGATACCCCTAACATCATTGTAGATACCACAAGGGCTTTGAATACAGTATTCATCTGGATGTCCTTTCTTCATCTCTTTATAGACTCATGATAATGGGCGCCCAAGAAGAAAGGATGGACAAAAATACGGACTTTACTATCTGATTGTAATCATCATAAAGAAATCATGAAGAGATGTAACACCTAAGATTCAATCTCATTTTTATCTCAAGACCATTTTCAAGAAATAAAGCCAGCACAATCAAAGGCTCGTACATTCAAAAACGATTAGCGAATACCTTCAATTGTAAAATCTGGTGAGGAAATAAGAAGATAATGCTGATCTACACGAATCCAGCGACGACCTTGCGGTGGCTGATACAAGCGATTGTCGGACCAGTTTTCGACCCAATAGCGGTCATCACGATACTCAATCGGTAAAATTTGGCCCACTACAAATACGTAGCGGGGTTGTCCAGTATGCCAATGATGGGGTCGATAAGGACGAGGAGATGGGACTTGTTGGTTGCTAAAGCCGACGGAGGGTACAGGAGGCTGATTCGCCGAGCGTGACGGATAAACCGGAGGCACCTTTTGATTGGAAAATCCAACAACAGGCGCAGATGGTGAATAATATGTATTTGGGCGTATTGACTGCTGTTGCATTCGATCATCGTGTGCCCAAAGACTCGTTGAGCATACTGTAATCATCATCACGCGTCGCAGGTTTCGAACGATATGAATCAACATGCGCCTCTCCCAAACCATACAGTTATCTTCTCTAGTGTAGAGGAAAACCAGTCAGACCCTACATGACAAACTGTATATAAATCGTCTATGCACAAGAATCGGGCTTTATCGATATAAAATAGAGACTATACTAAGCTGCAATGTGGAGCATGGAACAAGATACAGTGGCAGAATTAAATTTTGAACGTCTTTACCAGTTTTTTAGTAAAGTCCCAAGTATTCAGCAACAGCGCATTTCAGCGCACGGCACAAACGGTGAGCATGCATGGTGGATTAAATTTAGCATCGACACCGAACATGCTTTAGCATGGCAAACCGTACAAGAGCTTGGGCATGTACTGAACTATCTCTCGACCAATGAACGCCTGCCCACACAGTTTTTTCCAGTTTCACCTCCCCCGTATATGAACGGTGAAGCCAAAGACTTTTTGGCATGGGTCATTGAATGTGATCACCCTGAGTTTAGTCCCGATGTAGTGTGTGACTGGTTAGAGGCGCGATTGCCGAATCCGGTTGAAGACGAAAGTCAGTGGAAAATCAAAACCAGCCTAGATGAGCTTGATCAAATGAGCCCGCAAGAACTCGATCAACTGATTCCTCCTACGCATTAAAAAGCAAAGAGAGGCGATGCCTCTCTTTAAAATTTAAAACGTCGAAAGACCCGACCACTCCATAAATCGATAGGTCCAATACTTCAGTTGAGATTCATCGGCATATTGAGCATAGTCCACACTCATCTGACGGCCATTCAGATTTGACCACGCTGTATTAAAATATCGAGTAGCATCCTGAAAAACGGCTGCCTGCGTTTGACCTTTGACCATGATATCTGTTTCCAGATTATAATTTTTCAGATTTCTTGCGGTAAAATTCGCTGAACCCAAAATCATTTCAGCTTGAGTCGCACTGGATTTGATGATCATTTTGCTATGGCACTGCTCGCCATGCGTATCACACCATCGTACCGGAATACCTGCGGCATGCAACTCGGAGGCCACAGGCCGATTTGGAATTCCATTTTTTTGTCGACCAAAGGCATCTTTATTCGGATCTAGTAACACCCGAACCTTTACCCCACGCTCGTGTGCTGCCTTTAAAGCCGAAATAATCTGGCGCTCAGACAAATAAAACATTGCCAGATCCAGTTGATCTTTGGCTTTGGCACGCTGAATTAAATCTAAAACAGCGTGATAAATTGCCGCTTCGGTCAAAAGCTGCACCTGAGGCTCAGTCGTGGGTGCATTGATTTCACCCATAATCACAACAGGTGATGTACCACCCGACATTTGAGCCACACTTTGTTCAGATTGCAACACATCCATTGCCGTCGGGCCAGAGACCACCACAGCAACATTAGAATGACGTGAACTGCCATCGTGCGGATTGGCAGACGTAATCAGACTTTTCCAGCCTTGATCGGTATCGACCACCATGGTTTTTCGATGATTGGCTTTTAAATTGGCCAGTGCCAGATAACTACGAAGAGTGATTTTCTGTTGGCCAAAGGGATTGGGCAACCAGCCTTTTTCGGCGTTGTTCCCAATGCCTTGACAGCATAAATACCACAGGCCAGACCAAGTCGGATTTGAAGCACGCAGCGGAGTCAGATTGGTTTCAATCACATCGACGCCTGCCTGACGAAGCCGACGATATTGCTCAGGAAAAATACCACCGTAAACGGAATTGATCGGATCGGTAATAAACACAATTTGTATATTCGGATGCTCACGGCGCTTTTGAATTAATGCCTGTGTCAGCTCTTGCATCAGAGGACGCTGTGGAATTTTGCTGTCACCTACCTCTGAATTAAACAGAAACATATCCAGCACAATGGTACTCTTGGCTTGCTGAATCAGCGCCAACATTTGATCAAAGATCTGATGATCGTATTGCTGACGCCCCTGTGCATCGAGAAACGTTTGATCTGCTAAAAACTTGAGTTCGGCATGTCGTAGCTTACCGCTATAATTGAGGCCTTGCGGCAAGGGCTTATAGATATGATAAATTGCCGATGCAACATAGCCTAAAACCAACATCCCGACAATTAAAGAAAAATAACGGCGCCCAGACCAATTCAGTTTGGTATGAATTCGTTGAAAAATACGCATAACAAGTTATCCCAATCACTGGGTTCAGACTAGAGAGTCTCGTGAGATGTTTCAAGACTGATTTGGTTAATTCTGCGCGTCAATCTGCTTAAAAACAAAAGGAAAGCCGAGGCTTTCCTTTATGTGTGTAGCGATAAACACATTAAAAATTAAAGTTGATGCCCATGGTAAAATTACGCCCGATTTGTGGAACATCCGATAAAAATGACTCGTGTAGATATACTTTGCTGTCAAGCAGATTATTGGCTTTGGCATAAAGCTGATAACCCGTTTTGGTATTGATTTGCCCATCATACGCCAATCCGAGATTCAGCATGTTGTAACTCTTGCCTTCAGTTTCGTAATTGGCCAGATCATCCTGACCAAAGACATGGTAATACTCGGCTGTTCCTGAGTAACCCTGTCCAAAATCTGCCTTGATCCGCGTGCCTAAGCGTCCACCCGGAATACGTGGAACATTTCCAGCATAATCTAGCTTGCCGCGTACATAATCCCCAAATACCCCCACATTGTAGCGTGGACTGAGTTGATAGCTCACATCTCCATCTACTCCGTAAAAGCGGGCATCGGTTTGATCGTATTGAATCAGACGAAAGTCCTGAAAACGATCTAAGGTATTGGCATAGATAAAGTTGTTGTACCAGCTTTGAAAAGCACTCAAGTTATATTTAAGGCCTTGATCATTGTCAAAATGTAAACCGAGTTCAAGATTATTCGATTTTTCTTTTTGCAAATCGTCATTGCCTAACTCATAGGTATTGGTGGCCATATGTGCGCCATTCGAATATAACTCTTGCGCCAGCGGCAGGCGCTCTTGATGTGAGCCTGTCAAAGACAGTTTGTAATTTGGCTTAAATGCCCAGTCGGTTGAACCCGCCAAAGCGTACGCCGTACCAGTATAATTTTTGGCGCCCACATCTACATCATTGCCATCGATATCAATGGTTTGATGATCGATACGCGATGACACCTGAAAATGCAGTTGATCAATTTGTTTTTCCTGCATACCAAACACGCTGTAGCGTTTGGTGACAGTTGGGTCCATGAGTGCTTCATCACCGTTAATGGTGAGTTTTTGCTGAGTGTATTGTGTGCCAAACTGCCCAGTCCAGCCTGCCCAAGCCATGTTGTCTAAGGTAATACGGGCATCGGTGCCTTTGCTGATAAAGGTAGTATCTGGTTCGTCTCCGTCCATTTCCTGATGCTGGTAATCGGTATAAGTGGCCTGTGCAGCCAGCTTGGAAAACCCTGCAAATGGATCATTCAGCTCAGTTTTGAAATCGTATCGCTTTTCTTTAAGATTAATCCATGCTGCTGCGCCATCTTGCTCCTGCAAAGCGGCCTGTTGATCAGCTAAAGTGCCGCAATCGAGTTTGCCCGCACTGGGTTTACATAAACCATATAACGGATTATCTCCCGGAATCCCGTAGCGATCGTGTCGTTCGCTATAGGCAACTCCGGTATAGCCCCGATCATAAATCCATGACAGTCCGGCATGGTAATCATTGGATTTGGCATAGGTATTGTCTTCACGGCGCGATGTTTCCTGCAAATCATGCGGCAAAATATAATCGTTGGCATCACGCTTTAAACCGCCCACATTCAATGCAAACTGACTGCCCAGTGCGATAGTCGAATCACCTGAATAAACCAAGCCATCATCACCCGTGTTGTAGCGAACACCCAACTGCCCTTCATATCCGTTGTCTGGCATTTTAGATGGAATTTTATGATCGATGACATTGACCAATCCACCCACAGAGCCTGCACCATAAAGCAGCGCTTCAGGGCCTTTTAAAATCTGGATCTGATCGGCTGCATTAGGATCGACCGTCACGGCATGGTCGGGAGAAACCGAGGAAACATCGAGCGTATCACCGCCATTTTGGGTAATTTTGACGCGTGCACCATCTAAGCCACGAATCACAGGCCGGCTCACCCCACCTGTATATTGCGCCGAGTAAACTCCCGATTGACCATTCAAGGCGTTACCGATGGTGGTTCCGCCTTGAATCAGTTGATCGCGTCCCACACTTACATCTCCAGCCGTCTCATTGAACGGCTGTTTGGGCGTAGCTTGAGCTTGAAGTTCAATGGTTGGCAAATCGTTGACAGCAGCATCACTGGGTGTGGTTTGTGCAAAAGCATGCTGAATCGATAGTGAGAGAATAGAAAGTGCAAAGACATGAGAACGAGTAAGCATCGTGATGCTCCAAAAGCCAATCACTCGTTACGTTATAATATATCTATTTTTTTACAAGCAAATTTAACTGGATATTTATATTTCCATTCAAAGCTTGAGTTTTATGGCTTTGATTGAAAATTAAGGTGATTTTAATGCAAATATGAAGGCCAAAACGGTATAGCGGTTAACTTAAATCATGCAGAGCGCCCTTAGGGCACTCCACGTGAAACATTGTTAATTTCATCAATTACTTAGAAGCTAAAATCGACGCCTACAGTAAAGTTACGCCCCACCTGCGGAAGATTCGACAAGAATGACGCATGGTTATACACCGTTTCATCAAGTAAATTATTGGCTTTCACATAGACACGGTAATCAGTGCGATTGCTGGCACGTGCCGCATACGCCAAGCCTAAATTCACCATGTTGTAGCCCGCGGTTTCATTCTCAAAAGCCGCAAATTTATCTTGTTTAAACACATGGAAATATTCGGCTAAGCCAGAAAAACCATCTCCAAAGTCTGCATTGACCCGCGTACCTAAACGGCCACCCGGAATACGTGGGGCATTGCCTTCGGTTTCAATTTTGGCACGCACATAGTCACCAAATACTGTGGCTGTATAGCGTGGAGAAAGTTGATAAGACAACTCTCCCTCCACACCATAAAAGCGTGCTTGATCTTGCGTGTATTCAACCAGACGGAAGTTTTCAAAACGATCCAACGTGCGGGCATAAATGTAGTCGTCAAACCAGTTATGAAACACATGCAGATGATAATTTAGCTTATCTGCATCGTAGTGAAAGCCAAGCTCAAGATTGTTGGATTTTTCAGTACTTAAGTTTTGATTGCCCAGTTCATAGGTATTGGTGGCCAAATGTTTACCATTGGCATATAGCTCTTGCGCCAGTGGCATCCGTTCTTGATGTGATGCGACAAAGGATAATTTATAATTTGGTGCAAATGCCCAGTTGGCAGCGCCTGAATACGAAAAGGCATGATCATCATAGTTTTTTTGCGGAGAATCGATATCAATTTTTTGCTGATCAAAACGCGCAGCCACTTCAAAATGCACATCGTTCCACTGGGTATGTTCAAGTGCAAATAGACTCCATTTGTCGGTAGTACTCGGGCCAGCAAAGAGCGACTCTTCGCCAGTAATATCGAGTTTCTGGCGACCAAACTGTGCACCTACCACGCCTTCCCACTTGGCTAAAGGCTGATGTACCAATTCTAGACGTGCATCATAACCTTGGCTTTTGAAAGTGGTTGCGGCCTCTCCTTCTTCGATTTCATCATGTTTGTAATCGGTATAACTGGCTTGTGCACGTAGTTTGCTAAAACCAGAAAAGGGATCATTCAGTTCGGTTCTAAAATCGTAGCGCTCAGATTTTAAATTGACCCATGGCCCTGCATGATCGTGTGCATGTTCGTGATCGTGGTCATGACCCTCTTCTACGGCATGATTTTCATGGTCATGATCATCGTGACTGCCGCAATGCAATTTTAAACCATGCGGATGACAGCTCTCATATTCATGGCTATGACCGGGTAAGCCATATTTATCCTGACGGTTGGTATAAGAAATGCCGGTAAAACCGCGATCATGAATCCAAGACAAACCTACTGTCGCCTCTTCAGATTTGGCAAAGGTATTGTCAACGCGACGCTCTTTTTCACCTTCATGCAGATAATTCGGTGCAATGTAATTATTGGCATCTCGCTTCAGGCCTTCAAGTCTTAATGCAACTTGCTCGCCTAAACCTACCGTTAAGCCTGCACTCCCTAACTTCTCGTCGCTGCCCGTGTTGTAACGCAGTCCGACCTGCCCTTCATATCCTTGTTCAGGCATTTGAGTCGGAATCTTGTTGTCTGTCACGTTGACGAGTCCACCGACTGTACCTGCACCATACAGCAACGTTGAAGGCCCACGTACAATTTCAACTTGCTTGGCTAAAATCGGATTGACCATCACGGCATGATCTGGAGACAAGGTTGAAACATCAATCGTTTCCGAGGCGTTTTGTAATACCTTCACACGTGCGCTGTCTTGACCACGAATGACAGGACGGCTTGCGCCAGGGCCAAACTGGTTCGAATACACACCCACCTGATCACTTAACGCCTCACCAATGGTAGCACCGCCCTGTACCAATTGCTGATTTTGAATAATATTGTCTGCCGCAGCATAATCGACCGCAGTTTGAACCAATGGATGCGCGGTTGCTTCGATAGTTTTGAGTTTTGATACGGTGTTTGTTTCATTGGCCGCATGTACCACACTTGATAGCGCAGCAAAAATTGAAAGTGTGAGCACACTTCTGGTGAACAACATTGGATTCCCCTCGAATTCTTAAAATCTTAAAATCTGCTTAATTTTTGTAATATTATAACATTGCACTATTTTTGCAATAAAAAACATTCTCAAACTGCATTGTCGACTACACTAGGCGCGACCTAAAAGACAAAATAATTTTGCTTTCAATATGCCGTTTACGCTTTCACATGCCATTTTGGCACCTCCAATTGCCAAACTGAGCGGCCAGCGCTTACCTGTTGCTGCTCTGGCAATCGGCTGTATGACTCCCGATTTGTTTCGATTATTTACCAATGCCAGCTTGACCATCAGTCATGAGTGGTCTGGGATGATTGTGCCTAATCTGTTGGTTGGGCTGCTTTTTTGTGCGGTGTGGTATGTGCTGTATCGTCCATTTATCTATCGCTGGCTGTCTCTACACGATCCACTCAATCTGAATACTCTAGACCGTACCTGTGGCTTTTTGATTGGCTGTGTGGTTTCAGTTTTAATTGGCGCAGCCACACATATTATTTGGGATGGTCTTACCCATGCCGATTTTCGAACCTTTGTCTTTCAAGATGCACTGAGCAGAGAAATTTCGATTTTGGGCTATCCCACCCATGTACATATGCTCATGCAGATTGGTACTTCGGTGGTAACTCTGCCAATTTTGATCTGGATGTGTTTACACTATTTTAAGCAGCATCAGCAGACTAGACTGGTATCACGACTGATTCAGCGTTTTTGCTGGACTGCGTTTATTTTTTCTATGTTAAGCGGCCTATATTGGGTGATGGGCTATGCCGAACCACTCAGCCTCGATTCGTGGAAAGCAGAAACCTACGATCATGTGGGTAAATCGATCAATTACTTTTTCCGCGGGTTTCTTGGCAGTATGGCGCTATGGTCAATTGTATTTTTGGCATGGTTTGGTTTTTCCACACAACCAGATCCACAAAGTTGATTAAATCCGTTCAAAAATAGCGCATTTTTAGCAGTTTTTGGCGCTAGTTCTTGTGACACGCCACTCAAAAAGGCATAATCGCTGATTCACTGGCGGTACGCTGTTTACGTATACGCCCCAGCAGCCAATATAGTTTGGATTTTTACGACATGATGCGAACTCATTACTGTGGCTCTTTAACAGAAGCCCAAATTGACCAAACCGTAACCCTATGTGGATGGGTACACCGTCGCCGAGATCATGGTGGTGTGATTTTCCTTGATATGCGTGACCGCGATGGTTTGGTTCAAGTGGTTATTGACCCTGATACGCCAGAGGCATTTGCGACCGCAGATAAAGTACGCTCTGAGTTTGTACTGAAAATTACAGGTCGTGTACGTCGCCGCTATGAGGGCACTGAAAATTCAAATATGGTCAGTGGTCAAATTGAAGTGTTGGGCAAAGAGATCGAAGTTCTCGCACAATCTGAAACTCCGCCATTTCCATTAAATGATGACAATATTAATATTTCTGAAGAGCATCGTTTAAAATACCGTTTCTTGGACATTCGTCGTCCAGAAATGCTAGATCGTTTGCGTTTTCGCTCTAAAGTGACCAACCTGATTCGTAACTACCTAGACGATCATGGTTTCTTAGATGTTGAAACCCCAATCTTAACGCGTGCAACACCTGAAGGCGCACGTGACTATTTGGTTCCAAGCCGCGTACAAAATGGAAGTTTCTATGCTCTTCCACAATCACCACAGTTGTTCAAACAATTGTTGATGGTGGGCGGTATTGATCGTTACTACCAAATTGCAAAGTGTTTCCGTGACGAAGATTTGCGTGCAGACCGTCAGCCTGAATTTACCCAGATCGACATCGAAACATCATTCTTAAATGATGATGACATTATGGATCTGATGGAAGGCATGACCGTTAAGCTGTTTGACGAATTGCTTGGTATCAAGTTCGACAAGTTCCAGCGTATGCCTTACAGCGAAGCGATGCGTGACTATGCATCGGACAAACCAGACTTGCGTATTCCGCTTAAACTGGTTGATGTTGCAGATCTGATGCAAGACGTCGAGTTTAAAGTATTTGCGGGTCCAGCCAAAGATCCTAAAGGCCGTATTGCAGCACTTCGCGTGCCGGGCGCAGGCGCTTTGCCACGTAGTGCGATTGATGAATACACCAAATTTGTGGGCATTTATGGCGCTAAAGGCCTCGCTTACATCAAGGTCAATGAAATTGAAAAAGGCGTAGAAGGCTTACAGTCTCCAATCGTAAAATTCATTGAACCGATCGTGATGCAATTGCTTGAGCGTGTAGGCGCAGAAAATGGCGATATCGTCTTCTTTGGTGCAGATAAAGCCAAAGTGGTAAATGATGCCATGGGTGCACTTCGTGTGAAAATCGGTCACGACCTTAAACTTGCAACCTGTGAATGGGCGCCGCTTTGGGTGGTCGACTTCCCAATGTTTGAAGAAACAGATGATGGTAAATGGACTTCAGTTCACCACCCATTTACGCTGCCAAAATCAAGCGTTGAAGATGTGAAAGCAAATCCGGGTGAAGCACTTTCCGTTGCTTATGACATGGTATTGAATGGTACCGAAGTCGGTGGTGGTTCATTACGTATTTATACGCTTGAAATGCAAAAAGCCATCTTTGAAGCATTGGGTATTTCAGACGAAGAAGCCGAAGAGAAGTTTAGCTTCTTGCTGAATGCCTTGCGCTATGGCGCGCCTCCACATGGTGGTTTGGCATTTGGTCTAGATCGTTTAATCATGCTCATGACTGGTGCGTCTTCAATTCGTGATGTGATTGCATTCCCGAAAACCAAGACTGCTGAATGTCCATTGACTCAGGCACCAGCACCAGTTGAAGCGAATCAACTACGTGATTTGGGTATTCGTTTACGCGAGCAGCCAAAGAAAGAGGCTTGATTTTAGTTTAATGAATTAAGCTATCTGCCTTAAGTCTTACACCCTGACAGTTGAAAACTTTAATTCAACTCTCGGGGTGTTTTTATATCTTTAGCGCTCGAAACTAGATGGTAAATTAAATTGATCAGAAAAAATTTCAATAATTTCAGCTTTTAACTGTTCAAAATTTTGTACATGCTCATGATCATTTAAACAAACTTGAGCCAGTTTTTGCATTTTGACAGCCTCTTTTATTTCGGTTAAAGATTCAAACTTAAGATCATAATTTTGACCTCGATCAAGTATATCAACCGGATAAAATTTTCCAGAGCATAATTGCCACATCCGAAATAGATACTGATTTACATCTAATGGCTCTCTAAAACGATGCGTACATACGTGTTGTAAATAATCCTGCTCTTTTTCCCACACTTCATTAAATATCGATTTTAAAAAAGGTTGTGGTAAGTGCGTATTATAAAAATTTGAAAATTTTCGATTATAAAGCTCTAAAAAATTAGTCCAGTTATTTTTAAACCGATAATGAAGATTAAAGAATGCACGAGGCATCTGTTTGAAAAGCTGGCGTTTATTGAAATATTTATTAATAATCGCAACATCCGTGAGGGTGACTGCACCCAAAAAGTTTTCTTCACCCACCACCATCAAAGGTTGTAAAACAAGCCCATCACAAGGCAGTCCTTTTCGAAAGAAAAACTCAGGCAGAAGCGGCTGAGTGATAAACATATCATCATTGAAATAGACGAAATGTTCAGCCAAACCTTCAATTTTATGAAGATTAATTTCGATGACATGAGAGCTAAATGTAGGTAAACAGGCTGCATCGATAATTTGATCATGTGTAACGAAGTTGAGTTTTGGATGCTCTTTCATTAGAAATTCTGGAAAGTGTCCGCATGTTACGATATGAATTTTTCTGACCCATGGGCAGTATTTTTCTACAGATCTAAACCAATATTGTAAATTTTCCCAGTCACGATATCGGCACTGTTCATCTAACAAGTCGTCTGTAAAAACAGCGTCTTTGTATTTGAAGCGAACAAATTCTTTTTTCCAATTTATATCATTTGAATCGACCCAAATCATTACAAAATCAATTGGATGTTTCAAATCTTTATCCCCAAGCTCAATGGCACAATCTCAAAAACGAACAGCATTTAAAGCCAAAGCATAAGAAATAAAATGAATTTATGGTGAGATCACGTTAAATATTCTTCACAATTAGCACATAATGATAATTTGTTACTTTTATTACCGATAACATTCTCAAATTAGATGATTGTGTTGAGCTGACTACCGTCGAATGGCATAATATAGTTTTCTCCCCCTTCGGATAACTCATTATGGCTATGCGTTCTGATGTGCGCCGTCACGCGCTTGTGGTTATTGGTTTTTCATTAGCTCAATGGTTATTTATGCGTTATATCTTGGCTAACGAACTGTTCAATTTAGATACGAATCAACGCATTCTATTTTTCTGTGTGAGTAGCTTGGCTGGTGCATTACTGATTTTTGTTGCACTCATTTATATGGTTTTAAAGGGAAATGCCGATAATTAGTTTTGGTACGATATAAATTCATGATGAAATATAAAAAATATTTAATTTCTATACAAAAAAAAGGAGATCAACGGTATGACTCCTTTTTTAATCACAATCATTTTGAAGAAAAAGATTTTACTATTTTTGGTGTCAAAGGAAATGAATTAAGTTTAGATGAATATTTTAAACTCGCTGTAGCAAACCATATAACGCCGTTAACACCCGCAGAATTAGGTTGTACCCTTTCTCACTTAGAAGCACTCAAAGATTTTTTAGCTTCTGATGCTCAATATGCTTATGTTTTTGAAGATGACGTAATTTTTAAATGTGCAATAAATTTCGATCATGAATTCAGTTTTTTAGAAAACGGATTTATCTTAAGTTTAGGCGGAATTAATTTATATCTTTGCAATAAAGCAAGAGGTCAAATTTTAAAAGAAAAATTTTATGATCGCCCTATTCTGAAGCTTCATCCTTACTTTTCGGACAAAGCCTTTTATACAATGGGTTATGTTATAGATAGAACGGCAGCGCAAGCTTTCATTGATTACAATAAAATCGTACATCTTGCTGATGACTGGGAGGGATTCTTAAAATACGCCCCATCCATCAGTTTTTATTTCACAGATATATTGGCGCATCCAGAACTTAACTTTGTTAAAAACACACAAAGTTCGATTGAGAATGAACGCCTCGCCATTTTAAAACCGGCTCCCTTACCTCATTCTATTTTTCAACTTCTTGCTTTTTACTTAAAGCGAAAGCTTTTTAGTTTTAAGAAAAAACTTAAACGACTTTCAACGCAACGTTATCCTGAATATTAATATTTTTTTAAAGTGAGCGTTTTAAATTTCATCCTTAAATAATAAAACTGATCTTTCTCTTCTTTATTAATACTTTGCGTCAACGTGCGCTCATGTTCAAGATAACTCAAATTAGAATTATTTTGAATCACAGGATGATCAAAAATAAAACTGACATATACATTAAAATCTTGTTGTAGAACGATCAGATCTTGCCAGTGATCATAAATTTTTGGAGTCTGATGATAACTTAGTAACATCGCTGCCATTTTACGATCCACCACATAGGCGTAGGCATAAGCTAAACGATCAAGGAAATCATGATCAACTTTAAGTACTTTTTGTTCATATAATCTTTGATTTAGCTCGTAACCACGAACGCGATTACAAATTTTCATTTGAATACCGCCTAGGCTGAACAGAAAATTTTCACCCAGATGTAGTTCTTCTAACTTTGCTTCTAAATCGTCAAAATCGATTTCAAAACGTTCAATGACATCGTCTTCAAAAATAATCGCATACTTTTCATCGGAACTAAGAAAATCTTTGAGTGCTTCTAAATGAGAAAGTGTACAACCCAGCTCACCAGGCGTCATGGGCTTGCTTTTACCTGCAACACCCATTTCGAAATATTGGCTAACACTTAAGTTTTTTCCAATAATTCCAAATTGTTTAAATTCATCTTTATAGTTATGAAAAGTCCGTTGTTCGTAAAATCCTTGTAACCTTTTACTGTCTTGCGATTCAATACTAATTAAATATTTTTTCATTTCAATCAAATGCTAAAATAAACGCCAATATTTTACTTAATTTTTCTTTTTTCGAGTGTAAAATTTAATGATAAAGCGTGAAATTCTAAAAAAATGGTATAAATACCAACAAAAAAAACAAGATAAAACTTTTGATTCTCACTGGTATATGCGTTTTGGCTGGTTAGCGCAGCCCTTTTCAGGTTTAGATCAACTTAATGATCTGTTTGAGATCCACTCTCCTCGCCGCTTCACTTTTGCAGACAGTTTCTATGCCGAAGAAGATGGCCGTCATTTTATTTTTTTTGAAGAAGTCGACGATCAGCATCCAGTGGGATTCTTGTCTGTCTTAGAGGTATTTAAAGATGGCACATATACCGAACCGACCGCCATATTAAAACTAGATTATCACCTTTCTTATCCCTGTGTTTTTAAAATAGATCATGACTGGTACATGATTCCAGAAACAACAGCCAATAAAACCATCGAGCTCTGGAAATGCACAAAATTCCCCTTTGTTTGGGAGCAGCACTCAGTGCTTATGGACAATATTGAGGCTGTAGATACCACCCCGTTTTATCATGAAGGCTTATGGTATCTGTTTACATCCACACGCAGAAATTGCAAAAAATTTGGTGATCGTCTGGATTTGTTTTTTACCGAAAATTTATTACAGCCTGAGTGGAAAGAGCATCCACAAAACCCAGTATGCACTGGAAAGTTACAATGTCGAATGGCAGGTAAACCGTTCATCTACAAAGACATGCTGGTTCGACCAAGTCAGGATTCGCTCAAACGCTACGGCGGGCATATCGAACTCAAGCGTATTTTAACTTTAAGCCCATCTGAATATGCCGAAGAATTAATTGAAACCGTACTGCCCGATTGGCAAGCAGAAGATGATGGTTGTCACACCATCGATGTTCATTCCAATTTTGTGGTATTAGATGCAATTCGCTTAACACCCAAACAAAAATAACTGACTTAAACTTATTTTAAAGCCTGTTGGTACACCTTTAATGTGTGCTGGGTCATGGCATCAAGTGAGAGCTGGCTTGCTGCTCGATGAAACGCGGGCTGGAATTCTTGGTCGAGTTGATCAAGGTGCATTACCGCCTCGTTGATCAATTGACGCAGATGCTCGACATCAAAGCCAGCTGCAATATATGTTTCTGGAATAAATTCCCTTACCATACCTACATCTGTTGAAATGACAGGAATTTTAGCCAATAAAGCTTCAGCTAAAATAATGGGCCCACCCTCACGTGACGAACTGATCACCACAAAGCTTGCGGAGGCTAAATAGCGGTAAATATCGGTCTGATGGCCCAACAGATGAATTTTGTGCTCAAGTTTAAGCGCCCTAATTTTTTGAGATAACCGCTCACGTTCTGGACCATCCCCCAAAATTTCAAGCTGCATATCTATATCTTGCCAAGCGTCAATCAAGCGATCAAAGCCTTTGACTGGATCTAAACGCCCTACCGCAACTGCTTTTCGAATCGGTTCGATCGGCTGCTGATGCTTATTTGAAATAGCTTGAATCGACACGCCATTATGTACCACATGTACAGAACGGACGGGCAGAATTTTTTTGGCAACCGATTGACTCACCGTAATGACTTCAGAAAAGTGACGATAGCTTTTCATGTTATTTTTCATACCATGAATCGTCGCGACACTCGGTAACTTTAGAAATGGGAGTAAAAAATTCAGCATTTTAGAGGCTTTGCCGCCTTGTGCATGAATAAGATCGGGCTGTATGCTTTTAAGCTTTCGATACATTGACAATAAAAGACACAGATTCATGCGTCCTTTAGAAAAATCAAAATAATGACAATGTAAACTAGACGCAACCGGTGCCTGCGCACGATAGTGATCATCTAAAAACAGATGTACCTCATGCGCCTCTGCTAACTTTTCACAAAGTTGAAAGGTATGTTTTTCAAGCCCACCAATTCGACCGCCATCGGTGGCCATTATTTGCACTATTTTCATCGATGATCCGTTTATTTCTTATCGTTTTTCATGCTTTGCTCAAATAATTTGGCTTCTTTTAAAAAAGCATAAAAGGCATTGACCATGCTGTTAACAAAACCGCGCCAGCCATTCAGAAAGCTACGACGGATAAAATACGACTTAATAAACGTCATCGGCATCACCAATACCAGTTTTGCCAAACTAGGGGATTTACCTTTTTGGAATTTTTCGGCGGCTTTTAAATTGGAGTATTGATTATTTTTCTCTACTTTGACGAAAATACTCGACTCACCAAAATGATAAATATCATGTATGGCACGGCGAGATTCACCCTCTACCATCACATTTTCATGGACTTTATTGGCCAGATCATAATGCCCTTTGGCCTTGCGAAAGAAACGCACCTTGGCATGTTTCTTGGTATGCTTACTATTCGGTACACCCAAAAACACATCGTTAATCGGCGTAATTAAGGCATCAAGCTGGTTATGCTGAATCACCTCAGCAATTTCCTGCTTTAGTCCTTCAGAAAGTACTTCGTCGCCGTCTAAATTCAATACCCAATCATTGCGACATTTGGCTAAAGCCAAACTTTTTTGACCCGCATAGCCCTGCCAGTCCTGATGCTCAATGTGCGCATTATCAAACTGCTGTGCAATGGCATAGGTAGCATCGGTACTGCCCGAATCTAAAATAATGACTTCATCAAAATCTTGCACACTTTGCAAGGTCTTGAATAACCACGCCTCACAATTGAGGGTCACGATATACACGCTACACGCAATTTTAGGGATCATAATTTATAGCGTCCTTTGGCAAGCGCAATGCGCATTTGCAGGGCATTCATTGCGCCGTGGGTACTCACGCGGGGAATATTAAATGGATGCGCTGGATCATAGGGCTCGATCTTTTTACGTGTAGACACGGCATTTTTAAAGCCAATCTTACGGGCCATCTGTTGATGCTTTTCATTAAAACGGCCAAATGGATAGGCAAAACTCGGACATGCTCCTACTAGTGTCTCTACATCCTGTTTGGAATGCAGCATTTCCTGATACGCCGTTTCATCATCGAGTTTTAATAAATTCACATGATGCTGCGTGTGCGCCCCAAACTCGATAAAACCTGATCGAGCCATCTCCTGCACCTGATCGACGGTCAATGCCTCAATGCCTTCAATCTGGGTTGCCAGATAGATCGTCGCTTTGGCTTGATATTTTTTTAAGAGTGGATAGGCATAAACGTAATTATCCATAAAGCCATCATCGAAGCTCAGGGCCACTACATTTTTTTGCTCACGATATTGCTCAAGTTCAGATACAAAGCAAAATACCGCGTTTTTTTTCACCAGCAGTTGCAGCAGTTGCTCAAACTTTTCGGGTGGCATATTCATTCCCGAGGCTTGGGCATGTGGCGTGACCTGATGTAGCATTACGATGCGGGGTAACTTATTGGAGCGAAATGGCAACCAAAAAGTGTAATTGCCTAATACATAAAGCAACGCGGCCAAAATGACCAAACCGATGATGATATACAACAACCACATCATATATAAACCTCATGTGACCATTCATACGCTTTGGTCAGGGGCTGGCGGAACGTCACTTCCAGCATGTACTGCGTAATTCGTTTACTACTAAAGCTTTGGCGTGTTCGCTGCCAGCCGGCACGTGCAATCTGTGCGGCTTGATCTGGATGCTGATCATAAAACTGAATTTTTTTGGCCAGATCAAACTGATCATCAAAATACACCACATGCTGGTCGGTATATAAATGCTCAAAACCCGGAATACGCGGACTAAAGGTCAATAAGCCATTGCCGGTCAGTTGCACAATGCGGTCGGAGCTGTACAAGGTGACATCATTTCGGCGCGAATAGTTCAGCCCCATTTTCGACTCTGACAACACTTGATAATAAGCTTTACCATAGACCCCTGGCTGATCAAAGCAGCCATAGTACTGATAATTAACCTGAGCCTGCGTCAGTGCATTGGCCAGATCTTTCAAGAATTTTTCGCGCTCAGGTTCTTTGTACACCACACCACAAAAAATAAAGGTCTTGTCAGTATTTTGATTTTCAAATTGTACTAATGTTTCAACATTATGATGCCCAATATTAGGCATATACCCCACACTTAAATGCGGCTGTTTCAGTTTTTGTAGGTATGTGCCACCCGTGGTACAAAATATCGCATCAAGATACGGCGAAAAAGCACGAATAAAATCAAGCTTATGTTCTAGATACAATGGATCGACATACCAAAAGGCAATTTTGGTCTCTGGATATTGCTGTTTGATCTGCTTAAGCACTTCAGGACTCATCAGGTCGCTGTGCCCGATCAATACCAAATCAGGCTCCAGATTATTCACAATTTTTAGAATTTCTTTATTGGCCCAACTGGCACCTAATTTTTTTGTTTTAAAAATTGTGCCCATGCGCGCCATGTCACGAAAACTAAAATCGTAAACAAAATGTCCATTTTCTACCAGTCCCGCCGAAATTTTACGATCGGTACAGTAGAAATGCGCGCCTTGCTTGTTAAAACCAAAATTTGCAATATGCAATATTTTCATTAACTTAAGAACTCGATAAGCCCAAAATTTGAGATGCCACCCGATCGGCTTCACTCAGTGGAGCAGCATGATGCAGTAGACGAATAACATCCGTAATCTGATCATGTGCCAGTTGATCGATCATGTGCGTGATTCTATCAGATTTCAGCCGGTCAATTGCAATCACCCCCACGCGACATCCAGCAGTTTGGGCTTCAAAGATCATGGAGACACTGTCTTCAGTCACATAAACCGTATCGGCCAGTTGCATTTGCTCAAAGATCCAGCCTTGCGGCGTACGTTCCACCGGATAAATATCTAATCGCGCTGCATAGGATTGTTGACCCAGATGTGCCAGAAAATTTTCAGGGGTACGCCGCGATGTGGTCAAGATGACGCTCGATTGTGGATGCTGCTGCACAATCTGTTCAATGGCTTTGAGTACCTGCGCCTCGTTCCATTGATGGCGTTTAGAACTTCCACCAAGCGCAATCAGAATGCGTCCAGTGACATGACGCTGCTCATTTTGAAGCGGATTAAGTGCCCCTTGAGTGACCAATACATGCGGCGATGCTGCAACACCATCATGTGCTGGCACAACGGTGTAATCAAAACATGATATAGGCAGACTCGGCTTCATCAAAATGATGGTTTTGGCTTTTGGATAAATTTTCCCCAGCAACCATACCCGTAAATGTGTATGACTGCCCACCCCTACAATATAATCTGGTGCGTGTTCAAGGTATGACAACCGATGCGTCCAGAATGCGTAAATTAATGAAAGCACGGATAACTGATCGAGTGGCAATTCTTGTAACTGTGCATGTGGCACCTTGCGCTTAATCGCACCAAACAATCCCAGTGCCTGTGATCGATGCCCTGCTTTACCGTCACTCACGTACACAATCTGCATATCTGAATTATCCAAAACCACAAAAAAAGGCGAAACTTTCGTTTCGCCTTGATCTTAACTGATTCGCTTACTTCACGTAAGTTAACCAGTGTTCATATTTTGGATTTTTACCCTGAACCGCATCAAAGAAGGTTTTCTGGATTTCTGTGGTAATTGGGCCACGGCATCCTTCACCAATTTCACGGTCATCGTATTCACGAATTGGTGTCACTTCTGCGGCAGTACCAGTAAAGAACGCTTCATCGGCGATGTAGAATTCGTCACGGGTGATACGGCGCTCAACCACGTCATAACCTAAGTCTTTGGCAATAGTAATCACTGTTTGACGTGTAATACCGTCCAACGCACCGCCTGCGATATCTGGGGTATGCAGCACGCCATCTTTTACCAAGAATACGTTTTCACCAGAACCCTGACACACATAGCCTTGTGGGTCCATCAACATCGCTTCGTCATAGCCCGAATGTGCGACTTCCTGATGTGCAAGAATCGATAAGGTATAGTTACCTGATGCTTTGGCTTTACACATGGTCACGTTAGGATGATGGTGCGTAAACGATGATGTTTTCACACGAATCCCTTTCGCCATTGCTTCTTCGCCAAGGTAAGCACCCCAGCTCCATGCCGCAACAGCAGCATGAATGGTATTGTCGGTTGCAGCGATACCCAGTTTTTCAGAACCGATCCAGATCAGTGGACGTAAGTAGCATGATGCGAGCTTGTTTTCACGTACAACATCAATTTGTGCCTGTTCAAGCGTTGCTTGATCAAATGGCACTTTCATTTGATAAATTTTTGCTGAATTTAACAAACGTTTTGTATGCTCTTTAAGACGGAAAATTGCTGTGCCTTGAGGCGTTTCATAGGCACGGACACCCTCAAACACACCCATACTGTAATGTAGTGTATGAGTTAAGACGTGGATTTTTGCATCACGCCAGTCGATTAATTGTCCATCTTGCCAAATAAAACCATCACGATCAGCCAAATTCATGGCACACACTCCAAATTTTTTTACACAATTATTTACTCTCCAACGCCATAAAATTTGCCGTTGGATCTATTAATCTTTGCCATAACTTGCAAACGATCACTCGGGTATCGTGCCAATCCGCAGCGTTCACTTGCATGGATTGATTTGCAAGTGCTAAACGGTGGCTCTCGGCTCGTTCGCTTAGATAAGCGTGTATTAATGCTGTGGCATCTTCACTGGATAAGCAGCCTGCTTGAGCAGCATCTTCTAGAATTCTCACATTATCGGAAAAATGGGCGAGATCAGAATTCGACCCACTCCATGCTAGAACCACATACTGTGCCATAAATTCGATGTCAACGATACCTCCCGCATCCTGTTTTAAATGAAAAATCCCATGTTTTTTTTGTTCATTTGATGAGCCTAGATGATCTTTCATCTTCTGACGCATTTTGAGCACTTCAGCGCGCACATGTGCTTCATCGCGCGGCTGAGTCAGAATCTGACAGCGAATCGCCTCAAACTTTTCGCGTAGTTCAGGCTCACCGGCAATCGAGCGTGCACGAACCAGCGCTTGATGTTCCCAAAGCCATGCATTTTTAAGCTGATACTGCTCAAAGGCTTTTAAACTCGTCACTAAAAGCCCGGCCTCTCCAGAAGGTCTGAGTCGAGTATCAATTTCATAAACACGACCATCAAGCGTTTGTGTGGTCATGTATGAGAGAAATTTCTGTGCCACCCGCATGGCAAACTCAAATCCGGTAATGGTTTTATTGCCATCAGTTTCGGCTTGCTCATCAAAAGAATGAATAAAGACCAGATCCAGATCTGAGCCGTAACCCAGTTCAATGCCACCGAGCTTGCCATAGCCTATTACGGCAAATCCTAAATGATCGGCTGAGCAGCGCTTACCCGTAACATCTTGTGGATAGCCGTGTTTTTTTGCCACGGTCTGATATGACAGTTGCAGTGTGGCCGCCACACTGACTTCTGCAATATCGGTCAATGCATCAGAAACTTTCATGAGTGGACTTTCAGCCAGCACATCACTGGCTGCCACAGTCAGGACATTGCTTTTCTTAAACAGGCGCAATACCTGCATTTGTTCTTCGACTTGATCTAGCTCAATCCGTAATAGCTGCTGACGTAATGAGTCTTCAAGATCTTGACGGGTAGGCAGACCAAAATCCATGGTCAAAAACTCATCGAGCAATACCGGATACTGGCTCAGTTCTTCACAAATCCATGGACTGACGGTAGCCATTTTGACCAAACGCTGCATGGCACCGCGACTTTCCATCAACATGACCAGATAGACCGTTCGGCGCATAACCGACTCGACCAAAGGCATCAAACGCATCAAGGCCAGTTGAGGGTGTTCAGATTGTAAAATTGCCTCAATCAAATATGGCCAAAAATCTTTTAAACGCTGTACAGCTTTCGCAGGTAGTTTTTTTAGGGCATTACCGTGCCAAAACTCGTAAATCAAGTTTTTAGATGCATCATCTAGCACTTCGGCAAGTCGCTGCTCAAGCTGTGTATCGGTCTGCTCAGGTGCTGTTATTTCATCCTGAATCAAATGCTTAAATTGTTCGCTGACTTTTTCACGTTTGGTGTTGAGTGTATTTAAAAACGCATCCCAAGTCGGGTAATGCAAGGTATCCAAAATACGCTGACGCAGCTCTGGATCATGTGGCAAAGATTGGGTTTGCTGATCATTCAAGGCCTGAATCGCATGTTCGACGCGTCTGAGAAACAGATAAGCATCTTCTAGTTGCACCACTGCCTCAGGCGTAAGTAGCCCGACTTGCCCAAGATGATGCAAACTTACCAAACACTGCCGATCTTGCAGCTCACGCTTTGAACCGCCATAAATGAGCTGAAATACCTGAACAATAAACTCGACTTCGCGAATACCACCTGCTCCAAGCTTGATATCATCGGCGATATTACGACGTGCGACTTCACGCTCAATCATGCTTTTCATTTCACGCATGGCTTCAAATGCCGAATAGTCGACGTAACGACGAAATACAAAAGGCCGAGTCATCTCCATCAAATGTTCGCCATGAACGCCCCCACTGATAATACGGGCTTTGATCCACGCATAGCGCTCCCACTCGCGTCCGTGCTGAATCAAGTATTTTTCCAAGGCCACATGACTAATCGCCAAGGCTGAGCCATCGCCCCACGGCCTTAAACGCATATCAACACGAAAAACAAAGCCATCTGCGGTGATATGATCGAGCAGATAAATGAGTTTTTGTCCCCACAAAATACAAAATTGCTGTACATCGATGGATTTTCTGCCCTGCGTTTCACCTTGTTCATCAAAGGCAAAAATCAGGTCGATATCACTAGAGAGATTGAGTTCTTGAGCACCTAGTTTGCCCATACCAATCACAATTAAATCTTGAACTTCACCAGAATAACCCAGCGGTTCGCCGTGCTTGGCCAGCAAAGGCCCTAATGCAAAGCGTTTAGCGGCACAAATACTGGCATCGGCAAAATCGGAGAGTTCGCGGGTGAGCGTGACCACATCGGTCTGTTGATTGGCATCTTGCCAGATCCAGCGAAACATCAAACGTGCACGAAGAATCCGCAGGCTTTTCATCCATGTGGCTTCGTCTTCAATACCCTCGAGTGTTTGTTCAACTGTTTGGAAAATATCGTCACGGGAAAGGTGAGCAGTAAACCGATCAAGTTGAAAGTCCTGCTCGAGAAAGGTGCGGTGTAATTCGAGCACGTGTTCTGCGTATTGACTTGATCTTAAAGTTATTTGTAACTGCTCAGCATTCATTGAATCAAACCTGCAACTTGATTGTTTGCATAGTTATAGCAGTTACATGCTAAAGATGGGAAATCTATTTAAACCAATTTTACTTCTGTATCAGCATGTTCAATTACATTGTCGGTTACATGCTGCGCCGCAGGCAATATCACACGAAAAGTTGTGCCTTCGCCTTCTTTTGATTCAACCTTAATCGAACCAAGATTTAAATCGACAAAGCGCTTACACAAGGTGAGCCCTAAACCTGCACCTTTTTCTCCAGCGGTTCCACGAAAACTTACCGTAATACGTGGCTGAAAGACTTCTTTAAGCTGCGACTCGGTCATGCCATGACCCGTATCCTGTACAGCAATTTCAACATTTTCAGCAATTTGCCTAGCCGAAATACTGACCCGACCTGTACCGTCCATAGGCGTGAATTTCAGTGCATTCGACACCAAGTTTTGAATCAGCGAAGTAATCATGTTGATATCGGCAAAAAGCTTGATATCTTCAGGTACATCGTCGATGAGCTGAATATTTTTTTTCAGCGCAAAGGTATTCAAAATGCTCATGACAATGGTGGTCACTTGCTTAAGATTAAAACTGATGGGATGGTATACGAATCGCCCGCCCTCAGCCATCGCCCAATTGAGTAAACTCTCAAGCAAGTTGTAGGTCGACTGCGAAGTGTCATACAGATAGTCTGCTATATTTTGAACACTTGACTCATCTAATGTTTCACGCTCTTTGGCCAATACTTCAGAGAAACCCAGCAAACCATGAAATGGAGCACGTAGGTCGTGTGCAATAATTGAAAAGAATTTGTTTTTACTAAAATTCAGCGCTGACTGCTGCTCATAAAGTTCTCTGAGCTCTTCAAAATTAAACTTGAGTTCGGCATGGCGCACAAATCCAGCGGTATAGCTCTGTACCAGTTCAATACTGGTTGGATCAAAAGATGTCAGTTCATCATCAAAAAAGATAGCAACCCCTATCGACTGCTGATCGGATTTTTGTAAATTAATCGCAATTAAACGCTGATAATTTACACCCAATGTCTGTAGCACCTGACATAAATGCATATATTGCGGGTGCACAGCATCGAGAACATCCATGTTATGCACTGCACGCAACGATGGTATTAATTCGATTTTAGATAAAGCATGAAGACCGTCATGATTGATATGCCATACGTACGGTTCTTCCTCAAAGCTTAGAATGGCATATTTGACATTGAGAAGCTTAGTGGTAAAACTGACATAGCGTTGTACTAGGTCATTGTCACTATTGAGTCCAAGCAGAAGCGATAGGCGGCATGCACTTAGCTGATCTGCTTGATCAAGTCGTATTAGTTGCATTTTCATGCGAGCCTCGCCACGATTGTGATTATTATTGAGTAGATTTAATAAATTTAAACAACAGCGCAACAAAATAGGGATACACCTTATACATTTAACAAATTTTTCTAATAAAAGCAATTAGAAAACGACAGACCCTCTCCTGTTACCAACGTAAAACACGTATAAAAAACCACCCCATGCGAACATGAGGTGGTGACTGAATTTTTTATGCGTGAGCGTATTTGCTATCCACCGACAATCCGATAAATACGGTTGCTCTCTTGGCTTTCAAAGAGTAGCTCTGTCGAAGGGAGAATCGTTTCATTTTCCACCTCGATTTTCTCGACACGCTGATACAGGCTCAGTTCTGCACCTGTAGGCGATTTGAGCTGATCTTTTAATAGCGCAATCGCAGGATATACTTTTTCAAATTGATCTTTCACCTTAATTTCTAAACGATTCATCGTGTTCTTCCTAAATTTTTTACTGCCTTTTTGTATAGCATGATTTTTGCTCAACCATCTCGCTAAGTTGTTAAATTTTATGGCATTGTTTCAATGTGTAATATCAATTTGATCTGTGCTGCTATCCATCTCATTTGCAACACTATTTTGAGTTCATTAAAAAGCTACTTTAGATGGTGATTGTATTTTTAACGTACATCGCCTCAAAAAGTGGTTAGATGAATACTGAGTCAGCTAGACTGCATACTGGATGGCTTGCTTTTTAGTAAACATCAGTAAGCCGTCTAAACCAAACGCATACCCTAATCCAGACTGTTTCCAGCCTCCAAACTCTGCAAACGGTGACAAATCGGCATGACTGTTAATCCACACTGTACCAGTCTGCATTTTTGCTGCAATTTGGTGGGCTTGAGCCATGTCTTGCGTCCATACTGAACCACCCAATGCATAGGAAGACTGATTAGATTGCGCAATCACTTCATCAATATTGCGAAAGCTTACGACAGGTAATACTGGCCCAAATTGCTCTTTTGCAAAGATTTCACTGTGCTCATCGACATGGGTTAAAATTAAAGGTGCAATAAAATAGCCCGCCTCAGGTACTCGAGCAAGATTCTGATTCGCAATTTTGGCGCCTTGTGCAACGGCATCCTCAATCATATTTTTGACTTTAAGATACTGATTGCGGTTTTGCACTGGACCAAGCGTGGTGTCCGTATTGCGACCATTGCCCAGTACCTGAGCATCGGCAATTTGTGCCAGTGCCGCCACCATTTGATCAAAAATGCTCTCATGTACATACAAACGTTTAATACAGGCACAGGTTTGGCCGGCATTTAAAAAAGCACTCATAAAAATCTTTTGCGCCGTTTCTGCCACATCGACATCTTGTAATACAATCGCGGCATCATTCCCTCCAAGCTCAAGCACCACATGCTTGAGTTGATCGGTTGCCGCAGACAGGATTTTTTTGCCCACAGCAGTAGAGCCTGTAAATACAACTTTCTCAATTTCTGGATGCTGACTCAATGCAGCACCTACCTCACCCGCACCCAGCACCAGATTACATACGCCTGCGGGTACATGTCGCTGAATGATTTCAATCAGTTTGATGGTGCTCAGTGGCGTAAATTCTGAAGGCTTGTTGATGACACAGTTTTTGGTTTTCAGTGCCGGAATTAAGTGCCAGATGGCAATCATAAACGGCCAGTTCCACGGTGTAATCGAAGCAATCACGCCCAATGGACGATGAAAAATGCTCATCTGTTTACCCATTGGATCGGTATGCTGCAAAACTGGCACTTCAAACTGATTGGTCACCTCAAGCCAGTACAGCGCCATATCCACTTCCATTTCGGCTAAAAATAGCGGCTTACCTTGCTCAAGAGTTATCAGCTCAGCCAATACTGAACGCTCAGCTTTAATATCTTGGGCAATTCGATCCAGACTCAAGCGAATCTGTTCGCCAGAGGTATATTGCCATTGTTCAAAGGCTTTTTTTGCAGCCAAAACAGCATCATTAACTTGTGCTGTGGTTGCCGCTTTGCATTTGACAATGACGCTTTCGGTCGCAGGATTAATGACCTCAAATGTTGGGCCCTGTCCTTCTATTGCCTTGCCTGCATAATACATCGCTGTATTCATGGTGATCTCCGTCATTGTATTTTTCCTTGGCATTTTTTGTTGATGCGTTTTTTATTACGTTGTATCGAACGCTTGTACTTCTCGACTTTCTTTCTTGTGACTGGCAGATGCTTTTTACAGATGAGCTAGCATTCTGCCGATCATGTCGTATCAACATACTTATTTATTCACACATAATATTGTATTCTTTTATTATTTCATATCATATATAGTTAAAAAAATAATAAACCAATGATTAATATAATTTTAAAAAAATATTTACGATACATTTTAATTTTATTATTTATTTTTATGTATCTTTTATTTATTTTTTAAATCATACTCAAGTGGCGATGTTTTGAACAGGAATTCACCTACATCGACAGCATAAGAGCTAAAAATATGACAAGAATTGAAAAGGAAAACACATCATGGAAAAAGCCACGTCACTCCCCTTAAGCAGGCCACATGCACAGCAGAGTACACAAAAAATCGCCTTTGCCACTTTAGCCGGCACCACCATCGAGTGGTATGATTATTTTATTTATGCCGCAGTGGCCGGACTGGTCTTTAATCAGTTGTTTTTTAAACCCGCAGGCCCAGTTTTTGCGACACTATTGGTGTTTGCATCGGTTGGAATCAGTTTTATTTTTCGTCCACTTGGTGCCTTCGTGGCAGGCTATTTTGGTGACAAAATTGGCCGTAAAACTATTTTAAGTGTCACTCTCATCATGATGGGAATGAGTACTGTGGCCATCGGGTTACTCCCTAGCTACGACACGATTGGCATTGCAGCGCCCATTTTATTGATTATTCTTCGAATCATTCAGGGCATTTCGACAGGAGGCGAATGGGGTGGCGCCGTACTCATGGCGGTTGAACATGCACCTCAAGACAAGCGCGGCATGTTTAGTGCTTTTCCTCAACTGGGAGTCCCGTTGGGCTTGTTATTGGCGTCACTCATGCTCGTGATCATGACCGGATACGTTTCACCGGGGGACGAATTTGTACAATGGGGTTGGCGCATTCCTTTTCTGGTCAGTATTTTTTTATTTGTACTGGGGCACTGGATTCGACGCTCGGTCGATGAGAGTCCAGTTTTTGATGATCTGAAGCAAAAAGGTACTGCCGAGCAGCCGATTCGAACACTGTTTAAAAACTATAAAAAAGTCGTTTTCACGGCTGCACTTCTGATTGCTGGCACGACATGTCTGGGCTACATGACCGCAGGTGGTTTTTTACAAAGCTATACCACCAATCCAAATGGTCTCGCCTTGGATCGACCAACCATTTTATCACTGGTCAGCGTTTCTGCTCTAATCTGGACATTTTTTACTTGGTTTACTGCCGTGCTCTCAGACAAATATGGTCGTAAGCGTTTATATGTGATTGGCTCAGTGATTCAAATTGTGACCGCACTTTGCCTATTTCCGCTGGTACAAACTGGTGACTACCTTAATATTATGATTGGTCTGGCGTTATTGTCTGCGGGCATTGGAATGACCTATGGCGTACAAGCCGTGTTTTATGCGGAGCTTTTTCCCGCATCTATTCGCTTTACCAGCATTTCCATTACTTATGCAATTGGCACGATTATGGGCGGTGCATTTGCGCCCCTAATTGCAGCGGCCCTGATTATCAAACCAAATGGTATTTTTTGGGTGAGTAGTTATCTATGTTTGATGGCAACGCTGGCTTTTCTGGCTATTTGTGTGTTTAAAGATCGCACAGGCATTCGCCTAGAAACCGATAATGAAGAACAACAAAAAGCAGAGCCTTTTGTATGGTCATCAAAAAGAGAATAATATTGAGTCTAGACAAGAAAAAACCCAGACCATTTAAATGATCTGGGTTTTTAGAATCTTGGTCCCGAGGGTCGGACTCGAACCGACACGTTCTCTCGAACAGTGGATTTTGAGTCCACCGCGTCTACCAATTTCACCACCTCGGGAAGAGCATGATGCTGCTTTGTGATGCGTATATTATCTGATTTTAAAATCTTGTCAACGCTAAGATATTGAGTTTTGCTCACTTTTAGTACAAACAGTAAAAAATCATAAAAAAAGCGCGCTGCCCAATCGGTTTGAAAAGCTCTATACTATCGCCACGTTTTGGTTTGTACTCGAGTTATGCAACTTTCCGATTTCAATTTTGATCTGCCTGACGAGCTGATTGCCCGTTATCCACTTGAAATACGCTCCGCATCGCGTCTGCTTCATCTTGATGCGCAGGGTCAATATCATGACCATGCCTTTACCGACATTCTAGAGCTTCTCGATGAAGGTGACCTTTTGGTATTAAACGACACCAAGGTCATGAAAGCCCGACTCAAAGGCAAGCGCGCATCAGGTGGAGCAGTTGAGGTATTGGTAGAGCGTATGCTCGATAACCGGATTGCACATTGTCATATCAAATCCAGTAATTCACCTAAAGCTGGTGCAGAGCTATTTATTGGTGAAGATCAAGTCTCTGTCACTGTACAAGGCCGTCATGAAAATCTCTATGTGGTTGAATTTTCTCAGCCGATCTTGAGCGTGCTTGACCGTTATGGTCAATTGCCTATTCCGCCGTATTTTAACCGTGAAGCCGAAGCCATCGACACCGAGCGCTATCAAACGGTATTTCACAATCCAGATAAAATTGCCAGTGTGGCCGCACCTACCGCCAGCCTGCATTTCGATGAAACACTCTTGGCCAAGCTTGAAGCCAAAGGCATTCAAAAAACATTCGTGACCTTACATGTGGGTGCTGGTACCTTTTTACCGGTACGTACAGACGACATCAAAAATCACATTATGCACAGTGAATGGTGTGACGTGCCTGAACATACCGCAGAATTGATTCGTCAGGTGCAAGCTCGTGGCAATAAAGTGATTGCTGTCGGGACAACGGCCACGCGTGCCTTGGAAAGTGCAGCACAGGCCAATGGCGGAAAAATCGGTGCATGGACAGGCGACACCCAGATCTTTATTTATCCGGGCTATCAATTTTGTGCGGTTGATCGCCTCATCACCAATTTCCATTTACCAGAATCGACCTTACTGATGCTGGTGTCGGCCTTGTCAAATCGCGACAATATCTTAAATGCGTATGCACATGCTGTAGAAGCCCAATATCGCTTTTTTAGTTATGGTGATGCCATGCTGATTGATCGCGCAGCAACCCAAGTCAACTAACAAGTTTAATACTTTAGGTTGTATCTGTTTGACTCAAAAATGCCCGACATATCGTCGGGTATTTTTTATGCTTAAGGCAACGCCTTTAGTGTTTTCGTTATCTTGTACATTTAGTAGTAGCACTCTCAGGTCAAATCAAGGAAAATAGCCGCCTTTAAATAGGTTAATCAGCGAACTGTTTTTTCGCCTTGATTTGGAAAGTTGCATGAAGTTTGAAAAATTAGGTCAATCTGGCCGCGCCCGCCGTGGTCGTTTAACCCTTGCACACGGTGTGGTCGAAACACCTGTGTTTATGCCTGTTGGCACATACGGCACTGTAAAAGGTATGTTGCCGCGCGATATCGAAGAAATTCAAGCGCAAATTATTTTAGGCAACACCTTTCACCTGTACTTGCGTCCGGGCCTTGAGGTAATTAAAGAGCATGGTGGATTACATGAATTCATCAAGTGGGATAAACCGATTCTGACCGATTCAGGCGGCTTTCAGGTGTTTAGCCTTGGCGCGATGCGTAAAATCAAGGAAGAAGGTGTGACCTTCCGCTCACCGATTGACGGTTCAAAAGTGTTTTTGTCACCTGAGATTTCTATGGAAATCCAGCAAGTGCTCAATTCCGACATCGTGATGATTTTTGACGAATGCACGCCCTACCCAGCCACTCATGAAGAAGCGCAAAAATCGTTGCAGTTGTCTTTGCGCTGGGCCAAACGTTGTAAAACCCATCACCACGAACAACTCAATAATACCAATGCGCTATTTGGAATTATTCAGGGCGGTATGTATGAAGATCTGCGTGATGAATCCCTTAATGGTTTGCTCGAAATTGGATTTGATGGCTATGCCATTGGTGGGTTATCGGTAGGCGAACCGAAAGAAGAAATGATCAAGGTACTCGATTATCTGCCGGCTAAAATGCCAGAAGATAAGCCACGCTACCTAATGGGTGTGGGTAAACCGGAAGATATCGTTGAAGCGGTGCGCCGTGGTGTCGATATGTTTGACTGCGTAATGCCGACCCGTAATGCGCGTAACGGTCATTACTTTGTGACAGACGGTTTGGTGCGTATCCGCAACAGTAAATATCGTCATGATCAAAGCCCGCTCGATCCCCATTGCGATTGCTATACCTGCAAAAACTTTACCCGTGCCTACCTTTACCATCTTGAAAAATGTGGTGAAATGTTGGCATCAATGCTCGGTACAATTCACAACTTACGGTATTATCAACGCCTGACTCAAGGCATTCGTGATGCACTTGAGCAGGGTACCTTTGATGAGTTTGTCACCGACTTCTACACGCGTCGTGGTTTAGATGTACCACCCGCACCGGTGGATTAATTCATCAGAATTTGCGCTCAACAAAAAGACAAGGTAAATTGCAGAGCGAACTGGTATTTTTGTCATAATTTGACGCCCATTTTTTAACTTTAGGAAACCAAAATGAGCTTTTTAATTTCTACTGCTCACGCTGCAGATGCGGCGCCGCAAGGTCCAGGCATGATGGCTAACATATTGATGATTGTTGTATTTGTTGCAATCTTCTATTTCTTGATCTGGCGTCCTCAATCAAAACGTGCCAAAGAACATCGTACTTTGGTTGAAAGCCTAGGTGTGGGCAGCGAAGTTGTTTTTGCTGGTGGCTTAATGGGCCGTATCACCAAAATCGAAGGCGATTATGCTGTGGTTGAATTGAGCCGTGGCGTAGAAGTTAAAATCCAACGCGCTAGTGTGATTTCAGTTTTACCTGAAGGCACACTCAATAACCTTTAATCAAAAAGACAGTCGTGCACCCCGCACGACTTTTTCATTTTAAGAAGAAAGCGAATGCGTTACCCTGCATGGAAATATGTGCTGATCATTGTTGTTTTGATTATCAGCACTTTATACGCACTGCCAAGTTTGTATCCAGACGAGCCTGCTGTTCAGATTTCTGGTGCCAAAGCCGGTACTCAAATCGACCAGAGCATGGTGCAAAAAGCAGAGCAAATTTTAAAAACTGCCAACATCACCAGTCATGACAACAGCTTTGCCAACAATGCTGCCCTGTTACGTCTTAACTCATCGGAAGATCAGCTCAAGGCACAGGACGTATTGCGTCGTGATTTAGGCGACAACTATGTGGTGGCGTTAAACCTTGCCCCGACCACGCCAGAATGGCTTCAGAAAATTGGCGCCAAGCCAATGAAACTGGGCCTCGACTTACGTGGTGGCGTACACTTCTTGCTCGAAGTGGACATGAACAAGGCGATTGCGCAGCGCATGGAAACGTCGGTCAGTGATATTCGCCGCCAATTCCGCGACAACAATATCAAGTTCAATAGCTTATCGCTTAACAACAATGCGATTGTACTGCAATTTGCCAATAACGCAGATCGCGACACGGCTATGGACTTTTTACGTCGTAATGGCAACGAATACACACAACAGGCGGTCGCAACGGCAACTGGTGCATCACTGCGTCTGAGCTACACCGATGCTCGTCGTCAGGAGATCGAGTCGTATGCGGTCAACCAAAACTTAACCACATTGCGTAACCGTATTAACGAGTTGGGCGTGGCTGAAGCTTTGGTTCAAACTCAAGGCAGCAACCGTATTGTGGTGGAATTACCTGGCGTTCAGGATACTGCTGAAGCCAAGCGTGTTCTAGGTCGTACGGCCAATCTTGAGTTCCGTTTGGTTGCCGATCAAAATGATCAATATATCGACCCGTATACCGGTAAATATAATGGTCAGCCATTGCCACCGGGCACAGAGTTGTTTGCCTATGAGTCACTCGACAGTGGTCGTCAGTTGTTGCTTAATCGCAACCGTATCTTGACCGGTGAACGTGTGCAAAACGCAAGTTCTGGCTTTAGTCAGGATACAGGCGGTGCCGAAGTGAATATCACGCTCGACAGCGCTGGCGGTAAGCTCATGGCAGATGCGACACGAAATGCAGTGGGTAAACGTATGGCGGTGTTGTTTATCGAAAATAAACAACGCGTCAGTTATGTGACGGATCCGGCAACTGGTGCACAAACCGAAGTGCGTACACCATATACCGAATCGGTCATTATCAATGCCGCGACTGTTCAAGCTGTTTTGGGCTCACAGTTCCGAATTACTGGTCTCGATTCTCCTCAAGAAGCGGCTGAACTTGCGCTGATGCTTCGTGCAGGTGCGCTTGCAGCACCAATGTACTTTGTTGAAGAACGCGTGGTTGGTCCAAGCCTTGGTCAGGAAAATATCGACAAAGGGATTCTGTCTACTGAAGTCGGCTTCCTTCTGGTCGCGATCTGGATGGTGGTGTTCTTCCGCTTGTTTGGTTTGATTGCAAACTTTGCCCTCGTGTTTAACTTGGCAATGATTCTCACGGTAATGTCTTGGATTGGTGCCTCGCTGACCCTGCCGGGGATTGCCGGTATCGTCATTACCATCGGGATGGCGGTCGATGCGAACGTACTGATTTGTGAACGAATACGTGAAGAAATCAAATGGGGGGCTTCGCCCAAGCAGGCCATTGTGGCCGGCTATGATCGTGCCTACAACACCATTTTTGACTCGAACTTAACCACATTTTTGGTGGCGTTCATTTTGTTTGCAATTGGTACAGGTCCAATCAAAGGTTTCGCAGTGACGCTAATGATTGGTATTGTCTGCTCGATGTTTACTGCCATTACCGTGACCCGTGCAATTGTACAGCTCATTTATGGCAAACGTCGTAACTTGAAAAAGTTGAGCATATAAGGAGATCGATGATGACTGATATGACTCAACCTAAACCCAAGCAGTATGGCCGTCCAGACAACGAGCGGGTAATTCCGTTTATGAAAATTGCCAAACCAGCGGCAATTTTCTCGGTCTTGCTCACCTTGGCCAGTATCTTCTTTATTGTAACCAAGGGTCTTAACCTCGGTTTGGACTTTACTGGCGGCGTTTCGGCAGAGCTGAATTATTCGCAACCGGTGAATCAGTCCGCTGTTTCACAAGCGCTTGATAAAGCAGGCTTTAAAGATGCTGTCGTACAAACACTTGGCAGTAATAAAGATCTGATCGTGCGTATGCCTGTACAAGATGATCTCAAAGTCGATGATCTTAGCAATGCGCTGACCAAGGCAGTGCAATTGCCAAATAACACGGCCATGGTACACAAGGTCGATGCTGTTGGCGGACAGGTGGGTAACGAGCTTTACCTTCGCTCTGCTGGTGCTGTGGCTTTGGCATTGATTCTGATGCTGGTCTACGTGACCATTCGTTTTGAATTCAAGCTTGCGATGGGCGCCGTGATGTCGTTATTCCACGATATCATTATTATCATTGGTGCTTTCGCGCTGTTTCAATGGCAGTTCGATTTAACCGTGCTTGCGGCTGTTTTGGCGGTCATTGGTTTCTCACTTAATGATAACATCGTGGTATCAGATCGTATCCGTGAAAATTTCCGTAAGATTCGCGGTGCAACACCACGTGAAATTGTCGACATTGCATTGACCGAAACTCTCAGACGTACCATTCATACTTCCATGACCCTGTTACTCGTGGTTCTTGCCATGATGTTCTTGGGTGGTGATGGCTTGAAATGGTTCTCTGTTGCAATGTTTGTAGGTGTCTTTGTCGGAACCTACTCTTCGATTTATATCGGAACAGCATTTGCACTGTGGCGTGGTCTAAACCGTCAAGACTTTGTGGTTCAAGTCAAACCTGAATTTGAAGATGATATTCCATAATCTTTAAATTTGAGTGTTATTAAAAATGCCAGCAATCTGCTGGCATTTTTTTTAATCAATACATTTAAGATTGTGTTTTGGTTTTGGCCTCGAAATCGAGCTGACGCTGGCGCTCTCTCCGATTAATCTGCTCAATCTTTTCGAGTGCATACTGAATCGCATAGTAAAATCGGGCAAATAACATCATGACAAAAAAGGTATAAAATACAGATAGGTCAAACTGGTCTGCATGCTGAAAAAATTTTTTATAACAGGCAGCCACCATCGAAACCACCATCATCGTGGCAAAAAAATAGTAAATAAATTGAATGTCTTTATCACGTATTTTTAATTTCATACTTATGGTCCAAAACGTTAACAACAATAAGAAAATTTAATTTTAAGGACGAAAAATTTGTATTTTTGGCAGAATGAATTGACCACATCCGATGTCTGAGCGCCATGCCACACACAGCATGGCAGCGCCAAGATCGAAGCACTGATAGGCAAAAACACCCAATCGATCATCTACGATTTGACCTTGATCAGAAGTAGGATGCATGTGCGTATTTAGAGTGTTTAAATCGAGTCGTATGCCCATACCATGCGCTTTTAAAATCGCTTCTTTGGTGGTCCATACCTTGAACCAATAACGCACATCTTCGTCTAAAGCTTTCCAGCATGCATACTCATCGGGGTGAAAAGCATGCTGAGCCAAGGCATCAAAGCGGATTTTACGGTTCAAACTTTCGATATCTACACCGATATCTGCCACGCGATCACTGATTGCCAAGGCATAGTCATCCTGACTGTGTGAATGATTAAACGCCAAGGTTGAATGGCGTAAATACGGTTTTCCGTGCGCCGTAACTGCATAATCTAGGGCATCGATTGATGTGTGTAAATGTCGGGCAATCTGCTGGTCGCGGTAGTCATAGATTTGCTCGCGTTTATACTGCTGATAATCACGTCTGGAAGCAAAATCGATCATTTCTGCCTGAACAATTGCCGAAAGCGGACACACATAAACCTGAATCGTTTTCAAAGCTCAAGCCTCAATCAGGTGTCTTGAGCCAAACACAGCTTGAGTATAGCAACGCGACATCAATGCATTCCCCCATTGACGGAAATAACCTGACGGGTGATATAGGATGCCTCATCGGAGCATAAAAACCGAACCAGACTGGCCACTTCGTTGGCTTGACCTAAGCGTTGCATTGGGATCATGGCTAAAGCATGCGACTTGACCTCTTCTGTGACCATCTCGGTTTCGATCAGTCCTGGTGCCACACAATTGACGGTGATTTTACGTTTGGCCAGTTCAAGAGATAAGGCCTTGGTTGCACCAATCAGTCCTGCTTTGGCTGCACTATAGTTGACCTGCCCTCGATTGCCCATCACGCCCGAAACAGAAGACAACGTCACAATACGGCCGCCTTTTCTCAACTGAATCATCGGCATGATGATGGGTTTCAATACATTGTAAAAACCATCGAGCGAAGTAGAAATCACTTGATCCCAGTCATCATCTAGCAGTGCCGGAAAGGCTGCATCACGGGTCAAGCCAGCATTGAGCACCACCCCGTAAAAAGCGCCATGCTGTTCAATAAAGGCCTCAAGTTGTTGCTTAGTTCGTTCACGATCGGTCACATCAAACATCAAGACATCACTGCGACGTCCCAGCGCTCGAATCTCATCAGCAACGTGATTGGCTTCGTCAATGCGTGAACGTGCATGCACCACCACATCAAACCCCGCCTGTGCCAACGCCAACGCAATCGCTTTTCCAATGCCTCGACTTGATCCTGTGACTAAAATACGTCTGTTCATATTTGACTCTGCTCTGGCGTCATTGAAGGAGGTTCATATACGGTAAGAACGGCACAAATACGATACCCACCCTCATCAATACAACACTCAAATTGTCCTAGGCCATCATGTATCGACTGTTTCTCGACCCGAATGGTCAACTGTGTTCCCAAGGCAAAAAATGGCACAGGCAGATTCAGCTTACGTGTCCCGAGCAAAAATCCCACCTTGGGCCCTGCGCTGTTTAAATGACCCTGATAACCTGAAAATGCACTAATGGTTTGTGCCATTAGCTCGATACTGGTCCAAGTGGGTAGCCCTTGTGCAGTACAAAACATTAAGTCCGGCTGAATGCTTAAACTTGCCACCGCATACGTATCGGTGATTTCAATCAGATCATTCACCAACAGCATCGGTGCCTCATGCGGAATATACTGGCTGGCTTTTTCTTGTAGGATCATTTTAGGCACCGTCCAAAAATCAAACTGACATTGCTGCCACCAAAAGCAAAGGAATTACTCATCACATAATTCAAAGTATGCGCATGATCATTAGCCATCACATAGCGCTGATCATTGAGTTCAGGGTCTAAGCCCGTATGTTGTTGATGGAGAGGCAGCCACGACTGATCAAGCAATACGTGCTGACAAATAAATGCTTCAATCGCGCCCGCAGCACCTAAACAGTGTCCGGTACGATGTTTGGTGCTACTCAGTTGAGGGCCTTGTTTGCCAAAAACTTGACGCACTGCTTTGATTTCCATCTGGTCATTTTGCGGGGTTGCTGTGCCATGTAAATTCAGATAATCAATTTGTTCAGGCAAAATACCTGCTGTATCAAGTGCGCGCTGCATAGCCTGTGCTGCTCCAACACCCTCTGGGTGCGGTGCAGAAATATGCCAAGCATCCATCGATTCACCTACACCTACCAGCATAATCGGGGCCGACTCACGGGTGAGTAAAAATAACCCTGCTGCTTCTCCAATATTGATTCCGTCACGCTTATCGCCACAGGGCTGACAAATCTCGCGTGAAAGACTTTCTAAACTGTTAAAGCCATTTAGAGTGAGTCGGCAAAGCGTATCGACTCCACCCACCAACACTGCATCGACCAATCCAGCTTGAAGCAAACGCTGGCCGGAAATAAAAGCTTTGGCACTCGATGAACATGCTGTTGAAATGGTATAGGCAGGTCCTTGCCAGCCCAAATAGGCACGCAATCCTTTTGCCAATGCATTCATTTGTTGTTTGTGATGATTAATTTTGGCATGCGGCTGATCATGAAAATGGGCGGTAAAGAGTGCCTCATTATCGGAAATACCAGACGTTGATGTTCCCACAACCACTGCCAATCGCGTTGAATCTAAGTGCGCTGTCATTTGACGAAGTGGCTTTTCAATTTGCTGTAATGCGGTAACAGCAAACCTAAGGTTACGTGATTGCCATTTTTCACATTCAGGTGGTAAATGCTCAACCATCTCACCGGTATAAGCACCCACCCAGACCTCGCGCTCTACAAGTAGATCCGAACGGAGGCTTAAACTCGGCGCAACATCCGAGCAGCCTAATTGTGTGCGCAGTTGACTCGGCTGGTCGCCCAATGCCGACAGGCTGGCACTCAGTTGTATCCCAACGGCAGCAGCATGGTGATGTTGATCTTGCATAATGATGGTTCTAGTTGGATTCTAAAGTGTTTTCAATGGATGAAAAGGTCATATGATACGGCACCTGAATATTATCAAGGTCGATCGTGTCGGAGCTGTGCCGAAGATTCAATACTTTTTGATTTTGAATATAAACGTCTTGGCCAGTTGCGGTGGGTTTTACCGTTATCGTAGCGTTTGATTGCTTGGTAAAATCAGGATAAGTGGCCACCAGAATATCGCGGACTAAAAATTCAAATGGCAACAGTCGCATTTCATCAATTCGCTGCTTCACGATCACCCGACGGCCATCGTAGTCCACATCAAATAGTTGCTGTCCTGTCAAGGTCAATGCCACCATTTGCAATGCTTCGCCTTGCTGACGCTGATACAGCAAAAAACTAAACTGCTTGCTGCGCCAACGGACATCGACCTGATCCTGTCGGACGTAATCGCGATGTTGTTGCTGTAATTGTGCCCACTGTGGCTGCGGCAATCCAGGTGCTTTGGGCGTAAAGCTTTGACATGCACTCAGCACCGCCATGATTGCGCCAATCACCATCCATCGTCCGCATGTTTTTAAATACATCGGCATGACTTATACGGCCTCCTGACGACAATATTCAGCCAAGTTACTCAAACGCCGTTTGGCATTTTTATGCATTGGGTTCTTCATGTCCCAAGCGTAACCTGCCAATAATGAGGCAATCATGCGCTCAATCTCGTGATTTTTTTTGCTAGAAAATACGACATCTTGAAATTCACCTGAATACCATGCCTCGACATAGGCACGAAATACACTGATCCCCTCACGCAGCGGTTTTTCATACTCGTTCAGCCAATCGATACACTCACCTTGTAAATGACGCACAACCAAAGGCACCGCCAAACTCGATGATTTCATGGCAATGGTGACTCCCGACGAAAAAACCGGATCGAGAAACTCGCCTGCATTGCCAAGCAGTGCATAATTGGACTGGGCCAAATGTTTCACATTGGCGGAATATCCGGTCAGGCTATTTACAGGCATATCGAACTTCGCCTGCGCAAGAACCTTCGACAAACTCTGGTCATCGGCTAGAATGCGGCGCAATAAAGGTTCAGGTTGATCTTGCGCAGGATCATGGCTTAGGTATGTTTCAAAAAAGTCATGTTCAGCCACCACCCCAAAAGAGCTGCGACCATCCGCAAAGGGAATTAGCCAGTACCAAGCACGGCGGTCTTTATCATGCACTGTAATTAAAATCTTTTGACGATCAAAGGCAGGGTTATCGCCTATGCCATCTTCAATATGCGTAAACAATGCCCGACGAACAGGAAAGTTCGACGGCGACTCCAAATCAAGCAATTTGGGCAGCACGCGACCAAAACCACTGGCATCGAGTAAAAATTTGGCTTGAATTTGATAGCTTTGTCCATCTTCGCTGCGCACGGTCACGCACGGTTCTTTTGAGTCGACATCGACGCTGAGCACATCGTGTCCAAAGCGCAGATCAGCACCCAATTGTTGGGCTTGCTGCGCTAAAAGATGATCAAAGTCGCTGCGGCGAACTTGCCATGTAGTGCCTGGGCCATCACTAAATTTATCGGTGAAATCATAGAAACTACGTTCGGTTCCACGTAAAAAAGCGGCGCCATTCTTAAACTGAAAAGCGCAGGGTTCAACATGTGCTCGAATGGTCTCCAGCAGCCCTGCTTCTTCTAAAAATACCATACACTGCGGCAGTAAAGATTCGCCTATGGAAAAGCGCGGGAAATGCTGTTTCTCTAGCACTAGCACATTAAGGCCATGCTGGCGCAGCAATGCAGCGGCCGAGCTTCCCGCCGGGCCAGCACCAATAATCACCACATCGGTGTATTCATTCGAGTGTTTTAAACTAGATGGCTGCATACGACACATGACCTGTAAATTTTAGTTATTGGACGGATAATGTGAAATCACCTGATGCGCTTCATCGGCTTTGGTAAATAGCGTCGCATATACAAAGGAAAAAATGACGCCAAACAAAACCGTCAGACCAAAACAATGAATTGCATAGGTATTGCTTAATGATAATAAACCAAAACCGAGCAAAGTCGACATCATACACAAGAATAATGCCATCCCCACGACCTGTGGATGATCGTGACCGTGACGATAGAAAATGGCATAGTCCACACCAATTCCAACAATCAAAAAGGTGGCCATAATACTAAACAGATTGATCTCGACGCCAAGCCATGCCTGAATTGCAAAAGTCGTCAGTAAGGCCAGCGATACAGGCATCACCAACGGAACAACCGACCTTGGCCCATAAATTGCACCCAATCCAACAGCCAAGGCGATCAATGCGTAAAACAGCAAGTGCTGGGCCTGTATGCGGTGTTGTTGGAATAAATCTGACAATTCTTGTACGGGCTGCTGCAAAATAATCTGATTATTTTCCAGCGCACGTAATGAACTACTGTCATGAATACCACTTAGCATGACCAGTCGTTCGGTCGGACTCACCTGCAAAAATGCCAGTGGATGCTCGCTAAATGCGTCTAAGGTCAGCGCAGGTGTCTTTCCAAGCTGTTGCTGCCAGCGTTGCAACGTCTCCAGCGGCAAACCCAGCGCTGTTGCATATTGTGCCAATTCAGTTGCTGGGATTGTTTTGAGCATTGCAATATGTTGCTGTTGCTGCGCTACCGTTGGAATCCATTGCCCGAGTGCCTGCACACCAGTCAACTGCCCTTTTGCCTGTAACTGGGCAAGCTGCCCCAGCAAACGCTGTTCGTTTTGTTGCATATGCTCGGGTGTATCGCCGCGCACAATAAAATATTCACTGCCTTGCTGTCCGGTAAAGCGGCTACGCACATAGTGATCTTCCTGCTTAAGCACCTGATCCATGCTTTGCAAGTTGCGAATGTCATCATTAGGTTTTAAAAACAACAGACTGACACCACCAATTACAACAATCGAAAGCAGCGTCAGGTAGCGCACGCGTGTGTGCTGCAAGAACCAGACACGCACTTTGCCCACCCATGCCAAATGTCGAATAGCTGCTTCGGCATGCAATGGAGGCAATCGAGGCAATAGCAAAATGCTGGTGATCCACGCCGAGACCAGCCCCACAATAGAAAACACGGCAATCTGGCGAAAGCCCGGAAATGGCGTAATACTTAAAAACAGATAGGCCACCACAGTGGTCATAAGCCCCATAAACAAGCTGGGCAATAGCGGTTTTAAAACGGCAAATCCATTGAGCTTGCGATGTTGTGACTGCATCGCCATAAAGTAAAAAGAAAAATCGACACATACCCCGATCAAACTTGCGCCGAATACCAAGGTCATCAGATGTATTTCAGAAAAAATCCAGTGAGTGACAGCAAAAGCCACCAAACTGCCTGTAGTGACGGCAATAAACTCGGTAAGGAGTGGGCGAAGTGAACGAAAACCAAACCAAACCAGAAACACCAATCCCAGCGTAGAGCCTAGGCCAATCGTGGAAATTTCTTGTTTGGCCGACTGGGTACCATAATTGGCAAACAGCAACGTACCTGTCCAGTGACTGGTCACCTGCATGCGATTCAACTGTTGTCGAGTCGTATCGATCCATGCCGATACTTGCTCTTGATAGTCGATATTGTACGGGCTTTTGCTCAGATTCAAGGTAAATAAGCGAGAGATTTTTCCCGGCTCATGCAGCGTGGCAAAACCATTTTCCAGTTCAATATTGCTGCTTTGCAGGTGCTGTGCATTGGCCATCAGATAGCGACTAAACAGCATGAATGGATCTTGGGTTAGTCCTTCTGCTGTCACGGGCATACCCGGCGTCATCAATTGCAGCAAACTTTTTTCGGTCAGTGCGGCATAGTCCTGCTTTTGTAGCAGGGCTTGATCCTCTGGGCTAAGCAGGCCATCACGATGCTGGTACATCACTCGACCAATCTGCTCTACGTCGGCTTGAGGCTTTAAGGGTGTAAATAACGGATTATGCCGCAATGACTGCTGCAAACTTTGCGTGGCCTGCTGCATCTGCGCGGGTGTCTTGGCATCGAGCACTAAAAATACGGTCTGGTTGAGCTGTCCCGCGACATACTGTTGCGTACGTTCTAACTGGGTATCTTGACTGAGTTTTGGCAGTAGGGCAAAAACGTTGGTTTGAATATGAATGTCTTTTTTTAACCATGCAACGCCCAAGATTAGGCTAATGACCAATAAGATCATGAGCCATACCAAGCCGAGCTTATTTTGCCAATTGGAAAAGTGCATTTTCATGAGCAGTGAGTGTCGCAGGTTGAGCGCGTTGTTGGCTAAAATTCAGAACAGTGCTGTTATTGCCTTTTTCAACAATCACGATTTGGTTAATAAATTGCTGACCATTTAAATCTACTTGTGAAAAAAGCTTTTTAAATAAAGTACTTTTTGGCGTCATTTGAATTGACCAGCCTTGCGGATTGATCTTGGCCTGCGTCACATTAAAGTGCTGATCCAATACTGCTGGATTACCCGACATCAATTGTAAAAACAATGTCGCCACAGAACCATAAGGTGATTTGGCCACATCTAACTGACTCATGCTTTTACTGGTTTTTTGAATCAGCTTGGTCGGTGTGACCACAATATCGGCTTGTACAGGACGCTGTAACTGCCACAGCACACCGCTGTTTTTTGAAAATACGAGCTGACCTGTCGAAACAAAAGTTTTATTTAACGACGCCAGCTTCTTTTTTTGCTCAAAATCAGCACGTACTGTCGAGGTTTGTGCCAGTTGTTTAAAGATCTGGTTTACCTCAGGCGATGCAGCATGCGCATTGTTGAAAAGAATGATACCCAATAATAATGTACTCAAAACCGCCATCACGGTGCTGTGCCAACGATGTGCCAGATGACCAAAATGCTGTGTACTCATGCTTATGACTCCTTTGAAGGATGGAAGTCGGCCCATGCATTCAAACGCTCAAACAAGATTTTGGGCGACTGAAAACACATGGCTTTGCTCTGGATATCCACTGCCACTTGTGTCGTGTAGCCTTTGGTTAGACGTTGACCTGTTTCATTGTCGAAGATCACATACTCGATTTTCAAACGAGTCTCCCATTCTTTTAAAATGGCGCGAACCCGAATTTTTTGCTGAAACTGAATGCCTTGCACATATTTGACATGGCTTTCAATCACTGGCCAGAGATAGCCCGAGGCTTGCATTTGCCGATAGTTATAATCAAATTGATCCAACAATTTACAGCGCGCAATTTCGAAGTATTTCAAATAATAGCCGTGCCAGACCACATTCATGGCATCCACATCGTGAAAAGGCACTTCAATGATAACCTCAGCCTGCATATTGCTGCTCCTGTTGCTGCATCCAAGATGTATTGGACAATTCAAAGTTGGCGAAACGATCAACAATCTGTTGCAATTCGGTTTGCAATGGTCGGTCTTCAATGAGTAATTCAAATGAGGCTAAGGTCCAATCGCGAAATGAGCCCAATACAGGGCTAATCTGAGTCGAACGTCCTTTTAAATGCAGTGCTTGTACACTGGCACAGCACAGCGCTGCCATCACCTGCTCGGTTAATGCAATCACACGGCTTGCATCTCGGGCGGCAATGGTGCCCATACTGACTTTATCTTGGTTATGACATTCGGTAGAACGAGAAAAAATTGAAGCCGACAATGTATGTTTTAAGGCTTCTGCAGTCCAAGCAGATACGGCAATCTGAACCGCTTTAAAGCCATGATTGAGCGGCAAACGCTCTGCTGTGGCACCCGTCAGATTACGCGGTAGGCCGTGATTCATTTTATGATCGACCAATTGCGCCAGCTGACGATCCATCAAATCGGCCAGATTGGCCACCATGATTTTCATGCTGTCCATGGCCTGTGCAATATGCCCGCCATAGAAATGACCGCCGTGCAAGACCCGTAACTGATCGGGATCAATCAACGGATTGTCATTGCTTGAATTAAGTTCATTTTCGATAAACTGACGTAGCCAGACTTTTGAATCTTCAAATACACCAATCACATGAGGCGCACAACGTAGCGAGTAACGATCTTGCAGACGCGGACTTTGCGCCGCTGTTTGAGCCGCCTCGTTAAGCCACGTACGCAATTGTGCCGCGATTTTTTGCTGACCCGGATGCGGTTTTTGAGCAAATAAAACTTCATCAAAATGGCTAGGATTACCGTCGAGTGCGACCACATTCAGTGCAGTAACCAAGGTCGCCGCCGTACTCAATTGTGCTGCACGCATATAATTCAGACAGGCCAGCGCGGTCATGACTGCCGTTCCGTTCATCAGTGCCAACCCCTCTTTGGGGCGTAACACCAACGGCTGTATGCCTTTTGCACGATACACATCGGCCACAGGCACGATTTCACCCTGATAATAGACTTCACGTTCGCCAATCAGGGTTGCAGCAATATAAGACAGCGGTGTCAGATCACCACTTGCGCCTACCGAGCCTTCCGAGGGAATAACCGGAATAATATTTTCATTGAGCATCCATGTGAGACGTTCAAGCAGCGTTAGTGATACGCCCGAAAAGCCGCGTGCCAATGAGCATAAGCGCACCAAGACCACCGCACGGGCACTCACCAGATCCAGATTTTGCCCTAGTCCGCAGCCGTGAAAGCGTGATAAATGCAGCGGCAACTCATGCACCTGATGTGCAGGCACATTGACCAAGCAAGAATCACCATAACCTGTGGTCACACCATAAATGACACCATCTCGTTGCAGCAAGTCATCCAGAAAGTCTGCTCCACGCTGGATACGCCCGCGCCACTCGGTATCGTTCGGCAAGGCCACCATGGCCCCCGCATGTGCAACCTGAACCACGTCTTCAATCTGAAGTGGCTGTAGTCCAACGGTAATGGGTGTGCTGGCTGCGATCTTCAAATTATTTGTTCCAAAAATGATAAAAGTTAAACCATTGATACGGTGCGCGTAGGCAATGCTGCTCTAATAATGCAACATAGCGCCCTGTGACCTGTTGCATGGCGTGCAGACGATCTTTTCGAGGTAAATTGACGACATCAGCAATCTTATGCACATGTACTTCAAACTGCTGCTGATGTCGATAACAAAACACGGCTAAAACTGGCACCTTGAGTAAGCTGGCCAGTATCCAGGCACCTTGTGGCCATGTGGCTTCACGTCCTAAAAATGCAAGATGCTGAACGCGATCAGAATCTACAGGCGTTCGATCTGCCGCAATAATCACCCATTCCCCTTGTTTGAGTTTTTCTTCAAGTAAAATGGCGGTTTCAAGTCCAAGTTCATCGACTGAAATTAGATTGACATCGACCTGATCATTGAGACGTTTTAAAAAGCGATTAAATTCAGTGGCATTTTTTTGATACACCAAAATCGTGACTTTCTGCGGATGTTCCGCTTTAATCGCCCGAAATAATTCGATATTACCAAAATGAGACACCACCATTAAGGTGCCTTTTTGGTAGGCTTCACGAAAATGCTGATCGCCAAATAGCTTTAATTTTTGTTCGGGAACATCGCCCAGCCAGCCTTCCATTTTATCTAAAATACATTCACCGAAATTCATAAAATGACGGTAGCTGTGTAGCCATGAAGGCGCCGAAATAAAGGGCGAACGCGCACCAGCAAACTGGTGTAATTGCCTTAAATAAGCCAGCGATGCCTGACGTGCAGTCACCGCAAATAGCCAGTACCATGCAATCACGATAAGCATCAATTTGCGGCAGAGCCAGCGCCCGCCCAAGCGATAAAAATACAGCACGACCATCAGCAGGCTTGAACTGCCACGCTCTCGGATTTTGCTCCAATCTTGTGTCGGCTGCTGCATATTTAGCCCTTAATTTTTTGTTTCAACAATCGTGGTAAGCGCTTGAGCATACCGCCCACCAAGCGAATATGTGCCTGCGTCACCCCAATATTGTCACGCAACAAATGATAGTGCGAGATTCCATCATCAGGGTAAATCACTGGCGTTGGTACATTAATAAAATGCAGATTTTCCCATTTGAGACGTACTAAAATTTCGGTATCGAAGCCCATACGCGGTTGGAACTTGCTTGCTTGAATCAGTTTAAGGGTGGGTGCCAGCGGATAAACGCGAAAACCACACATACTGTCTTTAATCTCAAACGATAAACTTTGAATCCAGACCAAAATATGCGTCAGATAACGTCCATACAAACGTTCTTTCGGGATGGAGTCATCAAATATAGGCTGCCCGATAATCACGCGATCGGGATATTGCTGCGAGACCGTCAGAAATTTTTCAATATCATCCCAGTGGTGTTGGCCATCGCAATCGATTTGTAAGGCATGGGTCAGGCCCAACTGATCGGCATAGATCAGGCCTGTGATGACGGCCTGCCCTTTGCCCTGATTATATGGATGCTCGAGCAGATGAACCTTGATGTATTTCTGATCCAGCTCACGCATCTTTTGGGTACAATGGGCATCACTGCCGTCATTAATCAAAATGATCTGCAAGTCGAATTGATCAAGCGTGGCCACGAGCTGATCCAAATGGTGCGGATGATTAAACACCGGAACAATAAAACCATAATTCGTCATGTTAAACATCCTGACCCAAATCTGTTTCGATAAAGCTTAAACGTCCAGTGGCCATGCTGGTTTGATCTTGAGCAAATGTATAGCTGATCTTGTTGGCCTTACGTATCAGCGTTAACTCAACAATAGAATATGGCAAAATTGCCTGCTGAAATTTCACTTGTTCATAACCATTGCACCACACCAAATCTGGCCAAACCTCCCGGGCAAAGGCTTCGGCACAGCCAATTAAGGCCACGCCCGGATAAACGGGTTGATTTGGAAAATGCCCTTTAAAGCATTCCAGTTCTGGCACAAATTCCAGCCGATAACGCCAAGCCTCATCGCATGATAGGCGCTGAAGCATCACGGGCTGCTGCATCGGCTCAAAAAGCCGCTTTAAATACCGATGATCGAGCTTGGACTGCGTATTGTGTGGCAGCTCTGTTAAAAAGCGCCACAAACGTGGAATTGCAATAGGCTCCAGCGCTTCTTGCAATGCCTGTTTAATTTTTGCTACCCAGTGTTGCTTGCCTTCGGTGCTCAACTGTTGATGTGCTTCGTCATGCAACACCACAATACAGGCCAGCAACTGACGCTGCTGACGATCGATCAATAATGCATGGCACTGCTTGACCCATGGTAATGTGGCAATCGTCTGCTCAATGGCATCTAAACTCAGACGTTTCTCTTCAAGTTTAATCAATCGGTCGGCACGTCCGCCCAAATGAAAGCCATGCCCCAAATGATCCGAATCTGCCCATACGGCCAAATCACCCGTGATGATCCAGTCATCGGTATGCGCATGCGCAGTTTGCACCATTAAATGTTGCTGATCGATACGAATCTGAACATCGTCAAATGCCCGCCATGGGTGCAAATCCTGATCCCGAAAGGCAATCCCACCGGTTTCAGAACTCCCCAGAATTTCGGTAATCGTAAAATCGACCTGTGCACGCACACCATCATCGAGTTTGCCTCCCGATGAAAAGACGATCTCGTTACGACTCAAGGTGTGATCTGCAGGCCATCGCTTGAGCAATGCAGGGCTTGAAATCAATATATTCGCGATTCCCTGCGCAGCAAAAGCATTCTGAACAGCAAGGATTTCTTCAGGAAATGTCAATTGCGGCGCATAGAAACTCCGTCCACCGACCAAGGGCCAAAGTACTTTAAACAGCAGGCCATAAATATGCTGATGGCTAACTGTTGCCAAGCTGACGGCCGTAGGCGAAATTGCAAATGTTGCATGAAGCCCGATTACCTCAAGCAGCAATTGCTCGAGCGTTCGTGCAATGAGCTTTGGCTCTCCGGTCGAACCCGAGGTATAAAAATCAATTTGAGCCCGAGCAGCAAAATTCGGACGAACATCCAATATGAGCGGCGCAAGAGTACGGTCAACTTCCTGACGACTTAAAAAATAAATCGATTCAGCTTTAAATTGCTGTTCAAGCTGCGCCACTTTGTGTGGTGGCAAACGTAAATGTTTTCCAGCCTGCAAAGCGGCAAAGAAAAGCACCAGAAAGTCATAGCTGTCTTGTTCCCAGAGCGCCCAAACAGGCTCGATCCGCTGGGCAATCCAGGCGGCTTGCTCAGCCACATCCTGCCAGAAATCGGCAAATGATATGGGGTGTAAGTCTCGGTTAAAGGCCAGAGGCAAAGTTGACGCTATACGCTGGCTTAAAAGATCATTCATTATTGTGCTGCAAACGCTGGTGGCGTTTTCTTAAAATAAATTCGCCAATTAATAAAATTCCCATGAGGACATAGGAAATAAAACCATTATAAAGTACCCAGATCTCGGTGGACGCATACACACTGGTCCACCATGAAATGGCCGCATTGAGAATAAAAAAACCACACCATACAAAGGTCACTCGACGCGTCCACTGTACGCCCGAGGCTGGCAAGTCAGGCTGCATGATTCGGGCAAAACGTTCAATCATGGAAGGTGGGCGCCACAAGGTCGATGCAAAAATGGCAAAAGCCCCCAGACTGGTCAACACAGGATAGACTTTTAGCCACATGTGGTCATTAAACAAGACGCTCATGGCGCCACACACCACAGTAAATAGACTGAGAGGCCATAAAAAAGCGCTACTTTTGACCAGTAAACGTAGTAAACCAAGCGCAATCAGCATAATACTGACTGCCATAAAGCTGCCCCGGGCCAGACTCCAGCCCACCAAAAAGGGATAGGCCACAAACATAAGGGCAATCAACACCTGCATTAATTTTTGCATGGATGGGCGATTCCTATTTCATATTTGTGGATGAGTCCACTTCGATATCGACCAATGTCACCAGCATGAATGTTTATCACCATCATGCAGTCGCCCCGTGCGTATCACTCATATCCGTCAGGCTTTTTGCTGACTTTCAACCAAAGCCACCAAGCTCTGGATCGAACGAAAGTGCTGTTTGGTTTCATCCGATTCAGCATTCAAATGAATGTTGTAGCGTTTTTTAAGGGCCAAACCTAGCTCCAAGGCATCAATAGAATCGAGCCCCAAGCCTTCACCAAAAAGCGGTGCAGTATCATCAATGTCAGCGGCTTGAATATCTTCCAATGCCAATACATCAATGATCATTTGTTTTAATTCATTCGCAAGATTGCTCATGTAAATCACTCATACCAAAAATCTGACCGATACCGATTGAAAGCGTAAACACATCTAAATGCGACACTTAAACCAGCGAAAAAAGTTGAAAACTGTCTTGTTGATCGAGAATGTTCAACCCATCACGCGACCTTCTTGCATTTTTGTTAAATTGACAGGCCCACGTCGCACCATTATAGCCTGCATTTATCGATTCGCGTGTACTGCGATGCAGTTTTGATGCGTCACAATTTGCCATGATCCGTGAAACGTTCGGGAATATTGTGCGATAAACGTGGAACACAATCATGAATAAATTGATGAGATCTTGCATCAGAAATGTAATCAGGCCAACACGCTGCACCATCGAGATAAATGCTACTACTTCAGCTTGTGCCAGCCGCGCCATGCTTGTTGTTCCGATGCATTCCAAAACGCATAAAAGCCAAGTGCTTCTATTTCCTGCGAAGAGATTAATCCTTCAAGCGATAAATTTGGCGCCTCCAAGCTGACCACTGCCGACATAGCAAAAGCGTCAAATGTCACTTTATCATCGTAAATCTCTGGCAATGGCTCTTCGTAAAACACCACCATGACGCGTTTTACCTGTGGTTGTGTTTTTAAAATGGCGTAGGCTTCAATCATGGCTTTCGACCATGAGCAGCTTAAGCTCGTCGAAATAGTGTCATCTTGACATAAAATCGAATATAGGCCGCCAATGGCATTATGAACCGATGTTGAAAACTGCGTGGGTGATGGGGTCTGGTCGGTCAAAACATCTTTTAAGATGCCATAGGTTTTGGTTTCATCGCCATAACATGAGGCCCAGACAATATAGTCGACTGCTTGCTCATTCACGGTCTTGATGGCCACATTTAAGGCCAGCTTGGCCAATGCCGAAAGTCTCCGACGCTGCATGGCGGGTACAGATTCTAAAGCACTTAGCCCCTCACCAGCATAACAATGTCGTAAAGAAGAAAGATGAAGTTTGAGCATGTAAAATTTCAGCCTATTTTCATTATTGTGTTGAAACCGCACGAATTATAGCATTAGTCGATTCAGTAAAAACAAACGCTAAAGGCGATGCATGAGGATGCATCCACACAAACACGCAATAAAAAACCCCGAACATGTTCGGGGTTTCTCGATTGAGCAATTAACGCTTAAATTTCTTCTCGGCTTTCTTGAACTTCTGTACATAACGACGACGACGAGCAGCCACACGTTCATCGACTTGCGATTTACGCCCTTCAAATGGGTTTTCAGAGGTTTTAAAGTCGATGCGAACAGGTGTACCCTCAAGCTTGTATACTTTACGGAATACATTTTCGAGGTAACGGCGATAATCCGCTGGTGTTTTATCAACCTTGTTTCCGTGAATCACAATCGTTGGTGGATTTTGTCCGCCCATATGCGCATAACGCATTTTGATACGACGACCGCTCACCATTGGAGGTTGATGCGCTTCGGTGGCATCATTCAAAATCTGGGTCAGTTTGGCTGGCGAAACTTTCAGATTTGCCGACTCGTAAGCACGGTGAATCGATGGATACAGCTCACCAACACCTGTGCCATGTAAAGCAGAGATCAAGTGAATTTTTGCCCATGGAATAAAGTCAAAACGGCGCTCGACATCAAGCTTACATTGCTTGCGGTCATATTCGGTCATGTTATCCCATTTATTAATGGCAATCACCATGGCACGGCCAGCTTCAAGCGCATAACCGATCAAGTGTAAGTCTTGCTCGACAATGCCTTCACGCGCATCGACCACCACCACAACCACATGCGCATCTTTCATGGCTTGTAGCGTCTTAACGACCGAGAATTTCTCAATCATTTCATCGACTTTACCCTTACGACGCACACCCGCAGTGTCGATCAGCGTATATTGACGTCCATCACGCTCAAATGGAATATAAATCGAGTCACGCGTTGTGCCTGGCTGGTCAAATGCCACTACACGCTCTTCACCTAACAGGCGATTGACCAAGGTCGATTTACCCACATTCGGGCGACCAATAATCGCCAAACGCAAGCCTGTGGCTTTGTCGTGTTCTTCAGGATTTTCATCTTCAGGCACATCTACCAGCACATCTTCAAGCATTTGTGCCACGCCACGACCATGGCTGGCCGCCACATGTAACGGCTCACCAAAGCCAAGTTTGTAAAACTCAACTACAGCGGCTTCTGCATGTACTCCGTCTACTTTGTTGGCTACAAGGTAGACTTTTTTACCTAAGCTACGGATTTCACGTGCGATTTGCTCATCCGATGCCAACAAACCTGCACGGGCATCGACTACAAAAATGATGATGTCTGCTTCATGAATAGCTGTTTTGGATTGTTCAGCCATGTAGGCATCAATGCCCGCCTCACCCTCACCAATACCACCGGTATCGACAACAATAAATGATTTATTTTGGTAAACCGCATCACCATATTTACGGTCACGGGTAAGCCCTGCAAAATCAGCCACGAGTGCATCACGACTCTTGGTAATCTGGTTAAACAATGTTGATTTTCCGACATTCGGACGACCAATGAGCGCAATAACGGGTTTCATAGAGTAACCTTTTTCAAGATCTGCCATCTCTCATGGCATCTGCATCAGAAACGATAAATAAGGAAGACAAAAGGCCAGAGGCCCAAATAAAAATACGGGGTTTTGAATGGTTTAGTATTCAAAATACCCCGATGAATTTGATAAGCGTTTCGCCGAGCGGCTAGTTTAACACAAGCTGAGGAAAAATTAACGTACTTCCCAGATGGTTAAGGCACCTTTTGCGGTAGAGGTATATAAATGACCGTCTACTACACGCAGCGAACTGACTTCTCCACGTGTTTTGGCACGCCCGATGAGCTGACCAGAATTTGGATTGATCAAATGAATCACGCCATCTAGATCACCCACCACCAAGTCTTTTCCTAGCATAACAGGATTACTTAACTGACGATTGAGCAGTACATCACTTTCCCAGAGCTTCGAACCTGTACCTAAATCAAAGGCACTAAGTTTACCGTCGCTTTGCGAAATAAACACTTTGTTGTCATAGACAGCCGGACGCTTGTTACTGCTTGAATCCTGATTCCATACCACACTCAAATTAGTGAGGTCAGTAACTGTCACTTGACCTTGATAACTCACCGTCACCAAATATTGGCCAGAAACGACCGGGTCACCATCGATGTCGATCAGGCGCTGTACGTCAGAACGTCCTTCACTTACAGCAACGCGGCGCTGAAAACGTGGAATACCGCTGATGACGTCAATACCATAGACATAGCCGTTGGCACTGGCCGCAACAACTGTACGGTCGTCGAGCATGACAGGTGATGGCTGGCCGCGCAAACTAAATTGAATGCTTGGCATTTTATAAGTCCAGACCTGCTGACCTGTGGCAGCATCGTGTGCAAACACTGTACCATCATTGGCGATGGTGGTGACGCGTCCTTGATAAATCAGAGACGGACTAAGCACAGCACCACTAAGCTGTACTTTCCACTTTTGCTCACCCGTTTGCTGATCAAGCGCGAAAAGCTCACCTTTTGCAGTCCCGACCACGACAATACCTTCACCTGCGACCGTACCCGCAGTCAGACGATGCTTGGTCACACGTGTAGTCCAGAGGCGATCTTTACCACGATATGCCGAAACTTTACCTTTCGGATCTGGTACAAAAATGACTCCATTGACATTATCAAGCTGAAGACGCAAAGGATCTGCCTTAGGCATTGATGACACACGTTGAGAAAAAACAGGTACGAGCGCTTGCGTTTGCGTCTGTGCAAGTTTAGGCAAAGGATTCGGCTTGGCCTCTTCCTTTTTTAACTTGTTGGTTGAACAACCGACTAAGGCGGCTGATACAATCATTAATGCAAACGGAAATTTATACTTTATATCCATTAAGACTCATCCACCTGTGTGTCTAGAATCGGGCGCTCGATCTCAGGATCATCTACTAAAACGCCTACACTTTCGAGTTTAATTTGTAAAATTTGACGCTCTTGTTTACGTTCTAGCAAAACATCCCATGCACTTTGATACGCCTTGCGAGCAGAAGCGATATCATTTTTTGCAACGTAGACATCGCCGCGAGCTTCTTCAGCTGTGGCTTTGAATGCTGGATCGGTAACAGATGATAGCGTTTTTAACGCCTCATCATACTTCTTTTGCGCAAGTTGCGCATTAGATAAACGTAATTTGATGAGTTGCACAAGCCCTTCATCATTTATTTTTGTAGTCTCGATTTTTTTCAGCGATTTTTCAGCGCCTGCATAATCACCTTTGTCATAGGCAATTTTAGCCAGCATGAATTCAACTTGAATCGCTTGAATTGAATCTGGTGCATCTTTGACAATCTTGTCTGCTGCTGCATAAAGATTATTGAGTGCATCTGGATTCGATTCAGCCGCTTGCGCCTGATCCATCAGTTGCTGAACTTTTGCGGTACGAGTCTGGTTTTCAGCCAAGGTTTTCTTTTGCCAATACTGCCAACCCAAAAAGGCAATGAGCGCAATAAGGATCCCGATAATAAGAGCTGAACCATATTTTTTACTGAACGACTTCAAGTTATCGAGTTGTTCTTCTTCACTTAATGCGCTCATGCGTGTGTCCTTTATCCTTCAAATCTTCAGCTTAATTTGCAATTTTTTCAATTAAAAATGGTACAAGCGCCGAGAGCGCAACCTGAGACTGTTCTGCGGTTGCCAACTCTTTAATCGCAAGCTCCTGTGCAGTCCACTCTCGTTCTCCAAGAATCACAGCAAAGCGCGCACCAGATTGGTCGGCTTTTTTCATTTGACTCTTCATACTGCCCTGAGAACCGGTTTTAATTCGAAGCGGATGGTTGAGCTGCTCGAGCTGATCACGCACCTGTTCTGCCAGCACCAGTGCCTTGCCTTGATAGGCTGGTTCGGCCACTAAAAAGACATCACAATCACGCACGGCTTGAACCTGTTCAACTTGTTCAAGCAAGAGTAAAAGTCGCTCCATGCCCATGGCAAAACCTACCGCAGGCACAGATTGATCCGCCTTACCTTTGAGTTGCCCGACCAGACCATCATAACGACCGCCTGCACATACCGTCCCTTGTGAACCCAATAACGTTGTGGTCCATTCAAATACTGTTTTGTTGTAGTAATCGAGACCACGAACCAGTTTTTGGTTAATGACAAACGATACGCCCGCCTGAGTCAGATAATCTTGCAATTGCTGGAAATGAGCCAAACTTTCTTCTTTAAGAAAATCATGCAATTTCGGTGCATTTTCCAAGATCTTTTGAGTCGATTCAATTTTCGAATCTAAAATACGTAGCGGATTGGTGCCCAAACGACGCTGAGAATCTTCATCAAGTGCATCTTTGTGCTGATTTAAAAAATCGACCAATGCAGCTCGATATTCAGCACGCTCATCCATTTCACCCAAGGTGTTGAGCTCAAGTTGAACTTTATCGGATACACCCATGCGTTTCCACAAACGTGCCGTCATCATGATCAGTTCGGCATCGATGTCTGGCGTTGCCACCCCAAAGGTTTCTACACCGAACTGATGAAATTGACGATAACGTCCCTTCTGTGGTTTTTCGTAGCGAAACATAGGTCCAACATACCAAACACGCGGAGTGGCGCCACGCAGTAAGTTGTGTTCGAGCATGGCACGTACACAACCTGCAGTACCTTCAGGACGCAGTGTTAAAGATTCTGGTGGTGTTCCTTTGTCGAGAAAGGTGTACATTTCCTTTTCGACAATATCCGTTGCATCACCAATTGCACGCTTGAATAAGCCTGTTTGTTCAACAATCGGCAAGCGAATCTGTTGGTAACCGTATGCATCCATCAAAGAAGCGAGATGCTGTTCAAGACGTCTCCATGCTGGCGTTTGAGCAGGAAGAACGTCATTAAAACCTTTAATTGCGACAATTGAACTCATGATGAACTACGAATAATTTCTTTAGATTTAGCTTCTTCGATCTCTTTCACACGCTGACGAACCATTGATTCGATTTCATCAACCAACTGGTCCGTATCGATCAGGTGACTTTTTTCACCGTTACGATAGACCAATGAACGAGGAGAAGCACCCACAACACCGATATCAGCTTCCTTCGCCTCACCCGGACCATTTACCTTACACCCAATCACTGACAGATCCATTGGGGTACGAACATCTTCTAAGCGCTCTTCGAGCGATTGCATGACCTTGATCACATCAAACTCTTGACGAGAACAGCTTGGACACGCAATAAAGTTAATCCCGTTTGAACGCAAACCAAGTGATTTGAGAATATCAAAGCCGATTTTAACTTCATCTTCTGGCTCAGCTGCCAAGGAGATACGCATAGTATCGCCAATGCCTTCCATCAGCAAGCCACCGAGTGCAATCGCAGATTTGACCGTACCTGTGCGGTAAATCCCAGCTTCGGTTACACCCAAATGCAGTGGATTATCAATCTGCTGCGAAAGCAAGCGATAAGCATCCATGGTTAAAAATACATTCGATGCTTTCACACTGACCTTAAACTCATGAAAGTTCAAACGATCTAAAATATCGATATGACGCATGGCCGATTCAAGCAAGGCTGCACCTGTCGGTTCGCCATACTTTTTTTGCAAATCTTTTTCTAGCGAGCCAGCATTGACACCAATACGGATCGAAATATCATGATGACGAGCCGCGGCCACCACTTCACGCACTTTTTGATCAGAGCCGATATTGCCTGGATTGATACGCAAGCAGTCTGCTCCGTAATCAGCCACAGCCAAGGCAATTTTGTGATCAAAATGAATATCCGCCACTAATGGGACTGAAACACGTTTACGGATTTGACCAAACGCTTCAGCAGCCTCCATAGAAGGCACAGAGACACGCATAATATCAACACCCGCATCTGCACATCGTTGAATTTGTGCAACAGTTGCATCGACATCACAGGTTTCTGTGTTGGTCATGCTTTGAATACTGATAGGCGCATCGCCACCGACATAGACAGAGCCAACACGAATTTTACGGGTCGGACGGCGTTTTATAGGATTTTCGATCATCGTTGGGTGCTCTACTTTCTCTGTCTTAACGCGATAAACGGAATTCTGCTTTGCCGTTTACGGTATAAGGCGACAATGAAATTTGCTCTTGATTTAAACTCAACGACACAGCAGACGCATCATCAAGTCGAATCTGAAAAGGTGACTGGCCCGACAACTCCAGTGTGGATGCCTGACGACCTGTTGCAAGCACCTTACCAGTTGAATCTACAATATGAATAGAGGTAGGACGGGTAAAGTTCAAGACCAACTGGTCGCCCGATGCTGCCGAAGCATTTCCCATCGGTAAAATTTCAACATTCGATGCCACAGGCGCAGTGGCATCATTTTTCTTGCTTGACCAGTTTTGAATGGCGGTAAAAATCAGTCCAAGAATGACCAGAACCAATACAATCAGCACACTACGTTTTAACCATTTACGATTACGCTCGCTGTTTGAACCCGGCAATTTACCCATGATCTTAATCGGCGAGTTGGTCAGCGCATGATTCGGCAATAAACCCGTATCATTGGCATAGATTTCATCAAAACGTTGAATAATGATCGATGCATCCGCATTTAAATACTTTGCATACGAACGATAATAACCTTTGATAAACGTGGCCTCTGGCAACACTTTATAATCATCGCTTTCAAGTGCCGTTAAGGTTTTTACCGGCATTTTCAGCGCGTCCGCAACGTGCTCGAGCTCCAGCTTTTTCGCAATACGGATTTGACGTAAATACTCACCGGGACGTTGTACATTTCCTAATGCAGAAGTGGGTAAACTTGAGCCAGTTGGCTGCTGTGAATTAGGATTTATTTCCATACGGCCTCAGTACTGTACTGTAATTGCATATAACGTTGATATTCTGGACTATCTGGGTAAAAAATACGAAGCTGATTTACCAATACTTGCACCCCAGTCCGGTCGGCATTCGCTCTCGCGACGCGAATTCCCACCCAAAGTGCACGAGCACTTTGATTTTTCTGCCCAACAGTTCGAACATATTGTTCATACATCTCTGTCGAGGCAGGAATTTTGTGTTGCAAATAATAAATTTCTGCTAACTCTAACATTGAAACAGTTGAATCACGGTTTGCCTGAAGTGCCTGTTTGAACATTTTTTCAGCATTCGAAACACCCCCCAGATGCAAATAAATCCGACCTAAATTTTCCAGTGCCAGATAGCGCTGGTCATATCCTAATGTACTACCGGCGCGTGTCAATTGTTGAATTGCATCATGATAACGTTTCATCTGATACAAATAAGCGCCATAGTTGTTTCTGGCCTGAGCATTCTCCGGATCCAGCGCTACAGCACGTGCAAAATATTCATCGGCTTTTTCAAGATTTGGGCGACTGCCCTCTTGCTGTAGCAACACCCCCATCATCATGTTGGCATTGCTGTCTCTCGGTTCGACTTTGAGTGCATGATCTAGCGCACGCTTGGCAGCATCAAGATCACCTGTTTTGATATATTCGGCTGCAAGTTGGGTCCGGACTTTCGCGCCTTTTTGCGGATCTTTTTTTATTGAAGTCGTTTGGCATCCAGATAAAAGAAGCGCCGCCAGCATAGTGGCAGCGAATGACTTTCTAATTGTATAGGCCTTACTCAACTTACCACTCCCAATGCTTATCCTTGTGAGCGCATAATCTCTTGTCGCTGCGCAACTTTCTTTTTCCATTGTTCGGCGCGACGTGTACGGTCAGCTACCTGCCCGACTAACTGGCCACATGCCGCATCAATGTCATCACCACGTGTCTGTCGAATCGTACACACAAAACCAGCATCAGACAAAGCTTTTTGAAACGCCATGATACGATTACGGCTTGAGCGACCATACGGCGCGTGCGGAAACGGATTAAACGGAATTAAATTAATTTTACTTGGTAAATTTTTCAGCAGTTTAATCATCTGCTGTGCATGTTCAGGATGATCGTTTACGCCATCGAGCATCACATATTCGATGGTCACGTGCTTACGTGCACTTTCATTGCCATCTTTGGAAATATAACGCTGTGCTGCCGGAATAAGCTGTTCAAGCGGATATTTTTTGTTGATCGGCACCAACTCATCACGCAGTTCGTTATTTGGCGCATGTAAAGAAATCGCGAGGGCGACATCCAACTCTTCAGCCAACTTATCGATCATTGGCACGACACCAGACGTCGACAAAGTCACACGGCGCTTCGACATACCGTAGGCAAAGTCATCTAACATGATCGACATCGAATGAACCACAGGCTTGAAGTTCAATAACGGCTCGCCCATGCCCATCATCACCACATTGGTCACCGAACGGGTACGTTCTGCGACGGGTACATCTTCAACATAAGACTGATTGGCCACCCAAAGCTGACCAATAATTTCATCAGGCGTTAAATCACGCTGAAAGCCTTGTTTACCCGTCGAACAAAACGAGCAATCCAATGCACAGCCCACTTGTGAAGAGATACATAGGGTTTTACGTGAACCGGTTTTATCTTCTGCCGGAATCAGAACGGTTTCGACCAGTGAGCCTTCACCATCCCCCACACGAAACACCCACTTACGCGTGCCGTCTTTAGAATAATGACGATGCACCACATGCGGCGCTTTGACTTCACACACTTGCTCAAGTTTGGCGCGCAGTTTGCCCGAAATATTGGTCATTTCGGCAAAATCGGTAACAAAATACTGATGAATCCATTTCATGATCTGACCGGCACGAAATTTCTTTTCGCCAATCTGTTCAAAAAATTGTTCGAGTTCTTTACGCGACATCCCTAAAAGGTTTAATTTCGGCTTCACGACGTCTTTGTCCACAGCCATTTGAGATGTAGATGAAGAATGCGGTGCGTCTGTATTTGGCACTGAAACGCCTACTGCAGATGTCATGAGATTACCTAAACCAAAATAGAGATGAAATTCGATTGTTTAAAAATAAAACAATCACTTCATGAGAGAATAAAAAAACCAGATAAGTATGATACCACTTATCTGGTTTAATTGCTTTTAATTAGCGAGTGCGCGGGAAGATTTCGTCCGCAGCAAAGAAGTACGCAATTTCGCGCTCAGCAGATGCAACTGAGTCAGAACCGTGCGCAGCATTTTCGTCAATGCTTGTTGCAAAGTCTGCACGAATTGTACCAGGAGCCGCTTCTTTCGGGTTAGTTGCACCCAAGATTTCACGGTGAGCAAGTACAGCGTTTTCGCCTTCAAGCGCAGAAACAACCACTGGACCAGAAGTCATGAACGCAACGAGGTCAGCAAAGAAACCGCGTTCTTTGTGCTCAGCGTAGAAGCCTTCAGCTTCAGCTTGAGTCAAGTGCTTGTATTTAACAGCAACTGGCTTCAAACCTGCTTTTTCGAAACGAGCGATGATTTCACCAATGTGATTTTTACCTACAGCATCTGGCTTGATAATAGACAGAGTACGTTCAATTGCCATGAGTGGCTCCTATACGCTTTAAACGTGAAAAAAATTTGCCGCATTATACCGATGTCCGGGCCAATAATCAGCTTCGAATCGGTAAAAGTTTGGTTTTTTCTGTGATTTTTATCGAACTTCGTCAATCCATGCCATTTGGATGGCCTCTAACAGTCCTTCTGTCGATTTTTGCGGATCATCATTAAAATCGGGTAAGGCGCACACCCATGCGTGTAGGTCGGTAAAACGAATCCATTGCGGATCGACCTCTGGATGTGCTTCTGAAAGCTCAATGGCAATATCAATGGTGTCTGTCCAACGTAGGCCCATTCGAGGTTCCTGTCTGTTTAAGATGAAGTCTGGTTACTGTAGCAAATTTATAAAACAGAGAGAATCGTTTCTCAAAGCACAACGCCCAACATTGGCGCACAAAAAATAATCATGCCAGCGATTGATGCACCGATCAGTGCGCCGACCATCACATCACTTGGATAATGTAAACCCAAAATCATGCGAGATAACGCCACCAGCAAGGTAAACGGCAGCATGAGCGTTACGAGTACAGGCATAACATAACCTAAGCAGATGGTTGCCATGACCGCGTGTAAGGTATGCCCAGACGGAAAGCTGAAATGATCTAGCGGACGCTCTCCCAGTACAATCACTTGATGCACTTGGTAAGGGCGAGGCCGGGTCGTTTTATGCTTCAAAAATTTGTATAGCGCGGTTCCAATTGAGCTACCCAGCACGAGGTACACGATTTGTATGCCATAAGGCAAACCTTTTGTTATCCAGACCATCGCCAGCATAGCGTACCAAAACGAACCGTCACCCAAACGGCTGACCACTTTAAAAAATGTGGCAACCCGCTGTGAGTGTGAAAAATGATTTAGATACACACATCCTCTTAAATCGAGGTCCAGTATTCTTATTTTTGCATTCTTAAAATTCATGGTGTGTTCTCCTCACGCTTAACGTTTAGAATGATGTCATGTAGGGCTCCTTGACCACCCGATATAAGGCTTGTTCCATTTGTTGTACGGGAAATTGCCAGCCATCTTGTTCTACGCGCTGCCGCGCGAGACGTCCCATTTGCCGTAGCATCATAGCAGTAGGCAGCTGACGCATGTTGTGAATAAACGTAGCAGGTTGCCCGACAGGGCTCAACCATCCTGTTACACCGTGTTGCACATATTGATGCGCACAGGCGTAATCGTAAGCCACGACAGGCAGACCACTGGCCATGGCTTCGAGCACCACATTACCAAAGGTTTCTACTTGACTTGCAAACACAAATACATCTGCGCTTGCATAAGCTTCTGCAAGATTCCTGCCACTTAAACTTCCCGTAAATATTACGTCACGATTTTGATCAAGTGCCTGCAATCGTGCTCGGTCTGGGCCATCCCCAACAATCACCAGTTTATGGCGTACCCGCTCGGTACGCTGCATCGCCAGATAATTTTCAATCAGTAGATCAATCTCTTTTTCAGGAGACAGACGCCCGACATAAAGCATCACGCATGTATCGGGTGCAGCCTGCCAAGATTGCCTTAAAGATTCGTTTCGATGGCTTGGTGAAAAAAAATCTGGATCAACCCCTCGCCCCACAATCGCTAGCGGGCAGGTTACACCAAATGCACGTAAGGCTTTCTCGGTGTCTTTACTGGGCACACAGGTCATTTGGGTATGATTATGAAACCAGCGTAAATAGCCCTGTATGGGTTTGAGTAAAAATGCCAAATCAAAAAAACGGCTAAAATCCTGAAACGGCGAGTGAAACCCACTGGAAAGCGGGATTTTTCGGGCCTGCGCCGCATATAACGCACAGAGTCCTAATGGCCCTTCCGTTACAATATGCACCACATCAGGTACAAAGCTTTCTAAAGCTTTAGATACTTTCAGATACTGTGGCCAGCCGAATTGCAGCTCTGGATATTTGGGAATTTTTTGTGCATGCACCAAACATTCACGATGCGGCGTAAATTCAGCACAAGCTCGTTTTTGTTGTGGTCGAATCAGTAGAATTTTATGACCTTGTGCCTGTAAGCCCTTGCAGAGCTGTAGCAAAGACATGGCCACCCCATTGATTTCTGGCGGCCACGTTTCGGTTACGATCGCAATTTTTAAGCGTGGGCGAACCAGCTCATTCAGGCAATCTAGATCCCGTGAAAAAGGATTGAAACGACGTTTAAAATAAAATTTAAAACTTTCTGGAATCTGTTGTTGTTTTAGTAGCGTTGTAGCGGGAATACCGTACATACAAGCGTCCATTGGCGTATTTATCATAGCTCAAAGTTTAAGCAGCCTCTTTGACACTTTCATGATCTTGATATGACAGTTTTCTGACAACACTATAAAAAAACCTCCTCGCCACCCTTATACATTGATCGCGAGAAGGTTTTTTTAAAGCATGTTAAGGCTTATTTCCCTTGGAGCTTTGAGTAGTCTAGCAACACATTCATCGCCTCATTCACAAAAGCCTCTTCTTCAGGAAGCGGCGGACGCTGCGTAGCTTTCATTTTGGCACGCGATTCACTGAGCGCATCCAAAGAAGCCTGATAGGTTTCCCAATTAGCATAAGGCTTCAAACCTGTCGCCGCACGGCGTTTGTTTTCGGCATCTAGGGTTTGCTTCTCTAATGCCAAAATTTCAGCCTTGCGTTGATCAATATCGAGCACAGTGCGCTTCTGATCTTTGGTTTCTTGTGCAATCGACTTACGTGTTTCCAAGTAATTAAATTGCGGATCTTTCGAAACACGTTGCGTTGATAACTGCGCCAATTTAGTCACGTAAGGCTGAATTGAACCTTCACGTTTGAATGGTGCGGTTGGAATGGTATCCCACTTCAATGCATTTTTGGCTTTACGCTCACCAAACTCTTCATCGTAAATATCCACCAGCTTAATGTCTGGAATAACCCCTTTATTTTGGGTACTTCCACCGGTCACGCGGTAGAATTTACGCTGTGTCAAGGTCGCCTGACCATAGGCCAGACTGTCTAACTGCACCTGTGCAGTTCCCTTGCCTGTAGTGGTACTACCAATCACCACGCCACGCTCATAGTCTTGTATGGCCGCAGAGTAAATTTCACTCGCCGATGCAGACGCCAGATTCACCAAAATCGCCAGCGGACCTGCGTAGGTCTGTGCGCCACCGTCGTTGTCTTCAAAGACACTGACATTACCGTTACCATCTCGAATTTGAACCACAGGACCAGATTTAATCACTTGCCCAAGCATACGTGCCACTTCTTCAAGCGAACCACCTGGGTTGTTACGTAAATCGATGATAATCCCTTCAACATTTTTGGCAGAAAGTGCCTTCAAGGCATTGTTGGTATCTTCAGAGACCGAACGATACTCGGTACCGGCTCGACGGGCGCGATAATTTAAGTAAAACGATGGAATTTCAATCACACCGTACACATGTTTTTTACCGTCACGAGTCAGCTCTACAGTACGTGAACGCACACCGGCATCTTCTTCCTGAATGACATCACGCACCAAAGTCACACTGCGGGCCTGACTCATCTGCGCCCCCGGCCCCAACACACGAATCGTGACTTTGGTACCGCGTTTACCGCGAATCAGCCCTACAATTTCCGAACTTGGCCAGCCAATCACGTCGATCATCTTGTCGCCATCTTGGGCCACCCCAATGATACGATCACCGGATTTAATTTGACCCGACTTACTTGCCGGACCACCTTCTACAATGGTTTCAATTTTGGTGTAATCTTCATTACCACGTTCAGGACGAATCGACACCCCAATCCCTTCAAGCTGTAACGTTGTCTGGCGGTTGAGCTCAATGGCATCGATTGGCGGATAATAATTACTATGTGGATCATAGGTCGCCATCATCGCGTTGAGTGTCTTATCGAGCACGTCATCGCTTTTCACCCGCTTCAAACGTTCCAACTGACGTGTGTAACGTTTCACCAAGGTTTGAACAGGGGTTAAATCATCTGCACTGGCCAAGTCCTGCCCATTTGCAAGTGAAGGATTGTCTTTAAGTGCCTTTTGTTTCGCCAGATCCTCTTCTTTGCTGATGGTCATGTTGATCAACTGCGACACCAGCATTTTACGCCAGTAATCTTGCTGCTCGGCAGCCGTTTTAAAATATGGTGCTTTTTCGCGGTCTGTCTCGATATAGACATTTGGCTGTTTGAGATTTTGCGGCTTTTTCAGCTCATTAAGTACAAACTCGTAAAACGCTTTAAGATGTTCACGGTATTGCGCATGAATGGTAAACGGACCAGATAAATCGCCTGCTTTTAAGGCAGCACCGAAGGTCGGTCCGTATTTTTGCTTATATTGAGCCACTTCAGCAGCAAGAAAAATCGAATGATCCGGATCGAGGCTATCGAGATACATATCTAAGATGCGGTTCGATGTCGTGGCATCCAGACGCATGTTGAGATAATGCTGACGATCCACCAGCGTTGCGAGTTGGCGCGACACCAGCGCTTGTTCTTTGGTAGGTTGAATCGACTGAGAAACAGAAACAGTATCGGTCGCGGCGATTGCCTCATTAATTGCATGGGAGAAGAAAAAACCGCCAGTTGCGAGCGCAACTGCACATGCGAGTACTTGAAGTTTCATAAATTCTTAATACGTCCTGAGCTTTCCATTATCAGGGTGGATTGCCTAGCCGTTGAAAATGCAATTCACCCCACACGCCGAGTCTTCGATCTTTATCGTCGATTCAACATCTTAATCAACTTAATTTGTGTACGTCGTGTAGTTTTATCATATTCTGTGCTGACAAAATGTAGCAAATCATTGCAAAATTCCGTTATCGTTCTTTAATTCACACCCCAAAACGGATTCTTATATGATTGGCGCATTGATGCTCGACATTGCTGGCACAGAGCTTACTCAAGAAGATATTGAACTCTTGCGCGCTCCGCAAGTCGGCGGCATGATTTTATTTTCAAGAAACATCGAATCACCCGCTCAAGTACGCGCTCTGACCGATCACATGCGTCAAATTCGTCCCGACATTTTAATTGCCGTGGATCAAGAAGGCGGACGTGTGCAACGCCTGAGAACCGGTTTTACCGCGCTTCCTGCTATGGGTAAATTCGGTGAATATTATCTTGAGCAACCCGAGCAGGCAGTTGCTCTGGCCGAACAATGCGGCTGGCTAATGGCCACCGAAGTACTGGCTGTCGGAATCGACTTTAGTTTCGCGCCAGTACTTGATATCAATGCCATCAGTGATGTGATTGGCGATCGGAGCTTTGCCAACAATCCGCATGATATTACCGTGCTTGCAGCGGCCTTTATGCGTGGAATGAAACAAGCAGGCATGGCGACCACAGGAAAACATTTTCCGGGACACGGCTCGGTCAAAGCCGATTCGCATGTAGCCGCGGCGATTGACTCGCGTCACTACGATGAGATTTATCGGACCGACATGCAGACCTTTATTCAGTTGATGCCTCAACTGGATGCCCTGATGCCTGCACACGTGATTTATGATCAGGTCGATCCACATCCGGCTGGCTTCTCACCGTTTTGGATTCAAGAGGTGCTGCGCAAGCAACTTGGTTTTGATGGCGTTTTGTTTTCAGATGACTTGACGATGCAAGCCGCTTGCGTGGCTGGTGGCGCAGATGCACGCTTAAAAGCGGCACTTGATGCAGGCTGTGATATGGGATTAGTCTGCAATGATCGCGCAGCAGCATGTTTGGCGCTGGATGCCATTGCCACTTATGCACTTCCTAATCAAGATCGTTTAAGCCGCATGCGTGGTCAATGCCCTGAACTGAAAATTTCAAGTGCATTATCGCTCGGAGAAACATGGCAAACGACTAAAAATGCTATTGAAGCGTTTAAAAATTCATTTTAACTTGCATAGAGCAGCAAGGATCCAATCTAAACCAGAAGCTGTACGCAGCTTCTGGTAAAACGCGAGAAGCAAAACACAACGATTAAAATAAAAATGAGTCAGGACGATATGAAGCCATCTCTTTCCAAACATCGACATATTTCATTTACCGCACATTATACCGGTTACATTTGGTACAAAATGGGTATTTCACATCAGGTGTTTGCCACCCGTAAAGGTCGATCGCTGGTCTCTTTGGCGCACCCACTGGAAACTTGGGCAGAAAAATTTGTGGGCGGCAGCATGCGCAGCACACTCAAACAACGCCATCAAATGCTGGATCAGACACTTGAAGCGCTGATTGCACAATATCCAGACCTTCAAGTACTTGAAATTGCTTGTGGCCTATCACCGCGTGGCTGGTGGTTTAGGCAGCAATATCCGAATATTGAGTTTCGCGAACTGGACTTACCAGATATGGCAGCTGTCAAACAGGCCGCCCTTAAACAGCTCGATCCAAATAGTCCGGATGTATTGTCGGTGGATCTATTTACACCTGATTTTGCAACAGTATTTGAACTTTTCGACCCTAAAAAACCGTTGGTGATTATCAGTGAAGGATTGATCAATTATTTTAGCAAAGCCCTGCTGGGCGAATTATTAGATGCACTCTCGACCCATGGTCATGAATTTAAACAATTACATTATTTGACCGACTGGTATCCCGAGCCTACACAAAACAAACTGGCTGCTGTAATTTGGCATAGCAGTAAGCTTCTTAAATGGGTGTCACGCAGTGCATTCAGTTTTCACTTCACCACCCCACAAGAAATTCAGCGCTTTTTTAATCAGCACGGATTTGCGCAGGTTCAAATTCTTCAACCTGCACAATTATCTCAACCATTTAATTCAGTGAATCCAGAACAACACGCACATTTAGGTGATTTGGTCTGGATGGTCCATGCACAACACTTGGCGCAATCCTAGACGACCGCTGCAAAGTGCTGCTGACGTTGCTTTTGACGCTCGACATAACGCAATAAGCGATCGGCAAGCGTGAAGCTGCCATGTTTGAAGATCGCTCTAACTCCAGAGGCTTCAGCTTCAAAGATCAGACATTCAATCTGAAAGCTTCCTTCGTCATCATGTAAATGCAGTGCCAAATCACGAGGTGCATCATTGACTGCATTTAAATCCGTCAACTGCTCTAATCGAAAAAATACCCCAAAAAAACTCAGATCGACAATTTGCACATCAATCGAATGATCGTGTAATCGATGGGTCAGCTTCGTTTTAGACGGATTAACCTGAATGCGAATTTCGCCGCGACGCTCCATCATCTGCATCTGATCGCGAGTCACCGGTAAAATTCCGTCTAACTGATGAATTGAACGACCACTTAAAAATGCCTCAAACAGACGCATGGTTTCCTTACGGCGCTGAAGCTGGGGAACATGATCGGCATTGGCAATAAGCGCAAATTGCATATTCGGACATTGCAGTGCAAAGTTGGCATTTTCATAAGGCAAGGTAAAACTATCGAACTGCCCTGCCGCGACCAGTGTTTCGCATGTTGGTACGGGCACATCGGTTAGACGTAACAAACGCTCACAGTTGATTTGATAGCGTAGTCGTTCAGTGGCATTAAACTCTGACATTTGCTGAAAAAACAAACGTTTTGCTGTAGGTGACATTCGGGTCTGATCTAGCTTGGCATGATTGACCAAATATAAAATCACCGCCTGACCAAATTCAGACATACGGTCTTCTTGCATGAGTTTGAGCGACTCTTCCAAAATCATGCGCCAGCTTTTTCGCGTTTTTTGCATAACCCCCATCAGCACCAAGCGCTCGACCATATCGGGGCGTAAGTCTGCAAAGCAAGAAGCGATCACCGAGCCCAAAGACATTCCCATGACCGAAATTTTACTCAGTTGAACCTGCTCAAGCCACTGTACAAGAATTCGCGCCAGATCAGGCAGCTCCAAGGTTGCTGCCGATACACCGCTGTCACGGTTGGTAATTTGCTGATTTGCGCCCATCGATGGCAGATCGATTAAAATCACAGGGCCGCACTGGAATAACTGTTCGACACAATATTTATAAGAATTAAAGTTTTGAAAGGCACCGCCAACAATTAAAATCGGCGTTTGATGCGCGGTTTCTGGTGTGGCAATCGCCATGTATTCGACTTTCCAGCCTGCGATCCAAGTTTCTCTTGCTGGCTGTTTAAAGCTATCTCGGTGGTATAAATCAAAAAAACCTGATGACATCCCTTCACGATGAACATCCTCATCCATGCGGATAATGGAATTCATGTTCTCCCTCCTGCTTGCATTGGATTTTTATTTCTACAAGCTATGTTCAACCATTCATTAAAATTTGAGTTTTACAGGTAACGCTGTTATTTCACTAAAAAAAAGAGTTAAGTGACCGTGTTTTCATTCTATACAGATGCAGGATTTTTAAGCAATACATTTCACCGCCACTTATCCAGATTCATTTTCAAATAGATTACAAAATATATCGCGCGCTTTTTATGCACGCTTTTTGCATCGCAAGCATTCATTGTTTGTAAATTGCCTGTTACTATGGAAAGTCCAAGAATAATTCTTTGAAAGCGTATGCAAGATTCAATTGAACATTATATGCAGACAGTAGGTCAGCAGGCACGTCGTGCATCTCGACTGCTCTCAAGCGCATCTACGTCCGTCAAAAACCATGCACTGTCGTCGATTTATACAGCTTTGGCAGACCGTCAGAACGAGATTCTTGCGGCCAATGCCATTGATATGAAAAAAGGCCAAGAACAGCATCTTGACAGCGCATTACTGGATCGATTGGAACTTACCCCCACACGCTTTAAAGGAATGCTGCAAGGCTTAAACGATGTCATCGCATTGGTCGACCCCATTGGCGAAATTACCGATCTGGCCTATCGTCCATCTGGTATTCAAATTGGCAAGATGCGTGTTCCGCTTGGTGTAGTGGGCATGATTTATGAGTCTCGTCCTAACGTGACACTAGAAGCTGCTGCACTAGCCCTAAAATCGGGTAATGCGATTATTTTGCGTGGCGGCTCTGAGGCTTTTGAATCGAATAAAGCCATTGCGGCAGCCATCCAGCACGGTCTCAAACGTGCGGGCCTACCAGAAGCAGCCATTCAGGTGATTGAAACCACTGACCGCGCAGCCGTAGGTCAGCTCATTACCATGTCTGAATATGTAGATGTGATTGTGCCACGTGGTGGAAAAAGCCTGATCGAACGCATCACCAACGAGGCCTGTATTCCAGTCATCAAGCATCTCGATGGCAATTGTCATGTGTTTGTGGATGTTGAAGCTGATTTGCATAAAGCCTTACCCATCGCACTCAATGCCAAAACACATCGTTATGGCGTATGTAATGCCATGGAAACCTTACTGGTTCATGAGGAAATTGCCGAAGAATTCTTGCCTGGCATTGCCGAACTATATGCAGAAAAACATGTCGAACTGCGCGGCTGTAATGCAACGCGTAAAATCCTCGGTAGCGGTGTAAAAACAGCGACTGAAGAAGACTGGTATACCGAATATTTGGCCCCTATCTTGGCCATTAAAGTGGTTGCCAATATTGATGAAGCCATTGAACACATTAATAAATATGGCTCGCATCATACCGATGCCATCGTGACCGAAAATTACAGTAAAGTCCGTAAGTTTCTGGCCGAAGTCGATTCAAGCTCAGTGATGATCAATGCCTCTACACGCTTTGCCGATGGATTTGAGTATGGTTTAGGTGCTGAAATTGGCATCTCGACAGATAAAATTCACGCACGCGGTCCGGTTGGTTTGGAAGGATTAACCTCACAAAAATGGATTGTGTTTGGCGACGGTCAAATTCGCCATTAAGTTAATAAACCATTCATAACTTTCAATCAAAGCGTCTGATCAATCTCAGGCGCTTTTATTTTTATCTTTAAATGTTTAAATAAAAAAACCAGCCCTCAGGCTGGTTTTTTATATTTAGTACTTAGAAAATAAAGTCGGTATTTACAAACTTCGAGTAATGCTCAGACACCATAGAAGCCAACATGCCTTTATTGTCGTCGGTTTGTTTGGTTGCAATCATTGAGCGGATAGAGAAGGCACGCAAGGCATCATGCACAGACAAGGTTCCTTCCGCAGAATCTTTACGGCCGCCAAACGGGAATACATCCGGACCACGCTGACACTGACTGTTAATATTGACACGACAAACCTGATGCACCAATGGATCGACCAAATGACCAATCTGCTCAGGATCACTACCAAAAATACTCACCTGCTGACCGTGATCAGAAGTTGTGACATAGTCCAGTACTGTTTCAACATCATCATACACACAGATCGGCACAACTGGACCAAATTGCTCTTCACGATACAGTCGCATCTCTTCTGTCACTGGATACACCACGGCCGGATAGAACATGGTTTTACAGTGCTCGCCGCCCTCTGGATTGATTACCTTCGCCCCTTTGGCTTCAGCATCTTCGATCACCTCAGTCATATAGGCTGTGCGATGCATACCTGGTAATGGCGTAATAAATACACCTGGTTCCCATGGCATACCGACTTTAAGCTTGCCTAGTTCAGCCGTTAAACGCTGTGCAAATTCATCGGCAATCGAGCGATGTACCATCAACATTTTAAGCGCCGTACAACGCTGACCATTAAACGACAATGCTCCGAGCAAGCACTCTTTCACTGTCAGGTCTAAATCTGCATCTGGCAAAATAATCGCTGCATTTTTGGCATCTAGTCCTAAAATTGAGCGTAGACGATGTGATTTTGGATGTTGTTTTTTCAAGTAATCTGCAACTTTACTCGAACCAATCAAAGCCAGCACATTGATTTTACCCGATGCCAGCAAATGAGGAACCACCAATGAGCCAGGCGCATAGATGGTATTGATCACGCCTTTCGGGAATGAATCACGAAATGCCTCTAACAGTGGTTCGAACAATAAAGTACCAAATTGAGGTGGCTTAAATACAATGGTGTTACCCATCAGCATAGCCGGAATCAGGGTTGCAAAGGTTTCATTGAGCGGATAGTTGTATGGCCCCATACACAGCACGACACCCAATGGCGTACGACGGATCTGCCCGATGGTTCCTTCGGCCATCACAAAACGTGAGTTAGCGTTGTCCAGATCTTTTAAGGCATCAATGGTCTGACGCATATAGGTCACAGTACGATCAAATTCTTTTTCAGAATCTGCCAAGCTTTTGCCAATTTCCCACATGATCAGCTTCACAATCAAATCGCGCTGTTTCACCATACGCTGAATGAAGTTTTGCATGCACACAATGCGCTCGGCCACTTTCATCATTGGCCATTCACCACGACCATTGCTGTAAGCACGTACGGCTGCGTCTAGTGCTTCATCACTTTCTTTTTCACCCATTAACGGATAGCTGCCTAGCTCAACTTGCTGTAGGCTGCCATCTGGCTGCTGTGTCCAGATCGGAGACAATGTGGTCTTGGTTGCTCCTGCCCATGTCTTGAGTTCACCATCGACCAGTGAAACACGTTGATGAATCTGAGGTAGACGCATATTTTCAGGAACGCCGTCTACTGTAGGGAACTTCTGCTGCAAATGATTTGATAAGCCCATTGTTGTTATCTCCAATTAATTATATGTCTAAACCTGATCAATAACGGTCAGATTTAGCTCCTGTAAATACCAGCATTGCAGCTGGCATGGATCTTGGCTTGTACCATAGGGGTCACAAGCCTTCGAGAATTGCATATTTCTAAAAACTACTACCCGCGACAGACACTGTTGCTTATGCCTAATTTTTGGGTCACTTGTTCGATAATTTGTCTCGGTGAAAGCGTGATATCCACAACAATCGCTTCACCGACACTCGGCTCTTCGAGTGTATCTAGCTGGGTTTGCAACAACGATGGATCAAAGAAGTGATCCGCTCGTTCAGCAAGTCGCTTTTGCAAGACCTCGAACGAACCTTTTAAATAGACGAACCGCACATCTTGATCATTCGCGCGCAAGATCTCGCGATATGCATGTTTGAGCGAAGAACAAGTAAACACTGCGGTCTGGCCCATCTGCTGTTTTTGCTCGATTGCCTGACGAATGGCGTGTAACCACGGCAACCGATCTTCATCGGTGAGCGGAATTCCTTGGCTCATCTTGCTTTTATTGGCAGCCGAATGCAGCGTGTCGCCATCAAGAAAATCACAAGACAACCGCTCGGACAATAACTTGCCAATTAACGACTTACCTGTTCCACAGACACCCATTGCGATCACAATCATGGCGATTCACCTTTAACTATATGAGGACGCTGAGTAACAGCGTAAAAGCCAAACCCAACACCGAAATAATGGTTTCCAATACAGACCAAGTTTTAAGTGTCTGCCCCACCGTCATACCGAAATATTCTTTGATCAGCCAAAAGCCTGCATCATTGACATGTGAAAACACCAATGAGCCTGAACCTGTAGCAAGAACCAACAGTTCCGGTCTAACTTCAACGCCCGCTGTGGCCGCAATCGGGGCGACAATACCGCAGGCTGTCGCCATTGCAACAGTAGCGGAACCCGTTGCTAGACGAATCAAGGCTGCAACAAACCAGCCTAAGAGTAATGGTGATAAATTTGCTTTTAATGCTGTAGAGACAATTTCATTCGAAATCCCGCTATCACGCAAAATGCCACCAAAACCACCACCCGCGCCAACGATCAACATAATGCCGGCAATCGAAGCCAAACAGCCGCCACAGAATTTTTCAATTTGTACGCGGGTGAAACCTTGCATGGTGCCAAAGGTAATAAAGCTCACCAATACTGCAATTAATAATGCAATATCAGAGGTTCCAATAAAACGCAGCAAATCGTTGGCAAAAGTTTTAGGTGCAAAAAATAGATCCGCCCAGCTACCTACCAGCATCAAGGCCACAGGCAACATAATCGTGAAGATCGTGATACCAAAGCTTGGTAATTCGCGTGTTCTGTTGCTGTCTGCATCAATAAACTGCTGAGCCAAAGGGTTATGTTCAGGCAATTTGACATATTTGTTAATCCAGAGCGCATACACAGGCCCCGCAACAATCGCGGTAGGCACACCGACTAAAAGTGCATAAGCAATGGTTTTGCCAATATCAGCATTGTAGGCCTGCACCGCGAGTAGTGCTGCTGGATGTGGCGGAATCAAGCCATGCACCACAGATAAGCCTGCCAGCATAGGTAAACCCACAATCAGTAACGACTTACCCGTACGCTTGGCAATATTAAAAACAATCGGAATGAGCAGTACAAATCCGACTTCAAAAAACACAGGTAAACCCACCACAAGACCAATCACCATCATGGCCCAATGGATATTTTTCTCGCCAAACCATTGAATCAGTGTAATCGCAATGCGTTCTGCACCGCCCGACTCGGCCATCATCTTACCGAGCATGGTACCGAGTGCGATCACGATCGCAAGGTGGCCCAAAGTTTTACCAGTACCAGCTTCATATGATTTAACAATGTCACCCATTGGCATACCAACAGCTAAGGCCAAACCGAGTGAAACAATAATCAGCACCAGAAACGGATAAATTCTGAACTTCGCGATCATGACCACTAAGGCAATAATCGCAACTATGGTGTAAATAAGTAACATGCCACCCTGTACGGTCTCCATGTGACACTTCTCCTTGATTTAATTCAATTTGAGCAAACCACCCAAACGAGTGTCTTCAATCGATTAATTTCCTGCGACTGAGACACTATTTTTTATCTTTAAGTATGATCAATATCAGATGATCACGTTCATGCAATATCTAAAAACTAATTAAAATTGATGCTTATTCAGTACGTAACTGACTTGCGGCTTGCGCCAAACGCGTAATTTCAGCCCAGTCTTGCGCCGCTACTACCTTTTTAGGTGTTAACCACGAGCCACCCACACACACAACATTCGGTTGCTTTAAGAAATCTGGAGCGGTCTCAACTGTGATGCCACCGGTTGGACAAAAGCGTAAATTTGGAAATGGGCCATAAAATGCCTGAAGCATTGCCACACCACCCGCTTGCTGGGCTGGGAAAAACTTAACTATGTCATAGCCAAGCTCAATCGCTTGAATCAAATCGCTTGGCGTCATCACACCGGGTAATAGCGGCAAACCGGCGTCTTGTGCTGCCAGATGCAAGTCTTTGGTCAAACCCGGCGACACACCAAATTGTGCACCTGCCTTTTTGGCTTGGGCGCAGTGTTCCGGTTTGGTGATGGTACCGACACCAACCACAATGTCATCAGCCAACTGACTTGCCCGCTCAATTGCAGCCAACCCGGCAGCCGTGCGCAAGGTGATTTCAAGCACTTTCACACCGCCAGCATGCAATGCACGAGATACATGCTCACCCTGTTCCGCCGAATCAAATGCCAGTACCGGAATCACAGGGCCTAACTGAACAACATCTTCCATCTTGATCATGATTTTTTGTTCCTATTCTTTATTCTTCAACGTTAAACTTGAACGTTTTCGCCGACCAAGGCACCAAATACCGAAGCACCATGCTCGGCAGGTGCGGCCGCCGAGCGAAATACACCAAATAACTCACGACCAAAACCAACTTCGTTTTCAGCCTGATGCGCTGGCTGTGCAACAGGACGTGATTGCCAAACTTGCTCATCAAGCTCCACATCAAGTACGCCAGCCTCGGCATCGATGATCAGCATATCGCCGGTTTGTACCTTGGCAATCGGACCATTGAGTAAGGCTTCTGGAGACAGATGAATCACGGCTGGAACTTTGCCCGATGCACCCGACATGCGCCCATCGGTGACCAAAGCAACATGAAAACCCTGATCTTGTAATACACCCAGCAAAGGTGTTAAACGATGTAGTTCTGGCATTCCGTTGGCGCGTGCACCTTGAAAGCGAACCACTGCGATAAAATCACGATGCAACTCACCACGATCAAATGCAGCCTGTACCGCCTCTTGTGAATCAAACACAATGGCAGGCGCTTTGACTTTACGGTGCTCCGGTGCAACCGCAGAAATCTTGATCACACCCCGACCTAAGCGGCCCTGCATTAAACGCAAACCACCATCAGGCTGAAACGGCGCATCAATGCTACGCAATACTTTTTCATCTAAACTTTGCGCGACTGCATCCACCCAAGTCAGCTTACCGTCTATAAGTTTTGGCTCTTTGGTATAGTGCTGCAAACCTTTACCAGCTACCGTGTTGACATCGTTGTGCAACAATCCAGCCTCAAGCAAATTACGAATGAGGAAGGCAACACCACCGGCAGCTTGGAAGTGATTAACATCGGCCTTGCCATTTGGATAGATCTTCGCAAGCAATGGCACAACAGCAGACAACTCATCGAAGTCATCCCAGTCAATTAAAACGCCTGCCGCACGGGCAATGGCAATCAGATGCAAGGTGTGGTTGGTTGATCCACCTGTGGCCAGTAAGGCCACAATGCCATTGATAATTGATTTTTCATCTACAACATGGCCAATTGGCGTATAGTTGCCGCGTTCCACAGTTAAATCGAGCACACGAATTGCTGCTTCTGCCGTCAGCGCATCGCGCAACGGCGTATGAGGATGAACAAATGCCGCACTCGGCAAATGCAAGCCCATCACTTCCATCAGCATTTGGTTGCTGTTCGCGGTACCGTAAAATGTACAGGTCCCTTGACCATGGTAAGCAGCAGACTCAGCCTCTAACAACACGTCACGCCCGACTTCACCTGTTGCAAACTGTTGGCGAATTTTGGCCTTGTCGTCATTCGACAAACCACTGGTCATTGGGCCAGCAGGCACAAAAATGGTCGGTAAATAGCCAAATTGCAACGCACCAATCAACAAGCCCGGTACGATCTTGTCGCAAACACCCAGACACAATGCCGCATCAAACATATTGTGAGACAGCGCAATGGCAGTACTCATCGCAATCGTTTCACGAGAAAATAACGACAGTTCCATACCAGCATTACCTTGCGTAATGCCATCACACATTGCGGGTACACCGCCGGCAAATTGTGCTACACCGCCATTTTCTCGCGCTGCTGTTTTAATCAAATCTGGAAATGATTTATAAGGTGCATGCGCCGAGAGCATTTCATTATAAGAAGATACAATGCCGATATTGGGTTCGCGTCCGACTTTAATAATGAGTTTTTCTGAATCGTCCATGCTGGCAAAACCATGTGCCAGATTGGCACATGAAAGCGCACCACGAGCAGGAAATTTGCCTTGCGCATCTTCAATACGCTGTAAGTATGCAGCACGGGTTTTTTGGCTACGTGCAATCACACGCTCGGTCACTTTTACTAATATCGGATTCGGCAAGTCCATGCTGGGCGCTCCTTTTACAACCGGATAAGCTGGCAAAAAAATAAACCAAATGATTCCAAGATCATTTGAAAAAATAAATAATAGTATTGGGGTAAAAAGCCACGTGCTATCTCAGTGAATACTAATTCGACAGTCCGTATACATACTTTAAATGGTATAGAGAAATTAGATTTTTAAAATCAGAAGCTCTTTAAAAAAGCCTATATATCATTACACTCAAAACCGGTTTTTAAAACTACAGCAAGATTATCTCAATATCAATACCAAGAAATACATTTAAACACACACCATCCAGTGACTGTATAAAATAAAATCATATTACAAATTAAGTATTTGATTTTTATGTTTTTATTTTAATTATTTCTTTTGATTATACAAGAAATTTAATAGAAAAATTTCATTATATTTTCAAAATTAATAGTAGTATTTCTATTTTTTATATCAATTCATGATTACCAATTTTAATAGTACATATACTTATCTGTATACCTTGTTAAGTTAATACAGCTTATTTATATTCTGAATGGAAAGAATTTATTCAAATAAATCTAAAGGTATTTTAAAAATTAATTATATGAGCCATAAATTATTTATGTACAAAAAAACCGAACTATTCACTGCTGTGAAAATAAACACATCGATTAAAATATGGACGAAATTAAGATTAGTGAGAAATGGTTTGAAGAAGATTATTCTGAGTGATTAATACTTAATATATATAAATCTTAAAGTGTATTAATTAGGCACCAAGCTTAATTATTTCAATTTTTATAAAAAAACTAAACTGCCTTTCTGTTCGTAATGGCTTCTTAGTCATGCTTCATTTTTATCAGCGAATATTCTTTTCGCTTCCTCCATCCCTATTGATGCTGGCTTATAGTTTGCAACGCGCTGTTTAGATTCACATCAATCAAATATCCGAAAAAACAAAAAACAACTTAAAATAATGATTTTTAATCATTTATTTAAAAATTCAAACCATTTTTTAAATAAAATTATCTTACCAAAAGCCAAATTTTTATACAGGAGGTTCGCCCCTATAGAGTTCCAGATCACGCGATTTTCATCAATCATTTACCTGACAGACAGTCTAATTCGCTATGATCAAAGCTCGGCATGGATCTTGTGCGTGGTGCAATTCCTTACAGCCAATATCGTGCTCTTTTTCAATGCCAGTGTGATTGGTGCTTGGCAGTAGGCTATAAATTGTTTAATCGTCGATAGTGCTTAAGTCTAATCTGCTAAAGTCTATCTTGGACATAAAAACAACACATGTTAAAACATTAAGTATGCGCTAACCTTCGAATCGTTCATGAATTTGAATTTCAAGTGAACAAATAATTTACAACAGCAATCGGGTAACCTATCGTGTCTACATCAGTATTAGTTATTAACTGCGGTTCTTCCTCTATCAAATATGCGTTGGTTTCTGAACGACGTGAAGATCGGATCTATGGGCTGGCAGAGAATTTGGGTGGTGCAGATGCGCGTATCAAAGGTATTACCGTTGGAGGCGAGCCGCTTGAACTCTCTATTCCATATGCAGATCACGAAAAAGCACTAGAAACCTTATTGGCTCGACTCGCCAATTACAAACCACAAGCCATCGGGCATCGCGTCGTTCATGGCGGCAGCTTAACCAAAGCCGAACTCCTCACGCCAGAAATTATTGATCGAATCCGCGCTGCCACACCGCTGGCTCCGCTACACAATCCAGCACATTTAATTGGTATTGACGCCACCATGCGTTTGTTCCCAGAATTGCCACAAGTGGCTGTATTCGACACGGCGTTTCATCAAACCATGCCGGCACATGCCTACCGCTATGCTGTACCTAAATTTTTGTTTACCGAACACAATGTTCGCCGCTATGGTTTCCACGGCACCAGTCACGCTTATGTATCAGAGCGTGGAAGTCAGTTGGCAGGGCAAGTTAAACAAGGGGGTTGGTTAACTGCTCATTTAGGTAATGGAAGCTCGACCTGCGCCATTTGGAACGGCGAAAGCCAAGATACGTCGATGGGCATGACCCCACTTGAAGGTGTTGTTATGGGCACACGTAGTGGTGATATTGACCCTAGTCTTCATAGCTTTTTAGCCAGCAATCTAGGTTGGGATATTGCCAAGATCGACACCATGCTCAACAAAGAAAGTGGCTTACTGGGGCTTTCAGATCAACTCTCCAATGATATGCGCACGCTGATTGAGGCCGCAGATACAGGGCATGAAGATGCCCAACTTGCAATTGAAGTGTTCTGCTATCGTTTAGCCAAATCGCTGGCTGCATTAAGCTGCGCACTTCCACGCCTTGACGGTTTATTCTTCACAGGTGGAATTGGAGAAAACTCAGCATATATTCGTGAAAAAACCATGGCATATTTGCCACACTTTGGTTTTGCGCTCGACAAAACACGCAATAACGGCTTAAAACGTGGTACGGAAGGTCGAATCGACAATGGCACTGGACCTCAAATCTGGGTTATTCCAACCGATGAAGAAGGCCGGATTGCCAAAGAAACCGAACAGGTCGTCGAACAGGCTAAAACTGCTGATGTGCATGTGCAAATGGCGTAAGCATTCAATGATTTCTATAATTCTTTTTTGATAAGGCAGTTATGAATACTCTTTTACTGATTCCTACCGGGGAAGGCGTTGGCCTGACTTCAGCCTGTTTAGGCCTGATTTATGCACTCGATTGCAACGGTATTAAGGCCGGATTTTTAAAGCCATTTTCACAGGAACTCCCAAATCAGGTGGATCGAACCACCTCCTTATTCAGCCATCTTTTCCAAGGCACCACCGTGACCTCGATTGCGCACGAAAAAGTGCTACAACGCTGGGCACTCGGTGAGCGCGACGAACTACTCGAAGAAGCAGTAAGTCTACATCGAAATGTTGCAGCCAATTATGACGTGATCATTGTGGAAGGCCTTTTGCCCACTGCTCAAGATCATTTTGCGACTGAACTGAATGCGGCGTTGGCTCAAGCACTCGATGCAAAGATAGTGCTGGTGAGTACAGCAGATGTGCAAAATCCGCGTCGTACAGCAGAGAAAGTTGAAGCACATCTACATCAGTTTGGCGGTACATCCTCCAATCGTACCGCTGGTGTGCTGTTTATGCGTACCCGTGGCTTACCTGAAGAAACTGCGCATATTCCACTGACCATTGATCCGTCATTGCGTCTAGATACTGAAATTACAGACTTTAGCAAAGAGCTACAACGCTATAATCGACATCTTGGCTCACCAACCTTGCCAATTATTGGCATGGTGCCTTTTAGCAATACCTTAAGTGTACCGCGCACGCTCGATATTGCCTCTGTGGTTGAAGGTGACTGGATTCATCAGGGTGATGCCAAACATCGTCGTATTTTGCATTCGAGTCTAATTGCGTCCAGTATCGAATATGAGCTGAATAAGTTTACTGCGGGTGAACTGATTATCAGTGCATCGGAGCGCACAGATGTCCTGTTGGCCAGTAGCTTAGCCACCAGTAACGGTATTCCACTGGCAGGCTTGGTGCTCACCGAACGCAAAGCGCCGAATCCACAAATTCTGGATTTTTGTCAGCATGCCATCAAGCAAGGCTTACCGATTTTACACACTCAACTCAATACACTGGAAACTGCACAACGACTGGCCGATTTTGGAAACGAGATCCCCACTGACGACACCGAACGTGCAGAACAAGTCACGCGTTTTGTCTCAAGTCATATCGATGTGACTTGGCTGCAAGCCCAGATTAATACAGGGGTTCAACCGCGTTTATCTCCATCGGCATTTCGTCATGAGCTGGTACAAAAATCAATTGCAGCCAAAAAGCGTATTGTACTGCCAGAAGGCGATGAACCACGCACCGTTCAGGCCGCTGCCATTTGCCAGTCTCGCGGAATTGCGCACTGTATCTTGTTGGCCAAACCTGAAACTGTGGTAGAGGTAGCCAAAGCACGAGGAATTGAATTGCCCGATGATCTGGAAATTATTGATCCCGATCTGATTCGCAATCAATACATCGCACCAATGGTGGAGCTACGTAAAGGAAAGCTGAGCGATCTTCAAGCCAAAGAGCAGCTTCAAGATACCGTAGTTTTAGGCACCATGATGCTGGCACTCGATCAGGTGGATGGATTGGTTTCTGGTGCAATTCATACCACCGCCAACACAGTTCGTCCCGCTTTTCAATTGATTAAGACAGCACCCAACTATTCTTTGGTTTCCTCTGTCTTTTTCATGCTGCTTCCAGATGAAGTTTATGTGTATGGTGATTGCGCAATTAATCCAGACCCAGATGCCGATCAACTGGCTGAGATTGCCATTCAATCGGCAGATTCTGCAAAAGCCTTTGGCATTGAACCGCGCATTGCCATGATCAGTTACTCTACCGGCACCTCAGGTACAGGTGCAGACGTAGAAAAAGTGGTCCGTGCCACTGAAATTGCCAAACAACGTCGCCCAGACTTACTGATTGATGGACCACTGCAATACGATGCCGCCTCGGTTGAAAGTGTTGGCCGACAAAAAGCACCAGATTCAAAAGTCGCTGGCCGCGCCAATGTATTTATTTTTCCAGACTTAAATACGGGTAATACCACCTATAAAGCAGTTCAGCGCTCGGCAAACGTGGTGAGTGTTGGCCCGATGTTGCAAGGTCTAAATAAACCGGTTAATGATTTATCACGTGGTGCTTTAGTGGATGACATCGTGTTTACCATTGCCTTAACTGCAATTCAGGCCGAGCAGCAACTTGAAGCAAAAGCAGCTTTGGCGTCTTAACGAAGCATCAGCCAATTTATGAAAGCCACGTGCAAATGCGCGTGGCTTTTTTATAGTACTTATCAAAAATCGTAGAGATAGCACCGCATAGAAGAATTAAAGCCCCCTTCGACCTTTAGCCAAAATCTCGCCAAAACTCCCCACAGCCTGATCGTTTTATCATATAATTTAGCCCGCTAGCTAACTGCCCGCTCAAGAGATTTTTTGGTATGACCACAATTATCAAACAAGAAGACTTGATCACTTCGGTCAAGGACGCCCTTCAGTTCATTTCCTACTATCATCCGCAAGATTTCATTCAGGCCATGAGCCGCGCGTATGACCGTGAAGCGAACCAAGCTGCAAAGGATGCAATCGCGCAAATTCTCATCAACTCTCGTATGTGTGCAGAAGGCCATCGCCCAATCTGTCAAGATACAGGGATCGTCAACGTTTTTGTTGATGTAGGTCTAGACGTTAAGTTTGATCTGAGCATGAGCCTAGACGATGCAATCAATGAAGGTGTACGCCAAGGTTATCTTGAAAATACCAACGTACTGCGTGCTTCAGTGCTTGCAGATCCGGCTTTTGGTCGTAAAAATACCAAAGACAATACACCTGCCGTGATTCACTATAAGCTCGTTCCGGGCAACAAAGTTGACATTACTGTTGCAGCAAAAGGTGGCGGTTCTGAAAACAAATCTAAACTTGCCATGCTCAATCCATCAGATTCGATTGTAGACTGGGTACTCAAAACAGTTCCAACCATGGGTGCTGGCTGGTGTCCGCCAGGTATGCTCGGTATCGGGATTGGCGGTACTGCTGAAAAAGCCATGATGCTTGCCAAAGAAGCATTGATGGAAGAAATCAACATGGACGAGCTACTTCGCCGTGGGCCAGAAAACAAAATCGAAGAACTTCGTATCGAAATCTTTGAAAAAGTAAATGCGCTCGGGATTGGTGCACAAGGTTTGGGCGGCTTAACCACAGTCCTCGATATTAAAATTAAAGATTATCCATGTCATGCAGCAGGTAAGCCTGTTGGTATGATTCCAAACTGCGCCGCAACCCGTCATGCCCACTTTCAGCTAGATGGTTCAGGCCCAGCGCATATTCAAGCCCCTAAACTTGAAGATTACCCAGAAGTAACGTGGGATGCGTCTAAATCAAAACGCGTGAATCTCGACACCATCACCCAAGAAGAAATGAACTCTTGGCAGCCGGGCGATACCTTGTTGCTCAGTGGCACCATGTATACTGGCCGTGATGCAGCGCATAAACGCTTAGTCGAAATGATCGACAACGGTGAAGAGCTTCCTGTCGACTTAAAAGGTAAATTTATTTACTACGTTGGCCCGGTTGATCCTGTACGTGACGAAGTGGTTGGACCTGCTGGCCCAACAACCGCAACGCGTATGGACAAATTCACACGTAAAGTGCTTGAGCACACGGGTCTGTTTGGCATGATTGGTAAAGCAGACCGTGGCCCAACAGCCATTGAAGCGATTAAAGACAATCAAGCCACTTACCTGATGGCTGTCGGTGGTGCAGCGTATTTGGTTTCAAAAGCAGTTCGTGAAGCCGAAGTGGTTGCCTTTGCAGATTTGGGGATGGAAGCCATCTACAAATTTGTCGTTGAAGATATGCCGGTTTCCGTTGCAGTTGATGTAAACGGTACATCGGTACATGCCATTGCACCTAAAATCTGGCAAGAAAAAATTGGTAAAATCCCTGTGATTGATGCCACTGCAGGTTAATCAAAAAAGAAAGCGCCTTCGGGCGCTTTTTTATTCTTCAGATTTTACGCTCACTCACCATGTGAGTGGATTCCACAGTTTAAACGGCTTGACCAACAACACATCACTCTTTTCATCGTACTTTGCCGGTTTAAGCTCTTGCGCTTTACTTCGAATCTTACCGTTTTGGTCTTGTGCAACAAAATTATAACTCGATGATTTGAGGCGGGTAAATGCAATCTGATTACGCCCAGTTTTTTCAGGCACGATTAAAAATGGTCCAGAGCGCTCTTTGCGCCCCGGATTCTCTTCATCGTATTTCACGTAATAGCTTTGTCCAGCCTCAACACTCATGTCGATATATTTAGGGTCTTGAAAATGAAACACTGTGAGTGGACGACTGCTCGACAGTCGATAGGTACCCGCGGGAAGCTCAATCCAGTAATAATGATTGTTTAACAAGCTTGGAATGCGTTTACCATTGATAAATAAATTGGCTGCCGCAATTTCCTGCTGATTCCAGCGCGTGTCGGGTCGATATAGATACACCACGGCCGCTTGTGGATTTTGTGGCTGAATGGGTTGAAAGTATTGACCCAGTTTTTGATTGACCCACCCTCCCACGCTAAATTTCCCGATATGATACTGATCGGTAATTCCGGGTTTCTGCGTCACATCGACAGGCGGTAAAGTCGAGCGCAGTGCTTGCGCATCAGACGATTGAGGCACACTGTGCTGACATCCTGTAAGCAACCCCACACCACACAATAAAAAACATAGATTACGCATGACATCCCTCGAAGCGCTTTTTTTGAATTATTTTTGAGCAATCACTTTGCATCTTTTGTTTTTTTAGATTAACACCAGCCGTTTTTAAAACCAATAAAAAAGCATGAAATGCGTAAACAAATCATGCTTTTTCAGACGAAACAAATTAAGCTGATTTTGAATCAATTACCTTTAGGTCTGAAGCACTTTGCTCTTGACCAGATGTTTTGGCTAAATGTTCCTTCTTGTAAACAGGCGCAGCTTTGCCCTGAATCACCTCTTCATTGACAATCACAGTACCCACATCTTGACGGCTTGGTAGGTCGTACATGGTTTCAAGCAATACATTTTCCATGATCGAACGCAAACCACGTGCACCGGTATTACGCTCTAATGCCTTTTTGGCAATGGCTCGTAAAGCCGACTCTTCAAATACCAAATCTACATTTTCCATCTGGAATAAAGATTCGTATTGACGCGTTAATGCATTTTTTGGCTCAGTCAAAATTTGCATGAGTGCTGCTTCGTCTAGCTCTTCAAGCGTTGCAATCACTGGCAAACGGCCAATAAATTCAGGAATCAAACCAAATTTAACCAAATCGGTTGGCTCAACCTGACGGAAAAGCTCAGCCAGCTTTTTGCTTTCATCTTTCTTTTTGACTTCTGCATTAAAGCCGATACCGCCTTTTTCATGGCGCTGCTGTACAATTTTTTCCAGACCAGAAAAAGCACCACCACAAATAAACAGGATATTTGAAGTATCAATCTGGATAAATTCCTGCTGTGGATGCTTGCGACCACCTTGAGGCGGAATAGAAGCCACAGTGCCTTCAATCATTTTGAGCAAGGCTTGCTGCACACCTTCACCCGAAACATCGCGTGTGATAGATGGGTTTTCAGACTTACGGGTAATTTTATCGATCTCGTCGATATAAATAATCCCTTTTTGCGCCTTCTCGACATCGTAATCTGCTTTTTGAAGCAGCTTCTGTACGATATTTTCCACATCCTCACCCACATAACCTGCTTCGGTAAGGGTGGTGGCATCGGCCATTGCAAACGGTACATCCAGCAAACGTGCTAGTGTTTGTGCCAGTAAAGTTTTACCAGAACCCGTTGGTCCAATCAGCAAAATATTACTTTTTGCAATTTCGACTGCATGTTGCTTGTTGGCCTGCCCAGACTGTCCTGCTTTTAAACGCTTGTAATGGTTATATACCGCAACAGATAAGGTTTTCTTTGCCAGATCTTGACCAATCACATACTGATCGAGTGCCGCCCGAATCTCATGAGGTTTTGGCAAATCACGACTTGCCCAATCTCCTGCTTCAACTTGCTGGCTCGTTTGAACAAGATCCAAGCACACATCCACGCATTCATTACAGATATAGGCGTTCTCGCCTGCGATTAGTTTCCCAACCTCAGACTGAGACTTGCCACAGAATGAACAGTGTTTTTGTCCTTGAGGATGTTCGGACATATCTACTCCACAACTTAAATCTTAAAAATTAGGGACGTTTAGAGAGCACTGCATCGACTAAACCGTATTCTTTTGCCGCTTGCGCAGTCATGAAATTATCACGATCGGTATCACGTGCGACACGCTCATAGTCTTGGCCACTATGCTCTGCCATCAGACGATTTAAGCGCTCTTTGATAAATAGAATTTCACGCGCGTGAATTTCGATATCCGATGCCTGACCACGGAATCCACCTAAAGGTTGGTGAATCATAACACGTGCATTTTCAAGGCAATAACGTTTGCCCTTGGCACCCGCATTCAGCAAGAAAGCACCCATAGATGCAGCCTGACCCATACAGTAAGTCACGACATCAGGCTTGATAAACTGCATGGTATCATAAATTGCCATGCCCGCTGTCACCGACCCACCTGGTGAGTTGATGTAAAGGTGGATATCTTTATCTGGGTTCTCTGCTTCTAAAAACAACATCTGAGCAACAATTAAGTTTGCCATATTGTCTTCGACTTCACCCGTCAAAAAGATGACTCGCTCACGTAAAAGACGTGAAAAAATATCAAATGAACGCTCGCCGCGTGATGATTGTTCAACTACAACAGGAACTAAAGCATTTTCAATCGTTGGAACATACATACGTTTATTTATTCCTAAATTTTTTGTAACTTAACCCATAATCACAATATGAGGGATAATTACTGAAATTGCAAAAAGATTCCAAAGGAAATATCAGATAATTTCAGCTGAAGATAGCGGATTTGGTTGAAACACAACAAAATCACTACAACCATAAAAAAAGGCGCTTGCGCGCCCTTTTTTATCAACAACAATTAACGCGCTTGGCGAGCTTGCTGTTCTTTTAACAACTCTTCGTAAGATACCGCTGTATCTGTTACTTTTGCAGCAGCCAAGATGTGGTCCACTACCTGATCTTCAAGCACAACAGCTTCGATTTGAGCACGTTGTTGCTGATCATTTTTGAAGTATTCAACAACTTCTGTTGGATCTTCGTAAGAAGACGCCATTTCGTCGATGTAGGCATCAACACGCGCTTGATCAACTTCAAGTTTCGCATCAGCAAGTACTTTGCTTACAAGTACGCCAAGTTTCACTGATTTTTCAGCTTGTTCCTTGAACAATTCGTCTGGAAGCATGCTCTTGTCAAATGATTGAGCGCCTGCACCACCAAACTGCTGCGTGAACTGCTGAATCATTTGCTGACGCTGACGATCAATTTCTTGTGCAACCATTGCTTCAGGCACTTCGATTTCGTTCGCTGCAACAAGTGCATCAAAAGTCGCTTGTTTCACTTGGTTACGAAGACCGTTACGTACTTCGCGTTCCATGTTTTTGCGTACATCTGATTTTAGCTTTTCTACGCCTTCTTCTTCAGTAAGACCGAAGATTTTTAAGAATTCTGCATCGATTTCTGGAAGCTTTGGTTTTTCAACTTGCTTCACAGTGATTTTGAATTTCGCTGCTTTACCTGCAAGGTTAGCCGCTTGGTAATCTTCTGGGAAAGTCACATCGATAACTTTCTCTTCACCCGCTTTCATGCCCACGATACCGTCTTCAAAGCCCGGAATCATACGGCCAGAACCCAAGACCAATTTAAAGTCTTCAGCAGAACCGCCTTCAAACTTCTCACCGTCTACTTCGCCTTCAAAGTCAAAAGTTACTTGCATGTCTTTTTTCGCCATGCCTTTGGTCACAGCCCAAGTTTGACGTTGTTTTTGCAAGTTTTCGATCATGACATCAACGTCTTTGTCGTTGATTTCAGTCGCTTTACGCTCAACTTCTAATGCATCAAACGCGTTTACTTCAACTTCTGGGTAGACTTCGACAGTTGCTTCGTACACCAAAGCATCATCTTTATGTTCAACTTTTTCAATGTTTGGCATGCCAACAGCATTGATTTTTTCTTGTTGAATCGCTTCGAATACGGTGTCACGAATGATGTCATTGACCACTTCTTGGTAAATGCCAGCACCGAAATCTGAACGAACGCGAGACAAAGGCACTTTTCCAGGACGGAAGCCGTTGATTTTCACAGTTTTGGCAGTGCGTTTTAAACGAGCTTCAAATTGCTCATTAATACGGCTCGTCGGTACAGAAACATTTAAACGACGGGCAACGCCCGAAACCGCTTCAGTCGTTACTTGCATGGCTTCCTCGATAATTTGGTTAGGTAGTAACAATTTTTAAAGTGCCACATTATATGACAACTTTACCGATATACAAAACGGATCATGAAATTGCAACTTTTTTATTCATTTTTCAAGGTAAAGTTAGCTGAAATAGGTCTGATGAAGCGATCAAATCAGATTTGTAGCATCTTTACAGCAAAGATTGCGCTAGATCACCACTTTATCGTGATGAATTGAATAGCTGCAAGAAAGTCTCAGCGCATTTACCTAAATGATGTAAAGTCTTTTAGTCATTACTACCAAAAAATTTATTGAAATCTTAAAAAATTCTTAAAAAATTTATAAAAAAATGATTTTTTCTCTTCTTAAAATTTAATTACTTTAAAAAATACAAATTAAAACAATAACCTATACCAAAATAGCAAATTTGGTATCGTTTAAATTCCATAATTTCTCCATTTTTAATAATTAAATCCAATTACATTCGACTACAAATTTTAATAATAATCATTATTATTCGCATACTGTTTCTTATTGATACTGAGACTTCTATGGCGTTTATCACCACTCGAAAGAAGATAGTTTCTTCTGCTATTGCCTCTTCCCTCGCTGTTATGGCCACTCCCGTTATTGCGCAAGACGAGGTCTCTCACCTTGCGACCATTCGTGCACAAGCAGAACAAACAGAAAGCTTAAAAGTTGATACATCTGCCAACAAAAAATATGTCGCGCCGCTACTCGATACCCCAAAATCCGTTGCGATCGTTTCACAAAAATTACTACAGGACACGGGTGCAACTTCTTTAACCCAAGCACTGCAAAATGTATCAGGCATTACCTTTGCAGCCGGTGAAGGCGGTACACCATTTGGTGATACGCCTTATATCCGTGGATATAGCGCGCAGTCTTCCATTTATGTAGATGGCGTAAGAAATGCCACCACACAAAATCGTGATAACTTTGCAGTCGAACAAATTGAAGTCACCAAAGGCTCAAGCTCTACTCTTTCAGGTGGTGGCGGTGTGGGTGGTAGTATCAATCTGATCACCAAACAGGCACACCAAGGCGATGAATACCAAGGCACTGTTGCTGGCGGCACAGATAATTACCGTCATATTCAACTCGATGCCAACAAAGACTTTGGTAACGGTGTTGCAGGCCGTGTGGTCGTGATGGGACATCAAAATGAAAAGCCGGGCCAAAGCAATGGTGCCGAATACAATCGTGTCGGTTTAGCCCCGAGTATTGCGTGGGGGCTGGGTACTGCAACACGTGGTTTGCTCAGTTATTACTACCTACAAAGCTACGATGAACCAGATGCAGGTATTCCATTTCCAACCACAGGCGGCAAGCCGATTTCGGTAAAGCAAGGCACTTACTACGGCTGGAAAAATCGTGATTTTGATAAACGCGAAAACCACATTGGTACGTTCAAGCTTGAACACGATTTAAGTGATAATCTCACTGTATCGAATGTAGCCACCTATACCAAATCCAAAACTGACTACATCTATACCAATGCTGACGATTCAAAAGGTAATGTGGCCAATGGCACCGTATGGCGTGGTCATTCGTTGAGTCGTATCTCAAATACCGATGCCTTTGCAGATCAACTGGCTCTAACAGGTAAATTTAATACTGGCATGCTCAAGCACAGTTTTAATACTGGTATTGAATACAGCGATCAAAGCACTGATCTTGGTTTATATATCACACCTACCACAAGTAGCACTTGTACCAGCACCAACTATCAATGCACAGATCTCTATAACCCAAGTAATCCGGCATACACGGGTACCATTACACCTTATGCAAATATGTATACCACACGCAGTAAAACAACTTCATTGTACGCACTGGATAGCATTGAATTCACGCCACAATGGTTACTGAATTTAGGCGTGCGTTGGGACAAATTTGATACCAGTGTGAAATACCATAAAGCCGCGATGACCTATGCTGGTGTCGCATCTACAGGTGTCGATGTAGACAGTGACAGTGACTTTTTCTCTTATCAAGCTGGTCTAACTTTTAAGCCAACAGAAAATGGTAGCATCTATGTAAGCTATGCCACATCTGCAAACCCTGTGGGAATTGGTCAAGGAGACAGCAGCGAATCCAGTGTGAGTACCTCGATTGCAGATCTTTCACCTGAAAAAGCACGTACTGCCGAATTGGGCACTAAATGGGATTTATTTGATAAGCGTGCTAATTTAACAGCTGCCATTTTCCGTACCGAAAAGCAAAATACACGTATTCAGGACGCATCTGGTCTGTACTCAAATGTAGGTGACAGCAAAGTTGATGGTTTTGAGCTGGAGTTAAACGGTCATATCACACAAAAATGGGATATTTCTGCTGGCTATAGCTACCTCGATAGCGAACTGAAAAATGGTGGCTATTCACGTGGTACAGCCGTACCATCGGGCGGTCCAATTCCATTTGTAGCCAAAAACAGTGCGACGCTTTGGTCAACTTATAAAGTGATGCCAAAATTCACCCTTGGTGCGGGTGCACAGTACAAAGACAAAGTCTTTGTAAACTCAAGTACAACCGCAGAGAAATACTTACCGGCTTATACCATTTATAATGCCATGGCCAAGTACGATATTAATCCGAATGTGAATCTACAGCTCAACATCAACAATATTTCGGACAAACGCTATTTCACTAGCGCACATGCGGCACACTATGCTTTTGAAGGTGACGGTCGCAATGCAGTGTTGGCAATCAACTTTAAATACTAATCGCTATTCAGCTCAACCTCGTTGAGATTGATGCTTGATCATTTAAAATAGCCTCAGCATGGGGCTATTTTTTTAATTTTTAATCCACTGAACAGACAGGTTTTACACGTGATCCATCATATTCCAAATGTTCTCAGTAAAGAACAAGTTGCCGAATTTCGTACCCTTATGCTTAGTGCCAACTGGGTTAATGGAAAAGTTACCGCGGGAACACTGTCTGCCTCTGTAAAAAACAATCAACAACTTTCAGAGCAAGACCCACTGACCCACGAGTTAAGTGACCGAGTCATGAAAGCCATCTGGAATCATCCGATGTTTCAGGCAGCTGCACTTCCGCATCAAATGATTCCTCCCCTGTTTAACCGTTACGATGTTCAAGAAAGCTTTGGCTTTCATGTCGACAACTCGATTCGGTTGATTCGAGGCACACAGCAGCAAATGCGTACTGACCTTTCATGTACGCTATTTTTGAGTGAACCAGACGAATACGATGGCGGTGAGCTCGTGATTGAAGACACTTACGGCTATCACGAAGTCAAACTTCCTGCCGGAGATGTTGTACTGTATCCGGCGACCAGCCTACACGAAGTGAGCAGCATTACTCGCGGTACACGTTTTGCCTCCTTTTTCTGGGTGCAAAGCTTAATTCGTGATGACAGTAAACGTCATTTGTTGTTTAACTTAGATGAAAGTGTTCGCAGTCTTCGCATACAGCATGGCGATGGTTATGCTGAAGTGGTTAAGCTAACCAACATCTACCACAACCTCATGCGCATGTGGTCTGAGCTGTAATAAGCAGATACTTACAATATTCGGAAAATGTTTTAGAGATAATAATTTTTATCGAATTAAGAATTTTAAGTGGGAAAAATTTCCACTTAATTTAAATTATATGCAAAACTCAGGGAAATATTTTCCAGTTTTTCAAATTAAAATCTACACTATAATTTTGCATGCCTGTGGTTTTTCGCCTAGACTCAAATGATCAACAATGGTATTGAGTGAATTGAAATACCTCAGCATTTAACTCATGGTATATGGAAATGAAACACGTTTTTGCTTGTCTCTCGCTCACCACATCCATCATGGCTCTCCTGATGCTGCGCCTCGCGCGCGTATAAACCTTATGCCTTAATCGGCAGCCTTAATTTTTGACTTTCACTTTTTTATTGAATACCCATATAAGAGCAGTGCGCAACGCCAATAAGACGACAGCATGCACACTGCAACAAGGAGCACTCTCATGATGTTAGCAGATCCAAGCAAGAAATATCGTCGTATGTACCAACGTGTCGATTTACCTGATCGCCAGTGGCCAAATAACGAAATCACCAAAGCGCCGATCTGGATGAGTACGGATTTACGCGATGGCAACCAAGCCATTTTTGAGCCGATGAGCATTGAACAGAAATTTAAAATGTTTCAAATGTTGGTCAAAATCGGCTTCAAACATATTGAAATTGGCTTTCCATCGGCATCACAAATCGATTTTGATTTCACCCGTAAACTCATCGAAGAAAACCATATTCCAGATGATGTGTACATTGAGGTATTGGTTCAGGCACGTGATCACTTGATCGAACGTACGTTTGAATCTTTGGTGGGCGCCAAGCGTGCAATTGTGCACATTTACAATGCGAACTCTCCAACTTTCCGCCAAAAAGTGTTGAATGTTGGCGTTGAGGGTGCCAAAAAATTGGCCATCAATGCCGCTGAAAAAGTAAAAGAATACGCTGCACAATACCCTCAGACCGACTGGATTTTTCAATACAGCCCAGAATGTTTCTCTGCCACTGAATTAGAAGTGGCCAAAGATGTCTGTGATGCTGTCACCGAAATCTGGGAAGCCTCACCTGAAAACAAAGTGATTTTAAACTTACCGGCTACAGTCGAAGTTTCTACACCGAATGTATATGCCGACCAAATCGAGTGGATGCATCGCAATCTTGCTCGTCGTGACGGTGTGATTATTTCGGTGCATTGCCATAATGACCGTGGCTGTGGTATCGCGGCATCTGAACTTGCCATTATGGCTGGTGCAGACCGTGTGGAAGGCTGCGTGTTTGGAAACGGCGAGCGTACCGGAAATGTCGATGTGGCTGCGATTGCATTAAACATGTACACCCAAGGCGTTGCACCTGAGCTAGATTTTTCTAATATTAATGAAATCATTGCGACAGTTGAAGAATGTACTGGCTTGCCTGTGCATCCACGTCATCCATATGCGGGTGATTTGGTCTTCACTGCATTTTCAGGTTCACACCAAGATGCCATTAAAAAAGGCTTTGAGTTCCAGAAAAACGAAGACATCTGGGATATGCCATACTTGCCAATCGATCCAAAAGATTTGGGCCGCGACTACGATGCCGTGATTCGTGTGAACAGCCAATCTGGTAAAGGCGGTATTGCTTACTTGCTCGAATCGAATTACAACGTGGTGTTGCCTCGTCGTTTACAGATCGAGTTTTCACAGATTGTACAGCAGCGTACCGACGAAAATGGAACCGAAATCAGTGCATCTGATATCTGGACCTTGTTCCAAGACACTTATGTGAAAGTGAAAGAACAGCACTATACTGCCAAAAACTATCGTCTTTCAGATATTAATGGTACTCAAATTATTGAGTTAGATGTGGATATCGACGGTGAAGTTCAGCAGCTTCGCGGTGAAGGCAATGGACCAATTTCGGCCTTTATGAATGCGCTTCAATTGCCAATTGATGTTTTGAACTACGAAGAACGCAGTATCAGTTCGGGTGCCAATGCCAAAGCCCTCACGTTGATTGAAATTCAGGTTAAAGGAACCGGCAAGAGTGCATTTGGTGCAGGCGTACATGACAATACAGTCACCTCATCTATTGAAGCGATTTTAGCCTGTACCAACCGCTTGATTGAGCAAGGCGTGCTCAGTACGGATCAAGTGGCCGCCGCCGCAGTTTAATCTCGCTAAAACCCTCTTTTTGAAAGGATACCTATGGTATCCTTTCTTTTATTATTGATTTAAAGATAAAAGGCGAATTGCTCCCGTGTCTTTTCCATCTGACTCAGTGGGGTTGGTTACTCCGCAAAAATTCCAATTTGAAGATCCTTTGCATTTAGAATGTGGACGTATCTTGCCGCGTTTCGAACTTATGGTTGAAACCTACGGTACACTCAATGCCGATCATTCGAATGCCATCTTGATTTGCCATGCCTTATCTGGCCATCATCATGCAGCAGGTTATCATCATCAAGACGATAAAAAAGCAGGCTGGTGGGATGCATGCATAGGCCCCGGCAAAGCGATTGATACCAATTTATTTTTTGTGGTGGCCTTAAACAACATTGGCGGATGTAACGGATCGACAGGCCCGACATCTCCTAATCCTGAAAATGAAAACCGTCCTTATGGTCCTGACTTTCCACTGGTGACGGTGCGTGACTGGGTCAAAACACAAGCATTACTCTCAGACCGTCTAAAAATTGATGCATGGTATGCTGTAATTGGTGGCTCTTTGGGCGGAATGCAGGCACTGCAATGGTCGGTCGATTATCCAGATCGTCTCAAAAACTGTGTGATTATTGCCAGTGCGCCAAAGCTTTCTGCACAAAATATTGCCTTTAATGAGGTGGCCCGCCAATCGATTCTTTCCGACCCCGACTTCTATCACGGTCGTTATTTAGAACATGACAGTTACCCAAAACGTGGTCTGATTTTGGCACGTATGGTGGGGCATATTACCTATTTATCAGAAGAAGCTATGAAGCAAAAATTTGGCCGAGATTTAAAATCGGGTAAATTTATGTATGGCTTTGATGTTGAGTTTCAGGTCGAAAGTTATTTACGTTATCAAGGCGAGCAATTTAGCCGAAACTTTGATGCCAATACGTATTTAATCATGACCAAGGCACTCGATTACTTTGATCCGTCACGAGAATACGAGCAGTCGCTGACCCGTGCCATGGCCAAAACACAATGTCGCTTTTTAGTGGTGTCTTTTACCACCGACTGGCGTTTTGCACCTGAGCGTTCACAAGAAATTGTAGATGCGCTGATTACCAATCATAAACCTGTGACTTATCTCGATATCGATGCTGAACAAGGTCACGATTCATTTTTGTTTCCGATTCCACTTTACGTCAAAACGCTTCGCGCATTTTTAGGTGGTGAGGCACATCTCAAATCGACACCAAATCTGGAGGCGATCTAATGCGTATTGACCAACAACTGGCAGAAACATGGATTAAACCGGGTACAAGTGTGCTGGATTTGGGCTGTGGCGATGGTGAATTATTGGCCCATATGAGCAAAAAACATCAAATTCGTGCCTATGGACTAGAAATTGATCAAGAAAAGATTGCAATTGCGGTCAGTCGCGGGTTAAATATTATTCAACAGGATTTGAACTTGGGCTTGAGCCGTTTTGCCGACCAGTCTTTTGACTCGGTGGTGATGGCACAAGCACTGCAAGCCGTCGATGCACCAGACGTGTTATTACGCGATATGGTGCGTGTAGGGAAGCAAGCCATTATTACCTTTCCAAACTTTGCGCACTGGAAAACGCGCTCTTTTTTAGCCTTGAAAGGAATGATGCCTGTTTCAGACGCGCTGCCGTATATGTGGTATAACACACCCAATATCCACCTGTGTACATTTAAGGATTTTGAAGCACTCTGTGCTGAAAATGATATTCAAATTATTAATCGACTTGCCGTGAATGGGAATCAGCAAGGGAGCCTTCTGAGTAAGCATGTCCCGAATTTGTTTGGTGAAGTCGCAATTTATCGAGTGAGCGCTCTATGAAAAAAGCACTGTTTGGCACACTAGTAATTGGACTTTTAAGTTTTCAAGCACATGCCGATTACGTTCCACAACCCCAATCGATTGCTGCACAGGCTGCACGTTATTCAGTGATGAGTATCAGCGAACTGACTCAAGCTGCACGAGCTGGTCAGGCAGGTGCTCAGTTTTATCTGGGCGCACATTACCAGCACGGTAAAGATGTTGCCAAAGATGATAAGCAAGCGTTTACTTGGTTTAAAGCAGCAGCAGATCAAGGCTTATCCCCTGCTCAGTTGAATGTAGGCCGTATGTATGCAGATGGCGTGGGTGTAGCTAAAAACGAAAGCATGGCACGTAAGTATTTTGAAAAAGCGGCCAGCAATGGTGATAACCGTGCCAGCTACAATCTGGCAATGATGGAAGAGCAAAAGAAAAACTATCAGGGTGCTTATCAGTGGTACGAACTGTCCACCCGCGATGGCATGCTTGACAATAAAGTCATCAATATGTCGCAAAGCAAAAAAACAGCTTTGGCAGCAAACCTGACCCAAGACCAGATTCGTCAAGCGGTTGACCGTGCAGACAAATGGATTCAAGCGCAGTAAATTTTTTTAGCATTAAGAGCACCTTCGGGTGCTTTTTCTTTTGTTAAAATCACCTCAAAATTTTGTTCGAGCATTTGTTATGTCCAATTCAGCATGGTTAAATCAAGGCACACTGGTCTTAGCCAGTAACAATAAAGGGAAGATTAGTGAGTTTGAAAAACTGTTTGCCGAACTCAAACTTCCTGTTAATGTCATTCCGCAAGGTCAGCTCAATATTCCCGATGCCATTGAAGATGGTTTAAGCTTTATCGAAAATGCCATTATCAAGGCGCGCCATGCCGCCAAGATTTCAGGTAAACCCGCTATTGCAGATGACTCGGGCCTGTGCGTACCTGTTTTGGGCGGTGCGCCGGGTATTTATTCAGCACGATATGCGGGCGATCATGGCAATGATGCCGCCAATAACGCAAAGCTTTTAGAGGATTTACGCCCTTATCGACAGCACAATCAGCCGATTGCCGGTATGTTTGTCTGTGTATTGGCTTTTGTGGAACATGCTGATGATCCGCTACCATGTATTTTTGAAGGTTTCTGGCACGGCGAGATTCTTAATGCACCGCAAGGTGAGCACGGTTTCGGCTATGATCCGCTGTTCTGGCTGCCTCAACTCGGTATGAGTAGCGCCGAAATGCCAAAAGAACAAAAAAATAAAATCAGTCACCGTGGTAAAGCCATGCAGCTTTTCCGCGACAGTCTTTCGACATCGGTTTAATCACGCCTCGAAGTGGATGTGAGGCTCGCCTTACATCCAACTCAGCAAAGATGTTGTATGAATTATCAGTGCATAGAGTGCAATCAATATACAGCTCATGATTGTACCTGATGCAATATATTTAGCCGATACACCGGTACCTTGATAATGTGTTTCCAGTGCCACAATATTCGCCGCGGGTGGCAAGCAAAACAGTAAAAACATTACGCCAATCGATTGCTGTATATTGGCAATGGGTAAATAAAAATAAGCTGCTGTGCAGAGCACGACGCCGCAGATCACTTTTAAACCTAAAATCGCAGCACTACGTTTTAAATCCTGAACATGCACTTTTGTATGTCGTAACCACATGCCGAGCACACACATGCCAGCAAAGCTCATCCCTATTTTCGCAGCGCTGTAAATAAGCTCAAATATATGAGGATCGTGAATATTTTGTATCCCGACCAAACGGCATAGCCCAGCCAGAATGAGCGCAACACATGGCGGAGACTGTACGACCTTTTGCACAATGGTCCGCATGGACTGCGGCGCATCAGAAACAGCCGTGACCGCCCAAATATTGCCAAAAATAGAACCGCCAATATAAAGCGCCACCATGGCCGAACTGATTTGAGGGCCAAAAATCGCAATTGCAAAAGGAAAGCCCAGCCACGCCATATTGACATAACTAAAGCACAGTGCACCCAGTCGCTCTTTAAACAAGGCCATATAGACAGCAAACAAGATTAAAGAGACAACAAAGCTAAACAGCATTAAGGCAAGGCTTCCCGCCTGATAAAACACCATGTTGTAAATAATGACAACTGGGATGAATACACGGGCAAGCACAGTTGCAAGCCATGGCTTGAGTCGCTCACTGTATGTTCCTTGTGCCAGCAAAAGCCCAACAATAAATGCCACGACGGGCAAAATTAAATTCACAACATCGCCTTATATGTTTAATAAACTCATTCAACTTGAGTCTAACAGTACTCGCTTAAAATACGCTTGTCTTAAAACTGAAATAAATCAGTCACATTCTTGTCATGCCTTCTTGCTCAAATATCTGCAAAACATTGGAGTAGAAAAAATGGCAGGTTTATCGATTTGGCACGTGATTATCTTTTTAGTGGTGGTGGTGCTGTTATTTGGTACGTCAAAACTAAAAAATCTGGGTAAAGATGTCGGCGGCGCGGTTAAAGACTTTAAAAAATCAATGCGCGATGAAACAGAAGAAAATGCGCAATTACACACCCCGCGCACGATTGATGCAGAAGTGAAGACGGCTGAACGTTCTTCTGCCAAAAGCTAAGAGTACGCTGCTATGTTAGATGTCGGTTTCGGTGAACTCTTTTGCTTTGGGATGATTGCCCTGCTGGTGCTCGGCCCAGATAAACTTCCAGTTGCCGCACGCTTTGCTGGCCGCTGGTATGCCAGAGCCAAACGTTACATTTCCAATATACAAAACGAGATTGATCGTGAGCTCAAGCTGTCTGAATTTAGAAAAGAAATGCAAGATGAGCTAGACCGTTTACATTCGTTAGAACAAAGTATGCAGGCCCGTTTAAAAGAAATCGAAAAAGCCTCTCAAGAACAACGAATCCATCTCGCAGAGCAACCTGAAGCCACTTGTGTACCCCAGCTAAAAACAACTTACATCTTGTGTCATGTACCACAACACGTTGTACCGTTTTGTACACATCAACAACCCCGAAGATGTGAACGCCAAAACGATGTGATTCCTCAACATTCTTCTGTCGAGTTAAAGATTGCCGTATGAGCCAGCTTCCTTCAAATGACATCATGCCTGCACCAGAGTCTCTGGAGCAGATGCCTATTACTCAACATTTGATTGCTTTAAGACGTCATCTTTTTAAGATTGTGGGCGTGACACTGCTTTTGTTTTTTATTTTATTGCCTTTTCGAAACACCACCTATCAGTGGCTGTCTGAGCCTCTGCGTCGCCAGATGCCAAGTACATCGTCGATGATTGCCACCGACGTTACCGCTACATTTATGGCGCCGTTCAAGCTCAATCTATGTGTTGCACTCATGTTGGCAATGCCGTTTATCTTATTTCAGCTTTGGACCTTTATTAAGCCCGCGCTGTACGCAAAGGAAAGACATCTGGCTATTCCGCTACTTGTAGGCAGTATTGTGCTTTTTTATACCGGCATTGCATTTGCATACTTTATTGCCCTGCCCGGTATCTTGCATTTCTTTATGAGTGTTTCACCAGAAACCGTTGCCCCGATGACCGACATCAACAGTTATCTGGACTTTTGTCTAAAATTATTTCTGGTTTTTGGATTTACCTTTGAAATTCCAATCGCCACCTTGCTGCTCATTTTAATCGGCATTGTGAGCACTCAGAGCTTGATTGAAAAGCGACGCTTTATTGTGGTGGGGTGCTTTTTTATCTCAATGTTTATTACACCACCCGATGCGATTTCGATGATCATGCTCGCGGTACCAATGTGGCTATTGTTCGAATTGGGACTTCTGTTTGGAAAAATGCTGGAAAAACGTAGAGCTTAATCTCTGCGTTTTTTTATGCGCTATTTTCGTATTTTACGCATCATCAGTTTCATAAATTCATATAAGCCATTCATCACACTGTCTTCAATCTGACATCAAAGTGCAAAAAAAGCGTCATTAAGCTTTTCTAAAATCAGTGCTGTTTTCCTTCTCACATATAATGAACACGGATCTCTCATGACAACGACACCGGCAAATCAACATCCTACCCGTCGCGATCTACTCAAATGGTTTACTGGTCTTCCTTTTTTGCCACTCGGGGCTATGGCAACAGCCGCGACACTGGCAGGCTGCAATGACAGTGATAATGGCACCACTACGATGCCAACCAAAACCGTTAATTTAAAAACGGCAACCTTTACCTCAATGGATGCCCCTTCACTTGCCAATCCTGCTGCAATGGCCACCACAACGGTCAACTCGAAACTGAGCGTAAGCTGGGACGACGGCTCACAAACTGACTATCAGTTGGCCTATAAGCCATTCTTCAAAACAGGCGACTCGGTGCCTAACCTGAGTGGTGGAACCATTATTGCAGGGGGTTATGTCGATGCAAAAGGCAACCCAATTGTCGATAAGTCGGTGGCGGGTAAAGAGCGTCAATTCTTTTCTGACTGTCCAGATGGTTCTTCATTAATTACGGTACCCAATGCCAGTGTCGCAGGTGTTACCAATCCAGTTTTTCATGTAGTGCAATTTGAATACACCACTAAAGATCAGGCAGGTGCCAGCATGTATGGCAAGCTGCCTTCTCCGATTGCGATTTTGACACTCGATCAAGACCAAAAAACCGGTCATTTAGAGCTGAAGAAATATTACAACGTTGATATGTCGAGTGCCTACGGACTCTGGATCACCTGTGGTGCCAGCATGTCACCGTGGGGAACACATCTGTCGAGTGAAGAATACGAGCCAGACGCCTTTGATCAAGGTATTGGTACAGCGTTGAGTACCGTGACCGCATATAGCCAAAACTATTTTGGTGATAGCAGGACTGCCAATCCGTACAACTATGGTCACTTGCCTGAAATTACAGTCAATAAAGACGGTACAGGCAGCGTGAAGAAGCATTTCTGTTTGGGGCGTATTTCTCATGAACTGGTGCAAGTAATGCCAGACAACCGTACCTTAATTATGGGTGATGACTATACCAACGGTGGCTTTTTCATGTTTGTTGCAGACAAAGAAAAAGACTTATCTGCAGGTACACTGTATGTCGCCAAATACACCAGTGTATTTTCTGAAAATACCATTGCCCCAATTCAATGGATTAATTTAGGTCACGCCACCAGCCAAGAGATTTCAGACCTGATTAACGTTCGCAAAATCAAGCCAAGCGATATTATGGAGAGTCTAACCACTCAACCTGCCGATCTAACTGGTTACACCAAGATTATCCTCAATGCCAAAACCCTCTGGGTAAAAGTTAAATCGGGAATGGAAAAAGCTGCGGCGTTTCTTGAAACACACCGTTATGCAGCACTTAAAGGCGGTAGTATGGCCTTTACCAAACTTGAAGGAACAACCGTCAATATCAAAGATAAAGTGGCTTACTCTGCCGTATCGTATTTACAAAAATCGATGGTCAAAAATGGCGCTGGCTGGACAGAATCTAATAACGTGTCATTTAGTGCTGCAATCAATTCAGGCGCTGTGGTTGCCCACGACATGAAAGGCAGTCAAATCGACTCGACGGGTGCGGTCATCAATAGTGACTGGGTTGCGTATCAATCGCGTGTCTTGATTACTGGTGAAGATCTTGCATCGCCAGATGCGCTAGGCAATACGGCAAATCCGAATAAAATTGCCAATCCAGACAACCTGAAGTTTTCGGAAAGTTTGCGCACCTTATTTATTGGCGAAGACAGCGGCATGCATGTCAATAATTTCTTGTGGGCGTATAACGTTGATACCAAAGTACTCTCGCGTATTTTGTCGACGCCATCAGGCGCTGAATCGACTGGTTTGCATGCGGTAGATTCGATTAATGGCTGGACCTATATCATGAGCAACTTCCAGCACCCGGGTGACTGGGAAGGCATTCACTCAAATGTAAAAGGTACTTTGCAAAGTTATATCAATGCCAATTACAACAACGGTTATGCTGCGGCTGTCGGCTATATCACCGCAGACCCAATTGCGCCGTCGAGTGTAAAAAAATCTTAATCTAGATGGCTTGAACCATAAAAAATTGAGCTCGCAACCGCGAGCTCAATTTTTTTATCAGTGTAAATTGCAGGTATACATCCAGTTTTTTTCAATCCAGTGTAAACTTAAAACTTGCTTAAATTCATTGAATTGCAATCAGAATGTAAAGATACCGTCATATTAAAACTCTACTTTGAATGGAAAATTTTGATATCCATTTATTGTTTGGGGAAAATACATGACACAGCCAACGCCATATCATGAAGATCAAGAGTTAGACAACAATACATCTGACAACATTCATTTCCGCGATATTTTAGAACAATCGATGTCTCGCCGTTCACTCATTGCAAAAACGGCAAGCGGTGCCGTTGCACTGGCCTTGGCCTCTACATTGACCGGTTGTAACGACAGCAATGATGACAATAACAGCTCTACCCCTGCGGTTGATCCAAACAAGCGCCCTGAAAAGCTCAACTTCAAACCTGTTGCAAAAAACTTAAACGATATCGTAACAGTACCAGAAGGCTATCAGGCCACAGTACTCTATGCGCTCGGCGATTCAATTAATCCGCGTGTTGGTGCGTGGGACGACAACAATATTCCATCAGGTCCGAGCTTCCAGTTCCGTTCTGGAGACTGCCACGACGGCATGCATTATTTTGGTTTAAACACGAGCAGCAACCGATTTGATGACAACGTCTCGACACAGGGGTTGTTGGTGATGAACCATGAGTACATCAATCCAACCTTTTTGCACCCGAAAGGCCCAACCAAAGTCGATAATCGCCGACCAGAAGATGAAGTGCTCCGCGAAATGAACGCACACGGTGTGTCGATTATCCACATTAAAAAAGACGCCACCACGCAAAAAGTCGAATTCATTCAAAGTTCGGTGTTTAACCGTCGTATTACAGCCTCGACCGTGATGGATTTTGCGGGTGCTGCAGCCGGTGCTGATCTGTTGGTGACCAGCTACTCGCCAAGCGGTAAACAAACCCGAGGAACCCACAACAACTGTGGCAATGGTTATACACCTTGGGGCACCTATTTAACCACCGAAGAAAACTTTATTGGCTATTTTCAGCGTTCGAGCAGCGATGACCTGAAACGTCAACCGCATGAAATTATCGCACTCAACCGTTACGGCCTCAAAGCGGGTGCCAGCTCGCGCTACGGCTGGGAAACGGCGATTGGTCAAATTGAAGCACAAGACCTCTATAGCCGATGGAATGCCGATGTCAATGCAGCACAGGCAGCGCAGGATTATCGTAATAGCCCGAATACCTTTGGCTGGATGGTCGAAATCGATCCGTTTGATGTGCGCCAAAACCCTGTAAAACGGACTTCACTGGGGCGTTTTGCTCATGAAGACAGCGCATGCCGCGTGGTTGCCGGTCAGCCACTGGCCTTTTATATGGGCGATGACTCACGTGGTGAATACATCTATAAGTTTGTGAGTACGGCAAACTGGGATATTAAAGATATCAATGGCGGCTATACCGCAGGTGATAAATATCTCAACAGCGGTATTTTGTATGTGGCCAAATTTAACAATGACGGCACTGGTCAGTGGATCGAGTTAAGCTATGGTAAAAATGGCCTCGATGCCAGCAACAAAACCTATCCGTTTCGTCATCAGGCCGATGTCGTAACCTTCGCGCGTCTGGCCGCAGACAGTGTTGGTGCCACGAAAATGGATCGCCCAGAATGGTGTACGGTGCATCCAGAAAATGGTGAAGTGTACGTCACCCTCACCAATAACTCGAACCGAGGCAGCAGCTACCCAACCGATGCCGCCAATCCGCGTAACTATGAAGACACCTATGCGGGCAGCAAAACCAACAAAGGTAACGTCAACGGTCATATCATCCGTTTCAAAGAAACCGACAACAAAACCACGGCTACGACCTTCAAATGGGACATTTACCTGTTTGGCGCAGAAGCTAAAATGGCGGCAAATATTAACCTGTCGGGTTTAAATGACAACAACGACTTTTCAAGCCCGGATGGTATGTGGTTCGATGCACGCGGCGTCTTGTGGATTCAAACCGATGACGGCGCTTATACCGATGTGACCAACTGCATGATGTTGGCGGCTTTACCGGGAACCCTTGGTGACGGTACGACAGCCACGACATCAAATGGCCAGCAAACCATTGTGGGCGCGAAAGTAACCGATGAAAATCTACGCCGCTTCTTGGTGGGACCAAAAGAATGTGAGATTACCGGCATTGCCATGACGCCAGACAATAAAGCCATCTTTATTAATGTTCAGCATCCGGGTGAAGATTCTAGCAGCTACGACAAGCCAAGCAGTCACTGGCCTGCAACCCAAATCGACCCAAGCAATACTACAGCTCGCCCTCGCTCGGCGACCGTGGTTATCACGCGTAAAGACGGTGGTGTGATTGCAGGTACCTAAACCCGCATACAATAAAAAAACTGGCTTCAGCCAGTTTTTTATTATTGTCGTTCAATCTTGATCTCGGTGATCTGACCCTGCTGCTCACCCTGCTGAATTTTTTCACGCCAGTGCCAGTGATGATCATCAAGCGTCAGAAAATTTGAGCAGCGTGTGCCGTATAGGGGGCTTTGAATAAAGGTAGAAGAGAGCAGCTCTTCCATCTCTAGGCTAATTCCGGTTTCGGGTAGCCGTGCAGGAATCACCTTGCGTTCATCTTCCAATATATCCCACGCGGCATGCTCTAAAGTTGCCGCGGGTGTATGCACCTGCATCATAGGCAAAAACTCTTGGGTAAAGCGCTTACGTAAATGTGCTGTTTTTTCCCAGTGCTCCGACATTAAACCGTTGGAGACCACATAGACACCTTTAGCCAAAACTTGTGGCGCTTCACCGCGGTTGCTCATATAGACTGCCTGCGTTGCATCACCTAAAAATAGATTAAATCCCGCATATGCCTGCTGATGTTGCTCAAGGGTCTTCGCAAAACGGATCGGCGACAGATCTGAGTGTAGAAAATCGGCAATCAATTCCCCACGTGATGTGGGATAGTGCTGCTGATCTTTGCCATCACGAAAATTGGTCACCACCGCCCAGCGTCCAGATGCTGTAATGCCCATCCATGTCCCACCCGATTGCAGATCTTGACCCGCAATAATCGGACTATCGGGCCATTGCTTTAAAGACGCAGTGGGACGCGCGTAAAACTCATCACGATTTGAAAGTAAACAGACAGGCGTGTGGTCGAGCACCTGCCATGCCAAGGCAACAATACACATGATCTTTTCTCGTCATCTTTACACATTGAATGTACAACATTTTTCTGACATTCCGTTAAAATCTCTGGCAAAGATAAAAGCAAGGTACAGGTATGCTCACCTATCCCAATATAGACCCGGTTGCTGTTTCGCTTGGTCCGCTCAAGGTCCATTGGTATGGACTGATGTATTTACTGGCATTTTTATGTGCTTGGGGGCTCGCGTCCTATCGTGCAAAACAACGTGATGGCTGGACCTCGGAAATGGTTTCCGATCTGGTCTTTTACGGCGCTCTCGGCGTGGTGCTGGGTGGACGTGTCGGTTATGTACTGTTTTACGAGTTCGACAAATTTCTTGCCAATCCGATCTGGCTGTTTCAGGTCTGGACAGGCGGTATGAGTTTTCACGGCGGCTTTATCGGCGTGATGTTGGCCATGATCTTGTGGTGTCGCAAATACCAGAAAACTTGGTTTGAAACATTGGATTTTATTGCACCCTGCGTCCCAACCGGTTTGATGTTTGGCCGTATTGGTAATTTTATTGGGGGCGAGCTGTATGGTCGCGAAGTCCAAGATCCGAACTATCCTTTCGGGATGATCTTCCCAACCGATCCGTTTCATCTGGTGCGTCACCCATCCCAGATCTATCAAGCCATTTGTGAAGGCTTGTTGCTGTTTATCTTGTTGTGGTGGTTCAGCTCAAAACCGCGACCACGTATGGCAGTGTCTGCCTTGTTCCTAATGGGATACGGTGTAGCACGCTTTGTGATCGAATTCTTCCGTGAGCCCGATGCAGATCAAGGCTTTATTTTATTTGGATGGATGACCAAAGGTCAGATTCTTACTGTGCCGATGTTACTGATTGGCTTGTGGATGATGTGGTACGCCTACCGCCGTAAACTTTACGACTGGGGACCACTCAAAACCCGATAACATCTTTCGCTTTAATTTTAAAGGCGGGTCAAGTCAAGCTTTTCCCGCCTTTGATTTTTTGTGGTAAATTCTGCCTATTCTTTTTGAATGATACCTGCACATGCTTGAATTCTGGTTTGACCCGAACATTTCTCGGATTCAAAAATTTTTCATTCTTCTTCTCACCCTCATCGTGGCGATTGCACTGTTTTATCATCAGCCTTTACCACTCGACGTGGTGCTGATGTTTACAGGAACAGGCATAATCTTTCTGATATGTCGCTACCTAAAGCTGCATTTTGCTGCGCAAAAGCCAACTGGTTTACTGTATCGCCTGCTGACCTGGATTCCAATTGCACTGATCTTTGCACTGTTGTTTGTAAAAACCATGAACAATCTGATGTGGTGGGGTATTCAAGGGATTGCCTTTATGGCGCTGGCGGTGTTTATTTTTTCACCGCAGTTTTTATTTAGATCTTCAAATTCAGGCGTGAATCCCGATGCTTGAGTTTTGGTATTCCGAGCGTATCACCCGCCCGATACGTTTTGGATTTTGTATTGTGTTATGCGCAGTGATTTACTGGCTCTCGCACATACAGCCGCTTAGCCCGAAATATGTCGTGGTCAGCGTTTTGATTGGAATAGTGACGCATATCATTCGCCATAAACGACAACAGATTCATCATGATAATCCTTACCGCGAAGGCTTTAACATTTTAGCCAACGTGTTTCCAATTATAGCCCTCATCATTACCATTTCGCTGCTGCCCGACTCATCAAAATGGATACCGGGCCTGCAAGTATTGGGCTTTAGCGTGCTCGGATTATGCTTGGCCTCTACCGCCCATTATCGTGAGCCACGTAAATAACGCAGGCAAGATTGTTTGCTGTTCTTTGAAGGCAAAAACGGCTAAAATTTGCAGTCGATTGAAACTTGTTGTCGCTTAGTCAAGCGGCGACTATACGATTAGAGAGAACCATGCGCACCTACTTAAACCTTTTACAACATATCCTAGACAATGGCGGCGATAAAGGTGACCGTACAGGGACAGGAACACGTTCTGTATTTGGTCATCAGATGCGCTTTGACCTCAGCCAAGGCTTTCCTCTGCTCACCACCAAAAAAGTACACTTTCGTTCGATTGTGATTGAACTGTTGTGGTTTCTAAAAGGTGATACCAACGTACAGTACCTCAAGGACAACAAAGTCAGCATTTGGGACGAATGGGCGACAGCTGAGCAAACCGCGCGTTTCGGTCGCCCTGAAGGCGAGCTTGGCCCGGTGTATGGTCATCAGTGGCGTAATTTTGGCGCCAGCAAAAATGCAGATGGCAGCTATAACCAAGACGGATTTGATCAGATTTCATGGTTAGTCAATGAAATTAAAACCAATCCGAACTCACGCCGCTTGATTGTATCTGGCTGGAATCCAAATGAAGCTGGACAGGTCGCACTGCCACCGTGCCACACGTTGTTTCAGTTTTTTGTACAAGACAATAAATTGTCGTGTCAGTTATATCAGCGCAGTGCCGACGTATTTTTGGGTGTGCCGTTTAATATTGCCAGTTATGCACTCCTTACCCACATGATTGCGCAAGTCTGTGGCCTCGGCGTGGGAGATTTTGTCTGGACAGGTGGCGATACACATTTATATGCCAACCATTTTGAACAGGCCAAACTGCAACTCACCCGTGAACCGTTACCACTTTGTCAGCTTAAATTAAACCCCGAAATTACCGACCTGTTTGATTTTAAATTTGAAGATATCGAGATTGTTGACTACCAGTCTCATCCTGCAATCAAAGCACCTGTCGCTGTATAAGGAAAGCAATTAATGGCATTTCAAGGCTTAGAAGTGGTTCACGTGGTGGCCATGGATCAAAAACAGTGTATTGGTCAAGGTAATGCATTGCCGTGGCATATTCCTGCCGATCTCAAGCACTTTAAAGCAATTACCCAAGGTGGCGTGGTGGTTATGGGGCGTAAGACACTTGAATCGATGGGGCGCGCATTGCCCAACCGCAGTAATTGGGTGATTACCCGCGATGTAAACTGGTCATTCGCAGGTACGCATGTAGCACATAGTATTGAAGCCGCTTTAGAAGGTGCTGCCCAAGAGGCAAAAGCCGCGAATCAGCGTGCGCTCTTTATTATTGGCGGGGGAGAAATCTTTAGTCAGACACTGGATATTGCCGACCGGCTTGAGCTGACGCATGTCGAGCTTGATGTGCAAGGTGATGCATTTTATCCAGACCGACCTGCTGCCTTTAAAAAAATTGCCAGTGAATCACATATTGATGACAAAACAGGTATTGCGTTTGAGTTCGCAAGTTACCGAAAATAAAGGCAATCCCTAGCTGATTGTTGGTTATGCATACAACTGGAAAAAAAGAATTTTTACATGCCCTAGGGATGGGGCTTTTACATATGATTTTCAGTGTTTTTGTGATCTGCTCAAGTATTTGGGTGTGTGCGGCACTCTGGATTCAGCAACCTTTTGGATGGCTAGGTAGTCGAATTCTCATCGGGATCTGGATTGTTTTTGCCCTCAGCGTATTGGGGATTTATATCAGTCAGCATATTTTGGGGCGCGGTAAAGATATCGTGCTGTACATGCTGGCATTCTTAGTTGCACTCCTGTGGTATTTTTCACTGGCGCCCGCGCAAAATCGTGATTGGGACCCTGAGGTCGCTCGGCTACTAGATTACCAACGCCAAGGAGATCAGATTACCCTGCACAATGTACGAAATTTTGACTGGCAACCTGATGGTCAGTATACCGAACGCTGGGAAACTCGTCATTACAACCTGAATCAGCTTCGAGGGGTCAATATCATTACCTCATACTGGATGGGCCCGCAAATTGCCCATACCTTGGTGAGCTTTGATTTCGAACAGCAAAAACCGCTGGTGTTTTCCATCGAAATCCGTAAAGAAAAAAATGAGAATTTTTCGGCAATTGGTGGTTTTTTTCGGCAGTTTGAATTAAGCCTAGTCGCAGCCGATGAAAAAGATATTGTGTATACTCGCAGCAATGTTCGCCATGAACAGGTCTATTTGTTTCCTGTTCAGGTGTCTAAAGAGCAAGCCAAGGCTTTATTTTTGGAATACCTTAAAACCTCAGATGAACTACGGGCAACACCAAAATGGTACAACACCCTGACCAGTAACTGCACCACCTTGGTTTTTGATATGGCACAAGCCATCAATCCAGATGAACTTCCTAAAGATTATCGCTTACTGGCGTCGGGATACTTACCAAACTACTTATATGACTTAAATGTACTCAGTCATGACTACAGCATTGCCAAGTGGTATCAGATGGCTTACATCAATGAACGGGCAGCCGAGTATGAGAAATTCAAACACCAGAACAGTCTAAATTTCTCAGAAGTGATTCGTTATGATATTCCACAGCCGAAGCAGTGACGCCTCAATCTTCGAGGATTACCCCGTTCTTCAACCCGATTATGCTGTATATTTTTTCTTAATGATCGAGAATCGATCGGGTTAGATTTTATCTCATCATCTCGTAAAATAAGCTTACACAATCACACGCTTTTCTACTCGATGTATCTACATTGATTTGTTTTGCTACTGCTCAAGAACAAGTTGTGAAGCAAAGAGACATCAACATGATCAAAACATGGCTAACAGGGACTTGCCTGTGTGCAAGCGTGCTTTTTACCGGATGTGCGGTAACCCCTTCGACATCATCAACTGATTCTACGACCAAAACAGCTGTAACCTCTAGCAGCAGCGCCAATGCGAGCACGGCCAATGCACTGCTTGATCGCAACTGGACGGCTACTGAAATTAATGGCTTTCAAATTAGCACTCAGGTCGCCAATAAACCGAGTTTGAAATTTGATTCAAAAACACAGCGATTTAGCGGTACAGATGGATGTAATCGTATGATGGGAAGTTTTAAGGCAGACGCCGAATCACTTCAATTGGGCGCTGCGGCATCGACCAAGATGATGTGTCCAAATACGGATCAAAACATCAGTGTGCAATATCAGCAAGCACTTACAAACGTATCGCGTTACCGAGCAAGCCCTGAACATCTCATTCTGATGGATCAAAGCGGACGTATTGTGATGGCTCTCGATGCATCAAAATAAAGACATTGTGTCTTATGGTCTTTTAATTGAGCAGGTCGCCTCAATATAGATTGTACGTAAACGAAAAAACGTGATATTAAAACCCTTTGCTATTTCGAGGAAAACCATGCAACAGGCATTATTTGGCGGCGGATGTTTCTGGTGTACTGAAGCAGTATTCTTACAAATCCGTGGCATCGAAAAAGTTGTCAGCGGTTATGCAGGCGGTGATACACAAAATCCGACCTACGAACAAGTCTGCACAGGTGAGACCAATCACGCAGAAGTGATTTTGGTGGACTTTGACGAAACACAGGTCAGCTACGACGATTTACTGCACGTGTTTTTTGCTATCCACGATCCAACCACGCTGAACCGTCAAGGCAACGATATCGGTACGCAGTATCGTTCTGTCATTTATTATTTTGACGAGCAACAAAAAGCAGATGCAGAAAAACTCATTCAAGAGTTAAAAGCCGAAGGCATGAATGTAGTCACCGAGCTCAGCCCAGTACCTACTTTTTATGCGGCTGAAGATTATCATCAAGATTTCTACACCAAGAATCCGTCTCAAGGCTTTTGTAATTTTGCAATTCCTCCAAAAATTGCTAAATTACGTAGCAAATTTCAGTCTTTACTTAAGGCCTGAACAAAAAAAGCAACTCGATCGAGTTGCTTTTTTATTGCGCTCAATCTAGAGCGTTTAATTTTCACTGACAAAAGCAATATCGCTGAGTCCGGCTCCACTCGCGCGAGACATCACTTGTGCCACAGTATCATAACGTGAGGCTTTGTCGGCTTTTAGCATAACTGTCGGCTTTTGCGCCTGCTGGCCTGCCTCTTGAAAACGCTGATTAAGCTCATCTAACGTAATGGTTTCTTGCCCCCAAGAGACATCACCATTGGCATTGATGCTAATGGTAATTTCTTTCGGTGGCGGTGGCTGAATTTCAGCCGTGGTTTTTGGCAAACTTAATGGTACCGATGGGTTTGCAACCGTTGCTGTGACCAAAAAGATGATCATCAGTACCAACATGATGTCAATTAACGGAATGAGATTCATCTCATTCATGCCACTGTCGTGGTCTTCACCCAATTGAAATGCCATTAAGCCTGACCTCCAGCAAAGCTTTGTTGCGCTGTCTTCACTTCAGTTTTGTGTTCAGCAGATTCTTGCTGCAACATGGTATCGATCAGCAAGCTATGAGCCTGATCTTGTAAATCATGTGCTAAACCGCGGTTGTAACGTACACAGATGTTGTATGCCAATACCGCAGGAATCGCAACAGCCAGACCTAAACCGGTCATGATCAGCGCTTCACCTACCGGTGTCGCAACTTGTGCCAACCCTGCTTGTCCGCTTTTACCTACTGCCACCAGCGCATGGAAGATTCCCCAAACCGTACCAAACAGACCGACAAACGGTGCCAAAGAAGCAATGGTACCGAGTACTGCAACGCCTTTTTCTGCACTGGATTTTTCTGCAGAAATCTGACGCAGTAACGCCTGCTCTGCCACTGCCTTACGCTGCTCGAAGGTCAAGTGAACAAACTTGGCTTTCAGACTGCTCAGTGCTTTAGCGAGTTGAGCATAAGCTTGTTGTTTTAATTGGCGGGTTCCCATCAAACGTAAGATAAGAATCGTCCAGGTTGCAATCGACATTGCCAAAAGCACGAAGTACAGTGTTTTGCTGACTGCATCTGCATGTTGCCAATAAACTGAAAAGTTCATACTCGAACTCCTGAAAATGTTAGCCGTTAGGATTTAATGTTAAGTCAAAGGGTTGCTCAGCACGAATAGGGTAAGCAACACCATTTTCTTTATACGGTTTAAATTTTGCACTACGTACCGCACGCAGAATCTTGTCATCAAGCGCAGGCACACCACTACTACGGGTAATCCGCGCATTGATAATCTTGCCAGTTTCGTCCGCCTCAATCATCACCACAATACTGCGTGTTTGACCTTGCAAATCACGGTTGGTATACGAAGGACGCGGCGTACGACTCCACTGCACCCCAGCACCGCCAATCGATACACTCTTTGGTGACGGGTCGCGGTTCACCTGCGGCTGTGCAGCAGGTTGAGGCTTGGCTTTTTCAACAACCTTTTCCGTAACGGTGGTGGTTGTCGTCACTGGTTTGAAGTCTACCTGTGGCTCATTTTTCACCACTTGTTTTGGCGTTTCTGCTTGCTTGACCTGTTGAACCTTTTCGACTTTTTTCGGTGGTGGTGCAACTTTCTCTACCACCTTGACTTCCTTCACCTCTTTTTTCGGCTTAGGTTGCTCTTTTTTCGGTTCAGGCTTTGGTTCAGGTGGGCGCGGCGGCGGTGCTTGAATTTTTACAAAGCGCACATTGAGTGGTTTTTGTTCAATGGGTTTGAGTTCTGGGCTTTTCATCTGGTTGACAGCCCATAACACTCCCGCATGACCAATCACAACCGCGACAAGTGCAGTGATGACTTTTTTCTTCATCGGATTGGGAGAATTCGGAGGTGTAGAATTCATCGATAGTGCAGGAGATTGACTCATAAGAATCTAATTACCTATTTGAGAAGCAATTCACAATCACAACATGTCATCGCGATACAGCTTATCGGTTCAAACAATTAAAGTATCGCAATAATAAATGAGAAGTGTTTTCATTTTCAACTGTTTTTTTTCACATTCAAAAGATCTACTGAAATTTCAATATTTCTCATTTGATTGGAAAATGCGATACACCCTCTTTATATCAAGATGCATGACTGGTACACACCCTTTAAATGAAATGCTATATCATAACATTAATGAGATTAAAAAAAAGTATGCGGCATGCATACTTTTTTAGGAAATAAACTTATTGAAACACGACAGTTTTGTTACCATCGACAATAATTCGATCTTCTAAGTGCCATTTGACTGCACGTGCCAGTACGTTACGCTCGACGTCCTGGCCCAGCTCGCGTAATTGCTCAACAGTAAAGTCATGATTGACACGCTCGACATCTTGTTCAATGATCGGCCCCTGATCCAAATCCGCAGTCACGTAGTGAGCAGTTGCACCAATCAGCTTCACCCCTTTTTCATGCGCTTGCTTGTACGGATTTGCCCCTACAAATGCAGGCAAGAATGAGTGATGAATATTAATAATTTTCATCTCCCAGTTTTCAACAAAAGTCTCATCTAGAATTTGCATGTAACGTGCAAGGACTAACAAGTCATTGCCCTGCATCAATTCATCAATTTTGGCGTACGCTTCGCGTTTGTTTTCCTTGTTGACGGGTACCACTTCAAATGGAATACCAAAGTTTTCCACGGCCTCACGTAAATCTTCGTGATTTGAAATGACTTTGGTAATTTCACACGGTAAACCACCGCGCGCATGACGCCAAAGCAATTCAAGTAAGGCATGATCCACTTTCGATACCAAAACACCCACTTTTTTCAGATCGTTGACAAATGCCAAACGCCATTGCATGTTGTAGCGCTCTGCAACATTGGCCGAAAAAGTCTGAATCAATGTATCCTTACGACTTTGTAAATGTTCTAACTCAAACTCAACACGCATGAAGTAACGTCCGCCTTGAGCCTCTGTAGCGTATTGATCAAGTGCGGTAATATTTGCTCCCTGATGATACAAAAAGCTCGATACAGCTTGCACGATCCCGGGCCTGTCTTCACAAGTAATCAGTAGACGTGCTGTATTGGCAGTAGTGGTGTTCATTTGATTAATATCACTATAGGTCAGTTTAAAAACAAGCGGGCTATTCTAGCGCGTTTTTATCGCAGACTGAATAGGGTCTGACAATTACTCGGTTTTCGAGGAAATGCGCGCAAACAAATCAGATGGACCAAAGCTTTCAAGCAAACGCTCGTAGGTTTCGCGGCTTTCTCCCATCAAATATGGCCCTTCTAAAAATACCATTTGACGTAGTGCCTGCCACACCCATTTCTCTTCCAGATGATTACTGTCGCTAATATGGCCCGACATATACAAAAAGTTGGTCCAGTTGGTCAGTACAATCCATAAATTGATGATCAGAGCTTCAATTTCAGAAGCCGTCATTTTCATCAAGCCCGCGTCGACGAAAGCCTGATAAATTTTTTGCCCCTGCTGCATCACCTGTCCAGCAAATTTTGGATAGATCTTTTTAAAGTCATCATTGTTTTCAATTAAATGATAAACATCCCGATGCAAAAAACGGTATTCCCATAACTGACTACTGAGCACTTGAAAATAACGAATCTTGTCATTGGCATTGAGCAAACGATCTTTGGGCAAGGCCAGCATATCCAGTGTTTCACGCTGGTACTGCTCCATAAGCTCCTTAATAATCTCTTGCTTGTTGCGAAAGTGATAATACAAATTACCCGGGCTAATGCCCAATTCAGAGGCAATATGATTGGTGGTGACAGACCGCTCACCACGCTCATTAAACAGTTGCAAGCTGGTATGCAAAATACGATCTTTCGTTTTGACTGTTTTCGATGCGGACATTGTTTACAACCGTTGATATCTAATGCATTAGAAAACTAACACAGAAACCTTCTTGACTCTTTAGAGTATTTACTCTAAAAATTATATATAGCTCAGTTCCACACTATGGTAACGCGTCATGAACAGTCAAACAAAAACAACTTCGATGACTCCACATTCACTTGATGTTCATCACTTACACGATGTCCTAGAGCAGCAAAAACGTGCCTATGAGCGTTATCCTGTTCCATCTGCAAAAGATCGTATTGATCGATTGGCTCGTCTGAAACGTATTTTGGTCAAATATCAGGACCAGTTTGCAGAGGCCATTAATCGCGATTATGGCAACCGTTCGATTGGTGAAACCAAAATCGGTGAACTACTCACCTGTCTTGAACATATTGGCTATTATAGCAAGCATTTGACACAGTGGATGAAACCGTCCAAACGCCATATCAGTATTTTGCATCAACCGGCCAAAGGCTGGGTCGAGTATCAACCGCTCGGTGTCATTGGGATTATTACGCCCTGGAACTATCCATTGCTGCTGTCTGTAGGGCCACTTATTTGTGCGCTGGCTGCTGGCAACCACGCCATGATTAAAATTTCCAGTGCCTCTAGTCAATTTGGTCAAGTCCTTGAAAATGCCCTTTCAGAAGCTTTCCCACAAGAGTTGGTTACCGTTATTAATGGCGGTGGTGCCATCTCGGATGCCTTTAGCCACCTTCCCTTCGACAAGATGATTTTTACCGGCTCAACTGCGGTGGGTAAAACGGTGATGGCGGCTGCGGCAGAAAATCTGGTACCGGTGATTTTAGAGCTGGGTGGAAAATCCCCAGCCATTGTTCATCCATCAATGGACATGAAAGAGGCTGCACAGCGCCTTGCGGTGGGTAAACTCTGGAATGCAGGTCAGACCTGCGTCGCACCGGATTATCTCTTTTTACCTAAAGGCCGCGCTGCGGAGTTTATTGAAAACTTCAAGCTGATCGCAACGGGGATGTATCCACATTTGCGTGACAATCAAGATTACACGTCAATTGTCAACGACAAGCAGTATCGACGCCTGCAAGGCTATTTAGATGATGCACGTGCCCAAGGCGCACGTATTATCGAAATCAATCCACATAATGAATCACTTGAAGATGTGCGCAAGATTGCCCCAACGCTACTTACTGGGGTCACCACCGAAATGGACATCATGAAGAATGAAATCTTTGGTCCAATCTTCCCAATTTTTGAATATGATCAAATGGAAGACGTGATCGAGTTTATTAATCGCCGTCCACGCCCACTTGCGCTATACTACTTCGACTTTGATCAGGCACGTGCCGATTACATTGCACAGCGCACGCATTCGGGCCACTTCGGAATCAACACGGTATTGACTCATGTGGCGCAGGATGATCTTCCATTTGGAGGCGTCGGTGCATCGGGTATGGGTAAATACCATGGCCCTGAAGGTTTTTTCAACTTGTCGCATGAACGTTCAATGATGTCGAATCCAAAGCTCTATAGCTTAAAATATATTCTGCCACCATTTAACAAACCGATTCATCGGCTTATTTCGAAAACACTTCTTCGATAACCTGATCAAGGCATGATCTGTTACACAGCTTCATGCCGCGTTTTTACCGAATTCGCTTGTCTTTTAATCGTATTTTTGGTATAAAACGCCCCTTGAATAAATTCAATCCGTTTATTTGTATGACTGGCCACAGATTTGCTGTTGGCTAAATCAATGGAGTTCCACCATGTCTAAGGTTTGCCAAGTTACCGGCAAGCGTCCAGTCGTTGGAAACAACGTCTCACACGCCAACAACAAAACCAAGCGCCGGTTCGAGCCGAACCTGCACCACCACCGTTTCTGGTTAGAAAGCGAAAAACGTTTCGTACGTCTTCGTCTAACCACTAAAGGTATGCGTATCATCGACAAATTGGGCATTGAAAAGGTTGTAGCTGATCTTCGTGCTCAAGGCCAAAAGATCTAAGGAGACCTTGCAATGCGTGACAAGATTCGCTTAGTTTCTTCAGCTGGTACTGGTTATTTCTACACTACCACGAAGAACAAACGTACTATGCCGGAAAAAATGGAAATCAAAAAATTTGATCCAAAAATCCGTCAACACGTGATTTTCAAAGAAGCTAAAATCAAATAATTTTAGATTCTGTAAAAAAACGACTTCAAATGAAGTCGTTTTTTTTTGCATTATTTTTGTTCTGCTTGTTAATATTTATCAATATAAAAATTTGGCATTTTTTTTGCTAATTCATACACATTCCATATTTAAGGAGTCTTGAGTGCCACATGACGTAGATTTAATTATTTTACTGGCAGTCGGATTTGGTTTGGCCTTATTTTTTGGCTATATCGCTGCACGTCTACGCCTTCCTCCGCTCATTGGCTATTTGGTTGCAGGTATTTTAATTAGCCCCAATACTCCAGGAATTGTCGCCGATATGAAACTCGCCAATCAATTGGCCGAGCTTGGGGTGATGTTTTTAATGTTTGGCGTGGGAATGCACTTTTCCCTCAGTGATTTACTTCAGGTACGCCGTATTGCGCTTCCCGGTGCGATATTACAGATAGCAGTGGCCACATTACTCGGCATTGGCGTGGCCATGTGGTGGGACTGGAGCTTCGGATCTGCGTTGGTCTTTGGTTTAAGTCTATCGTGTGCCAGTACAGTGGTCTTACTCAAAGCGCTTGGTGATCGTGGCCTGCTCGATTCGGTCAACGGCAAAATTGCCGTCGGCTGGCTCTTGGTTGAAGATCTGGTGATGGTCTTGGTACTGGTACTGCTGCCTGCCATGGCCGTACTGCTTGGCGGCAAAGAGCTGGCACACGGTGCAGCGAGCAGCAATATCTGGCTGACCATTGGCTTAACTTTGCTAAAAGTTGCAGGATTTATCGCTTTTATGCTGATTATCGGCAAACGTTTAGTGCCGATGATCATGCAATTTGTGGCACGTCTGGGTTCCCGTGAGCTGTTTACCCTTACCGTGGTGGCTGCGGCAGTTTCGATCGCCTATGGCTCCTACGCTGTTTTTGGCGTGTCGATGGCACTTGGAGCGTTTTTCGCCGGCATGGTGGTGAAGGAATCCGATTTTAGTCACCGCGCCGAAGAAGAAACGCTACCCCTACGTGAAATTTTTTCGATTTTGTTTTTTGTGTCTGTGGGCATGCTATTCGACCCACGCATTTTGCTTGAGCAACCGCTACAAATTCTGGCAGTTGTAGCGATTATCATGGTAGGTAAAACACTGGCCGCCATGGCACTGGTTTTGTTTTTTCGCTATCCGATCAATACCGCACTGACTGTCGGTGCCAGTCTGGCACAAATTGGCGAATTCTCGTTTATTTTGGCCACATTGGGTGTGACTTTAGGCCTACTCACGCTCGATGCGCAAAATCTGATTTTGGCAGGGGCGCTGTTTTCAATCACCTTAAACTCTTTTATTTTCTCGGCTATTGAGCCAATCCAGCGCTGGATTCGAGAACGCTCACATCTGGCACGTTTACTCGAACGTAGTGGTGACCCGCTGGCGATGCTGCCCGATGAGCTTGATCAAACCTATTTACGTGATCAAGTGGTGATGGTCGGCTATGGTGAGGTTGGGCGACGCATTACCAAAACCCTTATGCAACAAGAGATTAAGGTGGTGATTGCAGAAGAAAACCGTGAAATTGTCGAAGATTTACGTAAAAAAGGCATTGCTGCGGTAAGTGGTGAAGCGACTGAGCCTAGCGTGCTGATTCAGGCACATATTATGCACGCCAGACTTCTGGTACTCTCGCCAATGGATATTATTGATATTCACCGGATTGTAGATATTGCCAAGCAGTTAAATCCACGCATTGAAGTACTTTGCTGTGCAGAAAGTCACGAAGAAGCCGACGTGATTCGTAAAGACAATGTAGGACTGGTGTTTTATGCCAAAGAAGAAATGGCCAAAACCATGAGTGCCCATATTTTGGGGCAAATTGAACGTGCACATCAGGCACCAGTAACGCATTAAAAACAACAAATCTAAAAAAAGCGTACTTGGAGTACGCTTTTTTTTAACTCATAAATTCTGGTTGCTCATCCACGACCTCTGCATGCCATTGGTTCACTTGTTTTTCAAGTAAACCAAACAACGCTGCCTGAATCATGTGCTGGGCAACAAGCGCGGTTTGATCGCCGAGAAGTGCTTTGACTTCATCGTTAAACTGGATCTTCACCAAAGGCTCTTGATTAGAGCCCGCATTGCGCAAGGCCAATTCGCCACCTTCAAGTTGAACCAACTCTAAGATTGCTTCTTGGTTACCAAATAATTCTTTCAACTGTTGTATCGACATAAACCCTCCATGCTTCAACATGGTGGCAAAGAGCACCTGCACTTTGCTAACTATAGAATTTATATATAGGAGCTCTGCTTGAAAATTTCAAGCATCTCCATCGAAAGATGCACTAAAACTCAACCATTTCATTACGAAAACCGTCAATCAGCTGACTCAGTTCTCGGTGCCATTCACGGAGTATTTTGACGTCGGGTAACCACGATTGCGGCCCTTGCGTGACTTTAATAATCAGATTTGAAGAGGTTTCTTCTTCAGGTGTTGGCTCAGTCGGCTCAGGTGCATACTGACACATGCGATAAGCACGCTTGAGCTCTGCAATAAAGCCATCTTTGGCAATTTGCTGTAGCACGGCGACTTCAGGCGATACCTGCCCCTTTTCTGCCATTTTCTCTTCAATCGACTTGAGCGTCGGTTGCAGGTCGTTTAAACGATAATAACGCACCAGCTCTTGCAAAAACGCCAGCACTGCACCGTGCAAATGAAAGACGGCTGCCTCACGATATGCCTGTGCTTGCTGAACATGCTCAATCTGCTCGGCTTGCTGACACGCCAAACGCGCAAAATAAAGTTTTTGATTGGTACGATCGGCATGATAACGAGCAACACGGGACATACAATTTTCCTAATTTCTTGGCATGTGTTATAGGCCTAAGATTAAACTTAATTGAATTCAATGCACAATAAAAAATTACACCACATCCAACTCTACCCAATAAATCTTTCTTCGAGCTGGTATATTCACAGGAGGATGAATGGGCCTAACATTTTCAATGACCCAAGCCCAATAGCCATCTTCCCAATAGCTTGCTTTAGCCGCTTCAATCTCACTTTTCTGCCAAGTATGAACAGATGAAATATCCACCAATGCAACCGCTCTACCTAATTCCTCATCTCCATCCTGATTCAGATAATGTGCATTTTCAACAATAACTAAATCTTTAAGAGGAAGCTCATTGGGGCGCCATGAACGTATTTCCAAGGTTTTTATTTCTTCAGCAATATAGCTTCCCGATGGCGCAACAATCGATAAAGCAGGATAATTTCTTCTCATGATTTTCCCATAAAAAAAGGAGCATACTCTGCTCCTCTCCTTTAAGCCTGTGGCTTATCTTCAGCCTGCTTTACACGAATTCCTGTCCCATGTAAACGCAAAGTATTTAAACCTTTAATAGCTTTCACCGCTTCACGACCATGTGGCATCTCCACAAAAGCAAAGCCTTTAGATTTACCTGTTTCAGCATCTAAAACCAATTGGCAGGTTTCTACTGTGCCATATTGTTGGAACAGTTTCAGTAACTCAGCTTCTGTGACAGTACGTTCTAAATTACGAACTAAAATTTTCATTTAACAACCTTCAAAAATAGGCAAAATCATCAAAAAGCAATCGCCTACGCTACTTTCTGAACATTGCACATCAACTACCACAATGTAATTCGCTTAGTTTAATCGAGATTAATCCCAAAATCTAAATTAATCGACTGTCGTTCCATTAAGGCACTTTTTACCGTTTGCTGGCGGGGTTTATGATGCGTTTCCAAGGTACATAGATTGCGGGTAAGATCATTTAAGAAATAGCTTTCAACTTTACGTCCTTGCTCATCCACCACATCTCGCGCCCACAGATTCAGATTTTGCTTGGTAAGAATCAGTTCATTCTGTGCACGAGTCAGCGCGACATAGAGCACCCGACGTTCTTCCTCGACCGCGTCAAAGTCACCCTGAGCACGCGCATGTGGGTACTGACCAGCCGTCACATTCGCGACATAACACACTTTCTGCTCCGTACCTTTAGCAGAGTGAATGGTAATCAATGTGACTACATCTGTATCCGACTGACGTTCAATTTCAGAAATAGAAACAGGGTCAAGTACATATTCCTCAAGAAATTCGCTTAATTGTCCATGTTTGGAAGCCAATTGTTTAACCAACTCAAAGTCACCTTGGCGACGGTTCCAGTCTTTTTTATAGTTCTCGGCCAATTGTGCTTCAATTGCTTGAATACCCAAACCAACACACGCTTGTACTTCCTGCTTCAGCACCATCATCTGTTTCATCATCAATAAGGTTTCAACAGGAATACGTCCAAATTGCTCTAATTGATTAAAAATTAATTCGAATTCAGGTTGAAGTAACAACTGCTGTGCCAGACGACTTGCCCCCACATCGCCCACCCCATTCCATAAGGTAAGAAAGCGCATCCACGCAATATCATCCAAAGGATTGGCAATCACACGTAATAAACTGAGTAAATCTTTCACATGGGCTGTTTCAAGCAGTTTCATCCCCCCAATAAACCGATACGGGACATTGGCTGCAATACATGCCGCTTCAATATGCCGCGCAGCAAAGCTAGAACGGACCAAGACCATATGATCCGACCAGTTATGCCCCTGCAAATAATGACGCTCTTTAATATCAATTGCGATCCATTTGGCTTCATCAAACTCATTCGGGAAAATATGCATGCGCGGCTTAATTCCCTCACCTCGATAGGCATCAAGACGCTTGTCATATTGAATCTCCGATTGATCGAGTAACCAATTCGAAAGGTCTAAAATTTCTTGGGTGGAGCGATAATTCTTTTCCAGTTTATACAACACTGCATCCGGAACACGCTCCTTAAAATGGTGGATATTTTCAAAATCGGCACCGCGGAAGCCGTAGATGGATTGCGCATCATCCCCCACGCAAAACAGGCTGACTTTATCCTTTAAAGGTTCAAGCAATGCCCACTGTAAGGGATTGGTGTCTTGCATCTCATCCACCAGCATATGCTTACAAATCGATGCGACATAATCAACCAAGCCTTCAGATTGATCGAGTGCTGAAGCCACAATCGCCAAAATATCATCATAGTCCAGAAAGCTACGTGCACGCTTGCGTGTCTCATACTCTTGCATGATCTTGGCAATTTGATCCTTAAATGCCAAATATTCAGGATGTTGTTTCTCTAAAGCTTCACTCAATTTCTGGCGGGTATTACGCGCAAAAGAATACAAATCACATAGCTCTTGTGGCTTTGGAAGTTGATTTGGATTCTTCTTGTCATCTTTACCGCGAATCAGACGGAACATCATCAGTTGATCATCCCGATCAATAATCGAGAATTGTTCTAAACCAAAGGCTTGCGGTACACGGCGCAGCAGGTACATACAAAACGTATGAAAAGTCGATGCGCGGAGTCCTTTGGCTTGCTCCCCCAAAGCCAACTCGACCCGCGCCACAATTTCACTGGCTGAACGACGGGTAAAAGTTAAAATTTGAATTTGATTGGCAGGAACCCCTTGCTCAATGAGATAAGCTGCACGTGCCACGATGGTTTTGGTTTTACCACAGCCTGCTCCTGCTAGCACAAGACAATGCTGGGCCTGAGTCGTTGCAGCCGCGTGTTGCTGCGGATTTAACTCGCCCATTAATTGGTCAAAACTCATAGCACATCGATCAATTCAAAAATATGCCTTAGTGTAGCAGACTCTACTCCACCTGCGCATGGGGGCTTGTTTTCATCTGTGGCTCGCACCGCTTGCAAAGCTACACAACAAAAAAATGCGAGCTGTTTGCTCGCATTTTTTATTTGACTTAGGCTTCGATCCACTTGCCCTTTTCAAACACCAGACTCCATTTGGTCTGTTTACCTTCTGGTGTTTCAGATCCGATGTACTGGGCCTGATTTTTTCGGCTGAATTTGATCAGTGTCGGGTTACCTTCTGGGTCTGCATCGGGTGCATCTAACAGATATTGATACTTTGGATCGAGTTGCTCGGCCACCGTGCGAAGCTCAGCCACTTTTGGCGCTCGCGTTTCACGTATTTTTGGAAACTTGCTGGCTGCCAAAAATAAGCCCGCAGCACCATCACGCAAGACAAAATAATCATCATGCTTGGTCGAACGCAAGTGCTCCATCTTGATCGGATCTACACGCGGAGGCGCAGGTTGACCACTTTTCAATACTTTACGGGTATTGTCACAACTGGTGCAGGCAAAGTATGGTCCAAAACGTCCCGTCTTGAGCTGCATTTCACCATCACATTTATCGCATGGGATGGTCGGGCCGTCATAACCCTTGATTTTAAACTCGCCTTCTTCGACTTCGTAGCCGTCACAATCTGGATTGTTGCCACATACGTGCAGCTTACGACCACCATCGATCACGTAGCTATCCATCGCGGTGCCACATTTTGCACAGCGATGTTTGGCCATCAAATCTGCTGTTTCAGCAGCATCATCGTCGGAAAATGCAGCCAACGATTCCACAGGTGTTAAGTTCAGGGTACCTTTGCAACGTTCTTTTGGTGGCAGGTTATAACCAGAACAGCCTAAAAACACGCCTGTGGTGCCCGTACGAATCTGCATTGGTCGACCGCACAATTGGCAGGCCACATCTGGCACTTCAATCGGCTGATTACGACGCATGCCATCATTGCTGGCAGCAGTATTCAAACGATTTTTGAAATCACCATAAAAACTGTCGAGCAATTCTTTCCAGTTGCGTTCGCCTGTCGCGACTTTATCAAGCTGACCTTCTAAATCTGCGGTAAACGCATAATTCATCAGGTTGTTAAAGCTCTCGTCGAGTCGGTCCGTCACAATCTCGCCCATTTTCTCGGCAAATAAACGACGATTTTCCAGCTTGACATAACCTCGATCCTGAATGGTCGAGATAATCGCCGCATAGGTCGATGGACGACCAATCCCACGTTTTTCCAGTTCTTTAACTAAAGAGGCTTCGGTAAAACGCGCAGGCGGTTTGGTAAAGTGCTGACTTGGATCGAGTTTTTCAAGTTTGAGTGTTTCGCCGACTTTTACCGCAGGCAGTAACACGTCGTCGTCGGATTTGTTGGCACCACGAACACGGGTAAAGCCGTCAAACACCAAGGTACGGCCTTTGGCACGTAATTCAATATTATTGGCATCGACTGTAAGCGTCGATGACAGATATTCAGCAGGCGTCATTTGGCATGCCACGAACTGACGCCAGATCAGATCATAAAGTCGCTGCGCATCACGTTCCATTCCTGCAAGTTGGTCACCTGTCAGTGCTACATTGGATGGGCGAATGGCTTCGTGCGCCTCTTGTGCGCCAGCTTTGTTGCCATAACGGTTAGGTTTGGCAGGAACATATTTGTCGCCAAACTGTTGCTGAATATGCTCGCGTACCATATTCACCGCATCATCACTTAAAAAAGTCGAATCGGTACGCATATAGGTAATAAAACCAGCCTCATATAAGCGCTGTGCCATCATCATAGTCTTTTTCACTGAAAAGCCCAAACGTGTGCTGGCAGCCTGCTGCAAGGTCGAGGTGATATACGGTGCGCTTGGATTGACCTTGGTGGGTTTGTCTTCGCGCTGTGCAACTTTATATTCGGCATCTTGAAGCAGTTTCAAAACAGCATCGGTATCTGCTTTGTTACGCAGCTTTAGCGTTTTACCTGCTTGTTTAACGGCTTCTAAGCGAATTTGATCTTTTTTAGATAGCGTATCGGCAAAAATCTGCCAGTATTCTTCGGGAATAAAAGCACGAATTTCACGCTCACGCTCAACCACCAGCTTAACCGCGACCGACTGCACGCGTCCGGCAGATAAGCCACGTGCAATTTTTTCCCACAGTAAGGGCGAAATCATAAAGCCAACCACGCGATCTAGGAAGCGACGCGCTTGCTGAGCATTGACTTTATTGGTATCGAGCCGTGCGGGATGCTTAAATGCTTCCTGAATGGCATTTTTGGTGATTTCGTTAAACACCACGCGCTGATAACGACTCTCGTCGCCACCGATCACTTCTTTTAAATGCCATGCAATCGCCTCTCCCTCACGGTCCAAATCCGTTGCGAGATAAACTTCATCGACTTGCGAAGCAAGTTTTTTCAGCTCGGCCACGACATTTTCTTTGCCTGGCAAGACTTCGTACTGCGCCGTCCAACCGTGCTCGGGATCTACTCCCATACGATTAATCAAGGCCGTTTGAGCTTTTTTCTCTTTTTCTTCAGCGCTGAGTTTGGCTCGGCTGACTGGCTTTTTTTCACTTGATTTGGCTGAACCACCTGTCGGCAAATCTCGCACATGGCCGACCGAAGACTTTACAATGTACTGAGAGCCTAAATACTTGTTGATGGTTTTCGCTTTAGCAGGCGACTCCACAATCACTAAGGCACGTTTATTCGCAGCAGACTCTGAAGATGCTGAAGTGCTCTTTTTGCTTGCGGATCGAGGGGCATTCGCCATAATAAACTGTTTTTCCTGTGAATTAATAATGTTTAGACTTCGGCGAGCTTAAGTAAATACGCTTTCATCTCGTCAAGTTGTGTTGCTTTTAGATCGGATTCTTCATCCCAGTACACGCCGACACAGTTTGCCTGCATATCAATAGCATAAATCCCTTTTAATGCAATGGTGGAATGATTAAATTTAGTATCCCCAGCCACGACATTGAGCTGATTATCCACCACACGCGCACGCATTAGAGCTAAACGTGCTTCTGGAATCAGTACACTATAGTAGGCGACCATACTGGCACGGTTTTCAGAGGCCATCGGAATTTTTGTCCACTCAGGGGCAGGAACAAGACGTGGATGCAGTCCGATCTTACGCGCTTTGTCACGCATCAATCCTAATGCTTTTTCGCGCGGACTGACACGCAAGCCAAAAATTGAGCCCAATACAAAGACCACGATAATAATCGCAACCCATAATCCTAAATGTTCCATAGTTAACCCTGCTCTACTCTTTTATTAGAGTTGCATAAGCGCAACATAAAACGCAAGTTTTTCATGCAAAGCATCTTAAGCTGGCGCAATGGCCTGTAAAACGAATGCGTTCAGTGAATAAATGTTTGGGCTGTATAATGTAGCTGATCATCATCTAACTGAATGTATCCCTTATCCATTAAACCTTTCAAAAGATGATGAATATTGGCTTTGGGAAACCAGTCTTGCAACATATCGCGTAAGCTGAAAATATCTTTGGGCCGTGCCAGTTTGAGTTCATGGAGTTTTTGTAACGCCTGCCATTGCAACTCATCTAAAGACGGCGGAAAAGGTCCTTCGGCTGGCGCCTGCTGTTCTTTTAAAAACTGCATGATAGTATCGACATCCCCCACCACGACTTGTGGCATCGCGCTATGGGCCTGGCTTTTCTTCGGCTGTACCGCGGGCGGCTGAATCTTTGTGCTAGACGCAAGTTCAAGTGCCATCCATTGTTTTAGCATCTTTTTGCGAAAGCGCACTTGCCCTTGATCGCGTTTAATCAATTTTAAACTCACCAGCAGCGCCAGAACTTGCGGCACCTGATCTGCACTGAGTTTTAAGATATTGGCAATCGAATTTTTAAGGGCGTCCATGGTCAAGGGTAAACGATCGGGAGCTTGACCAATTGCATCACAGTAGCGCTTGATTTGTAATAAAGCAGGTTGTTCGGCCACAGTATGTGCAGCTGGCATCGCATTGCTGTTCGTCTCTAGGCGCGCAGTATCTTGTGTAACAACCGTTTTGCCCGCTGCGCGCAGCAACTCCGCCAGTTCATTTGCGGCTGAATGCTTCGACTGGAGCTCTATCGATGCTTCCGGATCTAAAAGTGCCAGCAACTGTCCTGCAAGCAAGGCATAGGCCGAAGATTTAGCCGTATGTGTTGGTGTGTCGAGTACCACCAGTTGCCCACTGCTGACCCAACTCGCTAACTCCGTGAGCGCCTGCAAATTACAGGTGAGTTTGTCACATAAATTAAACACATAAATCAGCTGATCATTTTCAATATATGAACGCAAAAGGTCGATCTGAATGGAGGTCTTTTCCAGATCGATGAGCAGAATACTTTTCATTTCAGATCACTTTGGGGCAAAAGGTGTCAGGTTAAACTTAATAATGTGGCGGCTTATTGGTCATCGGGTCGAAAGGCGCAATACCTTCAGATAAATCGGAGGCGTCGACACGCTGATATAAAATTTGCATTTGTTTTTTCAAATCAGCAATTTCAAGTGACTGTAAAGCCAACTGTGTATTTAATTGCTCAACTAATTCATCTAAAAATGCAATTCGGACTTGCAAATCTTCAATGGGTGCGGAAAATGACGCATGATCATCAGACTCTGTTGGTTTAGTCATTTAACTCTCCTCATTTGGGATTCTGGAAAACATTATGGCCTATATTACTTTAAGGGATGTCCAACTTGCATTTGGTGGACCTGCCCTCCTCGACGGCGCGAACTTCGTACTCGAACGTGGCGAACGAGTGTGTTTGATTGGTCGTAATGGTGAGGGTAAGTCTACTTTACTTAAGCTCATTGAGGGAAGTCTCTTGCCCGACCGTGGTGAAGTTTCCATTCAAAATGGCTTAACTGTTTCTATGCTGGCGCAAGATGTACCGATGGATTCAGGTAAAGTGGCCGACATTGTAGCCGATGGGGCTGGCGAAGCGGCGGTGGTACTCAAAGCCTATCATGAAGCCAGTGATGCCTGTGTGCTGGGTGATATGGACGCCTGTGACCGGATGGGCCACTTACAACACAAACTTGACCAGCTCGATGGCTGGGCGCTTGAAAACAAGGTTAATACCATTTTAGGCAAGATGGGACTCGATCCGAATGCTGATCTGGCCGATCTTTCAGGCGGTCGTAAGCGTCGTGTATTGCTGGCTCGTGCCCTACTGACTCAACCTGACATCTTACTCCTTGACGAACCGACCAACCATTTGGATGTAGAAAGTATTGAGTGGCTTGAGAAGTTTCTTCTTGAACAAAACAATCTGACCTTACTGTTTATTTCGCATGACCGTTCGTTTGTCGATCGTCTGGCCACACGTATCGTCGAGCTGGACCGTGGTATTTTGCGTAGCTATGAAGGTAACTATTCTCGTTACCTCGATCTAAAAGCACAGCAACTTGAAGCCGAAGAAAAGCAAAATGCGCTATTTGAGAAAAAACTCGCCGAAGAAGAGGCTTGGATTCGTCAGGGTATTAAAGCACGTCGTACTCGTAACGAAGGCCGTGTTCGCGCGCTAAAGGCATTACGTGAAGAATCGAAGGCACGTCGTTTCCAACAAGGCAAAGTCGCCATGGGTGTTCAGGATGCTCAGCGCTCGGGCAAATTGGTGTTTGATATTGAGCACTTGGGCGTGAGTTATGATACAAAGCCATTGATTCATGACTTTTCTGCCGTGGTTCTGCGCGGTGACCGGATTGGATTGGTCGGTGATAACGGCGTAGGCAAAACCACATTGATCAAAGCCATTTTGGGTGAGCTTGAGCATGAAGGGACAGTCAAAACCGGCACTCAACTCGAAGTCGCGTATTTCGATCAGTTGCGTAACCAACTTGAACTCGAAAAATCGGTGATGGCCAATGTCTCTGAAGGGTCAGATTTTGTCGATGTAAACGGTCAGCGTCGACACATTTACAGTTATTTGCAAGATTTTCTATTTTCTCCAGAACGTGCGCGTACGCCGGTTAAAGCATTATCGGGGGGTGAACGTAATCGTGTCTTACTGGCCAAGTTACTGCTTAAACCATCGAACCTGATCGTCATGGACGAGCCAACCAACGATTTGGACATGGTGACATTAGAACTGCTCGAAGAGATGCTGGCAGACTATACAGGGACCCTACTGCTGATCAGTCACGACCGTGCCTTTATGGACAATGTCGTCACCTCAACATGGGTCTTTGATGGCAAAGGCGGTATTGAAGAGTACGTCGGCGGCTATCAGGACTATTTAATGCAGCGTCCGAACCAGACAGTGGTCGATCAAAAAGCAGATGTGAAAAAAGCCCAGGCCAAAGCCGCAGCAAATACCGCTCCCGCGCAGAAAAAAGTGAAACTGAGTTTTAAAGATCAGCGCGAACTTGAACAACTTCCAGTTGAAATTGAAAAACTTGAAGCCGAGCAAACGCAACTCTCAGATCAACTCGCAGATGGTTCGTGGTTTGTAAAAGATGCAGTAGCAGCAACAGCAGCCAGCGAGCGTCTGGCCGAGATTGAAGAGCTGTTGCTTGAAAAACTTGAGCGCTGGGAAGCACTGGAAAGTTTAACAAAAGGCAATTAAAACCAAGTTTCAACGATCCTCTTCTCGTTCGCGATGGAGAGGATTTTTTTTGTTTTTATTTTTAAAGAGCGTAGACTAAAACGAGTTCAATTCGTACGAGAGACTCGACATGGTGGATTTTTCTCAAGGAATCGCATTCGCACTAATCAGTTTGGCAATGGTACTTACACCTGGCCCCAATATGATTTATTTGATCTCTCGTTCTGTTTCTCAAGGCAAATCTGCAGGCCTGATTTCATTGGCAGGTGTCGCCACTGGATTTGTCTTTTATATGCTGTGTGCATCACTCGGTGTGACCGCTTTATTAATGGCAGTTCCCTATGCCTACGATACTTTACGCATTGCCGGTGCGCTGTATTTACTTTGGCTGGCGTGGAACGCGCTTAGGTCTAATGCCCGTCCTATATTTAGCTTAACTGCTTTGCATCAAGATTCGGCGCTTAAATTATTTACTATGGGCTGTGTAACAAATTTACTCAATCCTAAAATCGCAGTGATGTATTTATCGCTTCTTCCACAGTTTATACAGCCACACCACGGCAGCGTTTTGGCGCAATCACTACAGCTAGGCCTAATTCAGATTTTCATCAGCGTTTTGATCAATGGCGTGATAGTATTTTCTGCTGGCACGCTGGCACATTTTTTACAGCAAAAACCGTTTTGGGCTCAGATACAAAAGTGGCTGATGGGAACAGTTTTGGCTGCTTTGGCAATTCGTATTTTGCTTGAATCACGACGATAAACTGCTAAATCAAGATCAGTCACCATTTAGACTGGTTTAGGCGCTCGGATCATGACGCTACAAGTTCAAAATCAGTTCATGTTACACTTCTCGTTCTTTTAAGCGACGACTTACTGTACACGTATGAGCCAGCCATCCTCCTATACTCCCGGTCAATTTCAATGGTCTTTCTTATTGCCAAAGTATTGGGGTGTCTGGATCGGGATCGTATTTTTGATGCTGCTGGCAATTTTACCATGGGCAGTTCAGTGGCGTCTGGCACATGCACTGGGCAATCTTGCATTTAAATATCTCAAATCACGCCGTAAAACCACCGTTCGCAACCTTGAAGTCTGTTTTCCCGAGTGGTCTGAGGCCGAAGTACAACAGCAAGCACGACAGGTTTTTATCGATATGATGCTGGGAGTATTCGAAACCCTGAATGCATGGTACTGCCCCGGCTGGTTTAAACAGCGCTGTAGCATTGAAGGACTCGAACACATTACCGACGCCCAAGCGAGAGGACAAGGCGTGTTGTTGATGGGAACACATAGTACGCTACTCGATGCGGGTGGATATCTGTGCGCACAGTATTTTGAACCTGATGTGGTTTATCGTCCGCAAAATAATCCCTTACTCGATATGCTGATTTATCGCTGCCGCGCAACCATTTATAAACATCAGATTGATCACGATGATATGCGTGGCCTCATTCGTAAACTTAAAGACGGCGATGCCATTTGGTACAGTCCAGATCAGGACTTTGGTCTGAAGCAAGGCGTAATGGCACCTTTTTTTGGCGTGCCTGCTGCGACTGTTACGGCACATCGTCGTTTATTAAAAATAGCCAAAGCGGCGGCTGTGCCTTTGTATTTTTATCGTCACGGTGATATTCGAAATCCGAAATATCATGTTTTAATTGAACCTGCCATTGATCATTTTCCAAGTGAAGATGAAGTGGACGATGCAACACGCGTAAACAAAATTATTGAAAATCAGCTACGTATTGCACCGACACAATATATGTGGTTCCATCGTCGCTTTAAAACACGTCCAGATGGATATGACAAAATCTACTAATTCCAATCGACCAATGAGACCTTTTCATGAAAGTGATGCAACTTCTTCCAGAGCTCAATAGTGGTGGTGTAGAACGCGGCACACTTGAAATTGCCGGTGCACTGGTTAAGGAAGGGCATCAGTCCGTGGTGGTCTCTAATGGTGGACGGCTGGTGGCACAGCTTGAAGCTGAAGGCTCAACGCATCTTACCCTGCCTATTCATAAAAAATCATTGTCTAGTCTTTGGCAAATTCGTCCTTTACGTCGACTCATACAAACCGAGCAACCCGATATTGTACACGTCCGCTCACGGGTTCCGGCATGGCTGACCCATTTTGCACTTCGCGGCATGCCAGCACATAGCCGCCCTCATCTGGTGAGTACCGTGCATGGCTTCTATTCGATCAATCGCTATAGCGCCATCATGACGCAAGCCGAAAAGGTGATTGCGGTTTCCGACAGTGTGGTGGATTACATCACCACGCATTATCCGCAGTGTCCACCAGAGCGGATTGTTCGGATTTATCGTGGCATTGATCCAAAGGCATTTCCGCACGGCTATCAGCCATCGGCACAGTGGATAAATCAGATATACACCTTGTTTCCACAACTTGAAAACAAGTTTCTGATTTGTTTGCCGGGACGGATCACTCGGCTAAAAGGCCATGAAACCCTGATTGAATTGATGGAAAACCTGCAAGCCGAGTATCCCGATGTACATGCCATTGTGGTCGGTGGTGCAGATCCAAAGAAAAAAGCCTATCTGGATGAACTCGAAGCCACCATTCGTGATCGAGGATTACGTGACAAGATTACCTTTGTCGGACATACCTCAGAAATTCGTGAGTGGCTTGCAATCAGCGATCTGGTGCTGTCTTTGTCTAATCAGGCCGAAACCTTTGGACGAACGGCTCTTGAAGCATTGTCTTTGGGCACGCCCGTTGTAGGATGGAAGCGAGGTGGTGTTGCTGAAATTTTATCGAGCCTATATCCGCAAGGCTTGATTGAAGTAGATGATCGGGTTGCCCTGACAGACGCCATCAAACGACATCTGGATCAATCCCAAGTGGTTGCACCTGTCGATCGTTTTCGTCTAGATGAAATGTGTGGTCAGACACTCGCGTTATATCGTGAATTGACACAAACCCAATAAAAAAACAGGAAGCATATGCTTCCTGTTTTTTAAAAGGAGGTCGATTAAGCCTTCGGCTGGTTCAACGTCGCTTCGTATTCTTTTGCTTTTTCAAAATCGTAAGCATTTTCCCACTTACTGATCACCAGTACAGCCAAGGCGTTACCCACGACATTAAGTGCCGTACGTGCCATGTCCATAATACGGTCAACACCTGCGATAAACGCCAAACCTTCTAGTGGAATACCGACACTACCCAATGTTGCCAGTAACACCACAAACGATACGCCCGGAACACCTGCAATTCCTTTAGAGGTAATCATTAAGGTGATCACCAAAATAATTTGCTGCATCAACGACAACTCAATGCCATAAAGCTGCGCAATAAAGATTGCGGCGATACTTTGGTAGAGCGTAGAACCATCAAGGTTGAACGAATAGCCTGTTGGAATCACAAAACTACTGATCGCTTTTGGCGCGCCGTAAGCTTCCATTTTTTGCATGATACGCGGTAAAACGGTTTCAGAGCTGGCAGTAGAGTACGCCAAGATCAATTCATCTTTTAAGATACGCATCACGGTCAAGATATTGATTTTGAAGATACGTGCAGTAATGCCGAGCACCACAAAAGCAAAGAACAAGATTGCGGCATAAACCAAAACCACCAACTTACCGAGCGGGATCAGCGATGCAAAACCAAAGTTGGCAACGGTCACTGCAATCAAGCCAAACACACCAATTGGCGCATATTTCATGATGATGTGAGTCACGCGGAACATGGTTTCAGATACGGCATGAAACACATGCAATAACGGCTCTTTGGTGGTGGTTGGTAATGAAGATAAACCGATACCAAACAACACTGCAAAGAAAATCACCGGCAGCATTTCACCATGTGCCATAGAGTTGATGATATTGGTTGGAATCATCGACAAAATGGTCTGGATCAGGCCATGTGACTGAGATTGTACTTCTTGCGTGGTGTGCTGATATTGAGTGATATCCGCTTTCACCAAATGAGACATATCTACGCCAGCACCAGGCTGAAAAATATTGGCTGCAATCAATCCAACAACAATCGCGATTGTAGTAATGATTTCAAAATAAAGAATGGTTTTAAAACCCAGACGACCCAGACTTTTGGTCGATCCAACGCCTGCAATACCCAAAATCAGAGTAGAGAACACAATTGGAATTACAATCATCTTGATCAGGCTAATAAAGATCTGACCCAACGGTTTCAGAACGTTATTTACCATGAAATCTTTATATTCAGGCTGATTATGTAAAATAGCCCCAACAACAATCCCTAGGATCAACGCAATTAAAATTTGCCATGCGAGGCTAATTTTAAAATTTTTCATAAGATAATCCTTATGCGTGACAAGCACAAAATTAGAACGGGAGAAAACCATTTGCTCTACAAATAGTTCGTTCGTAAAACTCCTTTTTATGAGATCTTAGAAAAACTCAGCGATCATCATCATGGCATTTAGGCATATAAAGTCGTTTCTACGGACTGTGAGCGATAAAATGATCGCAACATTCTATTGAGATTTAATTATTAAACAAGGCTTAACTGATGAAAACAGGGTTTAAAATAATAAAAATAGCAATTTATTTAATATTTTCAAAAACTTAAAAACAAAACAGATGATCATTTATCAATCAAAACCGGGCTAAAAATGCACCATATTGAGGATTTATGCAATTTTTTTATTCAAATTAAGTAGTTTTTTTAACCAAAATCAGTGTGTAAATTCGTCATCCATGTATCTAATTGCGCAAATTAAACACAAACCTATAAATTTTGGGATCATGAAAAAACAGCATGAACATTTGATAAATGTATTGCTTTTGTAACAAAAGGTAAAATTTAAGAATGTTTTTTTGATTAAAATATAGGATTGAAAAAGGATAATACAGATAAACACAACCCGAGTTATACATCCTGTAAAACTCGGGTTAATGAGGTTGTGCTTTCGAGACATTTCTTGTTTTGTGTTGCGTCCATCGCAGCATCAAGTCCGTGATGCATTCCAATCAGCGTCGTCTTCCTTAGTGGGATGATCCGTTCCCGTGTTCCGTGTGCCGATGAAGTTATAGTATCCCGATGTACGACAGCTGCCTATTGGCTACATTCGCCAATGAATGTAAGCATTTTCCTACAACAGGATCCAATTTACTAAGGTTTCAAGAGCTGACTGGCTTCTTGTGCACTGAGCTGTTCTTCTTCACGTGCCTTTTGAATCCCTTCCTGAATCGCCTCTTGCGCGTCTTGATGATCCTCTGAAGTTTCTTCAAGTTCATCTTGAAGCTGTTCAAAATGCCGATCAGTTTGTAAAACCACATACACAGGAAAATGATCCGAACCCACATGCACTAAACGCTGCATATTGACCAGTGCAAAATCATTGCTATGAAAAACATGATCGAGTGACCAGCGTAACAGCGGATAGTCGGCATGAAAAGTATTGACAAAATGCCGCCCTACCCGTGGATCCAGTAATCCACTGATTCGCTGAAACAACCGAGTGGTTCGCGACCATGCCACATCATTTAAATCCCCCATGACAATACAGCTCTGATCCAGATCTTTAACCTGATCGCCCACAATCAGCAGTTCGGCATCTCGCAAGGTCGAATCTTTGGCTTCGGTTGGACTTGGCGGTTTAGGGTGCAGACAGTACAGATCAATCGGAAGCCCTGAAGGCAGGCGCACCGTGGTATGAATCGATGGAATTTCTTTACTCAGAATAAATTTGACTTCGGTATGCTCTAACTTAAAACGGCTATACAAATGCATGCCATATAAATTGTCGAGTGGAACAGCAACCCGGTACGGATAATCAGGTTCAATTACCGACAGTTCATTTTGCCAAGTCTGATCGGTTTCCAGCGTAAGCACCACATCTGGCTTAAGCTTACGAATCTGATCAATCAATAAATGATACTGACGGTTTGGAGTCAAAACATTACTAATTAATAGCGCAATCTGATGGCTCGGATTATGTAGCTCTGGCGGTACCTGTAATACCTGCTTTTTCCATAAAAAAGTATACGGCAGTACCATTTTCAACTGATAGGCAATTGCAGCAATCAGAAGAATTAAAATGAGTTCACGTGGCAGCGTCCAGGGTGCATCCCAGAGCGCATAAGCCAATAAAACCACAGCGCCTAGTGCCAAAATTTGCAGACGTGGAAAGTCGGCACCTCGAATCCACCACTCATCTCGTGGGATCAATGACCAAAACGTTAACCAGATCACCAGCACCGCACAAACTTCCAAAAAAAGCATCACGTTTTGTTCCACCTTGTCATTTTGAATTTATTTTTATCTCGCGTCTCTCTATGTAGCACATTCATAAATTTATTCACAATAAAGGGTATGTTTTAATTGGATAATACTTGCAGTTGTGGTCGCTTTTGATACACTCAAGCCCCTCTTTTACATTTTTTAACGCACCGAGGCAAAGTGACATGAAAGTAGGTCTGGTCGGTTGGCGCGGGATGGTTGGTTCCGTCCTTATGCAACGTATGGTTGAAGAAAATGATTTTGCTCATTTTGAGCCATTTTACTTTTCTACCAGTAATGCAGGTGGTGAAGCTCCTTCATTTGGTGGTAAAACTGCCCCAGCACTTATGGATGCGACAGACATTAGTAGTCTGAAGCAAATGGATGTCATTATTACCTGCCAAGGGGGCGATTACACCTCTGAGGTTTTTCCAAAGCTGAAAGCTGAAGGCTGGAACGGTTACTGGATCGATGCAGCATCTACCTTACGTATGGCAGATGACGCCATCATCGTACTTGATCCGGTGAATGCCAATGTGATCAAAGACGGCTTGAGCAAAGGCACCAAAACCTTTGTGGGTGGTAACTGCACCGTCTCTCTCATGTTGATGGGTCTGGGTTCACTGTTCCAGCACAATTTAGTGGAATGGATGAGCGCGATGACCTATCAGGCTGCATCTGGTGCGGGCGCACAAAATATGCGTGAACTGTTGACGGGTATGGGTTATCTGTACAACAGCACCAAAGATTTACTGGACGATCCACGCTCTGCGATTTTAGACATCGACAGCCGTGTTGCACAGTTACAGCGTGGTGATGACTTCCCGAAAGCCAACTTTGGGGTGCCACTGGCAGGTTCTTTGATTCCGTATATCGACAAACAGCTCGATAACGGTCAGTCTAAAGAAGAGTGGAAAGGCCAAGCTGAAACCAACAAAATTTTAGGAAATGCACAAATCGTTCCGATTGACGGTCACTGTGTTCGTATTGGTGCCATGCGTTGCCACTCGCAAGCATTGACCATCAAGCTCAGAAAAGATGTGCCGCTTGATGAAATCGAAGATATGATTCGTCAATCTAACCCATGGGCAAAAGTAGTGCCAAATACACGTGAAGCGTCAATGACTGACCTGACACCAGTGGCCGTGACAGGTACGCTGACTGTTCCAGTGGGTCGTTTACGTAAACTTAATATGGGCAAAGAGTATCTCGGTGCTTTCACTGTGGGCGATCAGTTGCTTTGGGGTGCTGCCGAGCCGCTACGCCGCATGTTGCGTATTTTAATTGAACATAAAGCTGCTTGATTGCAGCATTGATCAAAAGGCCGGTCATTTGACCGGCTTTTTTATTTGGTCGAACCCAAATACAGCGCAGGCTCTACCTAAATTACCTGCTGCACAGAAAAGGGTATGACATTCCTCACAAAAAACGCTAAATTAGCTCTCAACTAAACATTAAAAAATTTATGCTGGATCAAGGTCGAATATCCTCAGCCAGTATCACGCGTGCTTCAGGGGAAAACTGTGTTATACGTGATTGCATTTATCATTTTGCTGGTCGTCGCGATCATCTTAAAAAAACGACAAGATCAAAAAAAAGCGTCGCATTCATCAAAGGTGCAAGCCCCTATTGCTCAAGGTCATGAACACGTTCATCACGCGCCGTTTGCAGTGGCTGAGAGTCTTGTTCCCGCCACGATTGACCCCAATATTCAGGATCGTATTGAACAGTTGATTGAGATTGGCCATCTTTCGGCTGCCGAGGCACTGATCAATCAGACGCTCAATCGTGACCCTTCACGTCATCATTTCTATTTTTACTTACTGGATTTGCATCTGCGTCAGCAGGATGAGCTTGGGGTGAAGCAGCTCCTTCAAAATCTTGAGCAGCGTCAGTTACACGAGGTGCTTGCAGAAGTTCAAGCGCGCTATCAAGCTGCACAAAAGAATCCTGCTCCAACGGAAACTCCATCTACCGACATAGTTACTCCGTCAAATCAGACACCTATTCCAGATGTAGTCGTTGAGCATAAAGTCGATACGACGATTTCACCTCCACAACAACACACCCCTGAGCCTCAGCCAATTCTGGAGGCCAATCAGGCGCTAGAATTCAAACTGAATACGCCTGTGCCACCAACGCCAGTTCAGGTCAATGTAGAACCTGCATCAGTGCCAAAAGTATCAACGCCTGAAGCTGAGCAGCCTGCAAAACAAACACAACAGCAGACAGCGCCTGCTGCTGTAGAACTCACGAATACCGCCTCGACACTGACACTGGCTCCAATGGATGACGCAGCCGCAACTGCTCAAGCATCATCGTCATCTTCTACCTCTCCCGCCTCTTCTACCCCTCAAGTGATTTTTGCTGAGCTTGATGGAGCCGAAGCTGAAAACGAAGCACTTTCTCCTGCGACCACAATAGCGACGCCAGTCACCATAAAGCCTCAAGATCCTTTGGTTAAGGCTTTTCCGGAACTGGCAGATATCGATGAAGTTCAACTCGATCTAGATCTGGCTCAGCAATATATCGAGCTGGGTGCTTTTGAATCGGCCTGCATTTTACTCGAGAAAAATGATGCACGATTTAATCAAGAGCAGCGTGATCTTTCAAAAAAACTGTTAAATCGAATAGCATCTTCAAGTTGATCGCTCTAACATAAGCAGTCTGTCGGGACTGCTGGTTTGAACATGAATAAAATTGCTTTAATTTATATGGGTGGAACCTTTGGTTGTATTGGTGAACCGCTTGCACCAATGCCCTATGATGCCTTTCAACCCCAATTAGAACGCATTCTTCCACCACAATACGCAGTCGATTGTTTTAAAGCCCCTTCAATTAAAGATAGTAGCGCCTGCACCGCCGCAGACTGGTTGTTACTGGTACAACAGATTCAGGGACTGCAGCTTGAGGGCTATACACACTTTGTGGTGATTCACGGTACCGATACCATGAGTTACGCGTCTGCAACTTTGGCACGCTTTTTGGGACAAACCTGTCACGTGGTGATCACGGGTAGTCAGTATCCGCTGCTTAACACTGCGGGCGACGATACACGTGAATTTACCGATGCGATCGAGAATTTATACTTTGCATTAGAGAGCGTTCAACGTTTAGCAAGCGGTACCTATCAGGCCTTTCATCATCAAATTTTTCACGGTCAAACCGTTCTTAAAACCCATACAACTGAGCTGGATGCATTTTCCGGTGTCTCGGCCGATGCACCTTGTGATACGGTCACAAATGCGATGGCTGTAGATGCTGCCATGATTGCACGTGCCGATGAACTGGCCATTTTGAATCTGATGCATCAACCTGTGCGTCCAGCGCACTTGGCACAGCAACTTGAAAATATTGCACAGCGACCACCGCACTTTTTAATTTTACAAGGATTCGGAACCGGTAATATTGCGGTCAATGACGCCATTCTGGCGCAGTTTCAACAATTACGAGCCCAAGGCTGTCTGGTGGTGTTAACTACACAAGTCACCTTCGGCAAAATTGATCAGCGCTATGCCATTAGTGACTGGGTACATTGTGCAGGCATTGCCACCAATACCACGCATGGTCATGCCGATCTGTATGCCAAGCTGCTACAACTTTACTTACAGTATGATGATGCTGAAGATTGGTATCGACACTGGGATACCACCACAAAGGCTGAGGATTAATCATGCAACGTTTTGCTATCGGCATTGAATTTTGTGGAATGCATTATCGTGGCTGGCAAACCCAACAGGCCGGTGTACCCAGTCTTCAAGAAACGCTTGAAACGGTACTGAGTAAAATTGCCAACGAGCCAATTCTATTGCATGGCGCAGGGCGAACCGATGCCGGCGTACATGCCACCAATATGGTGGCTCATTTTGATACGAATGCCATTCGACCTGAACAAGGCTGGTTAAGGGGAGCCAACAGCCAGTTGCCCAAAGACATCTCGATCCAGTGGATCAAGGAGGTCGGTACAGACTTTCATGCACGCTTTAAAGCGCAGGCACGCCGCTACCGTTATGTGGTTTACAATACACCGAACCGTCCTGCGCTGTTACACAAACAAGTTACGCATGTGCATCAGCAGCTAGATGTCGACAAAATGATCTTGGCGGCGCGTAAGTTTGAAGGCACGCATAACTTTGAGAGCTTCCGTGCGGCCGCTTGCCAGTCCAAACAACCCGTTCGCCATTTGAGTCATTGCCGCTTGATCCGCCATGGCCGTTATTTGGTGTTAGATATTCAAGCCGATGGATTTTTACATCATATGGTGCGCAACATCATGGGTTGTTTACTGGAAATTGGTCAAGGCTGCTACGAGATCGACCATATCGATACCATGTTTGCCGCACAAGACCGTAAGGCAGCAGGTGTAACCGCACCAGCCGATGGACTGTATTTCATTCAGGCTTATTACCCTGAACAATTTGATTTACCAAATCCTCCATTAGGCCCCCACTGGCTCAACTTACCCGATGAAATGGCCAATCTTTAATCAAGCATCTTCTTGAGCTTAAAAAAAATGCATCCTTGGATGCATTTTTTATGGGTCGCTTAACGTTGTTTACGCTTGCGGTACTCTACTGGTGTTTCGTTGGTCCAGCGTTTAAATGCACGATAAAAAGTACTTGGCTCAGAAAAGCCTGTCAGGTAGACAATACGCTCAACGCTTTCGCCTGTATTGGCCAATAGCCGTTTGGCAAGTCTACAGCGGTAATCCGACAGAATTTGCTGAAAGCTGGTATTGGCTTCGCTGAGCTGGGTTCTTAACCGCCGTGGAGTGATATTGAGTTGCGCAGCCACTGTTTCTAGTGTGGTTTCACCGCTTTCTAAGGTTGAACCAATGGCACGGCGCACCTCGCCAACCAGATCATAACGTGCCAGTTCTTGTAGCTTCTCAATGGCAAGCTGCTCGTGAAGCTGCAATAGTTCTGGTTCGGCTTGCCATAATGGATAGTTTAAAATATCGGCATCGAAGTAAAGTCGGGTTTCTTTCTGCCCCAAACTGACCGGGCAGCCGTAAACTCGAAAGTACTCGTCTTCTGGCGCGCCTTCACTAAAATTAAAATCGATAAAAATCGGGTGAAAGGCACCTTCGGTAATAAATTTAAAAAATCGTAAAACGCCCGAAATTGCACATTCAGAAAAATGACGGTTGACGATTGAGTCGGCAAATTTTTGCTCGCCGTTGGTCAGATAGCAGCGTCCATCTTCAACCACCAGCTTGGCATGAAATACATCACTAATCAGACGCTGATAGGCTAAAGCGCGTTTAAGCCCTTCACCAAAGGTTTCACTGCTAATAAACAAGTGCTCAATGACTTGCCCACGGTACAGCGGCAAATGCTCGCCTAAGTGCAAACCGATATCTGGATCTTTACTGACTTCTTCTGCCGCAACCCAAAATGCGTACTGGGCACTGACTGGCGTTCTCGAATTGGCATCGACCTGATTCAGTGCCACACCCGCTTTTGTTAAAATTTCTTCGGTTGGCAATCCAGCACGACGAATCGCTTGATAGCCAAACCGTAATACAACCGATGCATCTGTTAGCTGACCCACGCGGCGCCCTTCCTTGTATGTTCTTCATTTATACTTAAAACTCTCAATTTAGATTAGCGTCGATTGACCAAAGTGACAACTCAATTCAGGTCATTTTTGTAGATTTTTTTTGTTTCAAATGACCTGTATTCCCAAGTGGAACGCCGATTAGATCACCGCCTATGGCTTGTTTTTTCGAAAAAAATTGCCTATAATTTGCGCCTTTCCAATTTGATCATCAGGTAGGCTATGGCCAATAAAGAGGAACTCATTGAGTTCGAAGGCGTTGTCACCGAAACGCTTCCTAATACGATGTTCCGTGTACGTTTAGAAAACGGTCACGAAGTAATTGCGCACATTTCTGGTAAAATGCGTAAGCACTATATCCGTATCTTGACGGGTGATAACGTTAAAGTTGAAATGACACCTTATGATTTAAGTAAAGGTCGTATCACGTACCGCGCACGTTAAACACGTTTAGCGAATGCACTAAAGCCACTCTCTACCGTCAGTGGCTTTTTTTATAACAGTTTTGCTTTTAATCACTTAAAGCAGATGTTTTACAACCAATCGTTTTACATTCACGCAAGCGTTCACGAATCCAAGAGTTACGTTCTTGCGTTTTAGACAGCTGGCAGTTGGTATAAATGACGGTCCCGACGTCTGAATCACCAGAACAACTTTGATCTCGTTCTTTAATCCAAGCCAATTGAGAACGTTTTAAAATCGTTTTCTGCTGGGTATTTAATTTGCTACGCAGTAGTTGATAATTTTGATTTAATTCCCGATCTGCATTTACGTACACCTTATTGGCACAGTGAACTGCATCATAGCTATTGCGTGTATTGTCACAGTTGTCTGCGTACGATGTAGCCGATACCGCTAAAAATACGGCAGCAGATAAAAGTTTTAAATTGAATTTCATAGTCAAAGCCTCATTCCTTTTTGTCATTTATTCTACGAGTACTGTACTTATAAAAAGTGATCTCAGCATCTTATCGACTTTTTTAAGACGTATTTTTTATTTAAGTTAGCACACTATTTTATTTTCATTGTATTCAAAAATAAAAAAAGTAGATGCCTTGATCAAGACATCTACCTTCAGATTTTATTTGAGCCTAATTATTTTAAGCTAAAGCAGCAACCACGGCCTGCCCCATCTCAACTGTACCCACTTTCTGCATACCTTCAGACATAATGTCAGCCGTACGTAAGCCTTGATCAAGCACTTGCCCTACAGCATCTTCAATGGCTTTTGCAGCAGCTTCTTCACGGAAAGTATAACGGAGCATCATAGCTACGGATAAAATCGTGGCCAATGGGTTCGCCACATTTTGCCCTGCGATATCCGGTGCAGAACCATGACACGGCTCATACATGCCTTTGCCCTGCTCATCTAAAGATGCAGATGGCAACATGCCGATTGAACCGGTCAACATGGCCGCCTCATCCGACAAAATATCACCAAACAAGTTACCGGTTACAATCACATCAAACTGCTTTGGTGCGCGTACCAGTTGCATTGCTGCATTGTCGACATACATATGTGACAACTGAATGTTTGGATACTGCGCTTGCTGAAGGTCGCTTACGGTTTGTTTCCAAAGCTCCGTTACCTCAAGTACATTGGCTTTGTCGACCGAGCACACTTTGCTACCACGCAATGCAGCAAGCTCAAAAGCCACTTTTGCAATGCGCTTAATTTCAGATTCGCTGTAGACATCGGTGTTAAAGCCTTGCTTTTCGCCGTTTTCAAGTTCGCGAATACCGCGCGGCTGACCAAAGTAGATCCCGCCAGTTAATTCACGCACAATCAGAATGTCTAACCCAGATACGATTTCAGGCTTTAAACTAGAGGCATCTGCAAGCTGCGGATACAAAATGGCAGGACGCAAATTAGCAAATAAATTCAGTTCACTACGGATTTTTAACAGACCACGTTCTGGACGGATAGAGCGTTCAATGCTATCCCACTTCGGTCCGCCTACCGCACCAAGTAAAATGGCATCTGCTTGTTTTGCTTGCTCGCTGGTCACGGCAGGATACGGTTCGCCATGCGCATCAATGGCGGCACCGCCAAGTAGACCATGCTCCCAGTTTAAACCAAGATTGAATTTTTGATTGACTGCGCTCAGCACTTGCTCGGCAGCCCCTACAATTTCAGGGCCAATACCGTCACCGGCTAAAATTAAAATTTGCTTCGACATGAACGTTTCCATTTCTAAATATCAGCCGATTGACTGATTGAACATTAAATTCGTTGTTCTATAAACTCACCCAACCCCGTGATGGCATCAAAAGGACGACAAAAACGGCGGATTGGACGATTTTCTTGCTCAAGTTCAACACATAATGGCTCAGGCGCAGAAACATTGAGTAAACTGCCGCCTGAGTGCTTGGAACGATCACGGTACATTTTAAAGGTATAGCGCTGATTGGCTTTAAACTGATGAATGACATGAAATGTTTCTGCCCGATCTCGAGAGATGGGATAAAAACGAATCACCAGCTCATACTGCTGCGGTGGCACAGACAAATACATCGAATTGACTGGACTAAATACTGAACCCTCAAGTCTGACAATACCTTGATGCAAGGCTTGTTCACTGACACGATGTTTTTGCGCATCGACAATGGGGGTCGTATTTAAACGCTCAAATTCACACAGTTGTGCGCCCGAACAATAAATCGTTGCGTTACTGTTCAGACCTGATTCGGCCTGTTTAATACGCAATGTATCAACCACATGATTGGTACTTTGACAACCTGCGATTAACGCCAAGGATACTGTCAGTACCACACTACGGCCAAATGTCCTGATCATTGTTGGAGCCCAACCCTATTTCGAGCAAAGTTTTCAGCAATTTATGCTCATGCATGTTAACAAGAGTTGGGCATCTACGCTATTGCTATCTTTAAAATCTCCCGTATAGATCAAGCTTTTAGGTCTTGAAATACCCAAGGACGTGCAACTTTGGCTTGGCGTTCAAACTCATGAATCGCGTCTGCATTTTGTAGCGTTAAACCAATATCATCTAAGCCATTTAACAAACAGTGTTTGCGAAATGGATCGATGTCAAAAGCAAAAGCTTGTCCAGATGGTGTTTTCACTTCTTGTGCAGCCAAATCTACCGTTAAGGTATAGCCTTCGTTTTCTGCGCACTCTTGAAATAATTGCTCTACAATTTCTTCAGACAAGATTACAGGTAACATACCGTTTTTAAAACAGTTATTAAAGAAAATATCGGCAAAACTTGGCGCAATCACGGTACGAAAACCATATTCGTTCAATGCCCATGGCGCATGCTCACGGCTTGATCCACATCCGAAATTCTTACGCGCAATCAAGATATTGGCAGATTGATAACGTGGCTGATTCAAGACAAAATCGGGATTAAGCGGACGTTTAGAATTATCTTGCCCCGGATAACCTTCATCTAAATAGCGCAATTCATCAAATAAGTTGTCACCAAACCCTGTGCGTTTGATCGACTTCAAAAACTGTTTCGGGATAATTAAATCGGTATCCACATTGGCACGATCTAATGGTGCCACAATGCCTTGTTCTACGGTGTATGCTTTCATAATCAAAACCTTTTATGCTTAAACCTGACCACACTCTAAACGAGGCACAATCAACGTGTCTTGTTCAGCATCTTTAATCCATTCTAAAAAAGCAGAGTCATTATAAAATGTTTCCATGTAGGCTCGCATCGACGGTGTTAGGTTAACAGCGTATGCATTTAAGCGAATCACGACTGGAGCAAACATGGCATCTGCGATAGTAAACTTTCCAAACAACCAAGGTCCTTGTAACTGATATTGTTGACGTAGATCTTTCCATATTTGGTCGATACGAACTAGATCATGTTGAGCCGCATCGCTAAGTACTAATGCTCTTTGCTTTGCTCTAACGTTCATGGGCATTTCGTTGCGTAAAGCAACAAAACCACTGTGCATTTCTGCACTAATCGATCGAGCAATTGCTCTTGAATATTGATCTGAAGGCCATAGATGAGGAGCAATTTCTGCTAAGTACTCACAAATGGCCAATGAATCCCAAATTTTTACATCTACATCAACTAAAACAGGCACTTTACCTGAAGGACTGATGGCATAAATGCGAGACGTTGTATCGGGTTGATCAAAATCGATAATAACTTCTTTAAAACGGATTCCAGCATGTTTAGCTGCGAGCCAAGGCCTTAGCGACCAAGAAGAATAATTTTTTGTTCCCAAATACAAAGTCAAAGACATCAGAAATTTCTCACATCAACAAAGTGTCCCGCAATTGCAGCGGCAGCAGCCATGGCTGGACTGACCAAATGGGTTCGTCCACCATTGCCCTGACGCCCTTCAAAATTACGGTTTGAGGTCGAGGCACAATGTTCGCCCGGTTGCAATTTATCGGCATTCATCGCCAAGCACATTGAGCATCCCGGTTCACGCCACTCAAAACCAGCCTCAAGAAAAATCTGATCCAATCCTTCTTGCTCTGCTTGTTGCTTAACTAAACCAGAACCCGGTACCACCATCGCTTGTTTGATGCTGTTCGCCACTTTACGGCCTTTGACCACTTCGGCTGCTGCACGGATATCTTCAATCCGTGAATTGGTGCATGATCCAATAAATACACGATCCAACTGAATATCAGCCAACGCCTGACCGGCATTTAAGCCCATATACTGGTAAGCACGTGTCCAGTCATTGCGTTGTACATCATCTTTGGCCTGTTCTAAGGTTGGAACCGCTTGAGACACTGGAATCACCATTTCGGGTGAGGTTCCCCAAGAAACTTGCGGCTCAATTTCTGCGCCGTTCAAAACCACTACTTCATCAAATACTGCATCGTCATCTGAATGTAAGGTATTCCAGTACGCAACAGCCTGATCCCACTGCTCACCTTTTGGTGCATAGTGGCGCGACTGGACATACTCGATGGTTTTATCATCGACAGCAACCATACCCACACGAGCACCTGCTTCAATGGCCATATTACACACCGTCATTCGGCCTTCGATCGACATATCACGGAACACCTGCCCACCAAACTCAATGGCATAACCTGTTCCGCCTGCTGTACCAATTTGACCGATAATTGCCAAAACTACATCTTTTGGCGTTACACCTTTACCTAAAGTGCCATCCACGCGAACCAACATGTTCTTTGATTTTTTCTGAACTAAACACTGCGTCGCAAGCACGTGTTCCACTTCAGATGTACCAATTCCATGTGCCAAGCAACCAAATGCCCCATGCGTTGCCGTATGCGAATCGCCACACACGACGGTCATACCCGGTAAAGTCAAACCTTGCTCTGGCCCCACCACATGCACAATGCCCTGACGGACATCATTGATCCCGAACTCAACGATATTAAAGGTTTTACAGTTATCGTCTAAGGTTTGAACCTGAATGCGTGATGTCTCATCTTCAATTCCGGCAATGCCTTGTTCACGTTCTTTTTTTGAAGTTGGTACGTTGTGGTCTGGTGTTGCAACGTTTGCATTGAGACGCCACGGCTGACGACCTGCAAGTTGAAGACCTTCAAATGCCTGCGGACTGGTGACTTCATGCAATAAATGACGATCGATGTAAATCAAGCATGATCCGTCGTCTCGCTGTGAAACCAAGTGGTCATTCCACAATTTGTCATATAATGTCTTGCCTGCCATGTCGTCGTGCTCCATTGGACTGGGTATATGGTCTCTATTAAATGATTATAGCGCTGCTTTTACATAAATCTAATTTATCATTTTTATAAATTAACAAACTTTTTAGAATATATAAAATGCGCGATTCAGGTTTAATCATCTTACAGCTTACAGCTTACAGCTTACAGCTTACAGCATCGGATTTAATAATAATTCTCATTTATACATTCCATTTCACAATCCGATGTACGCTTTTTATACTGAATACTTCTTCAAGATATTTAGTGCAAGGTAATGGTTATGACGACTCTAACTCGTTTTGTACATCACAATCAGCGTATGCTCAAAAAGACTTTAAGCTATTACATTATGCATATTACGGTGGCTATGCTGGTGGCTTACGTGGTGACCGGAAACCTCTGGGTTGCCTTAACTTTAAGTATGCTTGAGCCGACTGTACAGGCGTTTGCCTTTTTTATTCACGAAAAAGTATGGGCAGTAAAAGAACAGCTTGCTCAGCAAGATTCTGGCGCAGGCTATTAATGATTGCGCATTTGGGAATTTGACCACTACAATAGCCTGACGCTGTGATTTTTTTAACACGGCATGATTATGGGAAATTTAAGGTCATTGTATGAATCTTGCTGCATTTGAAGCCTTTGTGAAAGTGATGGAAACCGGCTCTATTTCGCTCGCAGCGGATCAACTCTTTATCACCCAGCCCGCAGTGACCAAGCGCATTCATAGTCTTGAAGATTATTTTGGCGTGAAACTATTTGAATCTGCCGGACGCGGCATTCAAGCCACACATGCAGCACATTCGTTGTTGCCCAAAGTCAAAAACTGGCTCAATGAGCTAGGCGAAATTCATCATACCTTAAGCCATGAACACGACCAGGTACAGGGACGGCTCAAAATCGGTACCAGTCATCATATCGGGCTGCATCATCTTCCCGATCCACTGCGTCATTATGTGCAACGCTTTCCGGATGTCACCTTAGATGTGCATTTTGTCGATTCAGAACAGGCACATGAAAAAGTGCTTGCAGGTGATCTCGAGTTGGCTTTTCTTACCCTGCCTCCAGAAGGCGATGAGCGTCTTACTTATTTGACGGTCTGGAACGATCCACTGGTTTTTGTAGTGGCACCGTTTCATCCATTGGCTCAGCGTAAGCAGATTCAGCTACAAGATTTACTCGAATACCCAAGTCTACTGCCAGCGGCACAGACCTATACCACTCAGATTACCTTGCACGCATTCGAAAAATATGGTCTTAGACCTAAAATCACCATGAGCAACAATCCGCTTGAGTCGATTCGTATGTTGGTTTCGATTGGCTTGGGCTGGTCGGTTCTGCCGCAAACATTGCTGAATCGGGATCTTTGTCAACTCGCAGTGAATGTGGAGCTAAAACGTCAACTTGGAATTGTCTGGCATCCTGCCCGTACTCAGTCCAAAGCAGCACAGGCTTTAATTAAACTGACGCAGCAGTCCACTACAGCTTAAGCCATCCTCTTTAGCGTTTTTCATCAAATCGTTACCTAAATATAATATAACTCGTTCAAGATTGGAGTAAGTTGATCATTAAGCATCCGTGACGTGGCTGTATAACGATAACACCTCAACCCTTCACGGTATTTCACACAATAAATACCTTAAATATGGAGTTGAAGCATGCTAAATGATGTTTTCAGAGTACCAAATTCCGAACACGTATCTTCTGCTTCAAATGCTCATACGCCATCGCCTTCTGGATTCCTTCAAGCTTCAAAACAGATCTTGCGCACTCCATGCCTCAATCAAGACAATGCCGATACGTTACGCCAGCAAATCCGTGACTATTTTTTGAATACTTTTGAAACCTATGAATCTTTGTTTGAATGTTTAGATGGTGATGAAGCATTTTATAAAAAACCGATTTCGCTTCGGCACCCTCTGATTTTTTATTTTGGTCATACTGCAACCTTTTTTATTAATAAATTACTGTTGGTTCACTTAATTGAAGAACGGCTCAACCCGCGCTTCGAAGCACTTTTCGCAGTCGGTGTCGATGAAATGAGTTGGGATGATCTCAACGATCAGCATTATGACTGGCCAACACCTCACGAGGTCAAAAGCTATCGTGATCAGGTCAAACAAACAGTACTTCATATCATCGATACAGCCCCGCTTAACCCGCCCATCAACTGGAATCATCCGTGGTGGGCCATTTTAATGGGCATTGAACATGAGCGTATTCATTTGGAAACGTCGTCGGTGTTAATCCGACAGCATGATCTTGAATATGTTCGTGCACATCCGGCTTGGAAAGCTTCTGATTTTTCCACCACAGCACCTGAAAACACATGGATTGATGTCGCATCTGGACAGGTTAAACTTGGTATTAATCAAGCGCATCCATTTTATGGCTGGGACAACGAGTTTGGTCAGCATGAAGCGCAGGTCGAGGCGTTTCAAGCGTCGAAATATTTGGTTAGCAACCAAGAATTTTTGGCTTTTGTTGATGCCGATGGCTATTCAAGCCTTGATTACTGGGAACAAGAAGGCCAAGGTTGGCTGTCCTTTTCTGAAGCCAAATATCCGACATTTTGGATTAAACAACACCAGACTTGGTATTTAAGACTCATGACCGAGATTGTACCAATGCGTTGGGATTGGCCTGTCGAGGTCAATTATCATGAAGCCAAAGCATTTTGTAACTGGAAAAAACAGCAGACTGGCCAGAATATTCGCTTGCCCACCGAGGACGAATGGTACCGTATATACGATATCAGCGGATTAAACGAGATTGATCATCAGCGTGCCGATGGCAATATCCATTTGGATTATAGTGCGTCGTCGTGTCCGGTTCATGTGTTTCAGCAAGGCGATTTCTTCGATGTTCGAGGCAATGTCTGGCAATGGACCGAAACGCCAACCTATCCGTTTAATGGCTTTGATGTACACCCCATTTATGATGACTTTACCACGCCTACATTTGACGGGCGCCATAATTTGATTAAGGGCGGTTCGTGGATTTCTTGTGGCAATGAAAGTCTTTATTCATCGCGGTATGCCTTTAGACGGCATTTTTTTCAACATGCAGGGTTTCGTTACGTTGCATCTGACCATGAGGTAAGCAGTGTGAGCTCTCAATACGAGACCGATCAATTACTTTCGCAGTATGCCGAGTTCCATTTTGGATCGGATTATTTTGGGGTTCCTAATTTTTCTAAGGCACTGGCCGAGCTGGCGCTTCAAACACTGGGCGAACGTCCCAAAGTTAAGGCTTTAGATATCGGTTGCGCCGTCGGACGCGCCAGTTTTGAATTGGCACGTGTGTTTGAGTATGTCACCGGAATTGATTTTTCAGCGCGGTTTATTCAGCACAGCGTACAGTTGACCAAAGGTGAAACCTTGCGTTATACGCTCGCCACCGAAGGTGAATTGGTACAATACAAGGCCTGTTCATTGCATCAATTAGGCCTTGAAGAAACCAAAGACAAAGTTGAATTTTATCAAGGTGATGCTTGCAATTTAAAAGCCAATTTCACTGGTTACGATTTTATTTTTGCTGCCAATTTGATTGACCGACTGTATCGTCCACGTCAGTTTCTTAGTCAGATTCATGAGCGTCTGAACATGGGTGGTGTGTTGATGATTGCCTCCCCTTATACCTGGCTTGAAGAGCACACGCCGCGTGAAGAGTGGATTGGTGGCTTTAAAAAAGATGGTGAAAGTTTTGGAACTTTAGATGGTTTACATGCCATTTTGGATCAGCACTTTCAACTGATTACAGCACCGCAAGAGGTGCCGTTTGTGATTCGTGAAACTCAGCACAAGTTTCAGCACAGTTTATCGGAAGTGACGTTTTGGCAACGCGTAAAATAAACAACACTCCAAAAAAACTGAATCAAACAAAAACAGGCAGTCGATGACTGCCTGTTTTTATTGAGAACATTGAAATATCGATTAAATCGACCAGTCTTGAATCTGCCAATTTTGCGCTTTGGCCAATTTTTCCAAGCGATCATCTGGATTAACTGCAATCGCATGCGTGGCATATTCCAGTAAGAAGCGATCGTTAATCGAATCTGAATAAGCCCAAGATTGTTCTACATTTCGTCCAGCCAACCACTGCTCTAGGCGTACCAGCTTGCCTTGCTGGTAACATGGCGTACCTGCAACTTTACCGGTATATTTCCCTTGCTGTACTTCCGCCGTGGTGGCAATAATTTCGGTAATACCAAAGGCACGAAAAATCGGTGCGGTAATAAAATCGCTGGTTGCGGTAATGCCTACAATTTCATGGCCTAAATCTTGATGCTTTTGAATCGCATCAAAACCCTTTGGGCGCATTTGCGGACGAATCACCTTTTGCATAAAGAGCGCATGCAGCTCTGTTAATACCTCAGGCGTATTTTGGGTTAAAAATTCAAATACAAATTCGTTGTAGGCAATTGGATCAAGCTGGCCTGCTTTGTAATCTTCATAAAATTTGTCGTTCATTTGGCGATGATGTACTGGATCGACCAAGCCTTCATTGACGAGAAATTCACCCCAAGAATGGTCTGAATCTGTATTAAGTAAGGTGTGATCAAGATCAAACAAAGCCAATTTCATGAAAATACTCGTTAAAACTGAAATTTAAGAAAAAAAATGTAAATCTATCTCCGCTAGTCGATAGAAATTCGTTAAGATCATAGCAATTTTAATGCATTTTACTTTGATCTTACGCGCTGGGCATATAAGAGTGACGGCCCCCGATTTCAAAGTCAACGATATTGATAAATTTTAGGTAGCCAAATGATCGACTCAGAAGGTTTCCGACCCAACGTCGGGATCATTTTGGCAAATGATAACGGACAAGTTTTATGGGCAAAACGCATTGGTCACAATGCTTGGCAATTTCCACAAGGAGGGATCCATTTTGGAGAAACCCCCGAGCAGGCACTTTATCGTGAACTGAGAGAAGAAGTCGGCTTATTGCCCGAACACGTCCAGATTATTGCGCAGACCAAAGGATGGCTGCGTTATCGTTTGCCACACCGGTACATCCGACCAGATTCTGATCCGGTATGTATTGGACAGAAACAAAAATGGTTTTTATTAAAACTCACCGCGTCTACGCGAAACATTCAGCTAGACCTCTCTGACCCACCCGAATTTGATGAGTGGCAATGGGTAAGTTACTGGTACCCTCTAGGTCAGGTGGTCAATTTTAAGCGCGATGTGTACCGAAAAGCGATGATGGAACTCTGCATGTTAATGCCAGAACAACAATCGCCCGAAAAATCATCACATTAGCAAATGATTTTTTTGGCGAGTGCTGTTATAACATCACTATGAAGAATTAAAAATTTTGGAGTAAGCATCCATGTCAAACATGCAACTTGACACCTTAAGACGCATTGTTCAGGAGATCAATTCGTCTGTAAGTTTGCATGATTCGCTCGACATTATGGTCAACCATGTGGCGGAAGCGATGAAAGTGGATGTTTGCTCAATTTATTTGCTTGACGAACGCAACCAGCGTTATTTACTGATGGCCTCTAAAGGGCTTAACCCCGAAGCTGTGGGGCATGTTTCCTTGCAACTCAGTGAAGGTCTGGTTGGCCTTGTGGGTCAGCGCGAAGAAATCGTCAATTTGGAAAATGCCTCCAAACACGAGCGCTTTGCCTACCTACCCGAGACAGGCGAAGAAATTTACAACTCGTTTTTGGGTGTACCCGTCATGTATCGCCGTAAGGTGATGGGCGTACTGGTGGTACAAAATAAACAACCACAAGATTTTAGTGAAGCAGCCGAATCCTTTTTGGTGACGCTGTGTGCTCAGCTCTCAGGTGTCATCGCACATGCACATGCGGTGGGCAACATCGATGTATTTCGTAAGCCAAGTAATGGGCCAGCCTACAAAACCTTTCAGGGTGTATCGGGTGCTGGCGGAATTGCGCTGGGTCGTGCTTACGTTTTATACCCGCCTGCCGATCTGGCATCGGTTCCAGACCGCGAAGCCGATGATATCAGTGACGAATTACATTTACTCGATCAAGCGGTGAGTTCGGTACGTACCGAAATTCAGCAACTTGACGAAAAAATGCAAGACTCCTTAATGTCGGAAGAACGCGCGCTATTTAGTGTGTTTTTACGCATGCTGGATGAAAATGCGCTTCCTGCCGAAATTAAAGAACTGATTCGCGCCGGTAACTGGGCACAAGGTGCCGTGCGTCGTGTCATCGACAAGCACATCACCCTGTTTGCACAAATGGAAGACGACTACTTACGTGAGCGCGTGTCAGATTTAAAAGATCTGGGACGACGTATTCTGGCCTCACTGCAAGAAGCTGATTCCAGCCATAAAGATTTAAGCCCCGACAGTATTTTAATTGGAGAAGAAATCAGTACTGCTGCACTGGTTGAGCTGTCGGTCGATAATATTGCCGCGATTGTCACCACAGAAGGTGCTGCCAATTCGCATATGGTGATTGTGGCACGCGCGTTGGGTATTCCAACTGTTGTCGGCGTGACCGAGCTCCCCATCAACACCCTTGATGATGCAGAAATGATTGTCGATGCCTATCAAGGGCGGATCTTTATCAACCCACCTAGACGTCTGCGTCAGCGCTATAAAGAAATTCAAAAAGAAGAAGAGCAAATTGCCAAAGACCTCAAGCAATACGAAACGCGTGATGCCGTTACCCCCGATGGTGTTGCAGTCAAGCTGTATGTCAATACTGGCCTGATGATTGACGTGGTACGCGGCGTTCAGCGTGGGGCCAAAGGTGTGGGACTCTATCGCAGCGAAATTCCGTTTATGCTGCGTGAACGCTTTCCGGGCGAAGAAGAACAACGGGCCATTTATCGTCAGCAATTGAGTCATTTTGCCAACAAGCCCGTCATCATGCGTACGCTGGATATTGGTGCCGACAAAGACTTGCCTTACTTTAGTATTGAAGAAGAAAATTCGGCGCTGGGATGGCGTGGTCTACGCTTTACGCTGGATCATCCAGAAATTTTTTCGACTCAAGTGCGCGCGATGCTCAAGGCCAGCATTGGTTTAAACAATTTGCATATCTTGCTGCCCATGGTGACCAGCGTCAGCGAAGTCGAGGAAGTGTTGTATCTGTTAGAACGTGACTGGGTCGCGGTACAAGAAGAAGAACAGGTCAAAATTACCAAACCGAAACTCGGCATCATGGTCGAAGTTCCGAGTGTGTTACTGCAAATTGATGAGTTTGCCGAATTGGTCGACTTCTTTTCCGTAGGGTCAAACGATTTAATCCAGTACTTACTGGCAGTCGATCGCAACAATCCAAGGGTGTCGAGCGTATATTCACACTTTCATCCGTCCATTCTTCGCGCGCTGCAAAAACTGGTTAAGGAATGCCATCATCATGAGAAGCCCATCAGTATTTGTGGCGAAATGGCGGGCGATCCTTTATCGGCTATTTTATTGATGGCGATGGGATTCAATACCCTCTCCATGAGTTCGAGTAATATTCTGCGAGTGCGCAAAGCCATCTGTCACGTTTCAATGACCGATGCCGAGCAATTGCTCAATGAGGTCGTCAAAATGAATAACCCGCTCATGGTGAAAAGCTGGATGGAATACTACTTTAGAAATCATGGCCTTGGAGACATGGTCAAATCTAATCGATTGGTTTCCGTTTAAATGATGATCCTAGAGGGGCTCTCTAGCCCCTCTAGGGCAATAACGCCAAAGCGCACTACAAATCGGTGATACATCAAAATATCGAATTAAATTAAACGGTCTTTTACAATCTAAAAAACAAATCAATTTAATGAATTTTATCTTTTTTACAAATCATTTAAATCATTTAAACTAATTTTAACAGCGAACACGCGTAATATATTTTGAGGTCAGGAGCACAGCCATGCAGATTGATTCGAACACTCAAGCAGCATCAGAATTACTTAAGATTTTTTTAACCTGTCTTGGTGAACTGCCCCTCAATCATTAAAACGACATCATCAATTTCAATTTACTTTACCGAAAGCCACGACAAAGCAATAGCCAAAATCCAAGGAGTAAATCGCAATGAATACTGCAGCAACAGGAAAATGCCCTTTTACACATGGCGGTAATACTGGACAAAGCCAAAGTCCAACCGCATGGTGGCCAAACGCGCTTAATCTTGATGTTTTGCATCAACATGACCAAAAAACAGATCCGATGGATCCCGATTTCGATTATGCCAAAGCTTTTAAAGAACTGAATCTTGAAGAACTCAAACAAGATATTCGAAGCCTAATTTCGACCAGTCAAGACTGGTGGCCAGCCGACTGGGGCAGCTATATCGGTATGTTTGTACGTACCGCTTGGCACCTTGCAGGCTCATACCGTAAACAAGACGGACGTGGCGGTGCCAATACAGGCAACCAGCGCTTTGCGCCATTAAACAGCTGGCCAGATAACGTCAATACCGATAAAGGCCGCCGTTTGCTTTGGCCAATCAAACGTAAATATGGCAATAAAATTTCGTGGGGTGATCTGATCATTCTTGCGGGTACACTGGCCTATGAAGAAGCAGGCCTTAAAACCTTCGGTTTCGCTGGAGGTCGTAAAGAAATCTGGCACCCAGAAAAAGATGTGTACTGGGGCAGCGAGAAAAAATGGTTAGACGCAACCCGTAATCGCTATTCAGATGATCAAGACCGTGAATCGCTTGAAAATCCACTTGCAGCGGTACAGATGGGTTTGATTTATGTCAACCCGGAAGGTGTGGATGGCAATCCAGATCCGTTACGTACTGCACATGACATGCGTGTGACTTTTGACCGCATGGGCATGGACGACGAAGAAACCGTTGCGCTGACCGCTGGTGGTCATACCGTGGGGAAATGTCATGGTAACGGACGTGCCGAAAAACTTGGTGCAGAAGTGGAAGGTGCAGATGTTGAATTCCAAGGTTTAGGCTGGTTTAACCCAGAAGGCTCTGGAAATGCAGGCAACACCATGGCCAGTGGTATCGAAGGCGCGTGGACGACGCACCCCACCAAATGGGATAACGAATACTTCTACTTGCTTTTAACCTACGACTGGGAACTTCGTAAAAGCCCAGCAGGTGCATGGCAATGGGAACCGGTTACGATCAAAGAAGAAGACATGCCGATTGATGCGCATGATCCAAGCGTTCGACGTAACCCGATTATGACTGATGCCGATATGGCACTCAAAATTGATCCAGAGTACCGTAAAATTTCGGAACGTTTCTATCAAGATCCGGCCTACTTCTCTGATGTGTTTGCTCGTGCATGGTTTAAGCTTACACACCGTGATATGGGACCAAAGAGCCGTTACCTTGGCCCAGATGTACCGCAAGAGGATTTAATCTGGCAAGATCCAATTCCGAGCGTAGATTACACCTTAACTGATGCCGAGATTGAATCGCTTAAACGCCAAATACTCGATAGCGGCTTGACTCGTGTGGAATTGATTACCACGGCGTGGGACAGTGCCCGTACTTATCGTGGTTCAGATTATCGTGGGGGTGCCAACGGTGCGCGTATTCGTCTTGAACCACAAAAAGACTGGGTGGGCAATGAGCCTGAACGCTTGCAAAAAGTGTTGGGTGTACTTGAGTCGATTCAGGCTTCGTTTGAAAAACCTGTGAGTATTGCCGATCTGATTGTTCTCGGTGGAACAGCCGCTGTGGAGCAAGCTGCTCGCGCCGCAGGTGTGAATATTACCGTGCCATTTGCACCGGGACGCGGTGATGCAACACAGGAACAAACCGATGTGTATTCTTTTGAATCGCTTGAGCCTGTGCATGATGGTTTTAGAAACTGGCAAAAACAGCACTTCGAGACGACTCCTGAAGAACTATTGGTAGATCGCGCACAACTCCTCGGTCTAACCGCACACGAAATGACGGTGCTGGTGGGTGGATTACGTGTCTTGGGTGCAAACTACGGCAACAATCCGCAGGGCGTCTTGACAGATCGCGTGGGTGTATTGAGTAACGATTTCTTCGTCAACTTAACCGATATGGCCTACACATGGAAACCAACGGGTCGCAACTCTTACGATATTGTAGATCGTACAACAGGAGCAACCAAATGGACTGCGAGCCGTGTAGATTTAGTGTTTGGTTCAAACTCGATCTTACGCTCATATGCAGAGGTTTATGCGCAAGATGATAACCGCGATAAATTTGTCCATGATTTCGTCAAAGCTTGGGTGAAAGTCATGAACGCCGATCGTTACGATCTGGTATAAGCCTCCAAAAGAAAAAGAGCCGATATCGGCTCTTTTTTTATAATTCGGGTTTTACACAGTGAGTTTATGCCCTTCACGCAAACAGTAAAACGGATTTACAAATTTAGATGACGTCTTGAGCAAATGCGTGAGTTCCCGTTCTGGCTCATCTCGGCCTTCATCGGTTAGCTGAAAGGTTCGATGATGAATCGCAACCGAACGCTGTGCGTGTAAATCCAAATGCGCATGCAATGCATCTTGCGGGTTCATGTGTACATATTGCATGAGCTCACGGGGCTCGTACGCACCTATCGGCAAGAGTGCAATTCGGGGTGCGCCAAAACGCTCATAGATTTCTTTAAAATGCGGTGAGTAGCCTGTATCCCCTGCAAAAAAAGCATGATCATCTGCACCGAGAATTGAAAATCCTCCCCACAAGGCTTTGCCTTGATCGCGTAGGCCACGGCCCGATCCATGCTGTGCAGGCGTATAGGCAATGGTAAGATCATGAAAAGGAATCATCTGCCACCAATCCATCTCAATCACATGATACTGCTTGGGCAAGTAATACTGATTGCCCAGTCCAGTATAAATCGGCATGGCAAACTTTTTATGTAACCATTCTAAGGTGGCCAAATCCATATGGTCGTAATGATTATGGCTGAGCAAAACAGCATGAATCGTGGGCAAATGCTCAAGGGCGATACCAGCAGGACACACGCGTCGTGGACCTCGCCCTTGTTGCGGACTGGCGTATTCACACCACACAGGGTCGGTGATGAAATTATATGGCCCGATTTGCAACAATACAGTCGCGTGCCCGACAAACCAGATCTGCCAGTCATCTAGTTCGGCATGTGGTCGATTTTGTGGCATCGCCGCTGGCATATTGAGCCGTGCATCAAATTCACGCTGAATGTCGACATCCCATGTATACGATTCACGCGTCATTAACCAGCGCAGTAATTCGGTTGAACCACGTGCTGAGGAATGCTTCACTTGATTATAAAAACGTGAATGTCCGGCCTGTACAGAATCTAAATAATGAAAAGAAGGCTTACTCCATGTATGCGTTAAACAAGATTTAGTCGGCAATTGATAGGTTAATGTCGGCTTCTCTTTCATAGGGTAATTTTAGTCATCATCTTGTGGTCAAATAAACGTATGCATCAGACATGTTCTTCATTTAACGTAAGCCACGACTCGTCTCCATTTTTTGTAAAACTGTTCATGCTGTTTTGGTTGCTTACAGCGTGTATGACAACCTTTCTTAGAGTGCCAGATTTTCTCAAGAAGTTTGTTGCGTTTATGCGTCAATCGTCTTTGCTTTTCAAAGTTTTATGACTGTGCGATTCAAGAGCAATCTCGACCAGACCCTATGCAATAGGACGGCTTAAGCAAAACTCAAAAACCTACCATCGATAAGCAGAGTAAACTGCTTGGAGGTCTTGAGCAACAGATAATGTATCATTCCACTATTCTTGCGTCCTAGCTTTAAATACCCTACCGTTTTCAACAAAACATTTGAAACAAAGCAAGAAATAAACCAGTTTTACACTGCAATATAATTAAGCACGATATTGGTGCAATATATTCATTTTTGTGGTGAGATTGATTCATTTTTTTTATACAATTGATTCATATATTTTATAAATAAATCAAAATACTATTTTTATATTGAATTAATAATGAGCTTAAAAATACTATTTATTTTATAAATGGCTAAAGCATTTTTTACACGTGTCCTATTCATTTAATATCCTTTAGACTTATGTTTATAAGACTTTTTTTGGATTAGTTTTTTGTGGAATTGCGACATCTTCGATATTTTGTCACTGTGGCTGAAGAATTAAATTTTAGTAAAGCTGCATTGAAACTCTATACTGCTCAACCCTCTTTAAGTCAGCAAATCAAAGATTTGGAAGTTGATGTTGGGGTCCAACTGCTGTATCGAACCAAACGTAAAGTCGAACTCACCGAAGAAGGTGCTGTTTTTCTGGAACAGGCACGCCTGACTTTGGCTCAAGCTGAAAAAGCCGTCATGATGGCCCGTCAAGTCTCGTATGCCAAACAGCAAGCGCTGAGAGTCGGCTTTGTTCCTGTTGCTGAAGTCAAAATCTTTCCGCATATTTTGCCTAACTTTCGCTTTCATCATCCTGATATTCGTATTGATCTGTCGAGTTTAGGCAATGATGAACAAATTAAAGCGCTTAAAAAGGGCGAGTTGGATGTCTGTTTTATTCGTGATCGTCTGCAAAATGATAATGACTTTACGACCGAGCATGTGCTACGAGAGTCATTGATTTTTATTTTGCCAGCCCATCATCCATTGGCCAAACTCGAGCGTATTCCCCTGTCTGCACTTCATCAACTCGACTTGGTGATTGCCGAGTCGAGTCAATCCAGAGTCTTACATGAGCTAATCTTGAAGTTTGCAAAACAGCATGGCATTCAATTTAATCTGGTTGAACATGCAGACAGTTTGCTGGCCAACATCAATGGTGTTGCGCAAGGTCGCGGGTGTAGTTTAGTCCCCGATTACGTGGCCAGTTTGTTACCTGAAACATGTGTGACGCGCCCACTGGAAATCGATCTTCCTCATTTAGATTTGTACCTATGTTATAACAGCTCAAGCAAGTCGACATTGGTTCAATCGTTTCGTGATATGCTCGCCAAATGGGAACGTACTGTGCATGATGAATGTATCACTGAGCATTAAAATCAATCATTTGAGCCAGCATACATAATACCTGTCGGCTCAATTCAATCGTTTCTCTATAAAAATAAAAGCCTTGGAAAAGGAAACGAAAACATATGAACAGATTTTTTTTCCGCCTTGGGCACAGTATTTCATCCCGTCCACATTTTTTTATCTCTTTGGGCATCGGTGTAGTAATTGGTACGCTATTGTCATGGCAAACTGATTCACACTGGTCCACTGTCGTGCTGATTAGCTGGAATATTGCTGTAACGATTTATCTGGCGCATGTGATGGGTCTGATTGGTCAAATGGATACTAAAACCATGCAACAGCAGGCTAAGCGTCAGGATGAAAGTAAATGGGTCATCATGCTCTTGGTGCTGCTGGCACTGCTGATGTGTATGATCGCAATCGTCGTACAACTCTCGATGATGTCCAAAAACAGTCCATACGAAATTGAGCATGTTATTTTGGCGCTGTTTACAATTATTTCGGCATGGCTACTGATGCATACCGTGTTTGCGCTGCACTATGCCCACGATTTTTATATTGCACGCAGCAAAGGCAGTGCGGGAGGATTGGAATTTCCACAGACTCCCCACCCCACCTATGCCGATTTTTTATATTTTAGCTATATTATTGGCACATCCGCACAAACTGCAGATGTATCAATTACCTCGCGCAACATGCGTCTGCTCAATATCTTTCATGCATTTTTGGCATTTATTTTTAATACCAGCATCTTAGCAATTTGTATTAATGTGGCCGCAAGTTTTTTGTCGAATTAAATCGAAAAAGGAATGTTATGATACTTTCCTTAATCGTGTAGGCTAGTTTTAACTGGCAAAAATTGCATTGCTACGCTGTAAGCTTTCTCTTTGTCGGATCTTCATGAGATATTGATCAATCACAGGATCAGCTCTTAATTGTCCCATCTTTTGCTGCCATAGCAGCATCGCTCCAACACATATATCCGCGACGGTAAACTGTTTTCCACATAAATAAGGATTTGCTTCAGTTAATCCCTGAATAAGTGCCTGATAGGCATCAGTCTCATCACCGTAACTCATAAACATTTTTTGCTCAGGCTGAACTTGAATGTTTCGCATTTGATCTGTTGCCAAGGCTTCCCATGGCCCCGAAATAAAAAATAGCCAACGATAATAAAGACCGCGTTTAGGATCACCAAGAGCAGGCGCCAGATTCTTTTCAGGAAACTTATCTGCCAGATAAGCACAAATAGCAGCTAGCTCATAGATTACGACATGCTCATCAATCAGTACTGGCACCTTACCGAAAGGATTAAGTTTAAGATATTCAGGGGATTTCATACTGGTGTGATATTCCACCTCAACCCGCTCACACTCAATTCCAAGTTCGATCAGTAACCACTCGACCACCACACCACGTGATTCTTTATTGGTATAAAGTTGAAGACCCATCTCAATCACTCCTTTTTGATATTGTGGGTCCAGTGTAGAGCAGCGGATTGTCAGTTTTTGTCAGGAGTGACACATACTTCTTCAACCCACCATTGATGAAATAATTTCTGCTTAAACTGAGGATAGTGATCTTGATTCAACTGAAGCTGCCGAATTCGATCAATTCTAAAGTTTCGAAATGCTTGTCGTAACTCACACCAAGCCGCCAGCATAATTTTGTCGTTAAAATATCCCATCGCAAAAGGCCAGACTGTTCGCATACTTTCATTTTTGCGCTCGTCGGCATAGGCAAAGGTCACCTTCACCTGTAGACGAATTGCCATTCGAATCTGCTCAAGTATTTTTGTATCGACAGGTAGCCAAACATTAAAGGCTCTGAGTGTGGTCTGTTCTAAAAAATGCTGGCGATAAACAGGTAAGACTGAATTCAGTTTGCTAAGCACTGAAGATGATGCACTTTGCAACGCGTCGTCAGGGATGCTTCTAAGCCAGTGTAACGCCAAAAAAACGGCTTCTATTTCAGTTTCATCCAATGTAATCGGAGGGAGAAAGAAATCTTCCTTCAACTGAAATCCGATGCCTGCACATGCATCAATTCGTACACCCTGCTGTCTTAATGTTTCGATATCTCGATAGACACTACGCTGACTAATACCAAGTTGTGTTGCCAACGCATGCGAGGTCACTGGATATTTGGCTTCTCTTAAGTGCTGTAGCAAATTTAATAATCGAATTGAACGGCTCATCTGAACCTCTAGATTTTTATTAGAGAGAAACCTCAACAGGTTTCTCAGTTATTTTTATTTTAAAGATTGTTTAAGCAGGCATCTTCTGTTGCAGTATTTGCTTTAAAAAGTGATGCAATTCCGGCACGCTCTTCACAATGGTCAAAGGCGCATAACGCGCTAAAACCTGAGGATCATGCACACCGTAACTCACACCAATACGTGGCATATCAATGTTCATGGCCATCTCAAGATCATAGCTGCTATCGCCAACCATAATGGCATTTTTTGCCTCGACTTCTGTGACCTGCAAAATCTCTTCCAGCATGCGTGGATGAGGTTTAGACATGGTTTCACTTGCCGCACGAGTGATATCAAAAATATGATGACTTTGCGTTTTGGTCAGCACGCGATCTAAGCCACGGCGATTTTTACCTGTTGCCACCGCAAGCTTCATCCCCATGGCTTTTAAGTCATGCAGCAACTCGGCAACGCCATCAAACCATGCATCATGCGTGGAATGTTGCACATAATGTTCGCCATAAGCCATCACAATTTGCTCATGCAAATGTGGAACCTGCGGAAAAAGCGTCTGCATCACTTCAGGTAAGCCTAAACCAATCACTCCTTGTGCCGCCTCATGCGTAAGGGGTTGCTCAAAGCGTTGCGCTGCAAATTGTAAACTTGCAACAATTTGGCCAACTGAATTAAATAAAGTGCCGTCCCAGTCAAAAATAATCAGTTCTGGACGATTCATTTACGTGCTCTCAACTGTGCCACAACGCTTTGAATATCCTCTGGCAGTGCCGATTCAATCACAGGATAGCCCGGAATTTCAAGACGCATCGCATGCAGGCACAGACGGCGTGCTTCAGGCCCTGTATAAGGTGTTTGATGGCCGTATTTATCGTCACCCACTAAAGGATGACCGATACTCAAGCCATGTACGCGAATTTGATGGGTGCGCCCTGAAAGTGGTGATGCATACACCAGTGTTGCATCTTTAAAACGCTCAGCGACCACCCAGTTGGTTTTACTTGGCTTACCTTCTTTCGACACTCGCACACGGCGTTCACCATTGGCCAGTTCATAACGCAACAGCGGCGCATCAATCAACTGTCGATCAAGACTGACATTCCCTTTCACGAGTGCTGCGTAGGTTTTTGCAATTTTGTGTTCGCGTAATAAATCCTGCAACAGCTTAAGCGTGCTGCGCTTTTTACTGATCATGACCAAACCCGAAGTGTCACGGTCAATTCGGTGAATCAATTCTAGATATTTTTTTCCAGTAGCCGCTCGCATAGCCTCAATCAGACCGTATGCCACACCGCTTCCGCCATGTACGGCGATCCCCGATGGCTTATTCACCACCAATAAACCATCATCTTCATACACCACGCGGCAGAGAAGGCTTTTGGCAACCTGATCGCTGACTGGCGCATCGCTTTCATCTTTTTGTTCGTAGCGAATCGGGGCAACTCGAATCTGATCGCCAATACTCAGTTTACTTTCCGCTTTAATTCGTTTTTTATTGACTCGCACCTGCCCTTCACGAATCAGACGATAGATACGACTTTTGGGTACACCTTTTAAACGGGAAAATAAAAAGTTATCGATGCGCTGACCGGCCTGATGTTCGTCTACCTCAAACCAGGTGACGCTTTGCCATTGTTGCGTAGAATTCATACAGTAATTAAAACCCGAAAAAGATGAAATTTGAATAAAAAATGACCGTTTAGCTACTTGATTTCACAAGAAACTTTCAATTAGCCCATAGGCAGATCGTGCAAGGTTTGATATAGTCAGCGCACGGATACCACCGTAAGTGAACAAAAAACGAAATAATTTCAACTCTGTTTGAAATGAATATTCGCTCAAGGCTTCACCAAAAGCTCGGACAGGTCCCAAAAGAATATGCCCACGCCGAAGGCTTATTATATCGGCAAAAAACAAACTGTCGCGTTTAATTGTGCATTTGCACAACAGTTTGTTTAAAGAAATATGTCGCCAACCCACACGTTGGTTATTAAACGTAAACTGATGCACATCAGATACATTGCGCCATGAGGGTTTTTTCAGGCTAAAGTGTTGATGTATTGGAACTGCCAAATAGCACTGATACGATGAACATTCCGTATCAAGACTTCATAAGAAGGATCTTCAAGCTCAGTGACAGTGAAAGTTATCATCCAATACACCGCTTACCCGCCAGTGAAGAAATTCAAGCACGTTGATTGCACCACAATCAATGCAGTATCGCCAACATCAAAACCGTTATTGAGCCGAAGCATTATGCACTAATCGGACGTCACGATCTGGACCACACTTGCTGAGTTCCAGTCCTGATACAAAGGATTGATGTTTGTGCAGCTGATCATCGCAGTGATCTGAGTGAGTCACTATTAGGTGTCACACCCATGAAACGTATGTTGATTAATGCAACTCACGCTGAAGAAGTCCGCGTTGCACTTATCACTGGTAATCGTCTTTACGATTTTGACTTAGAAAATCGTACCCGCGAACAAAAAAAATCAAACATCTATAAAGGTCATGTTACTCGCGTTGAGCCGTCTCTAGAGGCTGTTTTTGTCGAGTATGGCGCTCAGCGTCAGGGCTTTTTGTCGATGCGCGAAATTGCAAATTCGTATTTACACGCCGACCCGCGCCAAACTTCAAATATCCGTGAACTGATCACCGAAGGTACTGAACTTTTAGTTCAAGTCGAAAAAGAAGAGCGTGGTAATAAAGGCGCTGCACTCTCTACCTTTATTTCACTTGCTGGGCGTTATTTGGTGCTCATGCCAAACAATCCAAAAGGTGGCGGTATCAGCCGTCAAATTTCGGGTTCAGTGCGCGAAGAACTCAAAGAAATGCTGGCATCACTGAATATGCCACGTGGCATGAGTGTGATTGTCCGTACAGCAGGGATTGGCCGTTCACAGGAAGAATTGCAACTGGATCTCCAACATCTTCTAGATTTGTGGAGCCAAATTCAAAGCACTTCAAGTTCTGGCCCATCACCAATGCTGGTTCACCAAGAAGCAGGTGTAGTCACACGTGCCATTCGTGATTACTTGCGTGATGATGTAGCTGAAATTTTGATTGATAGCGAGCAAGCCTATAACGAAGCCTACAACTTTGTAAAAGCAGTGATGCCGCGTCAGCTCGACAAACTCAAAACCTATACGCTCAATGAACCATTGTTTGCGCACTTTGCAATTGAAAGCCAGATTCAAACAGCTTACGAGCGTGAGGTGAAATTGCCTTCTGGTGGTTCGATCGTAATTGATCAAACCGAAGCGCTTGTATCAATCGATATCAACTCGGCCAAATCTACACGTGGCCATGATGTTGAAGAAACGGCGCTGAATACCAACCTAGAAGCTGCTGAAGAAATTGCGCGTCAATTGCGTTTACGCGACATTGGCGGTTTGGTCGTGATCGACTTTATTGACATGACCAAAGACCGTAACCAGCGTATGGTTGAAGCTAAATTACGTGAAGCTACGCAAAGTGATCGTGCGCGTATCCAGTTTGGTCAGCTCTCACGCTTTGGTTTGATGGAAATGAGCCGTCAGCGCTTACGTCCGTCGCTTGAAGAAGCAACCGGTTATGTCTGCCCGCGTTGTCATGGTACCGGTATGGTACGTGATCTGCGCTCACTGTCACTTTCAATTATGCGTAAAGTCGAAGAGATTGCTTTGCGTGAACGTCATGGTGAAGTGCAGGTTGAAGTTCCAGTTGAAATCGCAGCATTTTTGCTAAACGAAAAACGTCATAGCTTGGTTTATCTTGAGCAGACGTCAGGTGTACGCGTGACGGTTCTACCTCACCCGCATCTTGAAACACCACATTATGAAATCCAGTACAACCCTGAAGGTTTTGCACCATCAAGCTACGAACGTACAGAAGCAACACGTTCTAGCGAAAAAGAGCTGGGTTACGAATCTTCAGGTTGGCATTTAGAAGAAGCTGAACACACTCATGCTGCTGCACCAGCGGTAGAGGCAGCAAAAACCAAGCAATCGCCGAAACAAGCCGCTCAAGTGGCTGCTGCACCACAAAAGTCAGCCAGTGCATGTGCTTGGCTTGAAAACTTGTTTGTTCAGAAACAAGCTCAAACCACAGACCAATCTCGTTCGGCACAAAATGCAGCCGCTGCGATTGAACAAATGGTCAACAACGGCGCAGTCAGCCGTGGTCAGTTTGGTCAGATAAATCCAGCAGCCGTGCCAGCACAGACCGCTGCACCTGCGGCAGCACCAACTGCAAACAACGTCTATATGTCGCAGCCGCAAGCCAAACATGAGCCACGCGAGTCCAACGAAAAAGACGAAAAACCGCAGCAGCAGCGTCAGAACAACAAAAAGCGTAAACACAAAGAGCATCGTGAACACCATGCCCCAGTGCAAGAAGCTTCACAACAAGTGCATGAAGAAACTGTGCAGTTGTCGCGTCAGGAACAACGTGACCTTAAACGCAATCAAAAGCGTCACCAACCTGAACAGCAACAGCATAACGAAACGTCACATGAAGAAACCCAACATGTGCCGCGTCGTGACCGCAATCAGCAACGTCCAAACCGCCCGAATCGTTATCGCGATCAAAGCGTATTAAATGAGGACAATGCACAGCCAAAAGCTGCACCTGCTGTTGCAGATGAGCGTCAGGTTCGTGTAGAACAGGTCGATGCACCGCGTGACGACGTACTGGCAACCGCGCTAGTGATCAATGTCGATACTGCAAAAAGTGAAATTGTGGCCTTAAATGGTCAGCCTCAGCAGCCAAAACGTGATGCCGCAGCACCAGCAAAAGTACATCAGGCGAAAGCTGAGCACAAAGCACCGACTCAACCTGCAAAAACGGAAGTGGCGCCCAAAGCGGATGTTCCAGCCACTGAAACCACAGATGTGGCTGAACCAGTCGCTGCATCTTCAGAAGTGAAACGTGCCAGCAACGATCCGCGTATGCGTCGTCGTCAACAACGTGGACAGCATCAGGCGAAAGTACAAGCACCGAAGATCACGCCATCTCAAGTGCCAACGCTCGGTCAGTACACCATTAGCAGCCTGATCCGTCATGTGTATGGTGAAGACTGTACGGTTCTAATCGAACAGTTTGGTCTGGTACCCACCTTTAACCGTGCCTTAGTGAAATTCACTGAGCAATATGCCGCTACATTGGTGGTAGGCGAGTCTGAAGGTAAAGCTGAAGATAAAAAGCCAGTGACCCGTGATGCAGAGCTTCCAAACAATAAGCCTGTTGAAGAAGCTGAACCTGCAGCGGTTTTACCGCTCACACCACCGAAGGCTGATCTGAGCCGCGTTGCCAACGATCCGCGTGAGCGTCGTCGTTTGGCCAAGCAAGCTGCTGAGCAAGCGCATGTTCAAGCCAAGCAAGCGCAAGCTGCTGAGCAGGCACAAGCAGATGCACCGCAAACGGCAGAAGTCGTCGCACAATCTGCTACGACAGATGTGCCTGTAGCAGATGCTGCTCAAGAAACGCCAGCAACTGTCTCGGCAGAGGCTGTACCAACAACAGAGCAAGCGACAGATGCGGCAGCAGACCCAGCACCTGTGGCCTCAGAGAATCAAGCAGCAGATGCTGTGCAAGCCTCGCTTCCTGAAATTGAGCAAGCAACACCAGTAAAGAAGGAACCGACCAAAGCCAAAGCAAACAAAGCACCGGCTAAGGCGTCTGAAAATACTGCCAATGCAGATCAGGACAAACCGGCCCGCCCTCGTCGTCCACGTGGTCGCCCACCGAAGAAAACCACCTCTAGTACCGAATGATTTGCATAATTGCAGATCATTAAAAGAAACCTAGTCATTTCGGTGACTAGGTTTTTTTTGATACTTTTGTGAGATTAGGTTGATTGCACTAGAACAAAGGCCGTAAAAGAACAGTTCTAGATGAAATTTTTTTCTGCAGATGCGTCACCATAATTGGATTGATCGAAAAATAAATAGGATGTATATGAGCCAGACCACACAGACTGATATTATTACGCTTGGGGCTGTTGCCGCGAAAATTCCACAATTGATTCCAAAGGTGCCACACCTTCTTCATGGACTCAAACAAGCCTATTTACGCACTTCTGCTTCGCCTGCGGGCCTCGGTATTGCTTTTGAAAAAGCCGTGAAGCGTAATCCGGATGGGGCTGCTTTACTATTTGAAGATGAGCGCTATACCTATCAAGAACTCAATGAGTGGGCCAATCAGATTGCGCATTACTATCTGTCATTGGGCGCGCGTAAAGGCGATGTGATTGCGGTCATGCTTGAAAACCGCTCTGAATTATTGGCTACCGTGATTGCACTGGCAAAGATTGGCGTAACAATTGCGTTGGTCAATACCTCACAAACAGGCAAGGTGCTCAGTCATAGTATTAATCTGGTCAAACCGATTGCATTAATTTTTGGTGATGAAGTACATCACTGCATTGATGAAATTCGTGCTGACTTAAATATCAATGAAGACCGTTTTCATTGGTTTGCCGATCAGGCCACACGTCAAGACGTGGGCACCGCACCGCACGGATATATCAATCTGGCCGAGCAAATTGACCATTTCCCAAAATTTAACCCACCTACGACCCATACCGTTCAGGGCAAAGATGGTCTGTTTTATATCTATACCTCAGGTACCACAGGATTACCCAAAGCGGTGATCTTTACCCATAGTCGCTGGACACTGGCCTATGGTACGTATGGCCATGTGCTTGATCTGAATCCCGACGATGTGATGTACGTAACGCTACCGCTCTACCATGCCACGGGCATTGTGGTGTGCTGGTGTGGCGTGATTGCAGGCAGTGCAACTTTGGCTTTACGTCGTAAATATTCGACCAGTGCATTCTGGAAAGATGTAAAAAAGTTTAATGCCTCTGCCATTGGTTACGTGGGAGAATTGTGTCGTTATCTCATGGATGCCCCTGCCACCGAGTTAGATCGGAGCCATCGCGTAACCAAAATGATTGGTAATGGTATGCGTCCGAATATTTGGGATAAATTCAAGCAACGCTTCGGTGTCGATGAAATTTTAGAGCTGTACGCATCAAGTGAAGGCAATGTCGGTTTTAGCAATATTTTTAATTTTGATAATACTGTCGGTTTTTCTCCAACGCCGTATGCCGTGATTGCATTTGATAAAGAGAAAAATGAGCCGATTCGCGACAAAGATGGATTTTGCCAGAAAGTAAAAACTGGTGAAGTGGGCTTGTTGGTCGGTAAAATTACCCGTCGCTCTCCTTTCGATGGATATACCGATCCAGAGAAAAACAAAGCCGTGATTTTAAAAAATGTGCTGAAAAAAGGCGATGCCTATTTCAATACGGGTGATTTGGTACGTGACATTGGCTTTCGTCATGCACAATTTGTTGATCGCTTGGGAGATACCTTCCGCTGGAAAGGTGAAAACGTCTCGACCACTGAAGTTGAAAATATGCTCTGCGAACACGATAAAATTGTCGAGGCCGTAGTATATGGTGTTGAAATTCCGCACACCAATGGCCGCGCGGGCATGGCGGCCATCACATTGGCGGACCATGCAGAACTGAATGATCAAGATTTGAGCCACATGGCAAGTACATTTAAAAAATGTCTGCCCGCCTATGCTGTTCCGGTTTTTTTACGTGTACAAGAAACCGTCGAAACAACGGGAACGTTCAAATATCAAAAGAACAAGCTCAAAGAACAGGCCTTTGATCCCAACAAAACCGAGGAAAGATTGCTGGTTTTATTACCTGGCGAATCGGCTTATTGTGATGTGACTAAAGACATTTTTGATAACATTCAGGCATATAAGTACCGTTTTTAGTTCATTTTTTAGCTAAACAAGAGGAAATCGTGCTTTTTATAAACAGTTATGCAATTGTTTTGAATTTTCCTCTTGTGTTAGCTGAATAACTTGCTACAATACGCTCCATCAAACGATACAGGGTCGTTAGCTCAGTTGGTAGAGCAGCGGACTTTTAATCCGTTGGTCCCGCGTTCGAGTCGCGGACGACCCACCACTTATTGTTTGATCTGATGAAAGAAGCCTAAATTACCAACTTCTTTCTTGTAAGATCAAGAAAACATCTGATCTTGCAATGTTTTTAAAGCCTTGCTTTAAAATACTCAGGGTCGTTAGCTCAGTTGGTAGAGCAGCGGACTTTTAATCCGTTGGTCCCGCGTTCGAGTCGCGGACGACCCACCAGATTCTAAAAAAGCCTTAGCATAATGACTAAGGCTTTTTTTATTGATTCATTTTAAAAATCTAGATTTAAAGCCATTCAAAGTAAAAATCTAAATATTCGATCAATTTTATAAAAATTTTCTGTTTTTACGATGATTAAAAATCTTTTAAGCTAATCCTCTCTTCAAGCAATTATATATATTTATTTAGAGGCGCAAGTTATGAGTTTAATCAACACCGAAATCAAACCTTTTCAAGCCACTGCATATTCAAAAGGTCAGTTTGTCGATTTGACCGAAGCAGATTTGAAAGGTCATTGGTCTGTTGTGTTTTTCTATCCTGCCGATTTTACTTTTGTTTGCCCGACAGAACTTGAAGACCTTGCAGAACACTACGATGCATTTAAACAATTGGGCGTTGAGATTTATTCGGTTTCAACCGATACCCACTTTACCCATAAGGCATGGCACGACAGCTCCGATGCAATTGGGAAAATTCAGTATCCAATGATTGGTGATCCAACATGGCGCATTGCCAAAAACTTCGATGTTTTGATTGAGGCTGAAGGCATGGCAGACCGGGGTACGTTTGTGATTGATCCAGACGGTAAAATTCAAATTGTTGAAATTACGGCTGGTGGGATTGGCCGTGACGCGCAAGAGTTGCTGCGTAAAGTAAAAGCCGCACATTATGTGTATAACCATCCGGGTGAGGTTTGCCCTGCCAAATGGAAAGAAGGTGACAGCACACTCGCACCATCCATTGATCTGGTCGGAAAAATTTAAGACTGGCATATAAAAAGCCCCTCAGCTCAGTTGAGGGGCTTTTTTTGTTTATTGAAACAGATCAAGTTTATAAAAATGCATCGAGTACCGAATTTAAGTACATATGGCCGTGTTCGGTACAGGCAATACGCTGTACATCGGCTTGCAATAACTTTTTCTGGCGCAGTTGCTCCAGTGTCGGTGCAATTGCGTCAATCTCCAAACCAGTTCGCTCAGCATATAAGGCTGTCGGTACGCCTTGGTTGAGCCGCAAGGCATTCATCATAAACTCAAACGGTAATTCATCTGCTGCAATCTTTTTCCATTGCACATGCTCGGCAGGCACCTTGGCCAGATAGTCTTTGGGTAGACGGGTTTTTTGATAACGATAAACGCCGTCGGGTCGTGTAACTTTGCCGTGTGCCCCTGCCCCAATAGCCAAATAATCACCGAATTGCCAGTAATTGAGATTATGTGCCGATGGCTGCTCTTTACGCCAAGCCGATACTTCGTAATTGATAAAGCCTTGTGAGGTTAAATAGGCTTCGCCGGCCGTCTGGATCTGCTCAAGCACATCATCTTCGGGTAAAACTGGTTGGGTTCTAAAAAAAACCGTATTGGGTTCAATGGTCAGTTGATACCAACTGATATGCGTGGCACCGCGTTCAACCGCACAGTGCAGGTCGTACATGGCTTCTTCAAAGGTTTGTTGTGGCAAACCGTGCATCAGATCGACATTGACACGTTGAAAGCCAGCTTTTTTTGCCAAGCCAATGGCATCTAAGGCATTTTGCGCACTGTGAATCCGCCCCAAGCGCTGCAAATGTGCCGAATCAAAACTTTGTACACCCAGTGAAAGTCGGTTGATACCGGCTGCCAAATAGTCTGCAAAAGGATCATGCTCAAGCGTGCCCGGGTTGGCTTCGAGCGTAATTTCACACCCAGATGCAAAGGGAATCAGAGCACTTAACTGTGTAAATAACCAGTGATAGCCTTGTGCCGAAATCAGTGACGGCGTTCCGCCACCAATAAAAATACTATGAATCGCACGCCCCTGCGCAAAATCCAGTTGCGTTGCAAAATCGGCCACCAGTGCTTGCAGATACTGTTGCTCCAAATCAATAGACAATGCGCCATTGGGTACCGCATGCGAATTAAAATCACAATAGGGACATTTACGTACACACCACGGCATATGGATATACAGCGATAGCGGAATATCGGTGGGATTAAGCAAAGCAGTCAAGAATGAAACTCAAACAAAAATAAGCCACTTATTTTAACACGAACCCAATCAGGACAGGCTTCAATTCATATCGAATTGCTTTAGACTGAGAGCAGATAAAAATAAGTTCTGGAAAAAGAATGATCAAGCTCTCATCACAAGTCTTATTATTTTTACCCTTGGCACTCGGTATTGGCATTGCCATGGCCATTCAAACGGCGCTCAATACACAATTGCGTGAATCGTTACATTCCCCCTTACAAGCAGCATTTATTTCTTTTTTGATTGGCACGATTGTCCTGGGTTTATTGGTCAGTTTTGAAGATGCAACAAAACCTAGCCTCGCGCAACTGGGGCAAATTCCTTGGTATCTCTGGTTAGGCGGCTTTTTAGGGGTTTATGCAATTAGTGTGAGCATTTATACTGCGCCTAAATTTGGTTTTTTGACCTTGTCTGGGGTGATCATTTTTGGTCAGCTCGGTATGTCGATGTTACTCGATCATTTCGGTTGGCTAGGCAATGAAAAAGTTCCCGTAAACTGGCAGCGTGTCTTGGGTGCGATCATGATTTTCGCTGGCGTGATCTTTACATTTCAGCGATAACCTTTTTAAGTGGATAACGTGTTGTGACAAATGTTTCAGGGTTTGGTACTGAATTAAAACAGCTTTTGCAGTTGATGTGGCCCATTTTGATCACGCAATTTGCGCAGGCAGGTCTTGGGCTGATTGATACCATCATGGCCGGTCATCTTTCGGCCAATGATTTGGCAGCGATTGCTGTCGGTGTGGGCCTCTGGATGCCGATCATGCTGCTGTTTAGTGCCATCATGATTGCCACAACCCCTTTGGTGGCCGAAGCCAAAGGTGCACGAACACCAGAAAAAATTCCGGGACTGGTACGTCAGTCACTGTGGGTGGCGCTGTGTCTGGGGCTGATTGCCATGCTGATTTTGCAGACCATGCCCTTTTTGCTGCCTGTACTTGGCGTACCTGAAAGCCTGCAACCCAAAGCAGGACTATTTTTACATGCAATTGGCTTTGGTATGCCGGCCGTGACCATGTACGCAGCCTTACGTGGTTATTCGGAGGCCATGGGCTACCCAAGACCTGTGACCGTGATTAGCTTATTGGCCTTGGTGGTACTGGTACCGCTGAACTTTATTTTTATGTATGGTCTTGGGCCTATTCCGCATTTGGGTAGTGCAGGCTGTGGTTTTGCGACCGCCATTTTGCAATGGTTAATGCTGATTACACTGGCCAATTATGTGTACCGAGCCAAGGCTTATCAGTCGACGCAAATCTTTACCCACTGGGAAAAACTTGATCCGCAGATCATCAAGCGTATTTTAAAACTGGGTTTTCCAATTGGTCTGGCGGTGTTTTTTGAAGTCAGTATTTTTAGCACAGGTGCAATTGTACTGAGCCCACTTGGTGATACGGTTGTGGCTGCACATCAAATTGCGATGTCTGTGACCTCACAGCTCTTTATGATTCCAATGTCGCTGGCGATTGCACTCACCATTCGGGTGGGCATGTATTACGGCGAAAAAAACTGGATTTCGATGCGTCGTGTACAAAAACTGGGGCTCGGCACCGCCACGTTTTTCGCGTTGTGCACCATGTGTTTAATCTGGTTTGCCCGTCCTCAAATTGTTGCAATTTATACTCAAGATCCACAGGTATTTGATGTGGCGTTGTCGTTGTTGCTGTTTGCAATGGCTTATCAGCTTATGGACGCATGGCAAATTGGGGCGGCAGGCTGCTTACGTGGTATGCAAGACACCAAAGGCCCGATGTGGATTACGCTGGTGGCCTATTGGGTGATCGCATTTCCGGTAGGGGTGTATCTGTCACGCAGTTTAGAGATGGGGCCGGCCGGTATCTGGCTCGGTTTGATTTTAGGCTTGAGTATTGCCTGTGTGTTGTTGCTGGCACGCTTGTACAGCAACAACCGTAAACTGTCACAGCAGGCTTGATATTTGAGCTAGCTTGATGCGTTAGCTGGCCTGCCGAGGAGAGGCTCCGATTTGCCACACAAACGGTAGTGCAGCCTGATTGACCTCCCAATCACCAATGGCTTTTTCTTTGTAAATAATCGGATTATGCGACGATACAGTACGTGCATTACGCCAGTATCGATCAAGCTGTTTGGCCGTGCTGCTTGCCGAGGCGCTGAGCGCGTTAAACAGATTCGAAGTCAGCTCAAGAACCAGACGGCTAATCACCACCTGCCCTTGTGCCGATTCAAGCTCAGCAGCAATATTGGCCTGAACGTCTTGTTCTGGCTGCTCGGCAAAATGACTTAAATAGGCATCTTGCAAAGCCGCCGCGGCACGCTGTGTGATGGCAGCACTGGCATAGGCTTGTGCTGAAGCCTGACCAATCACCTGTAACACTTGGGGATCATGGCGAACCAGATCGGCATTGCCATGACTAAAAATTCGTGTGCGGTGACGTACTTCTTCACTAAAATTAGCCACAGCCGCCTGAGCGATACCACTTAGCGTGGCCAAGTGCACCACCTGATAAAATGCAGTTTGATACTTAAATCGCTGATCGAAAGGCAAAATATGCGAAATTGGTACCTCAACTGCATTCACGCGCAGCGTACCGCTACCCGTGGTTTTCTGGCCAAAGCCATCCCAGTCATCTTGAATATCCACCCCTGAAGCATGTCGGTTAATCACGGCAATCACGTTTTGCTGACTCACTTCATCGAAGGCAAATAAATCGACCCAGTCGGCAAAAATACTTCCGGTGGAGTAATACTTTTCACCACTGACCACACGCTGCCCCGTAGCATTTTGGATCACGCGGGTAATCACATCACCAATCTGCACACTCCCCACTTCAGTCCATGCATTGCCAACCAGCTCACCCGCCACAAAGCGCTCAAACCAAAGCTTTTGAGATTGGGTTTTATGCGCCACCAGTCGATCTTCGACAAAAGCAAAATGCCCACGTAGTGCCTGAACAATATTGGAATCTGCCGCTGCAAGCTCTGTAAGGAGGTCAAATAACTGTGGTAAAGACAGCCCTGCGCCACCATAACGCACAGGTACACGCACGGCGCCAAAGCCGGCCTGCTTTAACTGTTCAATCTGCTCAAAGGGTAAAATCCGCTGCTGTTCACGGGCTAAGGCTCCCTGTGCAATCTCGGCGAAAATCGGACGATACTTTGCTGCAACGGCCGCATAATCTCCACCGAGTGAAAGCTGTTCTTTAATTTGTTCAAATTGGCTCATTTTTATTCTCCATTCTTTTCGTTTTCAATTTAGCTCCACGCATGGCGTGGCGGGTGGATACCGTTTAAGTAGTAATTGCCCACCAAATGATATTTCCAGCGCACAGGATCATGTAGAGTGTGCGTGCGCGCATTGCGCCAATGACGGTCTAGATTTAATTCCGACAAGGTCGAACGTGTGCCCGACAATTCGAACAGTTTATTGCTGGCCAGCAGCGCAATTTCTGTCGTGAGGACTTTGGCTTCTGCCACACGCAAGGTGGCTTCATTTACCTGCTGTTCGGTCGGTTCAGCAATCGCACGGTCAATTTCATCGGCCGCCAGATCAAGCACGGCTTCTGCTGCACGTAGCTTAATTTTTAAATCACCTATATTGGCAATCGTGTACGGATCTTGACTGGCATGTTCGACGCCCGCATCAATCCATGGGCGACTGTGCTGACGGACATACCGAATGGTTTCATCAATTGCACCGCGAGCAATTCCCGCATCGACCGCAGCCTGAATAAATTGTGAGATTGCACCTGCCGGCGTCGGGCGTTCAAATGCCCGATAAATCGGAACCAGATATTGCTCCGTCACCTCGACCTGATTGAGCTCTACAGTGCCACTGGCCGTAGTACGCTGACCAAAACCCGACCAGTCATTGATAATGTTCAGCCCTGTGGTGCCTTGAGGAATAAAAGCGGCATACGGAAGCCCTTCTTCATTGATTGCTACAACCGGAATCCAGTGGGCCAATAATGCGCCGGTGGCGAAAAACTTCTGACCATTCAATTCATAACCCGTAGCTGTTTTGCGTAGGGTGGTCTGTAAATCGGCAACGGTTCTGGCATTTTTTTCTGAAAATGCATTGCCTAAACGCGCGCCTCGAAGAATCAAATCAAAAAAGAAATGTTGCTGTTCTTCACTGGCATCGAGCCGAAGATGTTCGATAAAAGCCAAGTGGTTTTGAGGAATCTGCCCCAAAGATGAGTCGACACTGGAGATGGTTTTAATTACCTCGGCCAAGGTACGATATGACACGCCAGCACCGCCAAATGCTTTTGGCACGGTAATCGCCCAGAGGCCACTTTGCGAAAAAGCCTGAACTTCGTTTAGTGGTAACTGACGTGCTTGATCACGCTGTGATGCCTCTTGGGCAAAACGCTCGGCCAGCCGCTGTGCGATCTCAATGGCCTCTTGGTCTGAACGAATACGATGTGCATTTTCGGTATGCTGAAAATAATGATGTGGCACTGGATGATTACGAGAATCATGCGCACGGTTGAGATTTAAATTCGACATGGTGAGTGCGTCCTGATGCTGATTTGTACTTATTTGTGCTATCACCTTATCACCAAAATTTGCCATGCTTTATATGGATTAACGTATTGTTTATGAATTGATTTTTGCTAAGCTTTTCTCAAAATTATATTTATTTAAGCCCTTGTTTCCTCGGCATTATTAACAGCATATAAACAATTTAAACTTTGAAATATATACTTTGTCACCTATGATCAAAATTGAAAAAACCGCAGCGAAAAGGTACTTCAGATGGCAAAAAATGCGAGCTCACCGGGTCGGCGTTTTATGAAACTTGCAGGCATGACCGCCAGCATTGCAACCAAAACCGTGTCCAACTCCATTCGACATCTCACTGCCGATGAAGAACAGAAACTTGCTGCAAAAACCAAGTTATTTCAAGATATTGGTATTCAGATCGCAGAAACTTTGGGTGAAATGAAAGGTGCGGTGATGAAAGTGGGGCAAATTGCTTCACAGTACAAGGATATTTTTCCGCCAGAAGTGGCACAATCGATTGCCAAGTTACAACGTCAGGCACCTGCCGTACCTTTTGCAACTATTCGCACTCAGGTCGAAAAAGAACTCGGAAAACCGCTCGATGTCGCGTTTCAATCTTTTGAACCCACTCCTTTTGCCGCGGCATCGATTGGTCAGGTTCATCGGGCCAGACTGCATGATGGGCAGGAGGTTGTGGTCAAGGTTCAGTATCCCGGCGTAGATGAAGCCTGTGAAAGTGACTTGAAACAGGTACGTCTGGCTTTACGACTCATGGGCGTGATTAAAATCGATAAAAAGCTTCAGGACAAACTGTTTGCCGAAATTCAAGAAAGCTTATCTGATGAGCTTAATTACGAAATTGAGGCACAAAATCTTGAAGTTTTTAAAACCTTTCATCAGTCGCTAGACGCCAAAGTGGTCATTCCTAGCGTATTTAAGGCATATTCGACCCGACGCGTCTTAACTTTAAGTCTTGAGCATGGTGAGTCGCTTGAAACCGCAAGCACTTGGCCACTTGAAGTGCGTAATACACTGGCTCGTCGATTGATTCGCACCCTTGGGCAAGAAATGTTTTACTTAAAACGTTTTCACTGCGACTCTCATCCGGGTAATTTTGCTTTTCGACCAGATGGTACTGTGGTGATTTATGATTTTGGCGGTGTTAAAACCTTAAGTGTCGAAATTGTAGAACATTTTAAACAACTCATTTATGCTGCACGCAAACACAATATTCCTGCCATTGAAGATCATTTAGAGGCATTACAAGCACTTGCCATCAAATCTTCTTTTCCTGAAGAGCTCTATATTCAGTGGGTTGATGTGCTGCTGCGACCCTTAACTCAACCTTATAACTTTGCAGAAAATTCTGCCTATCATGACAGCGTCACACTGGTTAAAAAGTCGTTAAAGTACTGGGATGTATTTCGACCGTCGCCCGACACCTTGATGGTCAACCGCACGATTTCCGGACATTACTGGAATCTCATTCATTTGAAAGTTGAAGACAACCTCAACGATTTGTTTGAAGAACTGGTACCCAACCCCAGTTAACAAATTTTAAGCAGAGCATACATTGACTGAAACATTTGTTATAATATAACATTACATAATTATTGGTTAATTATTCGAGGTCGACATGCGTTCAGGTATTCATCCAGAGTATCAACAGGTATTGTTTCATGACACCAATGCTGATGTATATTTTTTAATTGGCAGTACACTTCAAACCAAACAAACACGTGAGTACCAAGGTAAGGTCTATCCATACGTGACCTTGGATATTTCAAGTGCCTCACATCCGTTTTATACCGGTGAAGTACGTCAAGCCAGCAATGAAGGTCGTGTTGCGAGCTTCAACAAACGCTTTAAGCGCTTTAAACGTTAATTTAATTTTAAGTTTATCGCGTTAAGGTGAAAAGAATTCGAAGCCTAAGGATCTATCTCCTCCACTTAGGCTTCTTTTTTTGTGTCCAGATTCTGTGTATAAGCTCATTGTTATCCACAGCACTTTATGGCTTCATGTCGCCATGAGCGATCTCATTTCTCGATTTAGCATTTAGTTGCTGCTTGCTTCAATGTTATGCTTACAACCCTTTACGGCAGATACAATGAGGGAATCTTATGTCTCAGGCATTACTTCAACAGTTACAAAATGGCGAAGCCAAATTTGCAGATGTCTTGGCTCATATTGAAGCACATTTTGTTCATACCCCAACTGCATTTCAAAATGGCGCGCAGTCTAATGCCGCAACAGAAAATCAAGGGAGTGCCAAAGTACTGTCTTATGCAAAAATTGAAGGACTGAATCAGGCAGATACGTTAAGCTTGTTTGCAGAGCATTATGCTGCCGTTTTAAATACCCCCGAAGGGACAGACCATCAAAATATTCGTCAGTTTATGCAACACGGCTGGGATGGTGTGGCTTTTGAAGGTAAGGCACTTCAGGCCAAATAAGTCTTTTTAGATTTTGATTATTCCCCAACAAAGCATTGGGGAATAATCAAATGATTCGAAACAGGCTTAAAGCGCATCGGCAAAATCAAGTGCCTGTTCCAGATCTGCAATCAGATCATCCAGATGCTCAAGCCCCACATGTAGGCGTACCAAGTAACCCCCTTCTTGCACCGAGCTTTGCGTGCGATGTGCCACTCCCACAGGCAAGATCAGGCTTTCAAAGCCTCCCCAAGACAATCCAATGTGAAAAAAGTTTAAGGCATCAAAGAAACGTGCAACATAAGCAGGATCTGAGCGCTTAAGATAAAAAGAAAATAATCCGGTCGCGCCCTTAAAAGATTGGCGCCATATTTCATGCCCCGCTGCGTGTTCAAGTGCAGGATAATTAACACGGCCGATACTGGCATGTGCACTTAAATACTGTGCCACCGCCAGACCATTTTCATTATGCTGTTTTAATCGTACTGCCAGACTGCGTAGTCCACGTGAAGCCAGATAAGTATCATCTGGACTGGTGGTTTCACCAAAGCCATACACAACACGACTCAGTTGTTCGATCGAATCGGCGTTGGCCGTTGCAGTGCCCATCAAAATATCTGAATGTCCTCCAATATATTTGGTCACCGACTGAATCGAAACATCCGCACCCTGTTGTAGTGGCTGAAAAAATAATGGCGTTGCCCATGAATTATCGACCAGCACTTTGGCATTTTTTTTGTGGCTTAGTTCAGAAATTGCAGCCAGATCGGTCACTTCAAAGGTCATGGAACCCGGAGACTCGATATACACCACAGCGGTTTTGGTTTGTAATTTTTGCGCAAATGCTGCTAAGTCGCATGGATTGAAATACTCAACCTCAACGCCCATACGAGGTAAGATCTGATCGGCAAAACTACGCGTCGGGCCGTACACATTATCGGCCATCAAGACATGATCACCCGCTTGAACAAAGGCAGTAAGCGTATGTGTACATGCAGAAAGCCCAGAAGGAAACACCAAACAGCCAGCACCGCCTTCGAGTGTATTGATTGCGCTTTCAAAAGATTTAGTGGTTGCAGCGCCATAACGACCATAATGCCGATAACCACCACCATTTTGCTTGTGCTGCTCCCACTCTTCAAAACTATTGACCAAAATGGTCGAGCCGCGATACACCGGCGTATTCACAAGCCCGTCAAAGCGATGCGGTGTTCTTCCTAAATTGATGACATCGGTACATACATGATTCATTTCGATACCCTTTTGATTATGTAGTTCTTTTCGACAACATCATCATAATTAAGCTCGATTGAATTTTGAGTTTAAAAAAAATATCAGTTTAACTTCAAATTAGAATTTTTTTTCACTTTCATAGATTAAAAAGAAATTATGATCCATATTTATTTTGCTATTGTGGATTACATCCTTTTGTCTGACATTTTTAACGATGTTGATCATCGGCATATATCTCACCGATGTTAAGTTTCAATGGGCTTATATTTTAGTTCTGATTAAAAGAATAGGCAGATAACTCAAGCCGCATCGATATTAGAAATAATTGAGTGGCAAACGGGTGGTGTACTTGATCTGCTCCATCGCGAAGCTTGAGCTAATATCGGCTAAACCCGGAATCTGAATCAGTCGTTTATACACCCGATCATATTCCATCACATCTGGCACCGCCACTTTCAGCAAATAATCGGTTTCGCCTGCCATTCGATATACCTCAAGAATCTCATCGATGGTATGGATATGATCGCGAAACTTTTGAATCCATTCCATATTGTGCTGTGCAATCTTGATAAACACCATGACCACCACATTGATATTGAGCTTCTTACGATCCAGTAAGGCCACTTTACCGTAAATAATCCCTGCTTCTTCCATTTTGTGAATCCGGCGCCAGCATGCGGTATTACTTAGCCCCACCCGATCGGCAATATCACCAATGGCGCATGTACAGTCTTGTTGGAGAAGTTCTAAAATTCCGCGATCATATTTATCAAGTTGAACATTCATAGTATCGGTGAAGAGGCAGTGAAAAGTTATGCCATCAATGTAGCGAAAAGTGAAATGGAATTCTATTTTTCTGTGATTAAGATTGATACTGTTTTTAAATCAAATTCAATCTATGTGTGAAGCACACCGTACAAACCTCATAATCCATGCACGGTGCATAACGACTCATCTATCGTGCGCTGCTTATGGGCGCTCGGCATATTGAGGTAGATCATCTTGAATACTGTCCCACTCTGCTTTATGCGCTGCAAAAATATGCATACTCGGTTTTTGCTCGATTTTGGTATCGAGCGTTCCAATACGCAGTCGGTGATATTCTGGTGTATCGGTTTTAATGCTCATGATGGGTGAACCACATTCACTGCAAAAACAACGCTGTGTGGTGGGCGTAGACTGATATTTCTTAAGAAGATGCTCACCTTGAACAATCTTAAAATCATCAATGTGTACTGGCGCATTGGTGGCGTAAGCCGTACCGTTGGCTTTACGACAGCGCTGACAGTGACATTCGATAATCTCACCGATTCCACGGCCTGAAATTTCATAACGAATGCCCTGACACAAACAACTGCCGGTCAATAGCGCTGTATTTGACATGAGGATGCTCTCCCTGTTTGCATTGATTTTTCAACCAAACTAACAGATTTTTCAGCTGAGTAACATCACGACTTTCTGCTTATTGAGCCCCCAAATACGCATGTACACCCTGAGCAGCCGCCCGTCCTGTGGCCAAACAAGCGGTCAGTAGATAGCCACCAGTAGGCGCATCCCAATCCAGCATTTCGCCACAGGCAAAGGTGGCCGTTGTGTCTTTTAGACGGAGCGTTGAATCTAGCGCATCTCGTACAATCCCGCCAGCACAGCTGATGGCTTCTTCAATCGGACGAAAACCTTGTACACAAATTGCCAGCTGCTTAATGTGCTGCGCCATTTTCTGTGCGTCATTCCAGTCGGTTTTGGGTACCACATCGCGGATTAAGGCAATCTTGGTTTTATCCAGTCCTGCTTTTTGCCACACGGTATTGAGGGATTGCTTATTGCCTTGCTGGAGTTTTTGTAAAATTTGTTCCACACGCTGGTCTGGCAGCAAATCTAGATATAAAACGCTGGAGTTTTGAGATTGCATTGCTTCACGCAAATCACGATTACAACGATAGACCAAACCGCCTTCCAAGCCATAATGGCTAATGACCATTTCACCAAACTGTGGCGCTCGACCATCAACCCACGCCTGAATACGCTTTAACGGTTGTCCAAAAATAGGAGCAAGATAGGCCGACCAATTCACCAGCACACCCACATTACTGGCCTGAAAAGACTGAATCTGCTCTGGTTGCAACCACGCTTGCCATTTTCCATCGCTGCCCAATTGCGGCCATGAAACGGCGCCGCAGGCCAGAACCACCGCATCGACCAGAACAGTACGATGCTGTTGCTGCTGGATATCAACCACTGAAAGCTCAAGATCAGACACATTGATGACTTCATGGCGATAGCGAAATGTCACGCCACGATTTTGTAAACGCTTCAGCCATGCCCGCAGTAAGGGTGCGGCTTTCATTTCATTGGGAAAAATCCGCCCGGAACTGCCGACATATGATGCAATCCCCAGTTCTTGCATCCAAGTCTGAATCTGCTGTGCATGAAACGGCCGGATCATTGGCTCAAGCCAGTCGGTATGATCATAGCGTGTCAGAAAGGTATCGAGTGCTTCAGCATGACTGATATTGAGTCCGGTTTTTCCTGCCATCAAAAACTTGCGCGCTGCAGACGGTTTTTGCTCATATACTGTGATGTCGTATATGCCAAGTGCCGACAGAACCTCGGCACAGGCCAATCCGGCAGGCCCGGCACCAATAATCGCAATCTGCTTATTCGGCATGATTTTGACCCAATAACGGCATAAACTGGTCAAAGCGAGTTTGATACGTTACGGGCTTGGTGATCACCAGTTGCTGGCACAGCTCGCCGCGTTGTAAATATTTAATCTCAAAATGCGTGCGTGCAGAGTCAGACGCAATGATTTGTTTTTCATAAGGTAACTGCCACAGGTGTTCAAGTTGCTGAGCGGCTTCGTCGATATACTCTGGAATATTACTGGCCAGTGTAAGCGTGCCTTCTGGCTGTATGCGTGACAGTAAAAACTCGAAGAACGGCATATTTAGCCAGCGCTGTGCTGGATTATGCGGCTCTGGGTTCGGATATAAAATAAAGGCCTGTTCAACTTGCGCCGGATACAGTGCGTGCACAATCCAAGGCAATGCATCGGCATGTATAGGCGTTAAATGCGCACGTGCATGTAGTTCTTGCTGCTTTTGCATCGCCAAAAATTTCTCTTTGGTTCGTTCAATGGCCACCAAATGCCGCTCTGGATGTTGCTCGGTAAACAACATGGCATGCTTGCCCTTACCCGCCCCGATTTCGAGACACAGTGGCGTGTTGGCCACAGGAGTAAAAGCACGAGGGGCTTGCATACGCTGAGCCTGAAATTGACGTATCGACATAATCACAGCAAACTATTTAAACTTAATCGTGAAATCAGGCATAAGTCTAACAACTCATCATGACTTTGCCTAACATCTTGATGATGAATTTAAGGAATTCCGGTATGCCACGTACATTTCCCTGCCCGCGTTGTGGACAACCCTCGCACTGGGAGAACAACCCGTTTCGTCCCTTTTGTTCAGAGCGCTGCAAGCTGATTGATTTGGGTGCATGGGCCAGTGAAGATTATAAAATTCCAACGCAAGATTCACCCAGTTCCGAGCAAAAACATCCAGACGATTATGACGATTGATGTGCTTTAGATCGTCTTAAAGTTTAGGAATTTTTCACGTATAGTGAAGCCATTTTGACTTTCATGGATGTCTTGCATGACCAAGCAGTTTGCTGTAATTGGTAATCCGATTGAACAATCTCGCTCGCCCGAGTTGCATCATGCCTTTGCAGAAAAGCTCGGCATCACGCTGCACTACAGCAAACGTCTGGCCGCGCTGGATGGCTTTGAGGCCTCGGTGCGTAATTTTTTTGAAGACGGCGGTGTGGGCATGAACGTCACCGTACCCTTTAAGGAACAAGCCTTTGCACTTTGTGATGTCTTGACTGAACGCGCCAAAACCGCAAAAGCCGTGAATACACTCTGGATGCAAAACGGAGCATTGCATGGTGACAATACTGATGGTCAGGGTTTAGTCGATGCCATTCGTGCGCTAGATTGGCCATTAGAAAAAACGCGTGTATTAATTCTGGGCGCAGGCGGCGCAACACGTGGTGTGATTTATCCGCTGGTACAAGCAGGTGTGAAGGAAATAACCATTGCCAACCGCACACTTGAACGCGCTGTTCAACTGGTCGAAGATTTACATGATGCAGTCGCGCCGGCACAACTTAACGTCACGGCGCTGGATCAACTTGCTGGCGATTTTGATCTGGTCATCAATGCGACATCGGCCAGTTTAAGTGGCGATGCTCTACAATTGCCCGCTGCCCTTCGTTTTAATTATGCTTATGAAATGGCCTATGGCAAAGCATCAAGCTTTTTAGAACAAGCCGAGCAACGTGGCGTGCCGAGCACAGATGGCTTTGGTATGCTGGTGGGTCAGGCCATTGAAGCATTTTCGATTTGGCACGGCGTAAAACCTCAGCTTAAAGATTTTTTATCTAAGTCTTCTTGATCGAAGCATAGTGTGACCATGCGCCGCTTGACTCTGCGCATGCCATCACCTCAATAACCCACATCCCAAATCGTGTAAATGATCATTGGAACGCTGAATTAGCCTTTTTGAATCAGATAACGATATGCTTTGAGTGCTTGATCATCTTGTGTTTCTTCTTGCAGTAACAGCTCGTGACCCAAGTGCATACAAAATTTTGGAATATCCCACGACGTTGAAGGATCGGTTGCCAAAACTTCAACAATATCACCAGATTTAGATTTACGAATTGCCTGATGCAACATCATGACCGGTTCAGGGCATCGTAAACCACGCGTATTCAACTGAATGGCCGGGGTAAAATCGCGTGCTGACATGCGTACACTTCACTTCAAAAAACAGACCGTAGTTTAACATAAACCGACATGGAACCCGAAATTCGGCAAATTTGATCCATCAAGCTGAATCATTTACTTTTTCCCGCCGATTGGATGATGCATAAGCATATTTTCTTCGGTATGATAAAAATTCATTTACTAGCATAAAGAGTCTTTAGGAAAGATTATGCACGAGGAATCAGGCCCATCGTGGGGAATGCGCGGTTTACGAAAATGGCTGGGAACTGCGCCAGAAACACGCGATGAACTGCTCAAATTAGTTCAAGATTCACGTCGTTTTTTAGAACCTGATACGGTGGCGATGCTAGAAGGTGTTCTTGATCTTCCCGCCACAAAAATTCGCGAAGTCATGACCCCTCGTACGTCCATGATCAGCTTACAAGAAGATGACCAATTACTCGACATCTTGCATGTTTTGATTGAGTCGGCTCATTCCCGTTTTCCGGTTTTTTCATCGGATCAGCCCGACAATGTGGTCGGGATTTTACTGGCCAAAGACCTACTGCCGTTCTTGACCGAACCAACTGCCATTGTCGATATCCGTGCTCTGATGCGTCAGCCACTGTTTGTGCCGGAAAGTGCCCGCTCGGATCAAGTGCTACGCATGCTGAAACATACCCAAACTCATATTGCCATTGTGATCGACGAATACGGCACAACGGCAGGTTTGGTCACGCTTGAAGATATTTTAGAAGAAATTGTGGGTGAAATCGAAGACGAGCATGACAATGTCGATGAAGAAGCCCAGTACATTGTGCCTGACAGCAACCACACCACAGCCAACTCGTGGATGGTGCAAGCACTTACACCAATTGAACATTTTAATACAGTTTTAGATGCTGATTTTTCTGACGATGAAGTAGAAACTGTGGGCGGTTTATTGCTTCAGGAAATTGGACTGGTCAGTGATTTACAAGGTCAGGTGATTGAGCTTGATAACTGGCAGTTTACAATTATTGAAGCAGATGCACGCATAATTCATCTGATTCGAGCTGTACGTAAATGAGAGCATACTTTAGTCAGCTGCTGGGATCATCCCGGCAGCAAAAACAGCTTCCCTTTATTTTTCCCTTACTGATTTCTCTTTGTTCTGGCGCAATTTTTAGCCTGGCCCTTGCACCTTATTACTATTGGTGGATTGCGATTTTATCGCCAGCCCTTTTGTATGCGGTATTGCATGGACGCTCAGCAAAACAAGGCTTTGCCTTGGGCTGGGCTTATGGATTCGGGCTTTGGTTTGTTGGGGCATTTTGGCTATACACCTCCATTCATGTCTATGGGGATACCAATGCAGCCCTGAGTGTGCTGATGATTGCCGTGATGGCCTTGGTGATGGGCCTGTTCACAGCGGTTCAAACTTGGCTTTATCGTCGTTTTTTCCCGGAAACTCCCCTCACCTTCGCTCCGCTCTGGATTGTATTTGAATGGGCAAAGACTTGGGTATTTACCGGCTTTCCATGGCTATTTGCAGGCTACGCCTTTACCGAGCGTTATCTCGATCACTATGCGCCCCTCTTTGGTGTATTTGGGGTGTCGTTTGTGGTGATTATACTGGCCTGTGCCTTGGTCGAGTTACTCAAACGCCGTATTTTCTGGCTGATTCCGGCTGCCATTTTGCTGGTGGGCGCATGGGGTGCCTCCAAGCTGCAATTTGTCGAGCCAAAGAAAACAGCACCCTTATCGGTTTCCCTGATTCAGGGCAATATTCCGCAAGATTTAAAATGGCTTACCGAATATCAGCTTAAAACACTGATGATTTACGCCAATCTGACCCGAAGCGAATGGGGCCGAGATCTGATTGTTTGGCCAGAATCATCTATCCCGATGTTTCAGACCGACATTCAACCGTTTTTAGATGCCATGAACCAGCAAGCCAAGGCCAGTGGTTCTGCATGGGTGACCGGCATACCGTACTGGGATCTTCCTGCATCGCGTCAGGCCCAAACACCGCTGTATTACAACAGTATTATGGCCTCGGGTTCCGATGCACACGGATTGTATAAAAAGCAGCGTTTGGTGCCCTTTGGAGAATATATTCCGCTTTCTGGATTATTAAGCTGGGTGTTACCGGCACTACAAAATGATCCCTCGATGAGTGGATTTAGCCGCGGACCAGACAATCAAAAACCGTTAATGATTAAAGGTCATGCACTGGCTGCTGCCATTTGTTATGAAGTGGCCTATCCAAACTTGACCCGTCGCAATGCTGAAAATAGTGACTTTTTGATCACGGTATCGAACGATGCATGGTTTACTGGTACGGCTGGCCCATTACAACACTTGCAAATGGTACAAATGCGCGCCAAAGAAAATGGTCGCTGGTTTATCCGCGCAACCAACACCGGTGTAACCGCGTTTATCGATAGTAACGGTCATATTGTTGAACAAGCACCTATGGATCAGGCAGCCGTATTGCGTGGTGAATTGCCTGCAATGCAAGGCGAAACGCTGTATACCCGTCTAAGTGACTGGCCAATTTTAATCTTTTCTGGATTATTATTACTTTTGGGCTGGTTCTACCGACCGCGTAAGCCTCAAGATGTTTCTTACAAATCCAGACGCTAAACACCAGCCGAGAAGACATTCTCGGCTTTTTTTATATTCTCTAAAGTGACAGGCTGATGAAGCTCATATACGCCATCATGCCTGCTAGCGTCATCATCGGTACCTGACGGTAAATTCGGATGAGTTGAGTTTCTAAAGGCGAGAGATTTAAATGCGCCAAGGAAACCACGGTCAGTTGCAATGCATTGAAAAAGGTCACCAGCCATACTGAACTCAAAACACTAATACTTAAAAAAGCTACCATGATCTGGCTGCTGGCATCGCTAAGCGACCAAAGCGTGATTGCACTTTGACAAAGCGGCAGAAGACTCAGCACAAAACATAGCGCCTTAAGCACAGACCAATGCAATTGGTTCACTTCATCGGATAAGAACAATGCTTTCATACTGATCGCCCCCATTGCGTTTAACTTATTTTCTTTTGTCATTATGCGTAGTTTTTATCAAATAAAAAGCTGAATCTTTCTAACCGCTTGTTTTTCTTGTAACTATCCAGTTTAATAATAATTCTTATTATAACTCTCATATCTTAGTTATTATATTTTTAATTAAATAACAGCAACTTAATTATTTAACAATAACTAAGAGCGATTATCACTTCACCTATGACTTATTTAAAGCCATAAGTGAAGAACATCATTATCTTAATTATTTTTCAGCATAATAAATATCAGCATCATTTCCTTCGCCACCTGCTTTACCATCGGCACCAAAAGAATATAAATCGTAGGCACGTCCTTCAGTACCCGGAATCACGTATTGCAAATCATTGTCCCAACTGTCCTTCGGATAGCCGCCTTTTACATAACCACCCGGCAACCAGTTTTTCGCAGTTGCAGGCTGATTCACCAAGGCATCTAGGCCACCTTCTTGCATGGTTGGAAAATGGCCATTGTCGAGCTTGAACTGGTCGAGCGCACCTGCCACCCCTTTTAACGTAATTTGCGTGGTATCGACTTTGGCTTTTTCTCCACGGCCCATGACGTTAGGTACAATCAGTGCCGCCAGCACACCCAAAATCACAATCACCACCATGACTTCGATTAAGGTAAAACCAGAGGCACGCTTCAGGCGTGGTGCACGCAATGCAGACGCCGACAGGCCTTGAGAAAGAACCGCAGAGGTGTTGTCCTGCTTTGAATCGTTTAATCGTGTCTGTTTTAATTCCATATTCATCTCTAGTTTCAATCGTTTTTAAATCATATTATTCATATTGACAATCGGTAGCATCACCGCAATCACAATCACCAAGACAATCGCAGCCATGAGAACGAGCATTAATGGCTCAAGCAAGGCCAGCATTGTCGAAATAAATGTAGACACTTCACGGTCTTGCATGCTCGACGCGCGCTCCAACATGCGATCCAGCTCGCCAGACGCTTCACCACTTCGAATCATTTGTACCATCATTGGCGGAAAATAACTACAGCGCTCAAGCTGGGTAGCAAGGCTACCACCCTCGGTCACTTTTTCTGCTGCCAAATTAATCGCATCTCGAATAATCCAGTTACTGCTGACAGCCGCACCGATACGTAGCGCATCTACCAAAGGTACGCCGGATCGAGTCAGAATCGACAGCGTACTTGCAAAACGTGCTGCGTTTATACCACGTGATAATTTACCAAATAATGGCAATCTGAGCGTTAAGCGATCAAACGCATAATGTCCTGCACTGGTTTTAAGAAAACGTACAAACATCACAATACTCAAAAAGCCAATCACCAGCATAAACGGCCATGCCTGACGAATAAAATCACTGGCATTCATCAGCGCCACAGTAATCCACGGAAGTGCCTGTTTGCTCTGATCGAAGGTTTTCACAATATCTGGCACCACATAGGTCATGAGTCCCATCACAATCGCAAATGACATCAGCATTAAAATGATCGGATAAATCATGGCCCCTTGTACTTTCTTTTGCATGGCAAAACGGTTTTCGGTGTAGTCCGAGAGCTGATCTAAAATCAGATCCAAATGTCCAGATCGTTCTCCGGCCGCAATGGTCGCAATATATAAATCTGGAAAACGCCCCGACTGCTGCATACCTTGCGCTAGAGAATGCCCTTCTAGTACTTTAGAGCGCACCGACAACAATAAATTTTGTACGTGGATTTTTTCACTTTGTTTGGCCACGGCTCTTAAGGCTTCTTCAAGCGGAATCGCAGCCGCCACCAACACGGAAAGCTGACGGGTCATTAAGGCCAGATCATAGGCAGTAAATTTCTTTTGAAACCATGCACGCCCCTGTTGCTTGTCTTTTTTTTCTACGGGATCGACCAGAATGGGTGTCCATTCACGGTCACGGAGCTGCTGGCGAATTTGGCGCGCAGAATCGCCCTCCAAAACACCTTTGTGTTGTTTTCCAGCGGCATCAAGCGCCGTAAATTGATATGCAGGCATGGCGGTATTTTAGTTTTTCCCAAAAAATCGTGTTGATGTAAATACGTCGTGTTAAATCCAGCATGATTGATTAAGCACCTCAGACATGCTCAGTTTGAGTATAATGCGCAAGATGATCCATAGAGCGACTCCATCTTGATGCACACTACGCCACCTCAGCCCCCTCAAGACATTTTCCGTGTTCGTGTGGCCGTTCCTGTGCATTTATACGATACCTTCGACTATAGCGTAAGCGCAGCAGATTATGAACAGGCAGCGATCGGTGCACGCGTTTTAGTCTCGTTTGGCCGTCAGACACTGGTCGGTATGATTACTGAAAAACTGGCGCCTGATCTGCCACTCGATCCAAGGTTTCAATTAAAACCGATTCAGGCTTTACTAGATCAATCACCGATCTTAGACCAGAAAGTTTTAAAATTATTGACATGGTCGGCGCAATATTACCAATTTCCTCTAGGCGAAGTGATTCAAACGGCATTACCCGGTTTGCTACGTCAAGGCAAGGACGAGGATATCCTGACGCACATCTGGCGCATCGCGGCGCATCCCGACCCAGACGCAAAACTCAAGCGCTCGCTCAAACAGTTTGAAGCCTATCAAATTCTCAAGCTGCATCCAGCCGGCACTACTGAGACCATTTTAAATTTAAGCGGCGTCGATACCGCGACCCTTCGGGCTTTACAAAAAAAAGAACTGGTGACTTGCACACAGGAAATCCAAGATTTCCGTCCCACGCCGGTACAATTGGCACAAATGCCATTAACTGCCAATCCAGACCAGCAACATGCCATTGAACGCGTTATGGCACATTTGCATGCCTACCGCGCCTTTTTACTCGATGGGCTAACCGGCAGCGGCAAAACCGAAGTGTATTTGCACATCATGCACGAGGTGCTCAAGCAAGGTAAACAGGTGCTGGTGCTGGTGCCTGAAATTGGTCTGACACCACAAACCATTACCCGATTCAAATCCCGATTTCACTGTGATGTCGCGTTGCTGCATTCAGGTTTAAACGATTCCACGCGCTTACAGGCTTGGCAACAGGCCAAAATGGGCAAAGCCTCAATTATTTTGGGCACGCGGTCTGCAATTTTCACCCCTTTACCGCATTTGGGATTGATCATTTTAGATGAAGAGCATGATCTTTCTTTTAAGCAGCAAGAAGGCTTTCGCTATCATGCACGCGATGTGGCACTGTATCGTGCGCATCTGGAAAATTGTCCGATTATTCTTGGCTCTGCCACGCCCAGTATCGACAGTTATCATCTGGTCGAACAAAACAAACTTGAATTACTTGAGTTAAATCAACGTGCCGGCGTGGCATTAATGCCCAAAGTACACCTGATCGACTTAAAAGTAGCCAAAAAGCAGCACGGATTGAGCCAAAAGCTGATCGAACAAATCCAGCACACCCTCAAGCGCCAAGAACAAGTCCTGATTTTTTTAAACCGACGTGGCTATGCCCCCGTACTGGTCTGCGAAAGTTGCGGCTGGCAAGCCAATTGTCCACATTGCGACGCACATTTTACCGTACATACCCAACCCTATACCTACCTGCACTGTCACCACTGTGGCACTATTCAGCGCATGCCAGAAGCATGTTTGGCCTGCAATCACCCGACCTTAAAAACCTTGGGCATGGGCACTGCAAAAGTCGAAGCGCATTTGACCGAACTCTTTCCTGAGCATGATGTGATTCGGGTTGATCGTGACAGTACCAGCCGAGTCGGCAGCTGGCAAAAAATTTATGACCGAATCCAGCAAAACAAGCCAATGATCTTACTCGGAACCCAAATGCTGGCCAAAGGTCATCACTTTCCGTTTGTGACCTTGGTGGCGATTTTGGATATCGATGCCGGCTTACTGAGTGTCGATGTCCGTGCGCCAGAACGCACCGCTCAATTGATTGTTCAAGTTTCGGGTCGGGCTGGTCGCGGTGAACATAAAGGCGAAGTGTATCTACAAACCCTACGCCCCGATCACCCGATGCTAACAACGCTGATTGAAAAAGATTATCGTGCCGTTGCCGCCGAAATACTCAATGAACGTCGGGTGGCGTTGTTGCCCCCTTATCGCTATAGCGTGTTGGTCCGCTGTGAATCCAAAGATCGTGAATACAGTCAGGCTTTTTTACAACAAGCCGCAGCGCGCTTCTTACAACAGGCAGGCAGTGTGGCCGAGATCTGGGGGCCTATTCCCGCGCCAATGGAACGAAAAGCAGGACGTTATCGGGCACATATGGTGATTTTGGCGCAAGATCGGGCGCGCTTACATTTCTTTTTACGTTCTTGGTGGGCCGATACCGTACAGCAACCGCGCCAGCATCAATTACGGCTTTCGATTGATGTCGATCCGCAAGAATTTAGCTGATGGCTTAATGTTCATGGCTGAAAATGCTAGAGTTAAACCTTCACTTAGGCCCCAACGTATTCAGAGTTTTCTATGTCACTGTTGCTACAAATCACGATTTTTCTCGGTGCCGCATTACTCCTGGTGCCGCTAGGTAAACGTTTTGGTATTGCAACCGTCATTGGCTATCTGTTGACCGGTATTGTACTGGGTCCGCATGTTCTGAATGTTGCAACCGATGCCAAAGCCATCATGCATATGGCTGAATTTGGCGTCATTTTACTGATGTTTATTATTGGGCTTGAGTTACGCCCGCAGCGCTTGTGGCAAATGCGTCACTCGATTTTTGTGATGGGCAGTACGCAGGTTATTCTGACTGGCATGGTGTTGATGGGGCTGGTGTTTTTGGTCTTTAAGCAATCGGTGACCAGTAGTTTTATCATCGGATTTGCGCTGGCGCTGTCTTCGACCGCGTTTGTGCTGCAATTGCTGGCAGAAAAGCAGCAACTCAACACCACTTATGGTCAGCAGTCCTTTTCTATTTTGCTGTTTCAAGATATCGCAGCCATCCCACTTTTAGCCGTTATTCCACTTTTGACCGGTAGTTCGACTACGCACCATGGTATTGCCTACTTTGCTGCGATTTTAGCCACCTTTAGCGGCTTATTTCTATTTAGCCGTTTTGTGATGCGGCCCTTTTTTCGTTTTGTTGCCAAAAGTGGTGCGACAGAGCTGATTACCGCAGTGGGCTTGTTCATTGTGCTGGGCGTGGTGCAATTGATGGAAATTTTAGGTATCAGCACTACACTTGGCGCATTTTTGACAGGTGTTCTGCTGGCAGACTCAGAGTTTCGTCATGAACTTGAAGCCAGCATCGCCCCTTTTAAAGACTTGCTCTTGGGGCTGTTCTTCATGACAGTGGGCATGACCGCACAACTGACGCTCATGCTGCATATGCCAGAAATCATTATTGGTTCGGCACTTGCGCTGATTGTGATAAAGGGCGTGTTACTGATGGGTATCGCTCGTTACTTTAAATACAAGTGGAACAACAGCCTGATGCTGGCAGCCTGTTTGGCTCAAGGGGGTGAGTTTGCATTTGTGGTGCTGAGCGTTGCACAAAGCGAGCAGGTTTTGACTCAGGCCATTGTTCAGCCTGTAGTGCTGATTGTCACCCTATCGATGGTGCTGACGCCACTCTTTTATGCCTTGATTCAGCATGTTGTTATACCCAGACTGCAACAGGACACCACGCCAGAATTTGACGAAATTCCAGATCAGTCACCCCCTATGATTATTGCGGGCTTTGGTCGTTTTGGCCAAATTATCGCTCGAAATGCACGTATCAATCAGATTGCCTTTACTGCCATCGACAACAATTTACAGCAGATTGATTTTGTCCGACGTTATGGTGGCACCTTATACTATGGTGATACCACCGAACCGGAAATTTTACGTGCTGCGGGTATCGAAAAGGCGCAGGTCTTTGTTTTGGCAATTGATGACGTCGAAGACAGCATGAATGCTGCACGCCATATTCGCTTAAACTATCCCGATATTCATTTGCTGGTTCGTGCCCGAGATCGGCACCATGTGCATTTATTGCGTGATCTGGGCGTAAGGCACATCTGGCGTGAAACGTATTTATCGTCTTTGGGCATGGCACATCGGGCGCTTAATCTATTGGGACTGTCAGAGCAGCAAGCCAGTCAAAATATTCAAGTGTTCCGTGATTATGATGAACAGTTGCTGGAGCAGCAGCAAAGTATCTATCACGACGAACAAAAAGTTTTTGAAACACATCGCAATGCAATGGCTGAACTTGAACACCTCTTCGACAGTGATCAACGCCATCAAGATGAATACCCCGAACACAATCGTGAAAACAGACACGAAAATCATCGTATTGATGTTACACAAGATGATCGTCACTGACTTGTGTTTTACAATATTGACACCATTAAGACAGGGTTATGGAGAAAAATATGTCTGATTTACGCCAACGCTTTTTTATTGAGGACTGCCCTGTTCGTGGAGAAGTCGTACATTTAGAAGAAGCATTACAAACCATTTTGGCTCAACGTCCCTATCAACCTGCTGTGCAGGTGTTGCTTGGGGAAATGTTAAGCGCAACGGCACTTTTGGCCAGTACCCTCAAAATCAAAGGTCGTATCAGTTTACAAATTCAGGCCTCAGGCACGTTTCGCTGGGGAATGGCCGAGTGCAACCATTTGGGTGAAGTGCGTGCTTTGGCAGACTATGAAAATGATCCACATTTTGAGCATGCACAAGATAGTAGCGTGGTACTGAGCACACTGCAAAATCCAGTGCTGTTTATTAATATTGAGCCAGAATTTGGTGAGCGCTATCAAGGGATCGTACCGCTCGATCAGCCAACCCTCGCAGGCTGCCTGATGCAGTACTACGACTTGTCGGCCCAGATTCCAACACATATCGTGCTGGCCACGACCGCCGAGCGTTCGGGTGGCTTACTCATTCAGCTGTTGCCGCGTAACAACGAAGAAGAGCAACAACTGATTGATGAAGACATCTGGCCACGCCTGATCATGCTCACAGGAACGCTAAAAGCAGACGAATTAACCGATTTGCCAGCCAATGAAATTTTGTACCGTTTGTACAACGAAGAGCAAGTACGCCTGCCTGAGCAAGAACAGCTAAAGTTTGGCTGCACCTGTTCAAAAGAACGCTGTGCGGCTGCCCTGCAACAGATCGGGGTAGATGCGGTGCGTGAAACATTGGCTGAACAAAATCCAATACAGATGGATTGTCAATTCTGCCAAGCCCGCTATACCTTTACCGCAGAAGAGGCTTTAGGCCTGTTTGGTGAACATCTCAGCTAAATACACAGATCAACGCAGACGCATTTTCTAGCGATCTGGATGTTGTGATGGCTTGGTTTAAACAAACCTGAATCGTCTTTGAAGATGATTCAGGTTTTTTATTGCCAAAACCCAACAGTTTCATATTACAGATGACTTGAATTGAATGAGTAAATCGCCGTATAACACAGTATAAGTCACTTATAATTAAGACACCGTACATGGCCAAGAACTATTATGAAACGCTCGGTGTTTCGCGAGATGCGACACCTGAAGAGATTAAAAAAAGCTATCGAAAGCTGGCACGCAAGTATCACCCCGATGTGAGTAAGGAGCCAGATGCCGAGGCGCAGATGCAAGCGCTGAATATTGCCTATGACACGCTAAGTGACGCTGAAAAAAAAGCAGAGTACGATCAGCAACTTGATTATCCTCAAGGCTTTTCCGGTTTTGGGCAAGGTGCTCAAGGCAGTGCAGGTTTTGATGGTGGATCATTTTACCAGCAAGGTCAGGGCGCTGACTTTAGTGGTTTTGAAGACTTATTCGGTCGTTTTGGTGCAGGTTTTGGTGGTGCCAATCACCAATATCAGCGTCAGACGCACCGCTTTCGTGGTGAAGATCAACATGCACGAATCGAGGTAGATATTGAAGTGGCTTACCATGGCAGTACTCAAAATCTCACCTTACAAATTCCAACTTTAAATGCTTATGGCGAAGCAGAAGTACAGCGTAAAACCTTGCAAGTGAAAATTCCCAAAGGCATGAAAGAAGGCCAGCAAATTCGCTTGAATGGTCAGGGCCAAGCTGGGATAAACGGTGGTGAAAATGGCGACTTATACCTCGAAATTCACTACAAAAACACCCCACAAATGCATGTTGAGGGTGCTGATGTTTATCTCACAGTCGATGTGGCACCGTGGGAAGCAGCACTTGGGCAAAAAATTGAGGTTCAAACTCCAAGTGGTCGCGTTAGTGTCAATATACCGAAAAATTCCAAAACTGGTCAGCAGTTGCGTTTAAAAGACAAAGGGATTCCCAATAAAACGCCCGGACATTTGTATTTATTGATCAATCTTGTTTTACCCGAAGCACAGACCGAAGCTCAACACAGCGCCTATGAAGCACTTGCTCAGGCATTTTCTTCATTTCAACCCCGTCGATAAGGAGCCAGCTCATGTCTAAAATTCATTATGTGGAAGTGATTTGTCAGAATGAGACCACCGCCGAGATTATCGATGAGCAACGCGGACTCAATTTACAGCAGTTTGCACAGGTCTGTGGTCAAAGCCCAGAATGGGTGCTGCAATTGATTGACTATGATATTTTGCTGGTGGGACATCCCGATCAACATCAGTTTTTGGGAGAGGATGTCGCACGGGCGCGCAGAGCCTATCGTTTGCAACGTGACTTTGATGCCAGTTTATCGGCGGTGGCACTGATGCTGGACTTACTTGATGAAGTACAACAGTTGCGCCATGCTGTCCGGCATCTGACACCTCCTTCAGACCAGCAAACAAACCGTCATTAATTCTGACTGATCCACTGATAGCTGAGTAAACCAAGTACCGTACAAAGGAGTGATCCCAGCACATGAATCAAGATCAGGCCAATCGCCCAGCTGTATTTTTGCTGCTGAAGCAGATCGATTACTTCGGCAGAAAAGGTCGAAAATGTGGTCAATGCGCCACAAAAGCCTGTAATAATAAATAACTTATAATTGGCACTGATCTGCGCATGTGCAAAAAAGGCGATGGCATAACCGATAATAAAGCCGCCAACCAGATTGACCAGAATGGTGCCTAAAGGGAAATGCTGTAAAGTCGGATTAAATTTAAGCCCAACGAACCAGCGAATCCATGCACCAAGCACAGCGCCACAAGCAATTGAGAGTAAAGATGAGTACATCGGCATGCTCCAATATTTTTTTCATGCAGAGCACGCACAATATGCCTACGCCCCTGCTGAAAAGAGGTAACGTAGACATCATTAGCCAGAATGGCGGTTTTTGCGAGGAGGAATGTCATCTCCTGTGTGCTCAGTTTAGTCTAATCTTGGCTTGATGTGAAGCAGTTGCGCCAAGCCTCTTCAAGCGGTTTTATTTTAATTTGGTTATTTTTTCAACTTCTTTCAGGGTTTGTTTGATGGGTTCATAATCTAGAAACCAGAACAAATTCATATTACGCTGCCGTTTTTGATGTGCCAGCATTTCAATGACGCTTTTTTCACCACGCCCCACCAAATGCTGTCGATAAAAGTAATACAAAAGCAAAAGTGTGCTGAGCAACATCGCCGCCAGCATCATCCAGAATCCTTCGGGAGATTTTAAGCCGGGAATAAACTCAAAATTCATACCGTATACGCCGGTTAGAAGCGTCAATGGCGCAAAAACGGCGGTAATAATAGCCAAGATCCGCATATTTTCATTGGTTTGGTTGGCAATCGCATTAAAATGCAAATCGATGGCCGACTGAATTGCGGCACGTAATCTGGAGGTGTGTTTTTGCGTGCGCTCAATATGACTCACCAGATCGTTCATCCTAACCAACAGTAAATCTGGCGATTCCGAGGCGTGTTGACCCATCAGATGATGATAATTTTCCACCAGTTCGTCTCGTAGCTCCTGTAAAGTTTCAATCTGCTCCTCACACAGATTTTCGACTTGCTGAAATGCCATGTTTTCTTGAAACAACTGTGGCCATTGGTGAAATCGTTTACGCCCTTGCAACAGCTCACGCTGCCAGTGTTCGACCCGACGCGTGAGCGGTGTACGCAAATCCAGATAGGCATCAATCATGCTATTGAGCATGCGCAGGGTTAAATCGATCGGTGTCGAAGGTAGCTTGCGTGGCTTGTTTTGATCACTGATATCGCGCTGTACAATCTGTTCATAACGCTGCACATAGGCATCCATCGCCTTATTGCCTGTCTCACGGATACTGATCAGCACGTCTTGCGAGATGATAAAACTGATCGGGGTTGTGGCCAGACCGAATATACTTTCATGTACTTCTCCGGTCACTTCGCTGTTGCTGATCTGATCGTCAGGCGTAATGATTTTACGAAAAATCAGCAAATCATAATCGTCCATCGTGTCAAATGCACATGGATGATCGATATTTAAGATATCGCGAATATGAAATTCGTTAATAGAGAGACGAGTCAGGCCATTGATATTTTTTTGCCATTCCTCGGTTTGCATCACCACATCTTCACGAATGCAATCGACCCACATAAATGCCAGATGATGCTCGTCCTGAACCTGTTGGCTAATAAAGGCATACTGTTCAGCAGCATGCTTATAAACATAATAAATTTGCATGTGTACCCGTATTTTCGATGCGGTGTGGCATAGGTTGATGGTACTAAATCTAGCTTAAAATACTCAATGAAAAATGTACCCGAGTATTCGCCAGCGCTTCATTTATGTTGTGACTTGCCATAAAAAAGTCCGCCGAAGCGGACTTTTTTAACCATGTAACAGATTTAATACTTAAACCTGTTCGATGTCTTTCATGGTCAATTTGATACGACCACGGTTATCGACATCTGCAACCTGTACTTTAACGTCCTGACCTTCTTTAAGAACATCAGATACATTCGCAACACGTTCATTTGAAATTTGTGAAATATGTAGCAAACCATCGGTACCCGGCATGATATTTACGAATGCACCAAACTCTACGATACGGATGACTTTACCGTCATAGATTTTGCCAGGCTCAACTTCAGCAGTTAATGCCTGAATTTTCGCAATCGCAGCACGTGCAGCGGCTTTGGTTTCACCAAATACACGCACTGTACCATTGTCTTCAATATCAATTGCAGCTTTGGTTTCTTCAGTAATTTGACGAATCGTCGCGCCGCCCTTACCAATCACGTCACGAATCTTGTCTGGATTGATCGTAATCACTTCAAACGTTGGTGCATGTGCTGAAATTTCAGGACGTGCACGTGAAATGACTTTGTTCATTTCATTCAGGATGTGCATACGACCTGCATACGCCTGATTCAATGCAACTTCCATAATCTCTTCAGTGATGCCTTCAATCTTGATGTCCATTTGAAGTGCAGTAATACCATTGGCAGAACCAGCAACTTTAAAGTCCATATCACCTAAATGATCTTCGTCACCCAAGATGTCAGAAAGTACAGCAAAACGCTCGCCTTCTTTCACAAGACCCATCGCAATACCAGCGACTGGCGCTTTAAGAGGAACACCTGCATCCATCAATGAAAGTGATGCACCACATACAGACGCCATTGATGATGAACCATTTGATTCAGTGATGTCCGATACGATACGAATCACGTACGGGAAGCGGTCAGCCGCAGGCAATACAGCTTGAACACCACGACGTGCCAAACGACCATGACCAATTTCACGGCGCTTTGGACCAGATTCACGACCTGTTTCACCTACAGAGTATGCAGGAAAGTTGTAGTGCAACATGAAGTTGTCAGTTTTGGTGCCCGCAAGCGTATCCACCATAAGGGCATCACGTGTGTTACCCAAAGTAGTGGTCACCAAGGCCTGAGTTTCACCACGGGTAAATAATGCTGAACCGTGCGCACGATCCAATACACCCACCTGTACATCGATACCACGAACAGTCTTGGTGTCACGACCATCAATACGTGGCTTACCAGACAAGATATTGTCACGTACAGTACGGTATTTAAGGTCTTCAAACAATTCGTTCACTTCATCAGCAAGACCCGTTTCGTCATTTTCTGGAACGAACTGAGCGACTGCTTCTGCATAAAGCGCATCAATTGCTGCATAGCGATCTTGTTTTACCGCAATGGTATACGCTTCAGAAATTTTCGCTTCAAACGCTGCTTTCAATTGCTCAAGTAATGCTTCATTTTTGGTTGGCGCAACCCAAGTTGACTCAACTGCACCCGCAGCCGCAGCAAACTCTTTGATCGCCTGAACTGCAATTTGCATTTCGTCATGACCGAAAAGTACAGCGCCAAGCATTTGATCTTCAGACAATTCTTTGGCTTCAGATTCAACCATCAAGACAGCAGATTCAGTACCTGCAACCACAAGGTCAAGATCGCTTTCTTTTAATTGTTCAAAGTTCGGGTTTAAAACATATTCACCGTTGATTAAACCAACACGTGCACCCGCGATTGGGCCACGGAAAGGTGTACCAGCAATCGACAATGCCGCTGAAGCACCTAACATGGCTGCAATATCGGCATCCATGGTTTTGTCAGAAGAAACCACTGTCGCAGTGATTTGAATTTCGTTGAAGTAACCTTCTGGGAACAACGGACGAATTGGACGGTCAATCAAACGTGAAATTAACGTTTCAGCTTCAGAGGCACGGCCTTCACGCTTGCCATAACCACCTGGAATACGACCAGCAGCATATTGCTTTTCTTGGTAGTTTACAGTCAGTGGGAAAAAGTCTTGACCCGCTTTCGCTTTCGCTTGTGCAACAACTGCAACCAATACAGTCACACCGCCCATCGTCACTAGAACAGTGTTTGCTTGACGCGCAACACGACCTGTTTCCAATACAACTTGATGCTGACCAAACTGGAATTCTTTACGAATAATATTAAACATCGACATGTAATCTTTTTTCCTGGTTCTTTTTGAACAGTTATTCTAGTGGAGACCCCTAAGGTTTGGCATTCATATCACCCCAACAGCAATGATAAATGACAAAGCTTAGAAGCCGACCTCACTAGAGAATAGACACAAAGAAGGAGCGAACATTCGCCCCTTCTAGCGTAGTCTGATGCAAACACCAGACACTCGCCCGTCTTCAGTTGTGAGAGACGTCATCGCGCGCACAACCGAAAAACAAGCCAAAATCGAATTAACGACGTAAACCTAATTCGCCGATCAAGCTTACATAACGACCGTGGTCTTTACCATTGAGGTAGTCAAGTAATTTACGACGTTGGTTAACCATACGGATGAGACCGCGACGGCTATGATGGTCGTGTTTGTGCTCTTTGAAGTGACCTTGCAAATCATTGATTTGAGCAGTCAAAAGTGCAACTTGAACTTCTGGTGAACCCGTGTCGTTTTCAGCACGTGCAAATTTAGCGATAATCGCTGCGCGATCTGCGTTTGTTAAAGCCATTCGATTTCTCCGAGATGCTTAAAAAAACAAATAAAATGATAAAAATCAAAAATATTATCTAAAAAGATAGCATTTCTTGACTGCCGTGCATCACTACAGCAGTTTGCCATTTTAAAGGATAAGACCGTAATTGACAATTCATAAATCAATTCAATACGGTGTGGCGGTGCTTATCAGTGGTATTAGTGTCTGAACAAGCTGGTCAAAAAAGACACTGACTTACCGTGTTATTCATTGCACACTGCCACTATAAAAAGAATGATCATAGGAATGACGTGAAACTATTATCAGCCAATACCTGTTACGTACCACCCGATATTCACAGCGTGATGCTTACCCAGCATGAAAATGATGCCGCATTTGGCGCAATGACTGCTGCACAGGTTCAGCGCATTTGGCACAGTGTCGAGCAGTTGTATAAAAGTGGTAATTATCCTTTGATTGGTTTTTGCCTGCGTCGCAACGGACATATTTTACTGAATCGAAGTTTGGGCTATGCACGCGGCAATACGGTGGATGGCTTGGCAAGTGATGCACAGATTGCAACGCCCGAAACACCCATTTGCCTGTTTTCTGCCTCAAAAATTGTCACGGCAATGCTGATCCATGTGCTCAATGAGCGTGGCCTGATTAATCTATTCGACCCAGTGAGTTATTACATCCCTGAATATGGCGTAAATGGCAAACGCCGCGCCACCATTTTTCATTTACTGGCACATCGGGGTGGTATTCCACGGCTTGAAACTGAAGTGACACCAGAATTGCTGTTCGATAAATCAGAGATTCTGGCACGATTATATCGCGCGAAGCCAGTATCGGCAGCGGGTACACATCTGGCTTATCATGCGGTCACTGCCGGCTATATATTGGGTGAGCTGATTGAACGTGTAACCGGACAGGATCTTCGGCAGTTTTTACATGAAACCATCGAAAAACCCATGCAAATGGCCTATTTCAATTATGGTCTTGCGCCCGAGTGGCGTGATCGGGTTGCACTCAATGCCCCGACAGGCTTACACCCTCGCCTAGGTACAGATCACTACCTACAGCATGTACTTGGCGGCGGCTTACAACTGGCGGTGGACCTGACCAATGACCCTCGTTTTATGGATACGGTATGCCCTGCGGGTAATATTTACACCAGTGCAGAGCAAGCAGGCCGTTTTTTTGAAATGTTGCTGAGCGGTGGACGATATCACGATCAGCAGATTCTCACACCACAAACCGTGTTTCGTGCCACTTTACCCACCTCAGTGACCAGCCTAGATCGGACATTATTGGCACCGATGCGCTATGCATTAGGCCCTATGCTGGGCAGCAATCCAGTGGGGCTGTTTGGCCCGATGACAGGACAAGCCTTTGGCCATCTGGGATTTTCTAATATTTTATGCTGGGCCGATCCAGAGCGGGATATCAGTGTCTCGCTGCTGACTACAGGGAAATCTGTCATTGGTACACATTTACCTGCGCTGGGCAAACTGCTGTATCAAATCTCGATGCAGTGTCCTAAAGTTGCCAAAGGTCAGCGTCGCTCATTATTTGGAAGCGATACCCACGAAACCAATATGGTGTAAAAAATAAAAAGCCCAAGCGGTGCTTGGGCTTTATGCGCTGTAGTTTCTTATTCTGAACGATTGTTCTTGTATTTTGTTATTATCTGGAGAGTTTTCTTAGAACCCTTTTATTGATTATGGTCATTGTCCCTGACATGAACGAACTTCCTAACAAGTTCTATTCTGCCACATTTAATTATGAATAAAAGTAGTGATTTTCGTATCAGTATGTAAGCAAAAACGTACAGGTCTGTATATATCAGAAAACATAGCAGTTTTTCTAAATATAAATATGTAACTTGTTTTTTTTTTGAAATGCCGGACATAAAAAAGCCTTGTAGTCTCTCCCAAAACTACAAGGCTTAGCGGCTGTAAGTTCCTCGTTTATCCTTACTTCACTGTAAGTTCGCTGTCTTCGACTTATTCTAATTTTTATGCGGTTTTTTCTTAGCATTCCTTGCTAAGTTTTTGTGCAGGAACATCATCTCAAAATATTGCTTCGGACTCTATAAGCTAATTTCTCGAATTCGTGTAAGCAATTTCGTACAGAGCTGTCTACTCCTTAGGTAAACTTACTAAAATGAAATCATTATTAATTTTTTCACTAAGCCACTTTTTCGAGCGGTGCGCTGTGTAAGTGATTGTAAAAAGGCCGCACGATCTACCAACAGGCTGACGACGTTTTTGGCGCGGGTAATGGCGGTATAAATCAGCTCCTGACTCAGAATTTTTTCTGCACTGGCATCAAACACAATTGCAGTATGTTTAAATTCGGAACCTTGAGATTTATGAATGGTCAATGCAAAGGCCGTTTGAATATTTTTGGGCAGTCGATTGGCTGCTACCCATTTGTCTAAACTTGGAAAATACACTTCAAACTGATCGGATTGTGTGCGGTGTCGAAAGCAAATACCGATATCACCATTCGACAACCCTAACTGATAGTCATTGTATGTCATCATGACTGGCCGGCCCAAATACCACCCTGCCACAGGTACAACCATTAATTGCGTGGTCAGCCAGTCTTCTGCAAAGCGGTTAATCTGATCAAGTCCAAATTTACCAAAACGAATGGCCACCAAAATCCGATAATCATCAAATGCCTGTATCACTTTTGCTAAATCAATAAAAGCGGCTTGCTCACGATACTGTTTGAGCGCATTGACATAAGGTACATAGCCTTGCATCAGTTGCAAATAATATGCAGTGGGCTCATGAAGCAATGAATCGTTCAGATATTCGAGCTGAACCAGATCCGACATATTATCGTGTAGCTGAATGGACTGAAGCGTTTGGGCTGATGCCACTTGCTGTTCAAACGCAGCTAAAATATCTTCAGCTGGCTTCACATCCGAGAGATGTTGAATAAATCCAGCAAACTGACCAATTTTTGCCTCGGCATTAAAGCGTCGACTGGTCACCAGTTGCACGTGATTGTGTTTAAGCGCGGGCACTTGCTGCAAGTCGGCCAGTACCGCACCCACATCCACCGAAGCCAACTGTTTGGCATCTCCAAGTAAAATTAAACGACAATTTGCTGGAATCGCTTCGAACAACAGCGTCGCCAATTGCAAATCAAGCATCGATGCTTCATCGACCACCACCACATCATACGGCAGAGGTTGTTTGGCATGGTAACGGGGTCGCTGCTGGTGCCCCAAACCCAAAAGCCGATGCAGGGTTTGAGTCGACTGCTGTTGCAGCTCTTCGCTCAACAAACCGGATTCGAGCAGCTTAGGATCTTGAAAAGACGCCTGAAGCGCCTCTTGCATGCGCTGTGCCGCCTTACCGGTTGGGGCTGCCATCGCAATTCGGATATCGGGAATGGCCTGATTTAAAACCGCGATAATACGGGCCAAGGTGTAGGTTTTACCTGTTCCCGGCCCGCCTGTAATAATATTGAGCGCATGGTTTGCCACCATTTTCATGGCTGCCTGCTGGTGAGGATCAGTGAGCAAATTGGTGTACGACGTGACGTCAACCGCTGATAGTTGCATCTGTGTTAAACGGTGTACTTGCGTGGCCAAACGCTGTTCGAGCGACCAATATCGATACAGCGCCAGCATCTCGTCGTCATAGACCATGGGGGCAACCGTCTGTGCTGCTTGGGATGCATGCACCGCAAACTTACCCAACTGCGCCAGATCTGACGAAGAAATCGCCAAACCGCTATCTCCTTGCAAACTTGCTTCAATTAATGCTTGCAACATGTCACGAATTTGTTCAGAATTGCGCTCCCTGAGATTGAACGGTGTCTGAACCAGATACTCACTCCACATTTTCAGCCACGCCAAATCCTTGTCTAGACTGATGTTTTGATTATCCACACAGTTATCCTCAAGCTTGTCCACACACTTATAAACACATTTATCCACAAAATAACCACCTGAATTTCAAGTTATTATTCAGATTTGTCACTTTTTTTGTCCATTTTATCCTCAGCAAAATATCCCAAGATCGCATCTAGACGCAATATAAACTCGTTATCCGGCTTCCAGTAAAAATAGCCCTGATGGGCAGCGCCAGTCATGCCTCGAAGATACAAATAAGTTGCCCCTCCTAAATGCTGCTCGATCTGGTAATGCTGCAATTTCACTTTTAAATAACGATGCAAAGCCACCAAGTACAGTGCGGCTTGCAGCCAGTAACTCGACTGAGTCATGTTGTGCTGAATGGCTTGCGCCGAATAATCTTGCTGGTCGCTGCCCAAATAATTACTTTTATAATCGGCAATATGAAAATGCTGGCCATCGAAGTACATCAGATCGATTGATCCATTCAGGTAACGTGCGGCATGCGCATCTAAAAAATCGGGCATATGAATGTTGTATTCGGCAAAAAGTTGCTGAATGCGACGCATGGCCAGCACACGATCAGATAACGCCAGATAGAACGGACACTCGCTTAAATACTGCCCTGCTTCAAGCTGATTCAACTGAAAACCCTGATGCAAGGGTGTGGTCGCCACATGCATGAGCCACTCGGTCAGCCATTGAAACAATAGTCCATCTTCACCATTGTGCTCAGGATAGGCCTCGGTGTATTGGCGATAGAGCTGCTCCCAAAGTGTACTGTAATCATTTTTAAAACGACGACGCAGCTCAATCGGCCATTCGTCTGGTTTTTTTAAATCAATATGCTCAAAAATTTCGTGCAGGAAATTTCCTGCTTGAGGCCCTTTTGGAAAATGCTGTTTAATCCACTCGAGTGGCAATTGAGTGGTTGTATTGAACGATACATCCAGATCACGTTCATCGTCGGCCTGTTGTTCGGGCACCTGAGTCAGCGCAAGTGTATCGGCATACAGCAAGGACGGCTTTAGATGCTGGGCCAAATAACTAAAACTGGTTTTGCCACGCGGATAAAATCGCTGTGACGGTAAGGGCTGCGCATATAAACGATAGGTTTGCTGCTGCACGGCGCGATGTAATGCCGGTGGGCATTGTGGCTCACACGATTCATCCATGCTATAGGGATGAAAAAATGCCTCTCCCTGATGTTTCCAGTACGCCAGTGCATCTTGCGATTTTGCCTGAGCATCTTGCATAACTGCATAGACCCGATGACTGGCGCGGGTTAATGCCACATACCATAAACGGTTTTGTTCTGCTTTAGCCCGATCACTATGTTGCTGCTGTGCTCTTTCGGTTAAACGTGCTTTATCGGCAATCGAAACCAATCGGCGTTGCTGCAATGCGCCAGTCTCTGGGTCTGGCACCGTCAACTCGGAAAAATTCAGCCCTGTACTTTGCTCCCTAAACGGCTTGTCTGCGCCAAGTAAAAACACCACCTTAAACTCAAGTCCTTTAGACTGATGGATGGTCATGAGCTGCACACCGGCATCACTTGAAAGCTTGCGTTCTAGTTCCCATTCGCGCTCACTGGGTGAAGTGAGCTGTTTCAGATACCAATGGTAAAGGTTCTGGGCTCCGGCATAACGCTCGCTGTGCTGAGTTAAAAGTTCACCCAAATGGCGGACATTCACCACTGCACGCTCGTTATCACGGCGCTGGATTTTGACCAGATTTTGCCATACCTGAAACACGGCCAGTGCGTGTTGCCATGCGGGTAAAAACCCCTGATGCATCCAGATTTCACGCACAGCATCAAACTGAGTCATGTACTGGCTCAATCCCGATGCCTGCTGCTGCAAGTGCTGCAAGGTGCTTAAATCCAGTCCAATCATGCGCCCAAGCAATGCCCGTTTGACTTTGGCTTCATCGTAAGAATGTAAAATAGCGGTGAGAAATGCAGCCACATCGTGTGCCAGTGCATGATCAAATACACTGCGGCGTGACGGTCGGTTCACTTTAATTCCCAAATACTCAAGTCTGGCCTGAACATCATCCAGTCCTTTATGGTTTTTGGAAATGACCGCGATATCATCGCTAATCAATCCACGCTGCTGATCAGGTTCATCTAAATACAAATCTCCACGATGGGCCTGATTGAGTAGCGCACGGATTTTCCAGCTTACCTGCTCAGCCTCACGATTTTTATCTTCCAGCATCAGCCAGCGTAATGGAGCCGGATTATGTTGCCCCTGATCGATTAATGCAGGATGCGCACGCTGCCCGGCTTCAATAGAATCATAAAGTACCTGTTCGCCAAAATCGGGCTGTCGTTGAAAAAGTGCATCGATCACCTCGACCAGCGGTCTGACCGAACGATGGTTATTCACCAGTTTGTAGTTGCGTCCCTGCTTGCGCATGATGTCTTGATGGGCATTTAAAAATGTCAGCATGTCGCCGCCACGAAAGCCATAAATCGCTTGCTTTCGATCGCCCACCATAATCATGCAGCCGTTTTGATAACGCTGCGGATGGCGCCAGATACTGGCCAGCATGTCATCTTGATCCTGATTGGTGTCTTGAAATTCGTCGACCAAAATAAGTGGATAACGTGACTGCACATACTGGGCAAAGCGTTGCCCTTGCTCGCCTTTAAGCGCTTCAGAGAGCGTCCGGATCTGCTGTGAAAATGTGGTTTCTCCCTTCTCTTGCAACACTTCGGGTAAACGATTCTTCACCTCATGACACAAATAAGCCTTTAAATGATGATGTAACTGGGTAAATTGTTGTTCGTAATCTTTTAAGCATTGCAACACCTCGACCAGAGCGAGTACCGCTGGATGCTGATAAAAGCCGTCACTGATGGCCGCGGAACATTTTTTAAAAATTTTATTTTGATGATATTTTTCTAAAAATTTATATGCGGCTTCACGCGCCGACCCAAGATATGCTTCAAAGATGCTCAAATCGGGTTGTTCAAGTGCTTGGAGCAATTGCGGCAGGTCACGACAAAATAAGGTATGAAAGGCATCATTACGAAAAGAAGTGCCATTGATGAAGCCATAAAACTCTCCGTCTCGTGCCGTGTAAGCCAAGAGATCATCAAGCTGAATGGACTGTGCTTGCCGAAGTTGTGCATAAAAATGTTCAACATCCAGTTGCGGTGCCGCATAGGGATCAAACTGGGCAGAGCTAAAATTGAGTGCCTGTTCGACTACATCGACAAAAGCATCTATCCGTTTAAGCGCACCAATATTATATAAACCATCAATAATCGCCTGTGGCTGGGCATTGATCCATGCACGCAGGACATCATGAATCAGTTGGCGGGTATAGCGCTTGGCATCGTCGGTAATTGCCGCTGCTTCAATTTTGCCACTTTCAAACGCAAATTCTCGTAACAGCTTTTGGCTAAAACTGTCCAATGTACCAACAAAAAGTTCATCGAGCTGATCCAATACCAGTTTTAAGCGCTCAGCCGCATAGCCCATACGCGGTGCGAATTGCTTCAAAATATGCTGTAGCAATGGATCTGCTTCTTGCTCAGCACGCTGTATGACTTCTTGCTCTGTGAAACCCAGAGACGCGTTCAGCACACTATAGACGTGCTGAACACGCAAACGGATTCTTGTCTTAAGCTCTGCCGCAGCAGCACGGGTAAACGTGGTGGCAATCACCTGCTTAGGTAAATAGCGCTCTAGGAAAATGCGGACCATCAGGCTCGACAAGGTATAGGTTTTTCCAGTGCCGGCAGACGCTTCAATTAAATGCAGACCTGAAAATTCAATTTCTGTAATCGGTTGATAAGACGTTTTTGAGCTTAATGGCATGTCTTACTCCAGACGCAAATACTGAAAAATAGGGGCATAGAGTGCATATGAATAGCGGTTCATCGCATCTTTGAGTAATGCAGTGCTATCTTGCTGATCAAGTATAAATGCCCAATCTCGATGGCCTTGGCTGCTTTCATCTTGACGGATATCCAGATTGACATAGGCTTTGGCGTCTTGCCACGCGTTCAACAGGCTTTTCAGGTCCTGCTCGTCGAGCAGCATTTCGCCCTGCTCTGTGGCAGACCAATGATGGCTTTTCTCTTTTTCTAGCGCTTTGAGTATTAATGCCGCTGGCAACACCACAGGCTGTGTAGCGCCATAATGCCACATCGCCAGCCACTGATCTAAGTAGTGCTTGGCCTGCTCGGCATTCAGACCTTCGCAAATTACGGTTTTATCGCTAAATACCACAATGCGTCGTAAGGTTTTTGCGGCTGCACCCTGCTGACCAAATGCCAACCAGATTAAGTACTCAAGCCATATACATGCCATGCGTTTGGCCCGTGCACTCGAGGCCTCCATACTCACCCAGTCGCTACGGCTATCGAGCGGAACCGTGATATTCATGTGCAACTGTTTGCTAAGGCGCCAGATGGTTTGCGTGGTACGACTTACAGAAGGTGCATAGTTCTGTAACCGCGCCAGCAAACGTTCTTGTTCGGCGCTGCTTTGTTGCCATGCACTGTGCATGATTTTGCCGACTGGTAACTGGTCTTGCAGCAATTCTAATGGCGCCGTGTGATCATGCTCATATAAAAACTGGCGGATAGAATAACGCCCCAGTCCATCTAAAAACAACGGTTCGGCCTGCTCAAATTGTTCGGCCAAGGCAATATTATCGACACCCAAGTGCTTCAAATACAACCGTGCAGGAAAGGTGACATCGGCCATCCACTGGCGGCTATCGACAACGCGCAATTCCTGATCTAAGGCGGGCTGCAAGGTATTCACCCATGGTTGAACCGTTCCTTCAGGCTGTTGCACCTGCTGTGCTACGCGATACCAGTGATCTCGATAACGCTGCGGTACAGTGTCATTGGCAAAGCCGAGTGGGTCAAAGGGCTGCAAAGGATGAACATGGTACATCGGCCAGAGGCGCTCAGGCACATCCAGCTGCTTGAGCCATTGCTGCTGCTCTACAATATATGGATTAAGCGCTACTGCTTCCTCTGCACACGGTGCATCTGCCACAATTAAGGCCAAATGCGCTTTGAATTCCTGCACAATACTCGATGGATCGCGTACCTCACCATCACTCACATCAAAGCCATTATAAAACAACCACAAGGCTGATTTTGCCAATACCACGGCATCTAAAAAGGCACCCTGATCATCCTCCAAACGTGAACGATCCCCCAGTTGCTGGCGCAGTTGCTCCATTAAATCAAAAGGAATATGGGTCTCTCGGTTTGGAAACTTGCCCGTGTCCAGATTCAGCATCACAACCAGTGCATAAGGGAGCGGTCGAATCTGACCGATCTGGCTAAAGGTAATCTGTCCGGTCGGTTCGGCCTGTGAAGACTGATTTTCCAAAGTACGTTGAATTTCATCAAGCAAGTAAGGCAGCGGTAGCGTAATATCGCGTAAACCATGTGTGTCTTTATCGCCATAGAAACTGGCCAAGGTCACCATTCGTTCTTGTTTTTTTATAATGTCCCGAGCCGTTTTTAAAGCCATCACACCGGCCTGCTCAAAGGCAGTGACATCCTCCATCAGCAATTGAAGCCACGCTTCAACCGAACGTTTCTCGTGTTGTTCATGTGCGGTTCGCCATTTTCTTCGCGTATGCAAATCTTGATAAATCTGAATCAGCACGCCGATCAGCTCAAAATCATCAGGAGCGATATCGCTAAAACTTAAGGTCTGCTCAAACAGTACATGTGCCGGAATGGCGATTCCGAGTGCCAGTCGATCAAGCGCGAACTTAAAGCTATAACGATGGTCGTGATCGTCTGGACTTAAACTCTGCTGTAAATGTTCAGCGTCGAAACCGCGTTTAAAACCAGCCTGTTCAAGTAGACTGAGCATGCGACGAATCTGGCTATCTTCAAGGGCATAATACTGCTGCGTTGCTGATAAACTCAGCCAGTCGGCAAATTCGTCAAATTCAAAACGTCCATGCAGTAAATTGATCCGCCCGACCACAGCCTGCCATGCATTTAATACATCGAGCTGGGCCACGCCAGCAATTTTAATCGGCAAAAATACCGTATCTTCGGTAGGGGTTGCCGGAAAAACCGCGCGGATCGCTGGCTCGATTTCTTTAATGTTGGGAACCAGCACCAAAATATCGTTTAAACGACGAGGGCCATGCGAGGTGTCGGCCAGCCAGCGAATGAGTTCATCACGCAAAACTTCCAGTTGCCGTAAGCTTGAATGGCAAACATGAAACTGAATCGAGCGATCGTTGGGTGCGAGAGAATATTGATTGGCGACAGGCTCGGCCAAATTTAAAATATCGGACTGGATCTGCCCCAGCAATGTGTTTGGAAACTCATCGACAAATGCATCGACCCACTGCCCCTCATCTCCCGACGATAAATTGGCCAACAGACTAAAATGGTCACGCGCCTGCTTGCCCCAACGGGTGAGTAAGGGATGGCGAGACTCACGTGCTTCAGCGTTAAAATGCAAGGTAAATTGATCAAAAAATTGTGCAATGTCTGCATCACTTGCCTGTGGGTTTTTCTCGATAAATCGGGATTTCACACGTACATCGTATTGCTGTTTCCACAGAGGATCGACACTATCTGCCCAGTATTCCTGAGAAGGATTGTAGTGCAAAATAAAAATATCAATGTATTGCCCCAAACGGCGCAAAAACTGTAATTGCATCGGCGGCAAATCCAGCACGGTAAATACAACCACTTGCTTAGGCAAACGCTGCAAGGCAGTTTCACGGCTCTGTGCCCCATCTAAGAGTTGCCAAAATAAGTCGTCAATGTGCAGGATATCCAGATAATCCTGATGAAAGTGGTTTTGCCATAACCAACGTTGCCATGCCTCTAAATCTTGCGCGTGCTGGAACTGAAACGCCGAAATCTCTTGGCGGGCTTGCCCCATGAGCTGTTCGATATCCAGCGCCCGATTTTCTCCCCATGCACTGAGCCAGTTGGTGGCACAGGTACAAGGGCCGCTACAGTTTTTCTGGCAATACCCGCGATAGGTCATGTAATGACCAAATAGCTGCGATACCTGTTCGGCCACCCAGTACAGCATTTTTTGTTTTTTTTGTTGCTGTTGATCGACTTGTTGTAATTGATCTGCACTGGTATAGATTCGATCGACCAGTGAATAGGCCGGATGCTCAGGCGATAAGGTCATGTGAGCTGACTGAATCAGAGGATTGAGCGCCTGAAACACACGCCACTTTAAAATAAGGCGTGGAATATTGGCTTTACGTACCTGATCTTTATGTTCAGTCAACACTTGCTGATAGACAAACCACTGGAACCCGCGGATACGCTGATGAAATTGATAATTAGCGGTAATCCCTTGCAATTCTGAGAGTTTTTCGGTCAACCACTGCTGCACGGCCGCACTTGGCACAATGAAATGCTGAGTTTCAAGTACATCAAACGGATTCTGGCTCGGCTGCTGCACAGATTGCCACACCCCTTGAAGCAAAACATCGATACGCTGACTTTGTATTACATGAATCGCCATGTAGCCCTTACCTTTGAAAATCGCAGTTTTTTATGCACAAAATCATAAAGATTCGTCACTATACATCGTTGGCGAACTATGTCACGTTTGCCATGTGTATAAAAATTTGAGTCATCCTCAAAAAAAATGTTTGAATAACAGCAAAGGACCACATTGAGTATAAATCCATGAAAATTGAGAATATCCCAGATTCAATTGATCCAAGTTTAAACCTTGAAGCCGTTCGTGACGAATGTCTGAAAATGGTCAAAAAGCGTGCCTATTTTTCCGCTGGCGCCGCCGTCGTTCCTATTCCATTTTTTGATGTCGTGATTGATATTGGCATTTTGTCACAAATTATTCCCGATATCAGCGCTCGCTTCGGTTTATCACCCGACCATATTACGGTTTATGATCCAGAAACCAAACAGATTCACTGGAACGAATTACGTAAACGCGGCTTCGAATTTTCGGGGCTGGTTGTCGCACGTACCGCAGTCAAAAAGTCACTCAATGGCGTGATCGGAAAAGTATTGACCAAGCAAGTGACCAAATTTATTCCGCTTGGTGGCCAGATCGTCGCTGCGAGCTTGGGCTATATCGTGATGAAAAAAGTCGCCGAAGCGCATGTCCAAGAATGTTATCATCTGGCGAAACGTATTCAGCAAAAAAGCACGACCGCAGCTGTTTAATGATCATTTAAAAGGCACCTTGTGTGCCTTTTATCTGCCTGATTTAAAAAAACAAGTTGTATATTTGACCAACGCGTATCTATACATCATTTGACTTTTCACATAAATTTTAAGTTTTTTTAAAGATTGTCTACTTACTATCCATCACACGATGACAAACAAACTATGGAGAGTCGTTGTGGAACATGGACAATCAACATCCCGTATACGTGCCATTTTTAACGTAACAAGTGGTAACTTTCTCGAACAATACGATTTTTTCCTGTTTGGTTTGTACGCTAAAGCCATTGGCGAAACGTTTTTCCATTCCGATAGCAGTTACGCTGCACTCATGAAAACCTTTTTGGTCTTTGCGGTCAGTTTCTTGATGCGCCCGATTGGTGCACTGGTACTGGGTCCGTATGTAGATCGTATTGGTCGACGTAAAGGCCTCATGGTGACTTTAAGCATCATGGCGGTTGGCTCACTGATTATTGCCCTTACACCTGGCTATGCCACCATTGGTTTTGCCGCGACGGTACTGATCTTTGCCGGACGTTTGGCACAAGGCTTTTCTGCTGGCGTAGAACTGGGCGGTGTTTCGGTTTACTTATCCGAGATTGCAGAGCCCCATAATCGTGGCTTTATTACCAGTTGGCAGTCTGCTAGTCAGCAAGTGGCGGTTATTTTTGCAGCCACATTAGGTTATGTGGTGAGTCTGGTCTTTACCAAGGCACAAGTGGCCGACTGGGCATGGCGAATTCCATTTTTTGTGGGCTGCGCCATCATTCCGTTTATTTTCTGGTTGCGTAAATCCTTAACAGAAACCGAAGCATTTGCTTCACGCACCGAACATCCAACCACTGCCCAGATTATGTCTACGCTGGCCGCAAATTGGAAAATTGTACTCACGGGCATGTGTATGGTTGCTACAACCACCACCATGTTTTATTTCATTACCGTTTACACGCCAACCTACGGCAAAGAAGTGCTGCATCTGACCAGTGCAGAAAGCTTATTGGCAACTGTAATGGTAGGTGCAAGTAACTTTGTTCTGCTCCCAATTGGTGGCTATTTATCGGATAAAATCGGCCGAAAACCGCTATTGATTGCAACCACGACGCTGATCTTTGTCACCGCTTATCCGCTTTTGAGCTGGTTAACTCAAAATATCAGTCTGTCACACATGCTGGTGTCTTTGTTGTGGCTGTCATTGTTGTATAGTTTTTACAACGGTGCACTGGTGGTGTCTTTGACTGAAATGATGCCAAGCTCAGTTCGAATTGCAGGTTTTTCTGTTGCGTACAGTCTGGCAACTTCGGTGTTTGGTGGCCTCACCCCGATGATTGCGACTTATCTGGTCGAACAAAGTGGCAGCAAAAGCATGCCCGCCTTTTGGCTCATGTTTGCCGCAATTATCAGTTTGATTGCGACGCTCATTGTGTTTCGTCAGCGTCAGTCACGCAGCGAGCCCAAAGCGCCACTCGGTGCACAATTGGCTCGACAAAACACGGGGAAACTGATGAATCAAACCACTTAAGTTTGAAAGTTTTCTGCATTAAAAACCACCGCTTCAGGTGGTTTTTAAGCATTTAAGAATCGTTTTTAATACCTTGATCCGAGCGCTATATTTGTCATCTGTGGCAATAATGGTCCAAGGCGCTGCATCGGTGCTGGTGCGCTCAAACATATCGGCCGCCGCATTTAAATATTCATTCCATTTTTCTCGATTGCGCCAGTCATCTTCGGTAATTTTAAAGCGTTTGTGTGGTGTTTTTTCCCGAGCATGAAAACGCTGTTCTTGCTCATCTTTACTGATCGATAACCAGATTTTAATAATAACCGTCTGACTGTCGATCAGATCTTTTTCAAAGCGGTTGATCTCATCGTAAGCGCGTTGCCATTCAAGTTCGTTGGCAAAATTTTCTACCCGCTCCACCAAAACGCGCCCATACCAACTACGGTCAAAGATTCGAATATCACTACAATTTTCAAGCTTGGTCCAAAACCGCCACAAATACGGATGACGTAATTCGTATTTCTCGGGTGCACTAATGGTAAAAATATCGTATTCGCGCGGATCGAGCCGTTTGACGATGCGTTTAATTGCCCCACCTTTACCCGCAGCATCCATGCCTTCAAATACCACCATCACATGACGCTCATCATAACGTAGCGCCTCAGCCACTCTGCGTGTCAGTTTTTTGAGTTTTTTCTTGTATTGATCATGCTCAAGCGCGTCTGACTCTGGATGTAGCAACAGGTCTGGTACAAGCGCCTGAGTCCAGTTGATTGTGCCCTGATCTGGATGTTCAGGCAAATCCTGCATGGCATGTAAGATCGATTCAGCAAAAAGCTGATCACGCTTGGTTTTGTCTTCGCCGTCAATCACAATCCAGTCATCGCTAAAGCGTTTTCGTAGCTTTTGGATATTGTCGTACTGCTTTTTATTGCGCCAGTCTAACCCGTGAAGTTTGTGCCAGCGCCGTTCTGAAACATCAATATCATCTAAGCGTTTTTGCAATGACTTCCAAGACAAGTCAAACCAGACCTTGACCACATCGACCTGATTATTTTTTAAATCCTGCTCAAATGCCTGCATATTTTTGACATAGGCATCAAATAAAGTATCGTCCAGTGGCTTGGACACATGCATGGCGGTACTCAGCAAATCACTGTACCAGTTACCAAACATCACCACGATCTGTCCCTCGCCCGGAATAAATGAAGCATACGGCTGCCAAAACGGTTGATTAACATTCAGCACATGCGGCGGATCTGCCTTGACACGTAAATAGCGCGGATCGACCCATTCACGAAGTTGTTTAACTGCTTCTCCTTTGCCTGCAAGTTCAATCCCACTGACCAGTACCAGCACGCTTTTTGCATTTTTTTTGCCCCAACTATTTTTCAGGGCGTACTGTGCCTCAATTAAATCTAAAGACAATCGATTGGGATTTTTGTGTTTATTTTCTACGAATGAATGAGGATGATTCATAGCCTTTCTCTATTTATTCTATCGTTTAGTTTGCTTTCATATTATTCTAGTTTAGCTGGCAATAAAACCTAGATAGATGATCTTGAATCATTTGATTGGATCACAAGACAATTAATTCTATTTATTTTCATTTTAAAAATCAAAATCATAGTTTAAAAAAAATTTATAATAAGGCTATTTTTTTCTATGTTTGGCTGAATGAATAAACTTAAATATTGAAAAAACTTTCCAAAAAAAAGCACACCCAAGTGTACTTTTTTAACCACTTCCGAAACAATAGTTAAAGTTATCAGTTAAGACGAATGAGTAGGATCAGACAGTGTCTGACAGCTCTCTCCTTTCCATGATAAACGCTCAGCTTTATATTTTTGATCAAAATCGATGCGAAGCTGACAACGCTGATAATGATTTGTATCAGGTAAACGAACATCTAATACATAGTTCCAAGTTTTTACACCAAAAAGACCTTCGCTAAATTGTGGATTGCCTAATAAATCTCTAATTTGATCTTTATCAAGACCAACATCTAAACGCCTAATATCATTTACGTCATAACGCAATACTTGTTTAAGATAACTTTTACTTAGATCAGGAAAAGTGATCTGTTCTTTGTTTGGCAATGGTTCAGCTGCTGTCACCGACATCATAAAGCCCAACATTATAGTGAACATAAACGTTCTTTTGATTTGCATAGCTTTTGTTCTCTTTAATATTTTTCATAGAAGATGGAAGAGAGGTTGAGTATTTTCGACCTCTCGTTGAGCACCTATAAAATTAGTCAATTACACCACTAATACCAACGCGGAAACTTGTATCACCTTGTGAACCCGCAGCTACACCACCCGTAATTGCCCAACGGCCATTATCAGCAGTTCTTCTCAAAGTAGCACCTACCGCGTTTTCTCCGCCATGATATGCTGCACCAACTGCATAAGTGAGTTTTCCTGCGACAAATGGTGCTGCTTCTAATGCCATAGCAGATGCAATTCCTGCATTTGCTCTTTTCTCTACATCATCAATTCTTTGGTTGGTCGTATAGAATGCTTGTTGTAATTGATCTCCTAAATTCGTAATACGGTTACTCAACGATTTATCCGCATCGTTGAGTGCGCCAACAGCGTCACCAACATTATTATACGAGGCGTCACCTACTTTATAACTTGGCGCTACAAATCCACCATTATCGTATTTGGCACCGCCTCCTAATGAAGTTGCAATATATTGATTGGTCTTATTTAATTGTGCGCCATTTATTGCATCATTCGATGATGCAGTAATCGCACCATCAGCTACACCAGTTACCACACGATCACCAGCAGTACCTGATACATTTACGCGTGAACCGCCAGTATTTTTCGCAACGGTAATATCTGCATTAGCATTTGTTTGTTGGACTAAGCCCACTGTACCGTTATTAATATTATTTCTAATATCATTAATCTCAGTAGTATTAGTTGTAATTTGACTTTGTAAATTATCACGGACATCTGCAAGCTGACCACCATTCACAGCATCTTTTGAACCAACTGCTACATTACCATTTGCTACATTGTTAATTTTAGTGCCATTGATTCCTGCTAATGTGACAGAATCTTTATTAATCGAGCCATCAGCATTTTTATCGTATTGCACCGCTGAATTGGACAATTGATTGACATTTGAATTCACTGACGTGATCGCACTATCTAACTGCGCTTTATTTACAGCATCGGCAGCATTCACACCGTTGGCAACACCAGTAATTTTTTGATTACCTGCATTAATTCCCTGCGTTGTCACACTTGCACCACCCGCAATGGTTAACCCCGTACTGCTAAGTTGAGTATTGCCTATGCTTACTCCAGTGTTGTTTATAACAGTATTACCCGTCGTTACACTATTAAGTACAATATCCTTGTTTAGATTAACTTTAATATTGCCTTCGTTATCTGTAGTACTGGTTTGAGCCACGCTCAGGTTCTCATCACCAACAAAGTTAACTTTTCCATTTGGCTTAATTTGCTTACTCGATGAAACATCATTATTTGCAGAAAGTGTCCATCCCGCATTTGCAGCAGTATTAATACGACTAATCGCCCCGTCAATTGTCGCCTGTCCTGTACCACCAATATTACTCGTGGTCAGTGCACCTGTCGCGGTGTCTATCGTTGTGGTACTACCGATAATGTTCTTCACATTATTCGCTGCACCGTACAACTGACTGCCGTTAATCGCATCGGTAGAATTGGCTTTAATTTGACCTGCATTTACATTGGTTAATGTCACTGGCGTCGTTGAACCAACACCACCTAATGTCACTTTATCTTTGATCGATGGATCATCATATTTTACTGCTGCATTGTCTGTTGCTTGCGCAGCTGTTTGAACTGCGTCTAACTGCGCTTTATTTACAGCATCGGCAGCATTCACACCGTTGGCAACACCGGTAATTTTTTGATTACCTGCATTAATTCCCTGCGTTGTCACACTTGCACCACCCGCAATGGTTAACCCCGTACTGCTAAGTTGAGTATTGCCTATGCTTACTCCAGCGTTGTTTATAACAGTATTACCCGTCGTTACACTATTAAGTACAATATCCTTGTTTAGATTAACTTTAATATTGCCCTCGTTATCTGTAGTACTGGTTTGAGCCACGCTGAGGTTCTCATCACCAACAAAGTTAACTTTTCCATTTGGCTTGATTTGCTTACTCGATGAAACATCATTATTTGCAGAAAGTGTCCATCCCGCATTTGCAGCAGTATTAATACGACTAATCGCCCCGTCAATTGTCGCCTGGCCTGTACCACCAATGTTACTCGTGGTCAGTGTACCTGTCGCGGTGTCTATCGTCGTGGCACCACCGATAATGTTCTTCACATTATTCGCTGCACCGTACAACTGACTGCCATTGATTGCTTCGGTTGATGTCGATGTCACTGCGCCAGCGGCTACACCACTAATTTTATTGGTTGTCTTGTCAAGGGTAATATTTCCAACGGTGACTTTGTCAAAGTTCACCGTGTCTTTGGTCGCAACGACATAGGTCTTGCTACCGTCTGTATTGGTCGTTGTTGTGACGCTGATATTCTTACCATCTTGAAGGCTTGTAGTCGCCGCAGCTTGGGCTTTATCTAACTGACCTTTATTGATTGCATCATTGGTGTTTATACCATCTGCAAGATTGCTGATCTTGTTATTACCTGCATTGATTCCCGCCCCAGTCACACTCACCGTCTTGGTCGAATCTGTTGGATTGATGATCGTAAGTCCGTTGGTATCTAACTTGCTGTTCCCCGTCGTTACCGTCGTAAATGTCGGGTTCGCAATCACGTTATAGCGATAGGTATTGGTTGCTGCATCATACTCTGCCGTGGTGTTTGTACCATCTGCAAGGGTGATGGTTTCACCAAGCTTCACATTGTCTGAAGCACCTGTATTCGCTCGGAAGTTCAGGCCCTTGTTCGCTTCTGTCAGCGCAGTATCTGCCGTACCTTTAACAGTGGTGATCGCTCCGTCAATTGTCGCCTGGCCTGTACCACCAATGTTACTCGTGGTCAGTGTACCTGTCGCGGTGTCTATCGTCGTGGCACCACCGATAATGTTCTTCACATTATTCGCTGCACCGTACAACTGACTGCCATTGATTGCTTCGGTTGATGTCGATGTCACTGCGCCAGCGGCTACACCACTAATTTTATTGGTTGTCTTGTCAAGGGTAATATTTCCAACGGTGACTTTGTCAAAGTTCACCGTGTCTTTGGTCGCAACGACATAGGTCTTGCTACCGTCTGTATTGGTCGTTGTTGTGACGCTGATATTCTTACCATCTTGAAGGCTTGTAGTCGCCGCAGCTTGGGCTTTATCTAACTGACCTTTATTGATTGCATCATTGGTGTTTATACCATCTGCAAGATTGCTGATCTTGTTATTACCTGCATTGATTCCCGCCCCAGTCACACTCACCGTCTTGGTCGAATCTGTTGGATTGATGATCGTAAGTCCGTTGGTATCTAACTTGCTGTTCCCCGTCGTTACCGTCGTAAATGTCGGGTTCGCAATCACGTTATAGCGATAGGTATTGGTTGCTGCATCATACTCTGCCGTGGTGTTTGTACCATCTGCAAGGGTGATGGTTTCACCAAGCTTCACATTGTCTGAAGCACCTGTATTCGCTCGGAAGTTCAGGCCCTTGTTCGCTTCTGTCAGCGCAGTATCTGCCGTACCTTTAACAGTGGTGATCGCTCCGTCAATTGTCGCCTGGCCTGTACCACCAATGTTACTCGTGGTCAGTGTACCTGTCGCGGTGTCTATCGTCGTGGCACCACCGATAATGTTCTTCACATTATTCGCTGCACCGTACAACTGACTGCCATTGATTGCTTCGGTTGATGTCGATGTCACTGCGCCAGCGGCTACACCACTAATTTTATTGGTTGTCTTGTCAAGGGTAATATTTCCAACGGTGACTTTGTCAAAGTTCACCGTGTCTTTGGTCGCAACGACATAGGTCTTGCTACCGTCTGTATTGGTCGTTGTTGTGACGCTGATATTCTTACCATCTTGAAGGCTTGTAGTCGCCGCAGCTTGGGCTTTATCTAACTGACCTTTATTGATTGCATCATTGGTGTTTATACCATCTGCAAGATTGCTGATCTTGTTATTACCTGCATTGATTCCCGCCCCAGTCACACTCACCGTCTTGGTCGAATCTGTTGGATTGATGATCGTAAGTCCGTTGGTATCTAACTTGCTGTTCCCCGTCGTTACCGTCGTAAATGTCGGGTTCGCAATCACGTTATAGCGATAGGTATTGGTTGCTGCATCATACTCTGCCGTGGTGTTTGTACCATCTGCAAGGGTGATGGTTTCACCAAGCTTCACATTGTCTGAAGCACCTGTATTCGCTCGGAAGTTCAGGCCCTTGTTCGCTTCTGTCAGCGCAGTATCTGCCGTACCTTTAACAGTGGTGATCGCTCCGTCAATTGTCGCCTGGCCTGTACCACCAATGTTACTCGTGGTCAGTGTACCTGTCGCGGTGTCTATCGTCGTGGCACCACCGATAATGTTCTTCACATTATTCGCTGCACCGTACAACTGACTGCCATTGATTGCTTCGGTTGATGTCGATGTCACTGCGCCAGCGGCTACACCACTAATTTTATTGGTTGTCTTGTCAAGGGTAATATTTCCAACGGTGACTTTGTCAAAGTTCACCGTGTCTTTGGTCGCAACGACATAGGTCTTGCTACCGTCTGTATTGGTCGTTGTTGTGACGCTGATATTCTTACCATCTTGAAGGCTTGTAGTCGCCGCAGCTTGGGCTTTATCTAACTGACCTTTATTGATTGCATCATTGGTGTTTATACCATCTGCAAGATTGCTGATCTTGTTATTACCTGCATTGATTCCCGCCCCAGTCACACTCACCGTCTTGGTCGAATCTGTTGGATTGATGATCGTAAGTCCGTTGGTATCTAACTTGCTGTTCCCCGTCGTTACCGTCGTAAATGTCGGGTTCGCAATCACGTTATAGCGATAGGTATTGGTTGCTGCATCATACTCTGCCGTGGTGTTTGTACCATCTGCAAGGGTGATGGTTTCACCAAGCTTCACATTGTCTGAAGCACCTGTATTCGCTCGGAAGTTCAGGCCCTTGTTCGCTTCTGTCAGCGCAGTATCTGCCGTACCTTTAACAGTGGTGATCGCTCCGTCAATTGTCGCCTGGCCTGTACCACCAATGTTACTCGTGGTCAGTGTACCTGTCGCGGTGTCTATCGTCGTGGCACCACCGATAATGTTCTTCACATTATTCGCTGCACCGTACAACTGACTGCCATTGATTGCTTCGGTTGATGTCGATGTCACTGCGCCAGCGGCTACACCACTAATTTTATTGGTTGTCTTGTCAAGGGTAATATTTCCAACGGTGACTTTGTCAAAGTTCACCGTGTCTTTGGTCGCAACCGTGATTTCATTTCCTGTACGGGTGATTGCGACATTCTTACCATCAGTAAATTTGACTGTATCAGTTGATTTTACTGAACTTGCAGTGTCGTTATTTGCCTGTAATTTAAATGTTTGATTTTGCAAGTTACTGATGTTTGTGGTGTTCGCACTGACATTTTGGTTAGTGGTATTTAGTTGTCCACCATTTACCGCTTCTTTGGAGTTAGCTGCTACAAGCCCATCTGCAAGATTGCTGATCTTGTTATTACCTGCATTGATTCCCGCCCCAGTCACACTCACCGTCTTGGTCGAATCTGCTGGATTGGTGATTGTAAGTCCGTTGGTATCTAACTTGCTGTTCCCCGTCGTTACCGTCGTGAATGTCGGGTTCGCAATCACGTTATAGCGATAGGTATTGGTTGCTGCATCATACTCTGCCGTGGTGTTTGTACCATCTGCAAGGGTGATGGTTTCACCAAGCTTCACATTGTCTGAAGCACCTGTATTCGCTCGGAAGTTGAGGCCTTTATTGGTCAATGTCGTATTCAGTTGGTTTTGCGCAGAAAGTAATTGTTCTTCAGTTGCAGCACGACCACTATTATAAGTTCCTGCCGGATTCCAAGTTGTATTGTTCAATCCTACAACTGTGTTAGCAGTACTGTTAATATTAACATTACCAATATTTAACCCACTATTCGTCAATGAGTTTGAGCCCACTTTTACTTCATTGTTTTTGATACTGCTCGAACCTGTTGTTACGCTACCATTGGTTCCAAGATTAATACTTTCAGCAAGTCGAATATCAAGTTGATTCGATCCATTTGCGACAACACCTATATTACTAGTCGTCAACGTACCAGATGCACCGCCTTTTAAGTTTAAAGTTTCACCTAATTTACGTGAAGCATTATTTCCCGTATCTCCTGCAAAGCCGATCGATTGATTAACAGCACTATCTAAAGCTGAAAGCGCAGCACCCACATTATTTACGGTGACTTTACTACCATTTCCTGCAGGATTTGTTGTAACCGTATAACTTGGCGCAGATATACCACCGGTTGCTTGATTAGAAACAGCTCCTCCACCTAATGCCTGTGCAGTTTTATTTGCTAAATTTGATATTTCTTCATTCGTTTGAAAAAGTTGACTACCATTAATTGCATCAGTACTAGTTGATGAAACACGCCCGGCAGCAACATTTATAATTTGACGTTCTTTGTTTATAGCGCCAATACTTACGGTCGATAAGTTTGTGCCTGCACCTGCATAACTATATTCTTTACCATTAATCGTACTTTTGGTGGTTTGATTGTAATCACCTGAGATAGAATTACTACCTAGCGCTACAGCATTATTGTGCGTATTGTTGACTGTTGCATTAGCCCCCAGAGCAATAGAAGCTTCTGCATAAGCATTTGAGTTTGTACCTGTAGCAATCGTATTCTTTTTGTAGGCATTAGCACCCGTGCCTGTTGCTATTGAACTTTCATCATATGCTCTTGCCAGCTGACCAAGCGCAATTGCTTGTTGACCTTCAGATTTTGCACCAGTACCAATAGCAATCGCATTAAGTGCTGATGTTTCTGCCTGCTTACCAATAGCTATCGTATTATCAGCTGAAGCTGAAGCGGTACCTAGCGCAGTAGAATATTGACCTGATGCAATTGCACCATCACCTATTGCGTTAGCACTTTGTCCCGATGCCTTAGCTGTGTTGCCCAAAGCATTCGCATTGATAGCTGTTGACTGTGCATTATTACCAATTGCTGTACTATTTTGAGCGGAGGAAAGCGAAGATCTACCTATTGCAATGCCTTGCTCACCCTGAGTAAGAGCTTGATTACCAAATGCAATACCATTATCGCCGCTTACTATAGCTTTTCTGCCAACGACAATTGCTTGATCTGCATTTTGTACTTCTGCTTCACTACCAATCGCAACAGCATAATTTGTAGTATTGTTTGTAGCATCTATCTGTACATTTTTGCCTATTCCAATACTATCTGCTCCTTTAGTACTTACTAGAGTTCCTAATGCAATATTATTGATATCAATAGTTGTATTTTCTTTACCAATTGCGATTGAATTACTACCTTTAGCTCTAGTTCCAGCATTCCCGATTGCAATACTATTAATAGCTTCTGTACGAACATTACTTCCCAAAGCAATACTATTTTCAGCAATAGAAGATGTACCAGTACTTGGTCCAATCGCCAGTGAGTTATTCGCTACAGCTTGATCACTTGAATTGTTAGCACCGTCAGTACTATTAATTGACACATATTTAACAGTTGCATCTTTCGTAAGGGCTTTTACTTGTCCTAAATTAACAGCTTGATCATTTGTCGTTGCAGTCGCAACATTATTGATCGTTGTTCCCTGTCCTCCGTTTGAACTAAGAACAATATTATTCTGATCTGCATTGGTATAAGTCACATAATAACCAGTTGGTAATGCACCACCATTACCACCAGCTGCAATCGCTGCTATAAGACTAGAGTATTTTGTACCATTAACATTCACGTCGCCAAATTTATTATCCGTAGAACCTGACAAGCCAAGTATGGTCGATACATCTTGATGTAGTTGTGTTAACTGACTGACATTTACAGCATCTGTTGGACTACCACCTGGAGCAAGATTGGTAATTCTTCGGGTTGTGGTTCCATTACCTACAGAGACAACGCTGTAACCGACACTTGCAACGTTTGCAATAGTATCAGGCACCAAATATGCATTTTTTGTTGAATTCAGATTAGCGTTACTATTTGTTCCTAATGCAACATTATTGGCTGCTGCTACAGTATTTGAACCTATGGCAACACCACCAGAACCATTTACTTGAGCATTATAACCGACGATAGTTGCATCAGTTCCCGAGTTTACTTTCGACGCAGTACCAACGACCACAGACTGACTAGAGCCTTTCGTCTCAGATCCCAGTGTGATAGCGCGCGAAATTGCACCACCGTTAATATTACTGTTACGACCTACAGAAATATTATCGTCACCATTCATACCACTACCAGCACCAATACCAATTGCGATATTACTATCTGAACTAGAATTGCTGTCAGGAGATAAATTTGAACCAGCGCCACTGCCAATCGCAATATTCTGATTTCCAATTACATTCTGTCCAGCATTTTTGCCTATCGCAATATGCTCGACCCGATCATTTGTCGTTCCCTGAGATGAACCTTGACCCGCATTTTGACCAATCGAGATACCATAATCAGTATCAGCAGTTGCTCCACTACCGATAGCAACTGCATTTTGTCGATTAGAAGAAGCCTGTTTACCAATTGCAGTAGAACCGCCTCCATTTGCAATACTATTATCACCAATCGCTATACTAGAAGAACCAATCGCTTTATTTCCGGACCCAACAGCAGTACTTGAATTTCCGGTAGCAGCATTTATCGCCCCAATAGAGGCACTTGAGTCACCTGTCGCTAGGTTCGATGTGCCAAGTGCGAGACTGTTTTTACCAGCAGCGAGATTGGCACCACTACTTAACAGACTCATAAAGCTATTCAGTTGAGCGGGTGTTACAGGAGTATTATTAATCGCTATAATATTCGAAATATTTTGACCTGTTGAATTTGGATCTGTAGTGACAGGAATACCATCCACTGCAACAATACGATTATTGTTATTGGTATCTCTTGTCAATTGTGGTGTTCTTGGAGTTCCCGTCGTTGCACCTATTGCAGTGCTATTTAAACCTAAAGCAGATGATTCTTTACCAATAGCAACATTGTTTTGAGCATAAGCCAGAGATTTTTCACCTAAACTTATGCTGCCAGCGGCAGATGCTTTTGCTGTCTTACCAATACTAATACTCGAATCGGCAGAAGCTAATGCTTGATCTCCTATTGAAATAGCGCTCAACCCATCTGACTTTGCTTGAGGGCCTATAGCTACTGATTCATCACCATTTGCTTGCGCATCTGCATTTATAGATTTAGTGCGGAAATACTTAATACCATTATAAGTAACGCTAGGATCATTTACGCCCAGTAAACTCTTAATTTGACCTAAATTAACAGCATCACCATCCGTTGTTGCTGAAGCTAAATTTTTAATCTGTTTATTATTTAAATCAGCACCGCCATTTAGGCTAGCAACACCTGAAGTCGTTAAAGTACCATCTACAGATGTGTTCTTGAGAGATGTTGCTCCACTGTTTACAGTTAAACCATTTCCTACAGTTACCGCACCAGTTGTTGTTACGCTTGTAAAATTAGGATTATCAATCGTATTGACTGTATAAATTGTTTGACCATCACTACCAGTGGTAGATGTAATACTTGTATTTTTCCCACTCGCAGCAATTTGTGTTTTTGCAGCTTTAACCTGTGCATAGTTCGCAGCATCGGTATCCACTGTACCAGCCGCCAGATTATTAATAATTTTGTTATTTAGACTAGCACCACCATTTAAGCTAGCAATACCTGAAGTGCTTAGCGTTCCATTTATAGTGGTATTTTTAAGTGAAGTTGTTCCCGCGGTTACAGTTAAACCATTTCCTACCGTTACAGCACCCATAGATTCTAGGGTTTGACCTTTGATTATTCCACTAGCTGTAATATTACTTGCAGTTGTATTGCCGGTTACATTTAATGAATTTGCATTAACCGCACCCGTTGTGTTGAGTACCCCATTTACAGTCGTATCTTTAAGTGAAGTTGTTCCGGCAGTTACAGTTAATCCATTTCCTACTGTGGCAGCACCCGTAGATTCTAAGGTTTGCCCTTTAATTGTTCCAGTTGCCGTTACAGTACTAAAATTTGGATTATCCGTGGTTTCAATTTTTGTATCCCCATTTATAGCTGTTACTGTAATATTATTTCCTGCTATGACATCAGCGTAAGCAGGAATAGCTACACCAAGTAGAATAGTAGCAGCAATACTTTTAACAGTTCTTGTTTTTGTCTTGTTTTTTGCTAGTTCAGATACCGCAACCCACGCACCTAGAGATGCATTCCAAACAACCTTGTAAACTTGATTCATATTTACTTTACCCTAAATTAGTAAATTGTGACGTGAGTTGCAATAAATTAACTACTTATACAAACTGTGTTAAGATTTGCATACTTTGTGTAAATAATATATTAAAAAAATTGGTAATTACATCACATTTCTACTCATTTACATAAAATTAATCCCAGAAAAAGTAAAGAGTTTAATTAAAATTTTTTAAATTTAAACAAGAACTTAAGAACATATTACTGTTTTCAAGCAATTATACGTATTGTTACAGAATCAACTTGAGTTAATTAAATTAAATTTTTATGTTTGTTTTGAAACAATATCTTTTTATTAAAAATTAACACGATAAAGGCTTAGTCATACAAACCTATTCTTGAAAACTTATTAAGCAATATAATTTCAGAATAAATAAACTTGCCCCTAAAATCTATCGCACAACCAATTGATCTTCTTATATTTAAGTGCTAATCAATCGACAAAATCTCTCGATCTGGTTTGATCCGACTAATCAATGGTGTACATAACTAAAAGCAAATACAGACCAAATCAAACTTATTATGATGCGACTATTTAATGCTGTCTTATGATCAAATCACTATTTCGTCTCTCTTTACGTATGGTCACTGTTTTTTGCAAAGCCTCATTAAGCTTTGTCTTTAAATTGGATAGCTCTGAATATCAGTAATATTCGTATTCCGTCATTTGCATAAGACAAAGAGATATTGATGCTGTAATCGGCTATCAGAAAAGTAGTGAAGGAGTTCACCTACTTCTCACCTCTACTAGCTTAAAGTTTTTAGTTGAAGGCAAATGGATATTAGCCGGAATATCGTCGTCAATGGCGTAAGACCGCATATCGGTATAGATGATAAAATCATGCAAATAAAAGCAGTTCAGCTTACAAAAATAATGTCAGTGATTCGCAAGTTCTGAGGGGTTTATTTAATCAAATCTCCCCCTTGGACGAGTAGATTGATTCAATCTATACAGATCAAGCTAATGATATAAACAATCTCGTCAGGTCATTGAAAATGGGTAGTACGAGCAGTGATTTCATTGAGGAAAAAATATAGGGTCTTTTTAAGATAATAGAGTTCATTTACGAGAGCGAAATGAATGACTTCAAACAGTCAATTTTTCGGCAAGACACTATAAAAAATAATCAGACTATCATTGCCGAAATTTAGTCGAAACCAAGATGGATTACATCAAATTACTAGGCGATAAATTCAGTGCTATGAACCTTTAAAGTCAAGTCAATGAAGTTCATAGCAATATAGAAATTTTAGAGAAATTTACAGAGTTACATCGTTCTCGTACCCAAGTTATCACTTGAATTTTAGCTACCCATACGAAATTTACCTTTAAACACTTTATGCAATAGAACCCAATTACCGCCAAATAGTTTTTAAATAAAAAAATAGCTCTTTTAATCATTATAAATTCCTACCAAATCAATTTACACACAAACGTCATTGTTGGACTATTTTTTCAATTTAGAAATTGAATAGCCATAGCTCTACTCATGAAAGCAACGTATGCTTTTCTAAATATGTTCTTTTTGCACGTTCGTTATGTCCAAGCTTGCTCCATTTGATGACTTATTAAAGCAGTATCATGCGCTTGCGCATCATCATGATCCGATTTTGCGCGATCGTCTTTTTGATGCACAAAGCTGGCTCAAAGCCCGCATGATACATACCCATTCCGATCTGTTTGAACAACCACAATATCGCTTAATGACAGATTATTTTTTAAATCGTTTATATGGTGGCCCCGACTTTGATCCACTGGCGGCTCAAATTGAACGATTACTCAAATATGCCCACAAAGTTGAAAAACTGGTGCCCGACAATGCCATCAAAACGGGGATGCAATCGATTAGTTTAGCCATTCTTGCGCTAGAATTAGACGAACAAATTGCACTGCAACTTCTTAAAGACTATCCAGTCGACACACCCATTACAGACGAAATGATGCGTCAAACTTTAATTCAGCTCGACCAGAAAGCGCAGCGACTACATCAGTTGGCTTTACTCGATGACCTCGGCAAAGCGCTTGATAAATATATGCGCTCATTTGTAATGTATACCGCATTTAAAATGGCCAAAGGGCCAGTCATGAAGCATAACTTTGAGTTGATGTATCACTTTATTGATGAAGGCTTTCGGGCCATGAAACCCATGAAGTCGGCTGAAGCGTTTATCAAGGCCTTTACCCACAAAGAGCGTGAGATTGTTGAAAAGGTTCATGCAGGGCATCCTGATCCATTTTATTGATCTGCTTTCCTTGCGTTTTCAGCAGGGTGCATGCCATGCTTGCACTGCTGCATTTTATGTATAGTATTAATAACAATTGCATGATGACGTCTGTCAAACAACTCCAAACTCTGTCATCATGCACAGCCATTATCATTTGATCATGTGTGTTTACATTCAGGAGCGACATCATGTCTAACGAAAATCAAACGCCCACTACTCCTACTGAGCCGGCTCAACGTTCAGACAGTACCAGTCCTTTCCTGAATAGCCCACTTCCTCAAGGCACACCACAAGGTCAGCAACAATCGTTACAACAAGAATTCAACGATGCGCCGATCAGTAATGTACCAAAATACAATTTACCACGGGGTGCAGGTAAAACAGGCAATGTCGGTGATACCACACACTTTGGATATCAAACTGTAAAAGCTGAAGATAAGGCCCAAAAAGTGGCCGAAGTGTTCCACTCCGTGGCGAGTAAATACGACATCATGAATGACTTGATGTCATTTGGTATTCATCGTTTATGGAAACGCTTTGCAATTAATATGTCGGGTGTGCGCCGTGGGCAGCATGTGCTGGATATTGCGGGCGGTACTGGGGATCTTGCCAAAGTGTTTAGCCGTGAAGTCGGCCCTCAAGGACGTGTCGTACTTTCCGATATCAATGAGTCGATGCTTAACGTCGGGCGTGACCGTTTACTCGATGCAGGCTGTACCAATGTAGATTTTGTACTGGCCAATGCCGAAACACTCGAACCTTTTGCAGACAACAGCTTTGATCTGCTGACGATCAGCTTTGGCTTACGTAATGTCACCGATAAAGATGCCGCACTTGAAGCGATGTATCGTGTACTAAAACCGGGTGGTCGCCTGTTGGTCCTTGAGTTTTCAAAACCCGTCTTTGAACCTTTTTCAAAGCTTTACGATTTTTACTCATTTACCGCCTTGCCAATCATGGGCAAACTTGTAGCCAACGATGCCGAAAGCTATAAATATCTGGCCGAATCGATTCGTATGCATCCTGATCAGCGTACCTTAAAAGGTATGATGGAGCAGGCTGGCTTTAAAAACTGCGACTATCACAACCTCACCGGCGGTATTGTGGCTGTTCACCGCGGATTCAAACTTTAAAGGATGTAATCTGATGTGGTCGATTCTTGCGCTAGGTGCAATCGAACGCTGTATTCATCATTTTATCGATCTGGATGCCATTACCCGCATCCAGCTCAACCGTCTCCAAGGCAAGCTGCTGCGTGTGGTGATTGACAGTCCGCAGCTGTCGGTGGATGTGTTTTTTGATGAACACAAGGTGCGTCTTGAACCTACAGTGACAGGACATGCCGAGAAAGCGTCAATCTTTGAACAACGCCCTTTTGATCAACAACACTGCGTCATCGAAGCCACCGCTACCTTGCATGTGCCCAATGTCATCTCGCTCCTTAAATTGCTCCTCAGCGATCCAGAGCAGATCGGTAATGTACCGCTTCAAGGTGATTATCATCTATTGCAAGACATTCAGCGTATTTTAAATGAAGCTGAACCTGATCTTGCATCACATTTGAGTCCATGGATTGGCCCTGCGCTTGCACATGAACTGGGCAAACTCGGCGGTGTGCCCCAACACCTCAAACGTGCAGTCAAAAGCGGATTATTTTTTGCTGAAGATGCACTCAAAGAAGATACCGGTTTGTTCGCTTCACGCTGGCAAATGAACGCGCTTCAAGGCCAAACCCGTAAATTGAATCAAGAGCTGGATCGACTCGAAGCCAGACTTTCACAACTTAAAACCAAGATACTACCCAACAATTAGGTGACAACTGACTATGGTTCCGCACGTTTCACGGTTACTCGAACTCTGGCGTATTGCTGCACACTATCGGCTCGACACCCTGTTTCCTGCGGAAGAATTGCCTACCAAAGCACGCCATGCACTTAATTTGATCCGTTTACATCCTGCCGCATGGTCGAGCCGTGAACGTAAAAATCCGTTCAAGCTCAAAGAAGCCATTGAAGATATGGGGCCACTGGCCATCAAGATGGGGCAATTGCTCTCGACACGTCGTGATCTAATTCCACCTGAAATTTTGGCACAATTGGTATTATTACAAGATCAGGTTAAGCCATTTGATACCCAAATTGCCAAACAGCGGATCCAGAATGCGCTGAAAGCCGATGTAAATACACTCTTTGCACGTTTTGACGAACAGCCCCTTGCCGCTGCCTCAATTGCACAGGTGCATACCGCGGCTTTGTTTGATGGTCGAGAAGTGGTGGTTAAAGTCACACGTCCCGATATTCGCAGTCAGATTCTGCAAGATTTTGAAATTATCACATGGCTTGGTCAATGGCTCGAAAGCCGGATTGAGGTCGCACGCGCACTGCATTTAACTGAAATTATTCAAGATTACCGTCAGATCATTCTCAATGAACTGGATCTCACACTTGAAGCGGACAATACCCGTCGCATGCGCCATAACTTTACGGGCTCAAGCATGATGTATGTGCCCGAAGTTTATATGGACAGTACCGACGTGATGGTGGCAGAGCGCATTACAGGTGTGCCGATTTCCGATACCGCTACATTTGATCACCTTGGTATGGATCGTGCACAACTGGCCGAAAAAGGTCTCACGATTTTCTTTACACAGGTTTTCCGCGACAACTTTTTCCATGCCGACATGCATCCTGGCAATGTCTTTGTTGAAACCCTCAATCCAACTAATCCACGTTTCATTGGACTCGATTGTGCGATTATGGGCGAGTTGTCCAAATCGGATCAGATGACCGTTGCACGCATGCTACTGGCAGTGATGAACAGCAACTTTATGCAGCTGATTCAGATTGTACACCAAGCGGGCTGGATTCCACCCGGTACCGATCAGGATGCCTTGGCTCGTGAAATGCGCCGTACCGTGGGCCCGATGGTCTCTAAACCCATGGATCAGCTCGACTTTGCCGGTATTTTATTGCAGGTGATGGATATTGCCCGACGCTTTCGTTTGGAAATTCCACCTCAACTGATGCTGCTGCTCAAAACATTGGTCCATGTAGAAGGTTTGGGCACCGATTTGTATCCACAGCTGGATATCTGGAAACTGGCCAAACCTATTTTGACTGAATGGGTGAAAGCGGAAATGAATCCAGTCAAAAACATGAAGGCGCTGGGTCAGCAAATTCCTGATCTGTTATTGGGTGCGCATGACCTTCCGACCTTAATGATCGACAGTTTAAACGGATTAAAAAATCAATCTGCATGGCAAGATCGTCAGGTACGTGAAATTCTGCAATTACGTTTGCAAATGGAACAGCAACAAAAGCGGAGCTGGATCTTTGGCAGCATGATTGCAATTTTACTCAGTATTGCGGTGATTGCACCGTGGTATTTCTCAGCTCCTTTAATTGTCGTGGCTACACTGATTGCGCTCTGGCGCGTGACCAAATAAAAGCACGGCGTAATCTCGTGCAGGCTGCTTCATGAGCGCTATCTGCCTAATGAAGTACGCCAATCCGACTGGGCCATATGGCCCAGTTTTTCGTATATGCCGGTAAAGCTCACCATGAATCTGGCCAAAAGATCGAGTTTTTTTTCGCAAATCCGGTCAGATGCCGTACACTATAACCGTCTTAAATGACCAACAACTCTTTTTCTATTTCCATATTGGTGATGTCTCATGAACAACGTGCAATGGCTCGATGAAGTAAAATTTAACGAACAAGGATTAATTCCAGCCATCGCGCAGCATCATCAAACTGGTCGTATTTTGATGGTCGCTTGGATGAATCGTGAATCCTTGGCTTTAACCGCAGAAAAAAAACAGGCCGTGTATTTCTCACGTTCGCGTCAAAAGCTTTGGCATAAGGGCGAAGAATCTGGGCACTTTCAAACCGTGTATGAAATTCGTCTCGACTGTGATGCGGACGTGATTATCTTACAGATCGAGCAGCACGGTGGCATTGCCTGCCATACAGGCCGTGAATCCTGTTTTTATCGCGTACTGACTCCACAAGGTTGGGAAATCGTTGATGCGCAGCTCAAAGATCCAACCGCCATTTATGGTGAAACGGCCAAGCAAGAGCCACACGACACTCTCAAGACCAATGATCAAATCGATGTTCTTGCCTACCTTGGTCAGCTCATGCAAGCGCGTAAGCAGGCACAAGCAGACAGTTCCTACGTGGCCAGTCTGTATCAAAAAGGCCTAAACAAGATTCTAGAGAAAGTGGGTGAAGAAAATATTGAAACCCTGCTGGCAGCTAAAGAGTTTGCACACCAACCAAGTGATGCAACGCGCAATGATTTAATTTATGAAACAGCCGATCTTTGGTTCCATAGTATTATCATGCTGGGCTATTTCGATCTCAGTCCTGAATTGGTACTCAATGAACTGGCACGACGTCAAGGCCTATCGGGTCTGGTCGAAAAAGCCAATCGGATAAAAGGATAACTGCCACCTGTGTCGAGCCAAGAAAAACCAAAAGCCACATACGAACAAGCGACCGCAATTGACAATGCCCGTTTGGGTGAATCGTTTAAGGTGATTGCCTATGCAGGCACAGGAAAAACCACCACCTTGCAAATGATCAGTGATGCCATGCCTGCACGGCGTGGCATGTATCTGGCTTTTAACAAAGCCATTGCCAGTGAAGCACAGCAAAAGTTTCATCGACAAGTGGATTGCAGAACCTTTCATTCATTGGCATTTCGTAGTGTGCCACGCGGCGTTACCGATAAACTTCGCTTACCACGACTCAGCCCCAGCTTTATGGCCAAGGATTATCGGCTTGAGCCGATTACTTTACGTCGATTGATGGGCGGGCGTTACGAAAAATATGTGCTGATGCCCAGTCGTCTAGCCAGTTTAGTGGCCAACACGGTCAGTTACTTTTGCTCGACCAACTCGCAATATCCTGCACCTCGACATATTCAGGCACCGAGCTGGCTGCATCCCGATGACATCGATCAGCTTCAACAGCATCTTTATCCGGCAGTTGAGCGGCGCTGGCTAGAATCGATTGATCCACAGCATCAGGCGGGTATCGGGCACGATATCTACCTCAAGCTCTGGGCGTTATCAAATCCCGTCATTCCAGCCGATTATGTGCTATTTGATGAAGCACAAGATGCCGATCCACTCATGCTCGGCATCTTGCTCAAACAACGTAGTACACAAGTGATTTATGTAGGGGATGCGCATCAGCAAATTTATGCTTGGCGCGGTGCAGTCAATGCCATGCAACAACTGCCCTTGCCTGAGTCACGCCTAACCACCTCGTTTCGCTTTGGCGAAAGTATTGCCGATATTGCCAATCATCTGCTGTATGGACTGAATGAAACCATCCCGCTACTGGGCAATCCCGAACTGAATTCAAAAGTCGTCAACAAACCGCATACCAAACAGCGTGATGCGATTTTGTGCAGAACCAATGCCCGTGCCATGGAGTTACTCCTCTCTGGTCTGGTTCATGGCGATAAAGTCAGCCTGCAAGCCGATCACAATAAACTCAATCGCTTTGTCGATGCGGCCAGCCAGCTCAAACAGGGCAAACGTGTGACCGACGTTCCAGAGCTGGCATGGTTCAATTCATGGCATGATGTACATGAATATTGTGAAACCAATGATGGCAGTGACATTAAGCCTTTGGTGAAACTGGTCGATGACCACGGTACAGCCCCTCTTAAAAAGGCATTGTCCAAGATTACGCCGATTGAGCAAGCAGACTATGTGATCTCAACGGCACATAAAGCCAAAGGTCTTGAGTGGAACCGTGTGCATATTGAAGACGACTACCAATTTAAAATTAACAATTTAGAGCATAAAATTACAGATGAAGAACTTCGTCTGCTCTATGTGGCTTGTACACGTGCTAAAGTAAGTTTGAACATCCATCATATTTATGATCTTGTGCAACAGCTCAAGTTACGCTCGTCACAGCGCTTGAGTACATCTGTCGTATAGAGAGTGAGCCACTGATGAAGCTAAAATCGATCCGTCTCAAACATATTGGTCCATTTCAAAACCTTGACGTACAGTTCGATTACGCTCAAAAGCCCGTCACATTGATTCTGGGTGAGCATTCATCAGGTAAAACCACGCTGCTCAAGCATCTTTTTCAGGCGCTCAGTTGGTTTCCTGCACGCTTTAAAGACGCGCGTGCTGCCGGCATTGTCATGCAAGATCAAGATATCAGCTTTCAAAAAACGCAGGCAAAAATTCAATTGGATGTCCAATTTCCTGCTGAAATAGGTGTGATCACAGAAAGCAGCGATGTACAACAATACGACGCTCACGGATGCACATGGCGACTATTTAAAACCTTATCGGCCAGTGGGACAGGCATCAGTCAAGTTGATACACAGCAACTTGAACAACTGGTTAGTCTTTATCAGCACGCCATACATCAAGATCCCTTACAAGGCCTGCCTCTGATCGCCTACTACCCTGCCGATCGTTTTATTCACGAAGTAAATTTACTCAGTAAAAATATTCCGGCGGTGTTTCAACCCGTTTCTGCCTATGAAACTGTGACGCCACCCTACACCACATTTGCACGCTTTTTTGAATGGTTGCGTGAAGTCAGTGATGTTGAAAATGCTCAGGCTGCTCAGCTTCTACAACGCGTCACCCAACATGATGAAGACAGCAATGCACCACCACTTGAAGAAGTAATGTTTCATGCGCAGGCTCAATTAAAAACGCCACATTTACAAGCGCTGAAAAACAGTTTGCAAATGGTTTTTCCTGAATTGACCGATCTTTACCTTGAGTATCATCCTAAATTGCAACTTATGGTGCATTACCAAGGGCAGCTCCTCCCTTATCAACAATTGTCTAACTCACTCAAAGTCTGGATCGCACTGGTGGGAGATGTGGTCAGACGCCTATGCTTGCTGAATCCATTTAGTCTGTACCCTTGCCTTGAAGGCGAAGGGATTTTGATGATCGACCATATCGATGCACAGCTGGACCATCAGCTTTCGCATGAAATATTAAAGCGTCTGAGTCGTGCCTTTCCGGCCATTCAAATTATTGCGACAGGCAATCGGGACGAATTACTTGAGCATGCCAGCGATTATCAATCGTTGAAACTGATCCATTTTCAAATTCACACTATTGAACCCAGTGCCCCAGTACATCTTTATGATCAAATCTATAATCGACTCTTTAACCAAGCGACTGAATCGGCTCCCGATGAGTCGCCTTGCTTACTGGCTGGCACCGAGCAACTAGATGGCTTAGTGGCGCAAATTCAGTCACTTTCGCCAGAACAAAAACAGCAACTGATTCAGCTGCTCAAGCCAGATTTACCCTCAGATGAACCGCATGTTGATTCCGCACGATAAATAGGCTGAATAATTAACAAATTAAATCAGATTTTGTGTTACAATTGAAATTACCTATCAATGAAAATCACTATCTTAGCCTGAAGTCTTCATTTAAGTCTTTGATAATGTTATTTTCATGTAAGCGTTGAGGTGTGTTTATTTTCTATCCTGTATACTGCTTTGGATAGTTTTATTTTGTTTTTTCAAGTTGCGCAATACAGCTTGTTTTTTCCTTGCTTTGTTCTATTTTGGTTTTTAAGTGATCAATATTTGGAAGGCTCTTTGTCATCCTAGACCGCTTAAAAGATAAGATTCACGTTTAGGCTGCGGCCTAACTCATGACATGGATACCAGCGTGTTACCGATCATTATCTTATTACCGTTAATATTAGGCACAACACTTGTCTTATTTCTGCAGCGATTTTCTCGAGGGATCACCGCACTCGGTGCCATTGGGGTCAGTCTCGCCAGTTTCAGTTTGCTCTTGACCCAAGCTCAGGCGGTATTTAGTGGTGCCGTTGTTCAGCAAAGCTGGGCATGGCTACCTCAACTTGGAATCAATCTCAGTTTTCGTCTCGATGCGTTGGGCTTGCTGTTTAGCCTCCTCATTACCGGCATCGGTACACTGATTTACATCTATGCATATTATTACCTGAGCGCCAAAAATTCCCTCTCCAAGCTGTATATGTTGCTGATGATTTTTATGGCAGCCATGCTGGGAATTTCACTTTCCAATAACCTCATTCTGCTCCTGATTTTTTGGGAATTGACCAGTATTTCATCTTTTTTACTGGTGGGATATTGGGGGAATTACGAAGCGGCACAGCGTGGCTCACGTATGGCACTTACCATTACAGGTATGGGCGGTCTTGCGATGCTGGGTGGATTTATTTTGCTGGGTCAAATCGCAGGAACTTATCAGATTGATCAACTGCTCGGAATGAAAGAGCTGATTCAATCACATAGCCTATTTGTACCGGCTTTGCTGCTGATTCTACTGGGTGCATTTACCAAAAGCGCGCAGTTCCCGTTTCACTTCTGGTTACCCAATGCCATGGCAGCCCCTACACCTGTCTCGGCCTATTTGCATTCTGCAACCATGGTGAAGGCAGGAATTTTCCTGCTGGCACGTTTGGCCCCGATTTTTGTGGGTGCAGCGCTGTATCATAATATCGTGACGTTTGTCGGCCTATTTACCTTATGTATGGCTGCTTTCTTTGCGATTTTTAAAGAAGATCTAAAAGGTCTTTTGGCATATTCCACCATCAGCCACTTAGGGCTTATTGTGTGTTTGCTCGGTATCGGATCACCGCTTGCGGTGGCTGCGGCGATTTTTCACATCATTAACCATGCCACCTTTAAAGCAGCGCTGTTTATGATCGCGGGAATTATCGACCACGAAACCCAAACACGCGATTTACGCAAACTCAGCGGAATTTGGCAAATGCTGCCTTTTACCGGCACCCTGACCATGATCACTGCCGCTTCGATGGCTGGCGTCCCACTCACCAATGGCTTTATCTCTAAAGAAATGTTCTTTACCGAGTTGGTGGCCAATCTTTCGGGTGGTGCGCTGATCTTCTCGATTATCGTGGCAACACTGGCGGGTATTTTTGCCGTGAGTTACTCGATTCGACTGGTACACGGCGTATTTTTTGATGGTCCAATCGGCAGTAAAGTTCCCAATAAAAATGCACATGAACCACCAATCGGCATGCGTTTACCTGCAATCTTGCTGGCAACTTTGTGTATTTTAGTCGGTATTTTACCGGCGCTCTTGGTCGAAAACATTGTTAATCAAACCACCCGTGCAAGCCTGATGACACCAGATTTTGCAGGAAGTCATCTGGCAATTTGGCATGGTTTTAATCTGCCACTGCTGATGAGTGTCATCGCACTGGTGGGTGGGGCATTGTTTTATTTTGCACTTGCAAAAGGTCAGCGCTTACGCGATATCGATTTAGACCCTTATTTGGGGCGCTTGCAAGGGCGTGAGCTGTTTGATCGTTTCCTTCATTATTTATTGTTGGGCAGTCGTAAAATCAAGCTCAGCACAGAAACCGGATCATTACAGCTTTATCTGTTTTGGATTTTACTTTTTAGCATTGCCATTGTCGCCATACCTCTGGTGAATCAGGGCTTGACCACAGGAACACGTGAGCTGTTACTGGCACCGTGGGCTGCTGTGGTGTTATGGCTGGTACTTTTCTGTGCCTGCTGGATGATGATCTGGTTCCATCATGAACGAATCAAAGCTGTCTTGATCAGCGGTGCGATTGGTTTGGTGGTGACCATGGTGTTTGTCGGCCTTTCTGCACCTGACCTTGCCTTGACCCAAATTACCGTCGATGTGGTGACCACAGTGTTATTGCTGATGAGTTTGTCATTGCTGCCACAACTTACACCGTATGAATCCAAACGTACGCGTCGCTGGCGCGATGCCAGTATCGCGATTTTGGGTGGCGCTGGGGTGGGCTGGATTGCATGGCTGATTCTAACGCGTGATCACAATTCAATTTCATGGTTCTTCTTACAACAATCGCTTCCACTTGGCGGCGGTTCAAACGTGGTCAACGTTATTCTGGTCGATTTCCGTGGCTTCGATACCTTCGGTGAAATCACGGTACTCGGAATTGCTGCCTTGGGTGCACTGTGCCTCATGGATGGCATGCGAATCCACGGCACCAGCGTGACACCAGGTCTGACCTATCGTTTTAATCCCTCTCCTCTCATGCTCAGAACCACAGCCTCATGGGTACTTCCTGTGGCATTGGTGGTGAGCTTGTATATCTTTTTACGTGGGCATAACTATCCTGGAGGCGGATTCATTGCTGGCTTGATTACCTCCATGGCATTGATCATTCAGTATGTTGCACAGGGTCAGGATCGCGCTGAGCGTCTATTGCAAGCTAAGTCTGGTCGCTTATATGAAATCTGGATTGGTTCAGGACTCATGATTGCAGGGCTTACGGGTTTAGCCGCATGGTACTGGTTACGTCCATTTTTGACCAGTGCGCATATTTATGTACATCCGCCACTTTTGGGAGAAATGCATCTGGCCAGTGCCGCTGCTTTTGACGTGGGCGTTTATGCCACGGTTGTGGGCGCCACCATGCTGCTGATTTCAGTCTTGGGGGATTCTCGACATTCCACCATGTCTGGTCCTGTTCTACGTGAAGGAGATTGATCATGATAAGTCTTGAGTTTTTACTGGCCTCTGCAATCGGATTATTGGTTGCAACTGGTATTTATTTGATTCTACGTGCGCGTACCTTTCCCGTCGTATTGGGACTGGCCATGATGGGTTATGCTGTCAATTTATTTTTGTTTGCCATGGGACGCTTGCAGACGAACTCTCCTGCCGTACTCACCGAAACAGCCAATGTAACAGACCCCTTACCTCAGGCTTTGGTGTTGACTGCGATTGTGATTGGATTTGCGACCACAGCCTTTGTGGTGCAATTGGCCATCCGCAGTCGTTATGAGTCTGGAACCGATCATGTCGATTCAAAAGAAGATCCATCACTGAACTATGACCCGCGTGAGGACAAGCCATAATGTTTGATTTTATGACCTTCTGGCATGCTCATGCGCCAATCATGAGTATTTTAATTCCGGCTTTTACTGCATTTGCACTCATTTTGTTGGGGAATCCCGGATCGGGCGCTTTAGATCACGATCCGCGCCAACCATGGCGTCGCGGCATCAGTTTAGTTTCAATCTTGTTGAGTCTGGCAACCGCGATTAGTTATTTCATGATCGCCAATACCGGCCAGATTACGGTTTATCAACTCGGAGAATGGTCGGCACCGTTTGGCATTGTATTAATTCTGGATCGCTTGTCTGCATTCATGCTGTTGCTTACTTATGCCCTTGCTGCACCTGTACTGTGGTTTGCCAGCAAAGAGTGGGATGCGCGTGGTCGTTATTTCCATACCATGTTTCATTTTTTACTCATGGGCGTGTCCGGGGCATTTTTAACGGGCGACTTATTCAACCTGTTTGTCTTTTTTGAAGTTTTGCTGTTGGCATCGTATGTACTGCTGTTACATACACAAGGCAAAGCGCGGTTTCAATTGGGAATACATTACGTCACCATCAACTTGCTGGCTTCTGCACTATTTTTGATTGGCCTCGGGATGATTTATGGCAGTGTCGGCAGTCTCAATATGGCGGATGTAGCGCGCTTAATGCCAATTCTTGAGCCTGATGCACACAAACTTGCAGCAGCGGGTGGCTTATTGTTATTTGTGGTTTTTGGAATTAAAGCAGCCATGCTTCCCGTTGGATTTTGGCTACCGAAAACCTATGCTGTGGCCACAACGCCCGTCGCTGCAATTTTCACCATTATGACCAAAGTGGGGATTTATGCCATTTTACGTGTTAATGGTACGGTATTTGATGACACCTTCTCACAAGCGATGTTACAGCAATGGCTACTGCCAATTGGCCTGATCACCTCCATTTATGGTGTGATTGGCGCTATTGGAGCAGATCGTTTACGTCGCTTTATCGGGTTTATGATCTTGTCGTCGGTCGGTACATTACTGATTGCCATTGCCATGGCCAACACGCAAGCATGGGCTGCAGCGCTGTATTATCTGGTGCATAGCACCCTGATTGCAGCAGCATTTTATTTGTTTTCAGGCTGGATTACTGCGCAACGTGGTGAGTTTAAGGATCACCTTAAAATTGCGCCGCAAATGAAACAAGACAAGCTACTCTCGATTGTTTATCTACTGATTGCACTCATGCTTGCAGGCCTGCCCCCGTTTAGTGGGTTCCTTGGTAAAGTCTTTATTTTACAGGCCACAGCACAGTCGGCGCATCAGGGCTGGATTATTGCCATTATTTTGAGCGTGAGTTTGCTCAGTATTATTGCACTGACTCGTGTAGGCTTTGTGCTGTTTTGGCGCTCAAGCCGTCCTGAGCAAGATCCAACACAACCAGAATATGTACGTTATCAGGCTTTACCTGACCGCGCTCCGGCACGCAATAACATCACGATTTATGTGTTTTTAAGTATTTTAACGGCTTACGTCGTTTTCGCATCGCCCATTCAGCAATACACGCAAGCGACCGCCGAACAAATACGTGATCGCTCTTTGTATATCGATCAGGTATTGAAAAAAGACCGTGAAGGCCAAGTGATTAGCATTCAAGCTTTTGATCCAACCTATTTGCCGGAAACCAAATATGGCGGAGAAGCGCCGGATGCCAATGCACACTATATTCCGTATGTTGTGTCGCCAAATAGTTTAAACGGTGAACATATCTCGTCTTATAAACTGCGCCAGATTGAACAGCAGCTTAAAAACGAGCAAGTTGCACCAAGTGATGCCCAACTCAAACCAATGGAGCAATAGAGATGAAAAAAGATTCTTTACTTGAACGTTGGTTTCCTCATCCATTTGTTTCAGTGATTGTAGTATTGAGCTGGCTCATGCTGTCGCATAGCGTGGAGTTTGGACATCTGCTCTTGGCAGCTTTACTGGGTATTTTTATTCCACGAATGATGCGTCCGTTTATTAAACGTACGCCGCACATTCACTGGACGCTGGCCATCAAGCTGGTTTTTGTGGTGCTTTGGGATATCGTAATCTCCAACATTCGCGTCGCCAAATTGGTGCTAGGTCCAACCGATCGTTTGTGCCCCAAATGGTATCGTGTACCGCTAGAAACCCAGCATGAACAGGTGAACAGTTTGCTGGCGATGATTATTACCACCACACCTGGCACAGTATCTGCGGGTATTGATCAGGAACGTGGTGATATTCTGGTGCATTCACTCAGCACAGACGATACTGAGCTGGATATTCAAGATATTAAAGATCGCTACGAAAAACCGCTACTTGCCATTTTTGAGGTCGATCCAAATCAAGGAGATCGCGCATGACCATACTTCCTTATGCTTTAGGCATCTGTTTGGTTGCCATTACGATTTCGATGTTTCTTTGCCTGATTCGTTTGGTCATGGGGCCTTCGGTTATTGATCGACTACTGGCACTCGACACCTTGTTTTTAAATGCAACCTGTTTGGTGATTGTGCTGGGAATTTACTGGGCCACCACCAATCTGTTTGAAGGCGCATTGCTGATTGCCATGCTGGGCTTTGTTTCGACTGTCGCATTGGCACGTTATTTTACCACTGGGCATGTCATTGACTAGGAGCAACTCATGCAATTGATCATGGAAATTCTGGTTTCGATCTTTTTATTGATTGGCGCCTTTTTTATTCTGATTGGTGGAATTGGCATGATTCGCCTGCCCGATCTATTTATGCGCCTGCATGCACCCACCAAAGCCAGTACTTTAGGTTTGGGCGGTTTTTTGATTGCCTCAATTATTTATTCTGCATTTCATGGTCGCTTCGGCTTTGCAGAGCTGATCATTACCTTACTGGCATTTATCACAGCACCCGTTTCAGCCAACTTGATGGCACAGGCGGCATTACATTTGCGTTTACGCTCTTTAAGTGGTGAAGTGCCTGAAAGTATTAATCGCCCTTTACCGTGGGATCGCTATAAATTCGGTCAACGCTTCTCATCGACTAAACCGCCTATGGATCCTCCCAAGGATTAAAAGTGCAGCAAAAAAAAGCCACCCGAAGGTGGCTTTTTTTTATTTAAGATTTATCTTCAGGCGACTGTTCTGGCAGATCTTGTACTGCCTTTTCAATCAAACCAAACATGTAATTACCATAGGCATTGGTTTTGTCATAATGAAAACGCAATCTAGGCGTAATACGTGTCTTGATGCGACGGCTTAGTTCATGGCGCAAGAAACCAGATGCTTTATTTAAAACGTCTAGCGTTTCTTTATTTGCTGCCTCACTTTGCTCATCACCGAGCTCACGCCCCATTACTGTGACATAAACTTCAGCATAACCCATGTCTGCACTGACTTTCACCGCCGAGATGGTCACTAGACCACCTAAGCGAGGATCTTTCAGCTCCTGACGGATCAGTTCAGACAACTCACGCTGCACTGAATCCGCCATTCGCTTTAAGCGTTGGCTACCCGCCATTAAAGACTCCGTTTAATTAATTGAACATCATAGACTTCGATCTTGTCTTTGACCTTGATGTCTTTATAACCTTTCACCGCAAGGCCACATTCCATACCGGCACGAACTTCATCTACCACATCTTTATAACGACGAAGAGATTCAAGCTCGCCTTGGAAGACCACCACGTCATCACGTAATACGCGAATCGGCTTATTACGATGTAACATACCTTCAAGTACCATACAGCCCGCTGCTGCACCAAACTTGCTTGAGTGGAATACTTCACGTACTTCAGCAACACCCAAGATGGTTTCACGGTGTTCAGGTGCAAGCTTACCGCTCATGGCATTCTTCACATCATCAATCAATTCATAGATGATGCTGTAGTAACGAATGTCGATGCCGTCTTGATCGCTCTTTTGACGTGCGGTTGTATCGGCACGAACGTTAAAGCCAAGCAATACTGCTTCAGAAGATTCTGCAAGCGTTACGTCAGATTCTGTGATTGCACCAACACCTGAACTGATCACACGAACGCGAACTTCGTCCATCGACAATTCATTCAAGGCTGCAGTCAAGGCTTCAAGCGTACCACGTACGTCTGCTTTCAAGACCACATTGACGGTTGGAACGTCTTTTTTGCCCATTGATGACATGATGTTTTCAAGACGCATTGCACTTTGACGCTCAATACGTTTTTGACGTTCACGGTCTGCACGCGCATCAGCCACTTCACGAGCTTTCTTCTCGTCATTGACCACAAGCACTTCATCACCCGCCATTGGAGCATCTGGTAAGCCCAGAATTTCCACTGGAATAGACGGACCTGCAGATTTGATTGGCTGACCATTTTCATCAGACATCGCACGAACACGACCATAAGATGAACCTGCAAGTACAAGGTCACCAATGTTCAATGTACCGTTTTGCACCAGAATCGAGGTCACTGCACCACGGCCTTTGTCGACACGTGCTTCAATCACAACACCCTGCGCAGCACCTTCAGAAGATGCTTTTAATTCCATCAATTCTGATTGAATCAAAATCAAATCAAGAAGTTCATCGATCCCTTGTCCACTGTGTGCAGAAACTTTAGCAATCGGAACATCACCACCCCATTCTTCTGGAACGATTTGTTTCGTTGTTAATTCATTTAACACACGGTCTACATCAGCAGATTCTTTATCCATCTTGTTGATTGCAACAATGATTGGCGTACCTGCTGCACGCGCATGGTCAATTGCTTCTGCAGTTTGTGGCATTACACCGTCATCTGCTGCAACTACCAATACCACGATATCCGTTGCTTTCGCACCACGTGCACGCATTGAGGTAAATGCAGCATGTCCCGGAGTATCTAGGAAAGTAATAATCCCTTTTGGCGTTTCAACGTGATAAGCACCAATATGCTGGGTAATACCACCCGCTTCACCCGCTGCCACTTTCGAGCGACGAATACGGTCAAGCAACGAGGTTTTACCATGGTCTACGTGACCCATGATCGTCACAACCGGCGGACGAGTCGTTTGCTCACCACGTGCTTCTTCAGCCGCTTCAAGCAAGTTATCTTCTGCTTGTGTATCAGAAACTAAAACAGGGTTATGGCCCATTTCCTCAACAACAAGTGCAGCGATATCTTGATCAATCGCTTGATCTTGATTAACCAACTCACCCATTTTCATCAGTGATTTGATGACTTCACGTACTTTGACTGCCATTTTTTGTGCAAGATCGGCAACAACAATACTTGAACCGATTTCTACATCATAAACTTGCTTTTTAACTGGCTTTTCAAATCCATGCTTATTTGCCTGGCTTGATTTCAAACCACGTTTATTGTGATTAACAAAGCTTTGCTCTTCTTGACCACGGCGGCCACCTTTTTTACCCGCACGCGGATTGGTGGTTGCGCTACCGCGTTTAATTTCACGGTCTTCTTGCTTAAATGAATCTTCATAAGCTTGGCCAACTAGACCTGAAGCAAGTGGAGAATCATCAATCACACGAATTGTCGTAGTTGCTTCGTCACTTGAATACTTAGACGCCATTTTGCGCATTTGTTCAAGTGTACGCTGTTGCGCTTCTTCCGCTGCTTTACGACGCGCTGTTTCTTCTGTCGCTTTAAGTTTAGCCGCTTCTGCTTCACGCGCTTTACGTTGTTCGGCCGTTTCCACCTGTTTTACATTGACAGGCTTGATTGGTTTATTGGTCGATTTACGTTTTACCACCACCTCAGCTGTTGCTGTTGTGGTTTTTGCGGTTTCTTTTTGCTGAGCAGCACGCATCGCGTTTAACGTTGCTTGCGCTTTATTTTCTACAATTTCGTCACGCTTTGGTTGTTCCGCCACTTGACGCGTACGATCTTGTGTACGTGCTTTTTCTTCGCTTTCCTGACGCGCTTTGGCTTCAGCCGCGATTTGTTCAGGATTTGGCTTGGTAAACGTATGCTTCTTGCGAACTTCTACGTTAATGGTTTTGGCTTTGCCTGATGTGCTCGCCACTTTTGCCGTACTGGTAGTTTTACGTTTCAACGTGATTTTTCCTGCACCACTTTCCTGCCCGTGAACCTTTTTCAAGTAATTCACCAAGGTATTTTGCTGTTCAGTGGTAATAATGTCATTTGCTGTACGTTGTGGCAGACCTGCTTCACGAACCTGTTCAAGGAGCTTTTCAACAGGACGATCAACACTGAGTGCTAACTCTTTAATGGATTTGTCCGTCATGTACCACCCCCTTAATTAAACCAAGATTCGCGTGCTTTCATAATCAGTTGACCTGCTTTTTCTTGACCAAGACCTTCGATATCAGAAATATCATCGGTTGCTTGATCGGCAAGATCATCAACTGTCACGACACCACGTGCTGCAAGAGCGTATGCAAGCTCACGAGTCATGCCTTCCATTTCGAGAAGTTCTTGACTTGGTTCTTGAACATTTTCTTGCTGTTTTAATGCATCTGTTAATGCGGCTTCTTTTGCACGGCTTTGAAGTAACTCAACCAACTCTTGATCAAGCTCAATTTCATCAAAGGTTTCTGGTGGTACGTAAGCAATTTCTTCAAGAGAAGTAAAGCCCATTTCAACCAGCGCCATTGCGAGATCTTCTTCAATATCCAGACGTGTGACAAACATGTCCAAATACTGCTGTGCTTCATTTTGTTGACGAGCACGATACTCTTCTTCAAGCATCATGTCGAGTTTGTAACCAGTTAATTCAGATGCAAGACGTACATTCTGGCCTTGTGAACCAATTGCACGCGCCAACTGATCATTGGTTGCAAAAATAATATCGGCACTGCGTGTATCCTCATCGAGTACGATGCCCGATACATCAGCTGGCTCAAGCGCGCTTGCGATGTATTGTGCTGGATCGTCTGACCATACCACGACATCAATACGCTCGCCGTTGAGTTCTTGCTGAACCGCTTGGATACGCGTACCACGCATACCAATACATGCACCAACAGGATCGATACGATGGTCATTGGTTTTCACGGCAATTTTTGCGCGAACACCCGGCTGACGTGCCGCTGCTTTAATTTCAATAATTTCTTCAGAAATTTCTGGAATTTCTTTTTTCATCAATGCCATCAGCATTTCAGGACGTGCACGTGACAAGAGCAACTGCGCACCACGACCTTCACGGTTTACGCTGTACAAAATTGCGTTAACACGTTGCTTAGGACGCAAAATTTCTTTGGCAATCATTTCTTCACGTGCCAAGTACGCTTCTGCATTGTCGCCTAGATCGATAATGAAACCGTCTTTGGTTTGCTTTTTCACTTCGCCATAAATGAGCTCACCCACTTTTGACTCGTAAGCATCTGCAATCAGTGCACGTTCTGCTTCACGGATTTTTTGTACAATCACTTGCTTGGCAATTTGAGCAGCAATACGACCAAATTCGATCGACTCTACTTCAAGTTCACGCACATCGCCAATTGACCATTTTGATGAATCAACATCAGAAATCGCGTCTTGACATGCTGGCATTTCATGATCTTCATCGGCCACAAGTGTCCATTGACGGAACGTGCGGTAGTCACCTGTTTTACGATCAATTTCAACACGCAACTGCGCTTCTTCTGCATTTGTGCCTTCGTAGAATTTTTTCTTCGTTGCCGCAACAAGAGCTTGTTCTAGCGCTTCGAAGATCGCTTCACGACTAACACCTTTTTCATTACTAACCGTTTCTACAACGGTAAGAATTTCACGGCTCATAAGTCACCTACAGATTCTTATTAATTTAAATGAATTTAGTCCTGATAGATCAAGTTTGCTTTGTCGATATTATGACTATCAATCTCAAGCACATGCTTACCGTCCACTTCTACTTGAATCATTTCATTTTCAAGGTCTACGAGCAACAGTTTTGCTTGGAACTTACGACGATTTTCGACAGCGCTAATTAATCTCAGAGCGACTTGTTGTCCGATATATGCAGACATTTGTTCAAGCTGGAAAAACGGTCGATCCCAACCTGGTGATGAAACTTCAAGTGCATACTCACCTGAAATCGGATCATGAACGTCCAAGATGGCACCCACTTGCTGGGTCACACGAACACAGTCCTGAACGCCAATACCACGTCCGAGCTCAGTTTCCCCGTCTTCATTTACAACAGGTTCAGCAGTCTCATCTACGGGCTTATCAATAAAAATACGCAATAATGAACGCTTGCCTTGTGGAATAAATTCAATTCCCCAAAGATTAACGTCACAGGCTTGCACTGCAGGAGCGATTAGATCTTGGAGTGCTTGGGTTTTGTTTGATAACTTCATTTACTCTCGTCATTTTTGTGCGATTCAATCGGTCCTTTGACCGATTCAGACTTACTATAGTGAAGCATGACTATTTGACCAATTGATGTCGACACTACACGATAGCCAATAAAAAAGGGCGTTAATCGCCCCTATATTTTTGCACAGCAACCTAAAATCCACTGTGCAAAAAGGCCCACCTATCTGTGAGCCCTCTTAGAAACTTGGTAGCGGGAGCTGGATTTGAACCAACGACCTTCGGGTTATGAGCCCGACGAGCTACCAGACTGCTCCATCCCGCATCAACGTGCAAATATTATATACATTCATTGAAAAAAGTCAATCTTTCAACCAATGCTCCAATTTGACTTTGCAACTCAAATTGAAAATGGTAGCGGGAGCTGGATTTGAACCAACGACCTTCGGGTTATGAGCCCGACGAGCTACCAGACTGCTCCATCCCGCATCAACACACACTTTGTGTGGCAAAAAGTTTGCACCAAGATTTTTAATATCTTAGCCTGTTGTGTGTCTCACAAACAGTGCAACTTTTCTGGTGAAGCGAACTATAGAGAGTTAAACCCACCCTGTCAACCAATGATTCCGATTATTCAGCTTTACACTCACCAAACGCCCAATTATCGAACAACACCGTATAATTTACACTCAAAATCGCGATTTTTTATCTGGTAAGCGCACATTTTCTTGGTGTTAAGGATGTTGTGGCCTATTTCGGGTTTTGATTTATTTTGATGTGTAATTCTTAAGATCAGATCCCGTTACACGGCGCATCATCTTCTGATCAGCACCTAACAAGAAATTAGGATTATATTTTTAATTTACACAAACAAAAAAAGGTATCTTATAAAAGATACCTTTTTTTAATCTCAGGATGTTCGCATTCAATGCGACTCCTTCAACTGCTGCATACACCAATCATCAAATGACTTGAAGATTGGTGCGGAAGGGGGGACTTGAACCCCCACGCCCGAAAGCACTACCACCTCAAGGTAGCGTGTCTACCAATTCCACCACCACCGCAGCTTGTGGCAGGAATTCTAGTCGCTTCTTACACAAAAATAAAGAGCAATTTTCAATTATTGACTCGACTTAGGTGCATTTGGCGAAGTTTCAGGCGTTGTTGCAGGAGCTGAGTTTGTTGTTTGTACAGATTTTAAGCTATAAGCATCTGTAGTTTGTTTTTTCGCAAAGACGGCCAAGCTTAAACTGGTCACAAAAAACAATGCCGTTAAGATTGCCGTCACGCGGGTCAGGAAGTTACCTGAACCTGAAGCACCAAATACGGTTGCAGCACCGCCGCCACCAAAAGATGCACCTGCATCAGCGCCTTTACCGTGTTGAATCAATACGAGACCAATAATCATAACGGCCAAGATGATATGTATAACCAACACAAATGTATGCATGCTGACCTCCTATTGTTGTGTTTGGGCAAATGCCTGAGCGATTTGATAAAATGATTCGGCATTGAGGGAAGCCCCACCAACCAAAGCGCCATTGATATCAGCGCAGGCCGCCAACTCTACTGCATTCTCAGGTTTAACACTACCACCATAAAGTAACGCAATTTGTGCGCCTGCTGGGGTAATCTGACATAAACCTTCACGAATTTTGGCATGAATGGCTTGCGCATCTTCTGGTGATGCCGTCCGCCCTGTTCCAATTGCCCAAATTGGCTCGTATGCAATCACGATTTGCGACTGCCATTGCTCGGCACTAACCACAGAGGCGATATCACAGATTTGCTGCAACACCACTTGCTCAGCCAGCCCTTGTTCACGCTGTTCAAGGCTTTCACCGACGCAATAAATCACCGTCATACCTGCTTGTAAGGCATGCGTCATTTTTTGTTTTAAAATTTCAACCTGGTCACCGAGCAGTTCGCGACGCTCAGAATGCCCGATCAAAACATACTGAATCTGACTGTCGGTAAGTAAATCTGCACTGACCTCGCCAGTATAGGCGCCTGTGCCTGCAAATCGTGAGACGTCTTGGGCAACGGTTGCCACTGCACGGTTCGCACTGGCCAGCTCGCTTTGAATACGCGTCAAGGCGATTGAGATTGGCGCCACACCAATATGACAGTGCTGCTCAGAAATTGGCTGTTGCTTTAATAAATCTTTAAATTGTTGTACAAGTTGAATGGCAGTAGATTGTTGAGGATTCATTTTCCAATTGCCGACAACCCAAGGAATAATAGTCGAGCCCGACATATTGCTAACCTTTCTTCAAAAATGCAGCCCATTCTACACGGATTTTAAGCGAAATTAGAACGATTTCTTTTACATCACATGTGTAAAGCGATCGACCTTTTAGCACCATAATTGTTAGATACAAGACAATTCAACAATTCCCAGTAACAAAATAGACGCGTTGTTGTATGGAAAGCTGGCTGTACAGGGTGGTATTTTTTCTGTGGCGCCGTATAATTTTCTATATACAAATTATAATGATATCAATGTTACAAGGCAGTCCCATGTCATTAGTTACCGCATCACCTAAATTTTCAGGATTCATTCGGCGCCTTGTCGAAGAAGGTCATATTGATGCACACGACATGCAAATGGCTCAAGAGAGCGCCAAAAAAAACAAGCAAGATATTGTTCCTTATTTGATCGACCATTATGCCATTACCCCGATCACCATTGCTGAAACCATCTCGGTCGAGTTTGGCGAACCGCTATTTGATCTGGATGTTTTTGATCCTGCGCTGATTCTCAAAGATCGTATCGATGAAAAGCTGATTCGCAAGTATCGTGTAATGCCGTTGGTTCATCGTGGGCATGTGCTCTATGTCGCGACCTGCAATCCGACCAATCTTGAAGCGATGGATGCCATCCGTTTTAACAGCAAACTCAAAGTCGAACCGATTATTGTAGAACACGATAAGCTTGAGCGACTGTTAAACGAATATTTCCCCGAAGATAGCCGTTTTAACTTTGACACCGAAGATTTTGATCTGGATCTGGAGGTGAATACCCCCGCTTCAGATGACGACGACGATGAAGAAATCAGTAAAGATGAAGCCCCCGTGGTCAAATACATCAATAAATTACTGATTGATGCCATTCGTATGAATGCATCAGACTTACATTTTGAACCTTATGAAAAAATGTATCGGGTCCGTTATCGGGTCGATGGTGTACTTCGTTTAATTGCAACACCACCCTTACAACTGGCTACCCGACTGGCCTCGCGTTTGAAAGTGATGTCTCAAATGGATATTTCGGAAAAGCGTGTTCCGCAAGATGGTCGTATTAAACTGAAACTGTCGAAAACCAAAACCATCGATTTTCGGGTCAACTCCCTACCGACCCTATTTGGTGAAAAGATTGTACTGCGGATTCTGGATCCTGCGAGCGCGATGCTGGGTATCGATGCACTGGGCTACGAGCCTGAGCAAAAAGCATTGTTTACCGAAGCGCTAAATCGACCACAAGGCATGCTGCTGATTACCGGCCCTACAGGCTCGGGGAAAACCGTATCGATGTATACCGGCTTAAATATTCTCAACACCGAACATGCCAATATTTCTACCGCCGAAGACCCAGTCGAGATTAATCTTGAAGGTATTAATCAGGTCAATGTAAATCCCAAAGTCGGCCTGACCTTTGCTGCGGCATTACGCTCTTTTTTACGTCAAGACCCTGATATCATTATGGTGGGGGAAATTCGTGATTTAGAAACCGCAGAGATTGCTATTAAAGCGGCTCAAACCGGTCACTTGGTGATGTCGACACTGCATACCAATAACGCTGCCGAAACACTTACACGCCTGAGAAGCATGGGGGTGGCGACCTTTAATATCGCCACCTCGGTCAATCTGGTGATTGCGCAGCGCCTTGCCAGACGCCTGTGTAATCAGTGTAAACGGCGTATCGACGTGCCACGTGCCAGTTTACTCGAAATGGGATTTACCGAAACCGATTTAGATGCTCCAGACTTCCATATCTATGAACCGGTAGGGTGTAAAGAATGTCGGGAGGGCTACAAAGGACGTGTGGGCATTTATGAAGTCATGAAAATTACACCGGAAATCTCAAAAATTATTATGCAAGACGGCAATGCACTTGAAATTGCAGCAGCCGCTGAACAGCTTGGATTTAGCAACTTACGCCGTTCTGGCTTAAAAAAAGTGATGCAGGGGGTCACATCGTTACAGGAAGTCAATCGTGTGACGAATGAAGAATAACGGGGCAAAGCAAGGATCATCTGATGGCAGCAAAAAAAGTACAAACAGTGCCCACTTTCGCGTATGAAGGTGTTGATCGTAAGGGGATCAAACTCAAAGGAGAGCTTTCTGCCCGCAATATGGCATTGGCCAAAGTCACCTTGCGTAAACAAGGCATTACCATTCGAACCATTCGTGAAAAGCGCCGCAACCTGCTTGAAGGACTATTTAAGAAAAGAGTTAAACCGCTCGATATCACGATTTTTACTCGCCAGTTGGCAACCATGATGAAAGCAGGTGTACCGCTGGTTCAGGCCTTTGAAATTGTCGCTGAAGGCTTGGATAATCCTGCCATGCGCGAGGTGGTACTCGGACTCAAAACAGATGTCGAAGGAGGCAATACTTTTGCTGGTGCGCTACGTAAATATCCGCAGCACTTCGATAATCTGTTTTGCTCCCTAATTGAGTCGGGTGAACAATCGGGTTCGCTTGAAACCATGCTAGAGCGAGTTGCGGTATATAAAGAAAAAAGTGAAGTATTGAAGCAAAAAATCAAAAAAGCCATGAAGTATCCGGCCATGGTGATTGTGGTCGCGATCGTGGTGACCATCATTTTGATGGTGAAAGTGGTTCCGGTATTTAAAGATTTATTTACCTCATTTGGCGCCGACTTACCAGCCTTTACCCAGATGGTGGTGAACATGTCCAACTGGATGCAGTCTTACTGGATATTGCTCATTTTCATTATCGGTGCGGTGATTGCTGGCTTTTTAGAGGCACGTAAACGCAGCAAAACTTTTCGTGATCGTCTAGATCAACTCGTGCTTCGTCTGCCGATTGTGGGTGATCTGGTCTATAAAGCCATTATTGCCCGTTATAGTCGTACCCTTGCCACCACTTTCGCAGCGGGTGTTCCACTGATTGATGCGCTGGCATCTACCGCAGGTGCAACCAATAACAGTATTTATGAACGTGCTGTGCTTAAAATTCGTGACGATGTATCTACAGGCCAGCAGCTTCATTTTGCCATGCGCGTGTCGAATCGTTTCCCCACGATGGCCATTCAAATGGTGGCCATTGGTGAAGAATCCGGGGCACTAGATGAAATGCTGGACAAAGTTGCCAATTATTATGAAAGTGAAGTCGATCACGCAGTAGACGGACTTACATCGATGATGGAACCCTTAATTATGGCAATTCTGGGCATTTTAGTGGGTGGTCTGGTGATTGCGATGTATCTTCCGATTTTCCAAATGGGTTCAGTGGTGTAATGTCTGATATCTTCTCGTATTTTATTACCAATTCGACTGCGCTTTATCTCGCGATTGGTATCTTAAGCCTGTGTATTGGCAGCTTTTTAAATGTGGTGATCTACCGCACACCCAAAATGATGGAGCAGGAATGGACACAAGAATGCCAGTTGTTGCTGCATCCAGAACAGGTCGTAATTGAAACCGAAAAGCTCAGTCTAAGTTCACCTGCATCTTCATGTCCGCATTGTCATGCGCCAATTCGCTGGTATCACAATATTCCAGTGCTAAGCTGGCTGGCTTTACGCGGGAAATGTCATGCGTGTGACCACCCGATTACAATCCGCTACCCCGCCATTGAAGTGCTTACGCTGCTGACCTCACTGACTGTGCTGATGGTTTTGGGGCCAACGCTTAAAATGTTGTTTGGGCTAGTGCTCACTTGGATGTTAATTGCGCTGACCTTTATCGACTTTGATACTCAGCTTTTACCAGATCGCTATACCCTCACCCTTGCAGGATTAGGCTTGGCCATCAATAGCGCGCATGTGTATGTTTCTCCCAATGAAGCCATCTGGGGCTATGTCATCGGCTTTTTGTGTTTATGGGTGGTGTATTACCTGTTTAAACTGCTCACCCAAAAAGAAGGCATGGGATACGGCGATTTCAAACTACTGGCAGCGCTGGGGGCTTGGATGGGGCCGCTAATGCTGCCGCTGATTGTGCTGTTATCGTCGTTTGTGGGGGCGATTATTGGTGTTGTACTTTTGCGTATTCGCAAGCAAAATCAGCCTTTTGCATTTGGTCCCTTTATTGCCATTGCGGGCTGGATTGCCTTTTTATGGGGAGATGCAATTATGCGGGTATATTTAGAAGGATGAGCATGCCGTACATCGTGGGACTTACAGGTGGAATCGGAAGTGGTAAATCGGCTGCCAGCCAATGGTTTGAACATCAAGACATTGATGTGGTCGATGCCGATGTGGTCGCACGTGAAGTTGTGCAACCGGGACAACCCGCACTGGAAAAAATTGCACAGCACTTTGGTAACTGGGTTTTGCAGGCAGACGGTCAACTGGATCGCCGCGCCTTACGTGACTATATTTTTCAGCATCCGGAGGCACGCCAACAGCTCGAAGCTATTACCCACCCTATCATCCGACAATCGATTTTGTCGCAATTGCAACAGGCACAGAGTGCGTATGTGATTCTGGTTTCGCCGTTATTGTTTGAAACCGGTCAAGATCGAATGACCCATCGCAACCTGCTGGTCGATGTGAGCGAAGCCACCCAACTGAAAAGAGCCAGCCAACGCGATGCGCAATCGACCGAACAGATCCAGAAAATTATAGCCACACAAATGCCACGTTCTGAAAAATTAAAACGCGCAGATGATGTGGTACACAATGAAGGCACGCTCGATGAGCTGTATCAGCAATTGATGCGTTTACACACCGATTATTTAACACGCTCGCCTGATTGATTTTTCTGCTTTTCAAGCTCTCGGGTGAGTGTGTCTTTCAAGCGCCAGCGCCACGGCTGCAACGCGCCTATTCCCATTCCAATTAAACCAAACAAAAGCGATAGACTCAGCGGCTCATGAAGTAAGGGAACAGCAATCAATGCCGCCAAAAATGGCGCCAAATTGACGATACTACCTGCTTTAAACGCACCTAAACGTTCAATCGCGGCAATATAGGTCAGTGTGGCCAAAATCACCACAAATACGCCATGGAACAGCCCCTGCACCACTAAATGAAGCGGCTCAACCTGACTGAAATGTTTAGGCAGAAACAACGCATAAACGGGTAAGTAAAATAATGTCGACCAGATGGCTACGCTGGTCATGGCATGCCATGCGCTCAGCTTCCATTGCTTGAGCAAGATGGTAAAAACTCCCCACCACATTGCGCTACATACAAAAAGCACATCACCAACGCCCAAACCACTATGATTTTGGCGAAGCATCAATACGCTCATCAGGCCAATTGAAGCAAGAATAATGCAAAAGCTCAGCCATGTATGGCGGTCAAAGGGTTGCCCGAATAGCACAAAGGCTGCAATGGCTGTCCATAACGGCATGGTGCCATTTAAAAAAATCGCGGCATGTGCGGCGGGTGCATACAAAAACGCACTATAAACCGTCAGGCAATAGCCCACACCGCCAATCAGCGCCAAAATCATGGCTTTGGGCTGCCATAAAAAGGCCCAGTCTTTTTTGTAGATCAGTATAGGCACCAACAGACAAAAGGCGATTGCAAAACGCATTGCCACAATGTCCCAGGCACTGATATGCCACTGGGCATTGAGTCGAGAAAAAATCGTGAAGCCACCCCAAATACACATGGTAATGGCCACATAACCGTACCCTTGTAATCTGGGTGACATGGCAATCTTTAACCTTTGACAATGCCGAATTTAACGCTTAAACCAAACGTTGACGGCAGGCCTCATAGAGCGCCATTCCTGTGGCAACACTCACGTTTAAACTTTGAAGATTTCCCGACATTGGGATATACACGGTTTGGTCACATTGCGACTGCGTGATCGGACGTAAACCCGTATCTTCAGCCCCCATCACAATGGCAACGTTTCCAGAAAAATCACACTCTTGTAAAGGTAATGCTTTTTCATCCAGCATAGTGCCCACAACTTTGACAAAGAACTGCGCTTTAATGTGCGCCAATGTACGTGCCAAATTGGTGACCTGAATAAACTTCACTTTTTCTGCGCCACCAGCAGCGACTTTACGTGCAGTGGGTGTGAGTCCGGCAGAACGGTCACGCGGGACAATCACCGCCACCACGCCCATCGCCGCCGCCGTACGGATACATGCGCCAAGGTTATGCGGATCGGTGACCTGATCCAGAGCCAAAAGCAAGGCATTGTCTTGCTGCTCGAGCAATTGATCTAAGTCTTTTTCATTTAACACCGGATGTGGGCGTACCGCAGCCACCACGCCTTGATGAAACGGCAAACCAGCCAGTTTTTCCAAGCTGTCACGGCTGGCTTTTTGTACACTAATCCCAAATGGTTCGGCCAGCTCTAAAATTTTTTGCAAGCGCTGATCATCTCGGCCTTTGAGTGTAAACAGGGTCAAAACCCGCTCAGGCTCCAACTCCAACAATGACTCCACCGAATGAACGCCATAATAATATTCTGGTTTAGCCATGGTGACCCTCTAAAAGCACAGATAAAAAAATAAAATCCTGTAAAGCCAGCTTCACAGGATTTTTTAACGCGACCATTTTAACTGATTTAACAGCTGATGAGTTAGCCTTCTAAATGACAAACGTAATCTAATACGTCGTCAGTTTCGATTTTAAATAGGCTATTTCCAGGCACATAAAACGATTGTCCGGCACGGAACAATTCACTTTCAGTATTATCGGCAATTTTTACGCGACATTCGCCAGAGATAATTTCCATACGCTCAGGAACATGGGTTTCAAATGTCAGTGGCTGTTCAGTCGGTAATATCACACCTAATGTTTTTTTTGTACCGTCTTCAAACTGAACGGTGTGACTGATGCATAAACCACCAAAATATACATTTGATTTTTTAATCACACTCACGTGATCAAATTGAGTAGAACTCATGCGTACGTCTCCAAAAAATGTCGCATTTATATGAGGTAATGACAGATGTAGTTTAATTGTGGCGAAATAACTAATCAATCAGTTTTAAACGGGATAAATCTGCAAATTCCATGCCTTTACACGGATCTGCGTCGCATATAATTCTGGCAAATGTAGATCGATTGATCCAGATTCATCCACCGTGGCGCGGTACTGACACACAATTTGCTTTTTATTGTTGTATAAAATCCATTGAATTTGGCGGGCCATTGAATCAGGCACAGTTACGTTGACCACTGCACTCGATTCATTCATTCCCACATGCGCGTGTCGGGTCAGTGTTACTGGCGTATCTTGCTTTTGATCGCCTGGAAATGCTTCGGCAGAAGGGTCAAATCCATATCGATCATGAGTCATGACACTCTGATATAAGGTTGGCCAGATACAATAACGTAAAAAATGCTGATCCATGACCCGCGTATTCAGATAACGTCCGGAATGAATATAATCACTAATCAAAGCTTCAACCTGATGAAAAACACCTGTACATCCGCCCCACATCCCCGCCAAGATTAATTCGGTGTGCGAATAGTAATCTCGCATAAGATGAAACCAGCGGTCGCTGTCCAGCCATTGCTGAACGGCTGCAACCTCTCGCGGTGAAATCAGTGAATCGGCATCGCGGATTAAAAAGCGTTTGACTTGCGGATCATCCATCACCAAAAAGCGCCAGAACAACCCTGAAATCTGAGCCTGAGTCTCGGTCACTTTAATGAGCTGTGCACCATGCTGGCTTAATCGCTGCAAAATGGGCGTCGGCACTGAATCATCGACATAAAAGCGGCAGCGCCAATTTGGATAGAGTTCTTTGGCTCGAATAACATTTAAGACTGCGGTTTCACAATAACGCGGATGATCTCCAAATAATGAAAATGAAATAATATTCTGGTTAGGATTTTCTGCCAGAAAGCGTTCGGGTGCTGCTTGTGGCAGTGTCAATTTTGGTTCTTGGCTTGCCTGTTGATGTTTACGCTCAATGGCAAGACGGCCAAAGTGCTGCATGTCTTGCGCGCGATTAAGCGCAAAACAGACTTCACAAAGTCCGTCATAAATATTGGGATCGACAGATCCGTTGCTTAACGTAATGGCGTGCTGATAATGCGCATAAGCATCTAAATAACGCTTTAACTGAAGTTCTGTGTAGGCCAAATCCATGTAGGCCACCGGATGCTGAGGCACAAGATCAATCACCTGCCGTACCAGCTGATAGGCCCGCTGATAATCTGCTGCCGCACTTGCACGACGAAATTGTGCCGATAGTGCTGTAAGCTGTTGATTGAGCTGCGCCAATTTTTTTGGCGATTGCGCACTTTTTTGTACAGGTTTAGGTAAGGGAAGACGTATTTTCATTTTCTGACTGACAAATCTTGCTATTCTTATAATGGACTTAGAATAACGAATCTCTTGTGACAAGTCCAAAAGTTCACTATCTTAAACATCTTAAACAAAAAACTCTTGGCGCCTTGGATGCGTTTATGCTGACACATTTAACTCTTATCAATTTTGCTTTGGCCGATCACCTTGCCTTGGATATTGAACACGGATTTAACGTTCTGACCGGGGAAACAGGGGCTGGAAAATCATTGCTTTTAGATGCCTTATCAGCAAGTTTGGGCGAGCGTACCGACACCAATTACGTGCGCTATGGGGCAGAAAAAGCCGATATCACCGCAACTTTCAGTTATCGCGAACACAGCGCAGAGGCCGAATGGCTCAAAGAGCATGAACTCGATGATGACTCCGGTGAAATTCATTTGCGTCGCGTCATTTTCGCCACTGGCCGGAGCAAAGCTTGGATTAACGGCCGCCCGAGCAGCTTGTCTGAACTACGTGAGTTGGGGCGCTTGCTGGTACAACTGTATAGTCAGCATAGTCAGCAACAATTACTTGAACCGCCCTATCCCAAACACTGGCTCGATCGTTACTACAACTTTTACACGCCCGCACATGCAGTAAAACAGGCCTACAATGACTGGCAAAATACTATTCGTCAGCATCAAGCGGCACTAGATGCACAGGCCACCCGCCAGCAGCGCATCGCCACACTGGAATTACAAATTGAAGAACTTGAAGACATAGTCGCAATCGACTACAAAGAGCTTGAACAAGAATTTGATCGACTGAGTCATCATGAACATATCATGCAAGATTGTGGCTATGGTCTAAATTTACTCGATGAGGCTGAGCCGAATATTACCCAAGAATTGGCCTCGTTACTGCGTCGGCTTGAGTCACATGCTGGTCGTAGTGAGCAGTTGTCTGAAATTTATAATTCATTGCTCAATGCACAAAGTGAAATCGACGATGCCACGGCCAATTTACGCCAGTTTATCGACCGCCAAAGCTTCGATCCAGAACGTATGGAAGAACTCAACAGTACCTTGGAAGTCTTTCATCGTCTGGCCCGTAAATATCGCACTCAGCCTGAACAGCTCAAACAGGATTATGCACAATGGCAACTTGAGCTAGATCAATTACATCAACTTGAAGACCCTGAAACACTGGCCGAGCAAGTCGACATTGCCCATCAGGAATTCTTGGAAAAAGCTGAATATCTGGATCAGATCCGTCGTGAAGCCGCGCAACCGCTGGCCAAACAGCTGACCGAGCAAGTGAAACCTTTAGCCTTGCCGGAGGCACATTTCGAATTTAAGTTTGAACCGCTGGAGCAACCGTCTGCCGAGGGCTTAAGCTTCATTCAATTACTCTTTACAGCAAATAAAGGGATTCCACCCCAACCGCTTGCGCGTGTGGCATCAGGCGGCGAGTTGTCGCGCATCGCATTGGTGATGCAAGTGATGAATGCGGAGAAAACCGAAGCCGAAGTCTTGGTGTTTGATGAGATTGACGTGGGTATTAGCGGTGGCACAGCCGAAGTGGTCGGACGGCTACTGGCCGATCTGGCGCAGCATGTGCAGTTACTGTGTATCACCCATCAGGCTCAAGTGGCTGCTCAATCCGACCAACATCTGCTGGTCAAGAAACAACAAACCGATCCCGCCAGCAGCACCATCATCGAACTCGATGAACAACAACGCGTTCTTGAACTGGCCCGAATGTCTGGCGGTGTGGAAATTAATGAAACCACGTTACAGCACGCCAGACAGTTAAGACAGCTTAAATTCCAGCATGCCTAGAGATTTGGTCATAGAAATAAATCATGGAAAATGATTGGCGAAATCCATTTACTCTTGTATGTTGATAAGAAGAATCTATCTTTCAAAGCGACCGATTTAAAGGAGAAGCGTCTAGGTGACCAAACAATATTTGACACACCGTTGTCTGATTGCCCCTCCAGAAATGGCCGATGATTTTTTCGCAAATACCGTGATTTATCTGGCACGTCATGATGGTGATGGTGCTCAGGGCCTGATCATCAACCGGCCGTCGGGCATTCAGGTTCGTGAGTTACTCAATGATCTGGATATCGATGCCGATCACGTACAGCCGCATGAAGTTTTGCAAGGTGGGCCATTGCGCCCGGAGGCTGGTTTCGTGTTACATACCGGTCAACCTGTATGGCACTCCTCGATTGCAGTAGGCGAAAACCTATGCATTACCACCAGTAAAGATATTTTGGACGCGATTGCGCATAACGAAGGGGTTGGCCGCTATCAAATTGCGCTGGGTTATGCCAGCTGGACAAAAAACCAGCTTGAAGACGAGATCTCTCGTGGCGACTGGCTGGTCTGCGACGCCGATATGGATCTGATTTTTAACTTACCTTATGACGAACGTTGGGACGCTGCGTATAAAAAACTCGGCGTCGATCGGAACTGGTTATCATCCGAGATTGGTCATGCCTGATATTTCTACACACAGCATGATTATGGCATTCGATTTTGGCACTCAAAAAATGGGAATTGCCATTGGTCAGGCGGCCATCGAAAGCAGCACGCCTTTGACTCTCTTTCCCATGAAAGACGGCATTCCCAACTGGGAGCAACTGCTTAAAATCGTTCAGGAGTGGAAACCCACATTATTTTTGGTGGGCTTACCACTGAATATGGATGATAGTGAGTCGGAGCTTTCAGCACGCGCACGTAAGTTTGCCAGACGCTTACGCCATCAAACCAATATCACCACATGGATGGTCGATGAACGTTTAACCACGCGTGAAGCACGCGATGAACTCGATCATTACCACAGTCAGGGGCGCGCCAAAGGGGTGGCGGCCGATAGTCTGGCTGCGGGACTCTTAATTCAAAGCTGGTATCGCAACCCGACAGGTATCACGCCTTAATACTGAGGCTCCACATTTTGAGGAGCCTTTTTTTAAGACTCACTTTTGCTGTTCAGACTCGACAATACTGACTGTCGCAGTGCGCCCAGCCACAAACGCCAGTGGATTGTGAGGCGCTTCATCGAGTACGATTTTGACGGGTACACGCTGTGCCAGACGGACCCAAGTAAAAGTCGGATTGACATTGGCCAGCAAGGTTGAACTGGTCGAACGCTCGCGATCTTCAATGCCCGATGCAATCCCCTGAACATGACCTTTGATTTTTTGATCATCTCCCATCAACTGGATCACGGCTTTGTCGCCTACATGAATGTGATTGAGTTTGGTTTCTTCGAAATATCCCACCACATAGAGCTGCTTACGGTCGACCAAGGCGGCTACTGCGTCCCCCGTCTTAACGTAATTTCCCACCTGTAAATCGAAGTTAGACAAGGTACCATCTGCTGGTGCCACCACCTGTGAGCGATTCAGATTGAGCTGCGCCAGATTTAAATTACTTTGCGCCACATCAATCAACGATTTTTGTTCCGTAATGGTAGCTTCGGCCTGTTCAATAGATGCTTTCATCTGCGCAATCTCGGCACGTGACTGATCACGTGTGGCATAGACCTGATCTTGTTCCTGCTTGGAAATTGCACCATCGAGCAAACTTGAATAACGCGCTGCATTTTTTTCGGCTAAAGCCATATTGGCTTGAGTCTTGGCTAAATTGGCCTTTGCCGCAATCAGGTTGGCTTGTGACTGTGCCAGCCCGGCTTTGGCCTTGGCCAAATCTGATCGTGCCTGTTCAACATCGAGTTGCTGACGCGCCACATCGATTTTAAATAGCACCTGTCCTTTCTTGACGCTCTGGTTATCGTGCACCAAGACTTCAGTGACCAGTCCTGATACATCTGAAGACACCTGAACCACATCGCCACGCACTCGCCCGTCACGTGTCCATGGCGAGGCATTGTAGTAATTCCACAAATGCACAATCACAAAAACCGCGACAATCACCATGATCAGTGTGACCACGGGTCGAACGAATTTGCGTAAATCTACCTTACTCATTGCGTTGTTCCAATTTCACTTAGTAACGATGCTGTCATCGACCAAACTGCCAAAGAAAAATCCAGTGCATGCCCATCAACAGGATGATGTATAAACACAGGTTAAACACACCGGGGAATCCAATCCAGCCTGCTGCAATGAGGCGGTCGGTTCCACGCGTTACGATTTTAAAGACGATAAAGGCACAAATGGCCTGAATCAGAAAGCTCGGAAAGTACACCCCGTATGCATTAAACTCCCCCATTGCTTTCCCCTTTAGACATCAGCGCGGCTGGTTTATTCTGCTGCGCATGAAAAATACTGCTGCGGATGTTGTTCATACTCACTTCAATACGCTGTTTTAAGCTGAGGTTCGGCTCATTTGCCAATACCGTTTCAATCTGTTGTATTTGTGCCAGTAATTTCTCTTGCAAAGCCTGTGGTGTTTCTAATCGTTTTTCCTGATCTTTAAAGCCACGATCGAGTAACTGTTGAAAACGAAATAACGCCCGTTTTAACTCGGTAGAGCCTGTATCACCGTGCAGTACTTCAGCTATACGGCTCAAATTCACCACAGCACTGGCTTCAATCAGCGCACGATTCATCGCCTGCTTCAGCTCATCAGACTGCACCATTTTGGTATTTAAAATACCAATGCGATCAAGCATGCTGCGTAGATGAACCCGAAAGCGAACCCCATAAGGCAAATATAAAGCTTCGCGCATCGCTTTATAATGTAACGCCAAAATGCGTGTGGCACTGGTCTCGGGAGACATCGCACGAATAAACTGGATCGCTAAAATGGAAATAATCGGCCCCATCACGCCTGCCATGGCCGTGTCCATGAGCACTACCGCATTGGTTGCATAATGGTTTTGCAAATTCAAGCTCATCACAAAGTTGATCAGCATCGGCAGTGCCAATCCCATCAATGCAGGCTGCGGAAACATCGACAGCAAATAAATGGCCATTGGTGCCAGTACAAAGGCCAGTTGCCAAAATTCTTTCACTTCCGGCATGATGATAAAGGCATAAAACACCGTTAACACAGCCGATAAGATCGATCCTTTAATAAATAGCTTAAGCGCAGGCACAGGATTATCGAGCGTCGATAAAATACAGGCACTCACCGCTGTGAGCTGCGCCATCATATAACCGGCATGCCAGCCGCTATAAATCCACAGCAAAAACGAGGCTGCCGTTGCAATACCTGCTGCAATCGAGCTGCGCACAGCAATCCCGTGATCACGATGTAAACTTGGATATTGTGTCGTGAGCGCTGCAATCCGATCCGGAATGCGTTTATCGCCCCGCTGGATACGCGTCCAGAGGAGTTTGATGGTCATGACATTTTGAATAAAATGACGCACATCCATTTGAAAAGCCTGCAACATCACCCGTTGCGAAGGATGAATCAGCTCGAATAAATGCTGAAAATCTGTTGTAAATTCGGCAGGTAAATGATCTAGCTGATCGTCTTGGATATCCTGCTGCTCACGCAAAAAGCGAACCACATGCGTATGCAGTTGCGGCAAAACCTGACGATAACGTAGATCCAGCTCATCCATTTGTGCGATACGCTCAGACATCGAGACCAGATTGGCCACAATCATGGTGATCTGGTGTAACAGCTCTTGCAACGGTTTGGTCATGCCTCGCAATTCGCCTCGTTCATAGGCCAAATGTACAGCCAAGCCATGAATATCGGAGGTATCACGTGCTACACCTGCCAGCAATTGCGTGTACTGACTGCTATGCTGTTCATCTGTCAAAATACGTTCGAATGCTTCGCGGGTATCGTCTAAAGTTTTTTGTACTCGGCGTTGCAGTTGTGTGCCCAGATGCGCTGGAAAAATTGTGGCAGAAACGACAGCACTACAAATCACCGCCACCGAAATTTCCAGAACACGGCTTAAAGCCATATCAAAAACGCTATACGTATCAATACTGTTGATCGAGCTACAGGCCACCATGGCGGTGGTGTATCCGGCCAGCATAAATACGTAGCTTCGCGGTGTACGATCGAGCAGGGAAATATACAAACACAGTGCAATCCAGAGCGACAACACGAAGGTAAACAGAATCGGCATATCGATCATGTGCGGTGTGAGAAAGATCGCGACCGCACCACCAGCGACCGTACCCAATAAACGATACAGTGCTTTAGACGACACCATACCCGCATAAGGCTGTGCAATGATAATGACGGTGCCCGCGGCCCACATCGGATAAGTCAAATCCAGTGAAAAGGCAATATAGAGCGCGAGCATCATGGCGATAAAGGTTTTGACGGCAAAAATCAAATCCATTCGACTGGGCCGAAACGCCAAGATCTGTTTCCAAAGCATGAATATATCTCTACATCAGACACAGCGGTGCTCAACAACCCCACCACATGGCCTAGATCGAAAACGATAACGATGACTACAAATGTTTTACTATTGTTCTGACGAATCAAAATAATATTCAACATTTTTTAAAGGCGGTTGACCGCCTAATCTGGAGCAGGAAGATCCAGACCTTTAGATTCTTTCAGGGAAGAAGAAAGAGAAGAAAAACGCAAAAACCGACAATCAAAAATTTCTTGATTCGATATTTTGGTTCAAATATTGTTTCAAAAAAAACATAATACGTCAACAAAATATCTTATTATGATAATTAATATATTTTTATTGCACTTTTTTAGTTCAATTTTGGATAATTTAATCCTCTCAGTGAAATATCGCTGCAAGATGATAGGCAATTTGTTATAAAGAATCTTCGGTTCGTTTCCTCAGTATGATTTAGTGAAGTAGTTCATCATGGCGCTTTCAAGTTTTGGTAAGATATTGACAGTTCTCGACTTATTTTCGGTTCATCGTCCCGTCATTAATGTCGATACGATTTGTGATGAGCTGGGCTTGTCAAAACCGACGGGTTATCGCTATTTAAAGGAGTTGGTGTCGAGCGAAATCTTACAGCGCATCAGTGGTACTTCAGGTGACTATACGCTGGGCCCTAAAATTGCGGTCATGGATTACATTTCTCGTACCACCGACCCAATTGTACAAATCAGCAGCCCATTTATGCGCGAAATTGCCGAACGAACCGAACTGTGCTGCTTACTGACCCACCTGAACCGTGATTATTGTATCGATGTCCATCACGAAGTGTTTCGAAACGCCGACTTATTGTCTTATGGTCGTGGCTGTCCACGCCCGGTCTATATGGGGTCTTCACCTAAAGTCATTATGGCGCAGCTCAGTAAACGCCAGATTCAAGATTACTATCAGCGCTTTTCTAGCCAGTTGGCCGATGTCGATTTTGCCCATGACGAAGAAGGCTTCTTACAACGCATGAAAAAAATCAAAAAAGATGGCTATTATATTTCTCACGGCGAGCTCAATCCGTTGGTAACCGGGCTTTCAGTTCCGATCAAATTTGCCAACAGCAAAGAATCGCCCATGGCGCTGACCTTGGTGGCCTCCAAAAATCGCTTTGAATTTATCAATATCGAAAAACTGATTGAAATTTTGCAAACTAACGCCGTTCAAATTGAGCAGAAATTTTTGGCTTTGTCTCAAATTGAACACCCCTAAGCGACTGTCATCATCTACAGTGATCTAACCCTTTAAAGCAGAAATTGGCGAAAGGTTAGGTTGATTCGTGGCTGTATAACTTTTTGTGATTTCATAAGCGCATGTTGCCAGTGCTGCTGGGTTTGCCCCCGCATCACGATCAATTGCCCCGATTGCAAATGCAACTCGACTTTTTCCTTGCTCTGCATATGCCGGAAACAAAATTTCCGTGTTGCACCAAAACTCAGTGATGCAATGGTGGTTTCTTTGGCCAGCGACATATCGCCATCACTGTGCCATGCCATTCCCTGTGTGCCTTCTTCATAACGATTGGCCAAGCACGAATTAAAGCGCTCTGACAGCAACTGCTCAAGGCGATGCTTGAGTTTTAGGAGTTTAGGCTCCCAAGTCAATGCATCTCGAATCACGCCCGAGTAGCTGTAGCGATAGTGTCGATCGCCATACCACGCCACCTGTCTTGCGGTCACAAAGTGCTTTCCATACAGCTTGGCTTCATCATGACGCCAGTGTAAGTGCTGTAACAAATACTGAAAATAAGCGTCGGCTTCATCAGGGCTAAAAATACACCCGTAGTCTTGTACATCACCATCGTAAGGCAATATATTCTGCCGCGGCTCAGGAGCGAATAAATCCAAGGTCATGTGTCATCTCACCATTGCAAGCTCTGTAGATAGCAATGCTAATTTACGTGATGTGTGCCAGTGGTACTCCCCGACAACGCCCGACGCGCGAATCACCCGATGGCAGGGAATCAGATAAGCAATTGGATTTTTAGCAATTGCACTGGCCACGGCCCGAACGGCCGAAGGTTGTCCCATATGTTCAGCCACTTGCTGATAGCTGTAAAGTTGCCCTGCTGGAATCTTCAGGAGCGCTTCCCATACTTTCAGCTGAAAAGGCGTACCACGTAAACGCAGCGGAATTTTCTGAGACAGGCTCACGCTTAAATCACCACAAATCCACTGTGCGATTTGTGTGTGCCAGTGGCGCGAATGGGCTTGAAAACGCGCGTATGGATATTGCTGTGCCAAGGTTGTGAGTGGACACGCTGATTGTTCATTAAGTACAAACTGGACAGAACAAACACCACGCGCACTACTGGCAATAAAAATATCGCCAAAGGGCGTCGCCTCATAAGAGTAATCAATCTCGATCTTATGACCTAGTTGCTTAAACTCTCCTGGAGATACACCTTCAAGATGCACAAATAAATCATGCAGGCGACCAGTACCGGATAATCCAGTCTCTAGGGCAGTTTCGAGCACCGAATGCTGTTGTAAGAGCAAGGCTTTGGCATGTTGTACACTGATGTACTGAATAAATTTTTTGGGGCTAATGCCAACCCATGCCTGAAACTGGCGCTGCAAATAACTGCTACTCCAGCCAACCTGAGCGGCAGCTTCTTCAAGGCTGGGCTGTTGTGATGCATGGCTATATAAATACGCAATCACCTCGGCAATCACCGTAAACTGCGCTGTCGATAAAGTTTTCATCGCACTCTTCTCCTGCTCTTGAAGTACTTTATCCCAGCTTGGTGCAAGCAATCGACCCGATTCTTGCACTTGGCCATAAAAAAACCTTTCACGAAGAAAGGTCTTTAATTTAAGGCTGTTTCAGATACGGCCATGCGGCACGCAGATAAATAAACATCGACCATAAAGTCAGGATAACCGCGGTATAAAGCAAGGCATACGCCAGTAAATCTAGTGGCTTCCAGTTGAGCAGAAATACACTGATCGCAATCATTTGAAACGCTGTTTTATATTTCCCTACCGTCGACACTGCAACATTGGTTCTGGCGCCTAGCTCGGCCATCCATTCACGTAGCGCCGATACGGTAATCTCTCTGGAAATGATGACAATTGCTGCAAAGGCCATAGAAATGGTAGGTTGCCATTGCACCAGAACAATCAGCGCCGATGCCACCATGAGCTTGTCTGCCACCGGATCCAGAAAACGACCAAACGCCGAAGTCTGATTCAGCGCGCGCGCCAAATAGCCGTCGAACCAGTCAGTCACTGCCGCCAAAATAAAAATCGCGGTCAGCACGATATGCCGTAAAAAACTCCCCTCATGAAAATTCACCCCAATGGCTGGTGGCCAATAGGCCAACATCAAAAATACCGGGATTAGGGCGATTCGAGCAAGTGTTAAAATATTTGGGATATTCAGGATTCGACCTGTTGTCATAGACACCGCCTGTGAGGCCCCTCATTAGATCATGCCAATATGGCAAATTAAGGTTTCATGCATGTTTAACTACCGCCAACTTTATACGAAATGTGTCACAGTGTCGACTACGCAAAGACAGTAACGGTCTGTCTAGATATCGCAATTAACCGATTTTGTGCATCCCACAAGTGCGCATATTCGGTGGCATAACCAAACGCGGCGTGCTGCGTCACCACTTTATATTTAAACCAGTCATGTAAAGCATATTCAATCGGGCGAACAAAACTTAAGTGCCAAGTCAGCGAGCTGGCCGGTGCAATTTGCTGAAACATCGGCAATACCCCTGGTGGCCAGATATCCATTAAAATCAATAAGTCGGCCACATTAAATGCACCTTCAGCATGTAGCTCAGGGTCAAATCGGCACCATCCACCAAAATCGGGCAGTTTATTGCTAATCGGATAATGCCCTTCGGCCCAGCGTAAATCAAACTGCTGATAGCATTCGGGCATTAAGGGCACGTAAGGCATTCGTGAGAGTTGCGCTGGCAACAAATAATCGGGAGCTTCTGGTAACTGATGCACCACAATTTCAGACGAACGCGGCTCGCCAAAACTTGCCAGCAAAATACTTTGAACCGCACCTGCCTGCCACAGTCGTACTTCAATGGTCGTGACCGACTTTCCCTTACGCAAGATCTCGGCAGTTAACTGTGCCGCACCCTCCTTCACTGGCCCGACGAAGGTTACACTGCAACTTAAAACTTGTTGATGTGGATTGGCAACCACATCCAGTGCATTTTGCATTAATAGACCGGCAACCAGTCCACCGTAGACGGTACGTCCCTGCGACCAGCCCGATGAAATCTGAATATCCTTGCGGTGATTCACTTGTGGTGATGCATCGTTTAGCAACATAAGTTCACTCTTGTTTTTTCTTCGCTGCTATTGTGACCGATTTTAAACAAACTAAAATGGGAGATGACTCAAGAGTCACTGATGCTTTTGGTCAATTTACTCGTGCAAAATCTTATAAATGGTACGGGCCATAGATGGACCCAGCCCCGGAACCAAGGTGAGTTCTTTTTCAGAGGCCTTGAGTACACCCTGAATGCCGCCAAAATGCGTGAGCAAATCACGACGGCGCTTCGGCCCTAAGCCCGGAATGGCTTCAAGTACCGACGATGCGCGTCGCTTATCACGTTTGGCGCGATGGCGCGTAATCGCAAAGCGGTGCGCTTCATCACGCACCTGCTGAATCAAATGCAGTGCTTTATGGTCTTCAGGAAGTTGAATTTTGCTGCCATCGGTAAAATGCAGGGTTTCCAGACCAGGTTTACGCCCCTCGCCTTTTGAAACGCCAATCATAAAAGCATCTAGCCCCAACTGCTGCATCACTTCCATGGCCATATGTAACTGTCCCTTCCCCCCATCAATCAGCAATAAATCGGGCAACAAATTCTTTTTATAGCGCCGCGTGAGCGCCTGACGCATGGCCGCATAGTCATCACCAGCGGTAATATCTTCAATGGAAAACTGACGATAATCGCGTTTACGTGCACCGCCTTGATCGAAGACCACACATGAGGCAATCGTCGCTTCGCCCATGGTATGGCTAATATCAAAACATTCAATCCGATCGATCGGACGCCCAACCACCTGTTCAAGCTGATAAAAGCGCTCATTCAGCTCTAAATGATTACTGAGCTGGCCTTTAATGGCATGCTGCACATTCATCACAGCCAGTTCTTGCCATTCAGCTCGGGTTTCACGCACCTTGTGCTTGATCTGGATTTTCTTACCAAATTCGGTCTGAAATGCCTGCTCCAGCTCTTTTTTATCCGGCAACTCCATATTCACAATTAATTCTACCGGAATTTCATCGGCCACCTGAAAGTAAAAGTTGGCCATAAAATCACTGAGCATTTGTCCCAGATCATCACTGAGCATATCCGGAAAATAACTTTTTCCACCAAGCATGCGCCCATTACGGACGTGCATGATTTGCACACAGGTCACGCCAGCCTGAAAGGCAATCGCCAATATATCGGCCTCACCTTTAATTTTAAATACCGCCTGCTGTGCCTGTACTTCACGCAGCAACCCCAGTCGATCGCGATAAAATACTGCCTTTTCAAACGCCAGTTGCTCGGCTGCCTCCTCCATTTTGGCAATCAGCTCCTGATTCAGCTCTTTGGTATCGCCTTGTAAAAACCGAATCGAGTTTTCGACATCTTGTTTATAGTCTTCAGGTGAAATCAGCCCCACACACGGTGCCGAACATCGCTTGATCTGATATTGCAAACACGGCCGTTTACGCTGTGCAAAATAGCTATTTTCGCACTGGCGTACATTAAATAGTTTTTGTAACACCAGTAATGTATCGCGGGCACTATAGGCACTCGGGTAAGGCCCAAAAAACTTGCCGATTTGATGTTTGCCTTTGCCACGACCACTGGCAATCCGCGGATACGGTTTGTCGCTCGAAACAAAAATGTACACATAGGATTTATCGTCGCGCAGCATGATATTGTAAGGCGGACGATGCTGTTTAATCAGGTTTTGTTCAAGCAGAAGCGCTTCGGTTTCCGAACGCGTGACCAAAGTCTCGATATCATAGATACGCGCCACCAATGCCTGCGTTTTGGGGTGCTCAATGGTTTTGACAAAATAGCTGGAGACACGGTTCTTCAGATTTTTAGCTTTACCCACGTAAAGCAGTTCGCCGTCTTTACCCAACATGCGATACACCCCAGGCAATTGGGTCATGTTGGCGAGCAGTTTTTCAATATGTGGACGCGCGTTTGAATTCACAATCATGGTCTTAGCTAAAGGTCAGACTGTTAATGTGACGGTTCCATACGCTGTTTTCAAGCTATCACTGTAAATCAGATCATAACGCGTGCTTAAACTGATCTAAGACTCAAGACGGTAATACGTGTATTTCAAATCTTTTTCTTTATATACCGCATAGTTTTTTTGACGGAAATCTGAAATCCAGCCATTGCCCGTATAACCGGCAATGTGACCATAAACATGATCGCCTGTACGCTGAATGATATAAATATCGCCCGGTTGCGGGTGACCAAAAGCCGGTTTAATCTTTTTATAGCCGTTTTTTTCTAAAGTATGCCCCCAATCCGATGCAGCGACAGGATGTTTGGATACATCGGCACCTGCCGTTTGTAAGGCAATGCGGATATTGCGTGCACATTTTTTCTTGCTATGGCGCGCGGAAATACTTTCAAGCTTATGGGAAAATTTATGTAAATCGATATCGCGGCTGACATGCTTTTTATGATGCCCTGCGCTATGCGTACTATGGCTTTTACGATGTGTGGTACTTGAATGGCTACTTTGCGTTTTATGTGCTGCATGATGCGACGCAGATTTTTTATGCGTCGTCTGCGGGCGAGCGTGATGATGTACATGCGCACTTTTTTTTTCAGCCACCTGCACATGGTGAACGTAGACTGCGTGATGAACATGAGCCATTGTAAAAACCTACTTCGAAGAACCACTTTTTCAAAACGGTGCCATTGTAGAACCAAACTTTATGAATTGAACTTTAATAGTTGTAACAATTTCTTGAGCCCGCGACGCGGTTCACACAACAGCCTTGAAGTGTGTACTTCAATAAAAAAACGCCCCGCAGGGCGTTTGGTTTTATCTCTTAAAACACATAAGGGCGTACGAAAATCAGGAAGAAAATACCCAGCATCAGTGCCCATTTCAGCACATAGTACAATTTGCGGTTTTTGGCTTTGAGTGCCTTGGCCTTGATTCGGATCTGATAAACATAACCAAAGGCTTTATTGAGGCCACCCGTTTTATCACCCGTTTCGTTCGGTGAGCTGGCTGCGGTCATCACGTTTTTACCAAACCAGTGGTTAAATTTTTCCATGAGACGGGTTTTGAGTGGGCGCTCGACATCGGCAAAGAAAATAATCCGGTTTTGGTCTGTGGTATTTTCAGCATAATGAATATAGGTTTCATCAAACACCACGCTCTCACCATCACGCCATGAATAACGCTGTCCATCGACATCGATAAAGCAACGATCATCATTGGGCGTGATCAAACCTAAATGGTAGCGTAATGAGCCAGCATAGGGATCACGATGGCGTACCAGACGGCTGTTTGGCGCCAGTTCAGTAAACATGGCCGCTTTAATCGTCGGTAAGGTTTTGAGTAGCGCCGTGGTTTTTGGGCACAGTTCTGCCGCCGATGGATGCGCAGAGTCGTACCATTTTAAATAAAAACGCTTCCAGCCTGTTTTAAAAAATGAGTTAAAGCCTAAATCATTGTAGGTACTCGATGCTTTGATGCCACCTTGCTGATATAAGGCCTGTGCTTCATCGCGAATCATTTCCCAGTTTTCATCCAGCACTTTTAAATCTTTAAAATGTTGGGTATCGATATACGGCTGGTTGGGCACTTTTGAAAATAAGTACATCAAGAAATTAATCGGGGCAAGCAAAGTCGAATGGTCGAAAAACTGACGATAAAACGAATGTCGTACTTTACCGCGATGCTGGATATACAACGCTGATATCACAAAAATCGCCAATATGATCCACTTAATCATGAAGACCCACTCAAAAAAGATTGCGCGTATTTTAACAACTTATGTTTTGATCATCTACCCAATGTATCCTGCTCTGAATGAATGATCTTATAAAGGTAAAATCCGGCATAAAAAAAGACCTTCAAAATGGCGAATTGACTTTATTGACAGTCTTATTACAAAAACACAACTTTTAAATTTGAGTGAAGACTAGGCTTACTGTGCAAAATCACTTATAAAAAAATAGATAAATCATAGTGATAAAATTATTCAACACGAATATGTATGGGTTTTTAAGTATATTCACCCAAATCACCCGTGAAAAATAGGTGACCCTTGCGTCACGACTAGATACAACTTGTTAGATTCTTTTTCGATATAGTTATCGTAAGATTGACGAGGTATTTTAACTGTATAACGCAATATACACGTCACAACATCAACGTATAAATCCTCCAGAATAAAGGAGATCAGGCATGATCCACGCTGGCAATGCCATTACCGTCCAAATGCTTCAGGACGGAATTGCAGAATTCCGCTTTGACTTACAAGGTGAGTCAGTCAACAAGTTTAACCGTGCAACCCTAGACGATTTTAAAGCTGCCATCGAAGCAGTTAAAAACCATTCTGAAGTAAAAGGTTTGATCGTCACCAGCGGCAAATCGACCTTTATTGTGGGTGCCGACATTACCGAATTTGGCGATAACTTTGCACAGGGCGAAAGCGCGATTGTGGAGTGGGCTTTACCTGTTCATGAGATTTTTAACAGCTTTGAAGATCTAGACATCCCTAAAGTCGCTGCCATTAATGGCATGGCATTAGGTGGTGGCTTTGAAATGTGCTTGGTGTGCGATTACCGTGTGATGTCTGAAAGCGCACAGGTCGGCTTACCAGAAATCAAACTGGGAATTTTCCCGGGCTTTGGTGGTACCGTGCGTTTGAGCCGTTTGATCGGTATTGACAATGCAGTCGAATGGATTGCAATGGCCGCACCGAAAAAACCGGCTGCTGCTTTAAAAGATGGTGCCGTCGATGCCGTGGTCGCTGCCGACAAATTACAAGATGCTGCAATTGATCTGGTGAAACAAGCTCTCGCTGGACGTCTGGACTGGAAAGCCAAGCGTCAGGAAAAAATCGATCCAGTTAAACTGGCACCGCTTGAACAAATGATGGCGTTTAATACTGCGAAAGGTGCCGTTTTGGCCAAAGCCAATCCAGCGCAATACCCTGCACCTAAACTCATGATTGATTCATTGCAGGCCGGTGCAAGCCTCAGCCGTGATGATGCGCTGAAGGTTGAAGCAGAAGGCTTTGCCAAAGCTGCGGTCACTGCGCAAGCTGAAGCACTGATTGGTTTGTTCCTCAACGACCAAATCATCAAGAAAGTATCGAAAAAACACGAAAAAGGCGCGCACCCTGTTAATCAAGCTGCTGTATTGGGCGCCGGGATTATGGGCGGCGGGATTGCCTATCAAGCTGCAAGCAAAGGCACGCCAATTATCATGAAAGATATTGGGAACCCTCAGCTCGCGCTTGGGATGTCAGAAGCCAACAACCTGTTAACCAAACAAGTTGAACGCAAAAAAATGAAGCCGGCTCAAATGGGCGAAACACTGGCGCGAATTCGTCCAAGCTTGAGCTACGACGAGTTTAAAGACGTCGATATCGTGATTGAAGCGGTGACCGAAAATCCAAAAATCAAGGAAGCGGTACTGGCCGACACCGAAGCCAAAGTCCGTGATAACACCATTCTTGCCTCAAATACCTCGACCATTTCGATTACACGTTTGGCCAAAGCGTTAAAGCGTCCGGAAAATTTTGTCGGTATGCACTTTTTCAATCCGGTGCACATGATGCCACTGGTCGAAGTCATTCGGGGTGAACAGACCTCCGATGAAGCGATTGCAACGACCGTTGTTCTGGCACAAAAAATGGGCAAAACCCCAATTGTGGTGAATGACTGTCCGGGCTTCTTGGTCAACCGTGTGTTGTTCCCGTACTTTGGTGCATTTGATTTGTTACTCAAAGACGGTGCAGATTTCCAGCAAATCGACAAAGTTATGGAAAAATTTGGCTGGCCAATGGGCCCTGCTTACCTGATGGATGTGGTGGGGATCGATACGGGTGTGCACGGCGCCGAAGTAATGGCAGAAGGCTTCCCTGATCGTATGAAACCAGACTTTAAAGGTTCAATCCAGACCATGTACGAAGCCAAACGTCTGGGCCAGAAGAATGATGTCGGGTTTTATAAGTATGAACTCGACAAAAAAGGCAAGAAAGCCAAAACGGTTGACCCAAGCGCCTATGAAGTGATTGCATCGGTTGTGACAGGTGAAAAACACGAGTTTGACCCGCAAGAAATCATTGACCGCATGATGCTGGCACTGTGTAACGAAACGGTTCGTTGCCTCGAAGACAATATCGTCGCCACTCCTGCTGAAGCGGATATGGCCATGATTATGGGCATTGGCTTCCCGCCGTTCCGTGGTGGCCCATGCCGCTATATCGATCAGACTGGCGTGCCAGAATACGTTGCGCTTTGCAACAAATATGCACATCTCGGCAAAGCGTACGAAGCACCGCAAATGCTGCGCGATATGGCTGAAAACAACAAGAAATTTTACGGTTAAGGGAGCAACGTGAATGACTACTTTAAATCCACGTGACGTTGTGATTGTTGATGGTGTTCGTTCTGCCATGGGCAAATCTAAAAACGGGATGTTCCGAAATGTACGTGCCGACAGCCTATCTGCAGAATTGGTACGTGCGCTGGTTGCACGTAACCAATTTGATGTCAATGAAGTAGAAGACTTGATCTGGGGCTGTGTGAACCAGACACTCGAACAAGGGATGAACATTGCCCGTAATATTGGTCTATTGGCCGATTTACCTAAAACGGTTGCAGGGCAAACCGTCAACCGTTTGTGCGGTTCATCGATGCAGGCAATTCATACTGCGGCGGCGCAAATTGCCACCAACCAAGGTGATATCTTTATCATTGGGGGTGTCGAGCACATGGGCCACGTCGGCATGATGCATGGTATCGATCTTAACCCAGAAGCCTCGAAGCACTATGCCAAAGCATCCAACATGATGGGCTTAACTGCGGAAATGCTCGGACGCATGAACGGTATTACCCGTGAAGAGCAAGATGCGTTTGGTGTAGAGTCACATCGCCGTGCTTGGGCTGCGACGCAAGAAGGTCGTTTTAAACATGAAATTGTGGGTGTTGAAGGTCACGATGCCAATGGCTTTAAAATCCTTTGCGACATCGATGAAGTGATTCGTCCAGATGCCAACTTAGAGGCATTTAAGGCGTTGCGTCCTGTATTCGATCCGAAAGGCGGCACCGTAACAGCAGCCACATCATCTGCATTGTCTGATGGTGCCTCTGCGATGCTCTTGATGTCGGCAGAACGTGCGCAAGCCCTCGGCTTAAAACCGCGTGCCGTGATTCGCTCAATGGCGGTTGCTGGCTGTGACGCAGCAATCATGGGTTATGGCCCTGTGCCAGCCACTCAAAAAGCACTCAAACGTGCGGGCTTGAGCATGGCAGATATTCAGACCATCGAATTGAACGAAGCTTTTGCTGCTCAAGGTCTATCGGTCATGAAAGGTTTGGGTGTGTATGAAAAGCAAGACATCATCAACTTAAACGGTGGTGCGATTGCACTGGGCCATCCTTTAGGCTGCTCGGGTGCGCGTATTACCACTACCCTACTGAATGTGATGGAACAACAAGACACGCAAATTGGTCTTGCCACCATGTGTATCGGTTTGGGCCAAGGCATCGCGACCATTATCGAACGCGTTTAATATGCCTTTCAAATAAAAGAAAATCCCCGCACACTGCGGGGATTTTTATGCCCGTAGCATATGATGTAAGCGTTTGACCAATGCTGGAAACGTGGTGTAACCATCTTCTGCCAGAAAATGTCCCGCGTGTGCAATTTGTTCATATGGTATATTCAGCTCCAGCGCCAAGCGAATACTCCACTCTGGAGGGACATAAGCATCATGATCCGACAAATACATATAGGCGCCAGCCCTGAGTTGAAGAGTTTGCGGAATCTGTTGACTCTGCGCAATATAATCATCTAGTTCTGGTAATGCGGGTAAAGCTTCTCGAAAGCCAGAAACCAGCAACATTCCTCCCAAATACTGTATTTGGTGCCGATGAAAAAAATGCAACAGACTGATAACTCCCAAACTATGCGCGACAAAGAATGTAGTGTCATCAATTTTGGGGATGTGATGGTCAAGCATGCCTTGCCATGCCTTTACATCTGGATAAGCTGCATCTGGAAAGTGAATTAAGGTGACTTGTGTCTGATCACCATTTAACTGATTTTTAATATCTTGAAACCAATGATCCTCTGGTGAGGCAGAGTAACCATGAAGTACATATACATGTTGCATGAGCTGCTCCTTAACTCAATCAAGTTGCATCTTTTAACTGCTGATCAAGCGCAGCCATATTGCGCTTTTTAATACTTTCAATTTTGGCATTGAGACGTAATACATCCTGATATAACCGATTAAATGCCTTCACCTGCGTGGTGTCTCGAAACAGAATTTTTTTGCCGTTTCGTTCCCATGCATGGGTTTTTAAAATGGCAAACATGGCATCGGCTTTATCTAGAATCTGCATTTCCAGCAAGAAAATGGCATGATCCTGATCGACTTTCTGGTTACTGCCCAGTTTCTTTTCTAGCAAAATCCGTATATCTGGCTCTACCGACAAGGTTTTGGCCTCGGCCAGAAAGGCTTGATGAATCTGTTCATATTGATTTTGATACAGCACGGATGCCTGCCGCACATCATTGAGCATCTTTTGTGTTTGCGCATACTGCTGTTTCTGATCTTGCTCAAGCCGTGTCACATCTAAAAAGGTATCCCACTGGGCTGCCTTGAGGGCACGTAAATAAGCATTACGTGCATTGATGTTTTGTACCCAGTAATTCAGTAAAAACTCGGAAATCTTTTTATAATTTCCCGCCAATCGGCGATCATGAATATCCAGTTGTACAGGTTTAGACCAGTCTTGTGCCTGATCATAAAGCAGCGCCATTTTTTCAGACATGACCTGATCAAACATCTGACTGGTGTCTTTGAGCTGTTGCTGTTGAATATAGTGATAAGAAAAAAAACCAAGGGACAGGATCACAATCAGGATTGCGATGATGATCTGAAAACGGCGCATACTCCTCTCCTTCATCTTGTTGTTGTTAATTGCTCGCTGTTGTTATTGATACGTGATCATTTCATAAAATGGGTGTATTGCATACGACGCAACAGGCAATTACATCTTTATGCCTTTATCTCTGATTATTTCATGCTTATGATGGAGAATCTGTGATTTTTTGAGATGTTACTATGCGCGTAGATATTTGGTCCGATGTGGTCTGCCCATTTTGTTATATTGGTAAAAAACGCCTTGAGCATGTGGCTGCCGAAGCTGGAGTGGAACTGGACATTCACTGGCATAGTTTTGAGCTTGATCCAGATGCACCGGCACATCATGACACCTCAAATACCGAACGCTTGGCCAAAAAATACGGTCGAAGTGTCGAGGAGATGCAACAGATGCAGCAAAACATTGCGCAAATGGCAGCCGAGGAAGGGATTGATTTTCAATGGCAAAAAGCCAACTCTGGTAACAGCTTCGATGCGCATCGCATCATTCACCTTGCGCAAAGCAAAGGCTTGGGCAATCAGGCCAAGGAAGCCTTTTTTCACGCTTACATGACCGAAGGTTTAGCGATTGGCGAACGCGAAGTGGTTGAAGAGATTGCATCACGGATTGGCTTAGATCATGCCGAGGTCGAATACGTACTGCAAAGTGACGAGTTGGCTGACTTTGTTCGTCACGATGAGAAAATCGCGCATGAGCAACTGAATATTTCAGGTGTCCCTTTTTTTGTGTTCGATCAAAAATTTGCACTTTCAGGTGCACAGCCGCGTGAAGTTTTTCTGCAAGTTCTCAATCAGAGCTTGGCACAAACTGAACAGCAATCGCCAACAGATGCCAATACCTGCTCAGATGAAAAATGCGATACAAATCACTAATAAAGTTTGTGGTGTAGCACATTTCACGATTATTGAACAATTATTAAGCAAAACTGCAATGCAGCGTTGCAAAAATATGACTATACATGGCAGAACTTTCTTTTTAAGATACAACTCTTGAATTTATTGTATTCATGCGCTGTAGTTTCTTATTTTGCTCTCGATCATTGAGAACTTTTTCTTAAAAAAGCCTTCTAGGGATTAGAAGGCTTTTTTATTGCATTTTTATTACATAGCTTAACGTGAATTACCAAGAGATCTGCTGTTGTAATCAAACATTGTCATTTTTAACTGAAGCCCTTGCGAACTTAACACGTTCACCACACGCACACCCTGCTTTTGTGTTTAGATGAATGTTTAAGCAATATGATTCGTTCGCTTTGGCGCGATATCGAATCAAATCTGTATTTTAAACAAGAGGGATAAACAATGACGACATTAGAGAATCAAGACACAGCACGCCCACTTAATTCTGTTGAACCATCTGATCAACCGGAGCAACCTGTAGCGAAGAAAAAATCTCGCTTTTCTCCAACGGTTAAAGGTGCTGTGATTGGTGCTGTTGCAGGCAGTGTCCTGCCAGTATTTGGTACATTTAGCGGTGCCCTGATTGGGGGAGTTGCAGGTAAACTCTATTCTCGACGCTGTGCTAAAACAGCTTAATCATAATCAATGATTGTGCTCAATCATCATATTTATTTTATGATCAATATGCCCTTCAAATGAGGGGCATTTTTCTATGTGTATCAAGCAACCTTTTGATTAAAGCCTGAATCATGCTTGAGTTAAAGAGGCTTATGTTATTAAATTTATTTTATTTTGTTGATGGTCTTGATTTTACATGCCAAATCAACAACAGTGACCAGTATAAGTTTGATAATAACGATTTGATACATGATGAAAACACAACAAAAAGCATGGATTTTCGGGGCGGTTTCAACGTGTTTGATTGGTGCCGGCCTTCCATCTGCTTGGGCCGAAAGTACCGTAACCAGCACAGCCAGCGCTGACTTGGTTTTACCGAGTAATCCAGACATTCCTCCCACCTCAGTGGCCTATCCAGTCGAACTTCGGCAATTAAATCTAAGTAATGAAAAGAATCTTCTGGATTATATTCCGGCATGGGTAGATGCCATGCCGACCATGCTGCCGAAGGAATCCGATCAGGTCATGGTGCCGTCAGTGAACGAAACCGAAAACAAAACCTGGGTGGATCGTAAGCAAAAACAAATTCGCGATTGGGCTGATCATACTTCAGTTAAAATTGATGACTGGTTTGGTGATATCGACCCCAATAAACCCGCTAATGCCACGCTACGTGTGATGCTGGATAATTACTGGGATAAATATAACGGTTTTGAAGTCAAACCACGTATTCGAGGTAAAATTAAGCTTCCCACTTTAGAACGTCGCTTTAGTGTGGTGTTTGGGGATGAGTCGCTCGATAACGAGTTTGAAAATAACATCGCCAATACCAACATTGAACCCAATGCCGATAACAAGCGTCTCGATACCCGCCAGACCAGAGACAACAACAGTTCCATTGCTCTGCGCTGGTCAGATTTTGCGAAAAAGCTTCCCTTTGAAACCGATGCCGATTTAGGGATTCGCTCAGGCGATGACATTTATGTCAGACTTAAGGCCAAACGCGCGTGGGTATTACGTAATGATTTTTCATTTTATGCCGAACAAATCTATCGCTACGGTATCGACAGCAAAAACTATTTCCGAACCAACTTAGAACTCACCCATGCTCGCCCAAACGAAGCTTTTTTGTCGAATCAATTTAGCCTAACACATGCCGATGAACAAGAAGATGACTGGTGGTGGGACAACCGCCTGTTTCGTCAGCATCAGTTTTTTGCCAATCAGCGCTTTAACTATGGCATTTATATGGGCGGCTATTACAACGACAACGATTTACGCCTCAATAGCTGGGGGCCGTTTATGTCATGGCGTCAACCCATGTGGCGGGAGTGGTTTTATGTGCAAGGTGATCTCAATTATCTCAATGATCATCGTGAAGATCGTAGTCATTATCTGAGTACCTTTGTACGTTTGGAAGCTATTTTTTAAGTCGATGTACTGGCTGCCAAATACGGTTTAATTTGGCAGTGATATAACTGAGCAATGGTCTGAGCTTAAAGCATTTATTAAGCTTGATTGCCTATAGTGTGCCGTTCATGATTTATGTTTTTTTAAACGATGACTCAACGGCATGTGATCTCTTTAAGTTTTATCACAATGGGCATGCTCAGCATTTACTACGGCATGCAATTGCTGAGTAATGGTTCGTCTTTAAAGTATCTTTTGGTCAGGTCTTCTGATCAGCACTGCGAAACCGAAAGTAACGCATCAGTGTCTGAGGTTGCATCGTCTCTTGAAGATCCTCAAGTTTTAAATCAACGTTTACTTGAAGTCTTTGGACAAGATTCATTGTGGCAACGCACGCAGCAGCATTATGCGCCGCCCGTCAAACGCTTTGGCAAAACCAAAAAGAACTCAAAAACATATCGGGCCGAGTCGACCGCACCCAACCCTTTTTCAGCCAGTTGGTCGACACTTTCAAGCCTATTGCCTTTTTCCAATGATCTCGATTTGGGTGCAAATTCAAGTTCAGATGTATATGTCCAGTTTCTGGCTAAAAAGAAATGGGTATTGATGCATCATTTAGATTTAGATACCGAGCAAGTATTCCGCTACGGTTCGAGCAGTAAAAATTACAGTGAAACCAATCTGAATCTCAAACAAAAATTGAGCGACAGCACGCTATTTGCCAGCCAGTTTAATGTGACCAAAACACAGGATGAAGATTTTACATGGCGTAATACCACCTTTCATCAGCTCAGTTTAAGCGGTAAAGATAAAGTGACCTATGGTGTATTAACCTCAGGAATTTATGAAAAACAGAAGAAAGATGTACTTCTGAGCCAATGGGGCCCTTATTTGTCTTGGCGACGCCCGTTATGGCGTAACTGGTTATTTATGCAAAATGATCTGAACTATACCGATGATCTGACCGATCAAAATGGCTATCACTTTAGTTATCAAATGAGTTTTGAGGCCAATTTTTAGTATAGATGAGAATTGTGGATAAGTTTGACGTTATCCACAATTTTAAAAAGCCCCGATACGAAATCGGGGCTTTACTGTTAGCTTAGCAGCAAACTGTTGATACGTTTTACATAAGCGGCTGGATCTTCCGGTAAACCACCTTCAGCAATCACGGCTTGATCAAAGATGACATTGGCCAGATCATCGAACTGCGCTGCATGTTCGAGCTTTTGTACCAATGGATGCGCTGGATTGATTTCTAAAATTGGCTTGCTTTCAGGTACAGGCTGCCCTGCTTGTTTCAGCATACGAACCAACTGAGGTGAAAGTTCACCGTCACTGGTCACCAAGCAAGCAGGCGAATCGACCAGACGTGTAGTCACGCGCACTTCTTTGGTTTTTGCCTTAAGTGAATCCGATAATTTATCGACCACTGGCTTGAATTGTTCGGCAGCTTCTTCAAGTGCTTTTTTCTCTTCGGCATCTTGCAGATCGCCCAGATCAACCGCACCTTTCGACACGTTTTGCAGTGCCACACCGTCAAACTCATGCACAAAGTTCATTGCCCATTCATCCACACGCTCCGACATTAACAAGACTTCAATGCCTTTTTTCTTAAACAACTCAAGCTGTGGAGAATGTTTGGCTGCATTTAAACTCTCTGCCGTAACATAGTAGATGGCTTTTTGGCCCTCTTTCATACGCGCTTTATAGTCGGCAAACGAGGTGCTGATCTCATCGTTAGTCGAAGTTGCATAACGCAAAAGCTTTAAAATACGTTCACGGTTGCTAAAGTCTTCACCCAAGCCTTCTTTGAGTACAGAACCGAATTCGGCATAAAAGGTCTTGAATTTTTCCTGATCTTTCTCATCTTCAGACTTCGCCAAACCATCCAACACATTCAAAATACGGCGCGTGTTGCCTTCACGGATGGTTTTGACATCACGACTTTCTTGTAACAGCTCACGGCTCACGTTCAGTGGTAAATCGGCACTGTCGATCACACCTTTAACGAAACGTAAGTAGTTTGGAATCAGGTTATCCGCATCGTCCATAATAAAGACGCGCTTCACATACAGCTTAATGCCTGCTTTGGCTTCACGGGTAAAAATATCTTGTGAGGCTTTGGCCGGAATATACAGCAACTGAGTGTACTCGGTATTGCCTTCTACGCGGTTATGTGTCCATGCAAGCGGTGCTTCAAAATCATGCGTTGCATTTTTATAAAACTCGATGTACTGCTCGTCAGTGATCTCGCTTTTACTGCGTGTCCATAATGCGCTCGCCGAGTTAATGGCTTCCCATTCGTCAGTCTTCACATACTGACCCGGTTTCGCTTCTTCTCCCTCAGCAGCTTCTTCTTGTTGCCATACTTCTTTTTGCATCTCGATTGGCAAGCTGATGTGGTCAGAGTATTTATTAATAATCTGCTTAACTTTCCAAGATTCTAAATAGTCCAGTGCATCATCACGCAAATGCAAAATGATGTCGGTTCCACGTGAATCCTTGGTGATTTGCTGTACTTCAAATTCACCCGTTCCGCCGCTAATCCAGCGCACACCGTCTTGTGCATCCGATCCGGCACGACGCGACTCTACCGTAATTTTGTCGGCTACAATAAAGCCTGAGTAAAAGCCAACACCAAACTGACCAATCAATTGTGCATCAGATTTTTGATCGCCGGTTAGCTTAGACATAAAGTCTTTGGTTCCCGATTTAGCAATCGTACCCAAGTTGTCAATCGCTTCTTGCTGGCTCAAGCCAATGCCGTTGTCACTGATGGTTAAGGTGCGGTTGTCTTTATCCAGACGCACGCGCACACGCAGTGCCGAATCGTTTTCATAATATTCCGGATGATTGATGCCTTCAAAACGCAGTTTGTCGCAAGCATCGGACGCGTTGGAAATCAACTCACGTAAGAAAATTTCAGGATTCGAATACAGTGAGTGGGTCACCAGATGCAGTAACTGTGCAACTTCGGCTTGAAAGCTATAATTTTGTGATGTGCTCGTTTGCTCACTCATAGGACACTCCTTAATAGATCACAACATGTTGTTATGTAATGTGCTATGTATTGGAGTGCCTAGATGAATTTTCAATGGTAATCCTAAAGATTTTTTGATCAATTAGAATGGCCCATGACTCAAAACACGATTTTGAATGATGTCATCGAGGTGTTGCTGACGCGATGCATAGCTTCGACTTAAACAGCCCGTGTTTGAACCGCAAGTATTGCGCTGTTTGAGCCATTGATACTGCATGCCTTTTTCGGCATCACGCCCTCCCATAGGCAATGCATGCAATACAATTGCGTAGGTGGTGGCCATTTTTACATCGGCATCATTGAGTGAGCGAGTCTGGCAAATGGTTTTCTCCGAGCGAAGCTGGGCTTTTTCACAGGGAAAACTTGCAGCAGAAGCCGCACCCGCAAACATCAAACCACACCACGTGAACATGATAAAAGCTGAACGACGCATATTTTAATTCTCATTTTAAGGCTTTATATACTTAGCTTAAAAAATTCAAATGTGGTATTGGGTAAAGTTTCAACACAAAATGTGACACTGTGTATCTCACTATAAAAAAATAAAAAGGTCTTATGCTCTCCAATAAGACCTTTAATTGCCGTTATCTCTCTTGTTATTTTTATGATGGTTTTTATTATTTTGCGCTATGGTTGATACTTAAATTAAAACTTATAGCTGTAACCTACGCTATATACCCACGGATTAACTTCAAGTGTTCCAATTTTTTCACCATTCCATTTCAAATCAGAACCAATATCAGCGTAACGCACATCGGCAAAAACACCCCAATGTTTTGCATCGGCCGGCTGAAAATTAAACCCGACTTGACCGGTAAACCCATAGGCGTGTTGTGCCTTTAATGAAGTTCCTGCAAGTGAACCTTTGGTCTGTTCATCCCATGCCAATAGTGCGGTTGCACCTACGCCGACATATGGCGTAAATCCAGTAGAATTTTTAAAGTGATATTTCACCGTGAGTGTAGGTGGCAACTGTTTAAAGCTCGCAATCGTTTCAGGCGCTCCACCCGCGACACGTGCCAATACATTATGTTTAAAGGGCGTCGCCAATAAAAGCTCAGATGAAATATTGCGATTGGCAAAAAAATATTCGATTGATGGTGTAAAACTGAATGCATGATCGGCTTTCGCTTCAGTGACAGCCCCATCGGCCATCGTATTATGATCATTTGAAGGTGCCAAAACACTTGCACCCACTTTAACTTGCCATTCGCCAGCAAATACTGACGCTGAAATACCTAGCAAAGATAAAACAAAAACTCTAAAAAACATGATTATCCCCTATCTCTTTTATAATAATAAACATTGATTTTATTTAAATGCAATATAGAGAATTAATATATTTTAATATTATTTTTAAACCAATGATTAATAATAAAATTATTTTAATTCATACAAAAATACTTGGTTTTATTTTTAATTCTTATTATTTTAATCAGGATTTAATTCCGATTAATTTAATCTGATTTTTTTATTTATTCCAACCTTTTTAATCAGGTTTTATTTGTTGTTAAATTAAACTTCGCATGAACATAAATCAGGAAGTACTGATTTATATTCACGCGTTAATAAATAAATTAAAGTACCATGGCTGCAATCCAGCCAAAAATCAGTAAAGGAATATTAAAGTGAATAAATGTTGGAATCACAGTGTCCCAAATATGGTCATGCTGACCGTCGACCCCCAGTCCTGCCGTTGGGCCCAAGGTTGAGTCAGATGCAGGTGATCCCGCATCACCCAATGCCGCAGCAGTTCCTATCAGAGCAATGGTCGCAAGTGGTGAAAAACCAAACTGTACACAGAGGGGTACATAAATCACAGCCAGTACAGGTACACTTGAGAACGATGAACCAATCCCAATCGTGACAAACAGACCGATAAACAGCATGAGAAATGCAGCCAAAGCATGATTATCACCAATCAGATGCACTACGCCATTGACCAACTGGTTGATATCACCGGTATGGGTCATCACCGAAGCAAAGCCGGCAGCCGAGATCATGATAAAGCCAACCAATGCCATCATCCGCATCCCTTGTACAAACACATCATCGGCATCTTGCCATTTGAATATGCCCGCGGTAGACAACACGGCAAAACCGACCAATCCGCCTAAAATCATCGATCCCGAATACAGCTGCGCAACCAAGGTCAGCGCGATGGCTAAAATCGCCATGAATAGGGTTTTCTTGGAAATATACGGCACGTGCTGTGCTTCTTGCTTGAGTTCTTCTGCATCTTCGGCAAGAGAATGCGTGACATGCGCTTCGGCACGAAGTGGTTTATCTAGGTCAATTGTGGTCACGCGGGCGACGGCACGATCTTGATAATGGCGTGGCTTACGGTAGCTGATAAATACTGCCACCAGTGTTCCCAGAACCATGCCCATAACCGGAATGGCCATTCCCATCGGCATCATCCAGCGTTCGACATGCAAGCCGTACTGTGCGCCAATTTTATTAATGTTCCCCATCAGGATCTGTTCAAGAAAGATGGCACCAAAACCCACAGGCAAGAAAATATAGGTTCCGACCAAGCCCAGTGTGAGTACGCATGCCGCAGCACGACGATCCAGCTTTAGATGGTTCATGACCTGCAATAAAGGCGGCACCAGCACCGGAATAAAGGCAATATGGACCGGAATCAGGTTTTGTGAAAAAATCGCGGCAATCAGTAAAATACTCAGCAATAAATACTTAACTTTTTTCTCGCGCTTTTTGCTGGCTTCCATCCCCAGTAAACCGATCAGTTTATGCGCCAGCAAATCTGGTAATCCAGATTTGGACAATGCCAAGGCAAATGCACCCAAAACCGCATAGGCAAGCGCCACTTCGGCACCATCGCCTAGTCCAGCATTAAAAGCCTGAACCGTATCGGATAAGCTTAAGCCTGCGACCAATCCCCCCACAACAGCAGAAATCACCAACGTTAAAACAACAGAGACTCGTGCCAGTGACAAGATAAACATCACGGCAATCGCAATAACAACAGCATTCATGAATCAAGGTCAGGTAAAATAAAAGGCGATATTTTAGCAGATTCATGCCATGCATGGGCTGTGACTGTCGTTTATCTTGTCGGAATACTCATGGGCTTTCACAGGGTGTTTTCATCATGATGCTGCTGGGCAAAGCGTGCAATATGGCCGGCGACTAATTTTGGCTGGCTCAACACGGCCCAATGATTGCCGTTAATTTCCTGATACTCAAACTGATCAACCCAGTTTGGCATTTCGTTTAAAATATATTCAGGGCTGACAAATGCATCGTGCTTAAGTACCAAGGCCTGTACAGGACACTGCGCAAAACGCTTGCGCGGATGACGCATTGCAGGAATAAAATTGGCACGGTATAAATTAATGCCATATTTGCCATCACGTGCAATATTCGGATTGAGTGGTAAATCTTGCTTGCGTTCTAACCTACTCAGCACTTTCCCCCATTTCTGTGGGGTAAAGAAATGCCACACCGACGGTGCCAGAAATGGCAGATGAAACGCCGCGATATACCATGATTTTGATAGCTTTTTTAATACACTTAACGGCTGGCTTTTCAGTTCACTGCCCAGCAAGTGTGCTGCATGATCCAGACACGGCCCCGAAATGGTGGTATACGATAAAATCCGATCTTTAAATCTTGGATCTGTCACCGATTCCCACGATTGCAATGACCCCCAGTCATGGGCAGCCAAATGAAAAGGTCGCCCTTCTAAAACCTGATCTACTACCGCCTCCAGATCTAGAGACAATTGCGCCATACGATAATCCCGGATTTTTTTGGGAACACTCGACTGTCCGGCGCCTCGCACGTCATAGGTCACAATATAAAAGTGCTGAATCAGTTCTTGTATAATCGGCTCCCACACTTCCTGATTATCAGGATAGCCGTGTACCAGTACCAACGCTGGTAATTCTGGATGCCCCCATGCTTTACAGCATAAGGTCTGTTGATCCGTGGTGCGTACAGTCGAAATCTGAGGATGCATTGCGATGTCCTTGTTGTTTTAATTGACCATGTTTTTAGTCGGATTGGGCATTGCCATCAATGCCAGATTAGTGATAGTTATTTAGTATGAATAATCATCATATAAAAACAATTGACCATTATGAATATTTTAAGACATCTTCAGACCATACCCATGGTGTCCAAGTTTATGATCAATCGCTACTCTCCCTACCGGGGTGCCGGCATTGAGATTGATCAAATCGACCTGAATAACTACTTTATCCGCGTCAAAATGCCCCTGACGCGTAAAAACCAAAATATTGTCGGTACACATTTTGGAGGAAGTTTATATTCAATGGTTGACCCTTTTTACATGCTGATTCTGATGCATCATCTGGGGTCTAAATATATTGTCTGGGATAAATCTGCCACGATTCACTTTCTGGCCCCGGGACGCAGTACGGTGTATGCTGATATCCGGCTGGATGCCAACGAAATTGATCATGTTAAAGGATTGGCCGAGAATTATGCGCCCGTCATTCGTAATTATGTGGTGAATATATTTGATGAGTCTGGTATTCGTATTGCAGAAGTGCATAAAACGCTATACATCCGCCGCAAAAAGCCTAAATCATCACGGCAATAAAAAAGACGACCCGAGTCGTCTCTTTTGATAAGGCAGATTTAGCGTCGCTCTTGAATCGCAGCGCCTGCACCACCACCGATTGCGCCACCAATGGCAGCACCACCATCACCACCAAAAATGGCTTTACCGACCACCGAACCAATACCGGCACCGACTGCACTGCTGGTGGTGGTATTTCGGCTACCACCTTTGGCATTTGATCCTACACCGGCACCAGCAGCTGCACCGACACCTGCACCTAAACCACCGCCAACATGGTTACCCACACCACCACCAACGGCACCGCCCAGTGCGGCTGCACCAATACGTTGATCAGATGGGCTCATATTTTGGCAGCCTGCAAGAAGTGCGGTTGAAACGATTGCTGTAGCCATTAAACTTATTGTCTTTTTCATGAAAAGATCCTCCTTTCTTTTCACTCAGCATAAGCATTTTTTGTGAATTGATACTTGTCAAAATGTTAATTCCTACAAAAAAATGCAGGAGTTTTGTAACTGCTTACACATTCAATTCATCGATATAAAAAAAGGCACCCGAAGGTGCCTTTTTTGCAATCTACTTAGATTAGAACTGTTCTTGGTTCAATGCTTGACTGAACGCTTGGTCAACGTCACTAAAGTCGTTGTGCAGTTCAAATTCTGCCGCTTCCGCTTCCTGACGACGACGCTCAAGGTGATACGCCAAACCTGTACCGGCTGGAATCAGACGACCCACCACAACGTTCTCTTTGAGACCGCGTAGATCATCTTCTTTACCTGTTACAGCGGCTTCGGTTAACACGCGCGTCGTTTCTTGGAACGATGCTGCCGAGATAAATGAGTCAGTCGAAAGCGATGCTTTGGTAATACCCATTAATTGACGCTCAAATTTCGCAGGGAATTTATTTTGCGCCAAGACAGCTTGGTTCTCTTGAACAACACGGATGTAATCCACTTGTTCGCCTTTGATGAAGCTGGTATCGCCACCATCGGTGATGTCTACTTTACGCAACATTTGACGTACGATGACTTCAATGTGCTTATCGTTGATTTTTACACCTTGGAGACGGTAAACGTCTTGAACTTCGTTCACGATGTAGTTGGTCAACGCCACTTCGCCTTTCAAACGTAAGATGTCATGCGGGTTTTGTGGACCATCAGAAATGGTTTCACCACGGTTGACATGCTCACCTTCGAACACGTTGATTTGACGCCATTTTGGAATCAATTCTTCGTAGATCTCAGAACCATCATCAGGTGTAATCACCAAACGGTTCTTACCTTTGGTTTCTTTACCAAAGCTCACGATACCAGACACTTCGGCCAAGATCGCGTGCTCTTTTGGTTTACGTGCTTCGAACAAGTCCGCAACGCGTGGAAGACCACCGGTAATATCACGTGTACGTGAAGATTCTTGTGGTACACGACCAATAACGTCACCTACACCAATTGTTTCACCGTCACGAACGGTCACAATGGTATTTTGTGGCAAGAAGTAGAACTGTTCGCCACCATCGGTTGTGTCGAGTACAATCGCAGGACGCAAGTCTTTACCTGACGCAGGACGTGCAGTCACTGGCAAGATTTCAACTGTTGTCATACCGGTTGCATCATCAGTTTTCGATGTTGCAGTCACACCATCCGCAATTTGGCTGAAACGTGCTTTACCCGCAACTTCAGTCACAAGTGGATGCGTATGCGGATCCCAAGTCGCCACAATACCGCCTGCTTCTACCGCTTCACCATCTTTAAGCAAGATGCTTGCACCGTATGGCAGTTTATAGCGCTCGCGCTCACGACCCAACTCATCGGCAATACCGATTTCACCTGAACGTGAAACAGACACCAAGTGACCTTTCGCGTGCTGTACCGTTTTCACATTGTGGAAACGAACTGTACCTTTGTTACGTACCTGAACACTGTTTGCTGCAGAAGTTCGGCTTGCCGCACCACCTACGTGGAACGTACGCATGGTTAACTGTGTACCCGGCTCACCAATCGATTGCGCTGCCATAACACCCACAGACTCACCAGGATTAACCTGATGACCACGTGCAAGGTCACGACCATAACATTTTGCACACACACCAAATGATGATTCACATGCAATTACTGAACGCACTTTCACTTCATCGACACCCGCTTCTTCAAGCTGAGCTGCGATTTTCTCGTCGATCAATGTACCGCGTGGCAACACCACTTCGTCATCAGATGCACGACGTACGTCTTCCGCCGTTACACGACCCAATACGCGGTCACGTAATGGCTCGATCACGTCACCACCTTGAATGAATGGTGTCATCACCAAACCACCCATGGTGCCACAATCCGGCTCGGTAATTACCAAGTCCTGCGCAACGTCAACCAAACGACGTGTCAAGTAACCTGAGTTTGCAGTTTTCAATGCAGTATCGGCCAAACCTTTACGCGCACCGTGCGTTGAAATAAAGTACTGAAGTACCGTCAAACCTTCACGGAAGTTTGCTTTAATCGGGGTTTCAATGATCGAGCCATCTGGCTTCGCCATCAAACCACGCATACCCGCCAACTGACGAATCTGCGCCGCACTACCACGGGCACCCGAGTCAGACATCATATAGATGCTGTTAAACGATTTTTGTTTCTCGTCTTGACCTTGCTTGTTTTTCACGTTGGTGAAAGACAAGTTGTCCATCATCGCTTTTGCAACTTGGTCGTTGGTACGTGCCCAGATATCGACCACTTTGTTGTAACGCTCACCTGCGGTTACGAAACCTTGCTCAAACTGCTCTTCGATTTCACGAACTTCAGTTTCTGCTTTGTCGATAATCGCTTGCTTCTGCGGTGGAATGACCATGTCTTCCATACCAACAGAAACGCCTGAACGTGTTGCTTGGCGGAAGCCAAGATACATCAATTGATCGGCAAAAATAACAGTGTCTTTAAGACCAAGCTTACGGTAGCACGAGTTGATCAGCTTCGAGATGTTCTTTTTGGTCATCTCAAGGTTGATCATTTCAAAGCTTAAACCTTCAGGAACAACTTCCCAAAGCAAGCAGCGACCAGGTGTGGTATCCACAACAATGGTTTGCTTTTCACGTTGACCGTCTTCATTGATCACGGTTTGGTGAACACGAACTTTTACGCGTGCGTGAATAGCGACCTGACCGGTTGCAAGCGCACGGTTCACTTCGTGTGTGTCGGCAAACATCATGCCTTCACCTTTGGCATTTACCGCATCACGCGTGATGTAGTAAAGACCCAAGACCACGTCCTGAGATGGAACGATAATCGGCTCACCGTTGGCTGGTGACAAGATGTTGTTGGTCGACATCATCAAGGCACGTGCTTCAAGCTGTGCTTCAAGTGTCAATGGAACGTGTACCGCCATTTGGTCACCGTCGAAGTCGGCGTTAAACGCAGCACAGACGAGCGGGTGTAAACGGATCGCTTTACCTTCGATCAGGATCGGTTCAAATGCTTGAAGACCCAAACGGTGAAGCGTTGGCGCACGGTTCAACATCACTGGATGCTGACGAATCACGTTGGCAAGAACGTCCCATACTTCTGGAGTTTCGCGCTCAACCATTTTCTTCGCAGCTTTAATGGTTGTGGCCTGACCAGACGCTTGTAGTTTTGCAAAAATAAACGGCTTGAATAGCTCAAGTGCCATTTTCTTTGGAAGACCACATTGATGTAGACGTAAAGTAGGACCTACGGTAATTACCGAACGACCAGAATAGTCAACACGTTTACCCAACAAGTTCTGACGGAAACGACCTTGTTTACCTTTGATCATATCTGCCAAAGATTTCAATGGACGTTTGTTCGAACCAGTAATCGCACGACCGCGACGGCCGTTATCAAGCAATGCATCGACAGATTCTTGCAACATACGTTTTTCGTTACGTACGATGATATCTGGCGCTGCAAGGTCAAGAAGACGCTTCAAACGGTTGTTACGGTTAATGACACGACGATACAAATCGTTCAAGTCAGATGTCGCAAAACGACCACCTTCAAGTGGTACAAGCGGACGTAGGTCTGGTGGAAGTACTGGCAGTACATTCATCACCATCCATTCTGGCTTGTTGTTCGACTCTTTGAAAGCTTCCATCAATTTCAAGCGTTTTGACGCTTTTTTCAACTTCGTTTCAGAAGTTGTTTGTGGAATCTCTTCACGAAGACGTGAAATTTCAGCATCAAGATCGATGTCTTTTAACAAGTCTTGAACCGCTTCAGCACCCATTTTCGCAGAGAATTCATCTCCGTGTTCTTCAAGTGCATTGAAGTATTCTTCATCAGTGAGAAGTTGATACTTTTCAAGCGGTGTCATGCCTGGGTCAGTCACTACGTAAGATTCGAAATACAAAACGCGTTCGATATCACGAAGTGTCATGTCGAGTAGCAAACCGATACGGCTTGGCAACGACTTTAAGAACCAGATGTGTGCAACTGGAGACGCCAGTTCGATGTGACCCATACGTTCACGACGAACTTTTGCAGTCGTGACTTCGACGCCACATTTTTCACAAATGACGCCTTTGTATTTCATACGCTTGTATTTGCCACACAAGCATTCGTAATCTTTTACTGGACCAAAGATTTTGGCACAGAACAAACCATCGCGTTCTGGTTTAAAAGTACGGTAGTTAATGGTTTCAGGCTTTTTTACTTCGCCGTGAGACCATGACTTAATCATTTCTGGTGACGCAAGACCAATACGAATACGGTCAAACTCAATCGGTGTATGACCGTCTGAGTCCGTTTTCTTACGCATGATATCGAGCAAGTCTTTCAATTTATTTCTCCGTATGCCGAGGAGTTTTCACTCACTCGGCTGGGTCACAAATACTGTTTTTCCTGAAAAATCTGAGCGAGCTTAACGCTTAGTCACCATTTTTCAGTTCAATGTTGATACCTAAAGAACGGATCTCTTTGGTCAATACGTTGAAGGATTCAGGCATACCCGGATCCATGTAGTGGTTACCATCTACAATGTTCTTATAGATACGGGTACGACCTTCTACATCATCCGACTTCACTGTAAGCATCTCTTGAAGCGTATAAGCTGCGCCGTATGCTTCTAGTGCCCAGACTTCCATCTCACCGAAACGCTGACCACCGAATTGTGCTTTACCACCAAGCGGCTGCTGAGTGACAAGCGAGTAAGAACCAGTTGAACGCGCATGCATCTTGTCGTCAACCAAGTGGTTCAACTTGAGCATGTACATGTAACCTACAGTAACAGGACGATCGAACTGTTCACCTGTACGTCCGTCAAACAAAATCTGTTGGCCCGTACGTGGCAACTCAGCCAGCTCAAGCAACTCTTTGATTTGGTTTTCTTCAGCACCGTCAAACACTGGCGTGGCTAAAGGAACACCCTTACGCAAGTTACCTGCAAGCACCAAGATTTCTTCATCAGTCAAGCTATCAAGATCTTCTTGCTCGCCACCTACCTTGTTGTAGATTTTGTCTAAGAAAATACGTAGCTCGGCAATCGTACGTTGCTGCTGCAACATCTTATCGATTTGCTCACCCAAGCCTTTTGCTGCAAGGCCCAAGTGTGTCTCAAGAATCTGACCCACGTTCATACGTGATGGTACACCCAGCGGGTTCAATACCACGTCAACAGGTACACCGTTGGCATCGTGTGGCATGTCTTCTACAGGCAGAATGTTAGAAACAACACCCTTGTTCCCGTGACGACCCGCCATCTTATCACCAGGCTGGATACGACGTTTAACTGCAAGATACACTTTCACAACTTTCAATACACCCGTTGTGAGTTCGTCACCGGTTGCAAGTTTGCGTTTTTTCTCTGCAAATTTCTCGTCGATCTCTGCGCTCTTCTCTTTCAAGAACACTTGAATCTGGCTCAGACGCTCTGCGATACCTTCATCGGTTGGTTGGATGTCTAATAGATCAACCAACTCTAAACCTGACAACATATCTTCAGACAGTTTGTCACCACGTTTGGTGGTGCCACCGCCATTCGATTCTTGATTGGTCAACAAGCGTACAACACGCTCACGCGCCGCTTCTTCAAAGATTTTATATTCTTCTTTCAAGTCTTTGCGGTAAGCATCAAGCTGTGCTTTTTCAATCGCAAGTGCACGTTCATCTTTTTCTAAACCATCACGGGTAAAGACTTGAACGTCAATTACGGTACCTTTGGTGCCCGATGGAACGCGTAAAGATGAATCTTTCACGTCTGCGGCTTTTTCACCGAAGATGGCACGAAGCAGTTTTTCTTCAGGGGTTAATTGTGTTTCACCTTTTGGTGTCACTTTACCAACCAAGATGTCGCCCGCAGTCACTTCAGCACCGATGTACACGATACCTGATTCGTCAAGCTTAGACAGTGCTGCTTCACCCACGTTAGGGATATCGGCAGTAATTTCTTCTGCGCCCAACTTGGTATCACGTGCAACACATGACAATTCTTGAATGTGAATCGAAGTCAAACGGTCTTCTTGAAGCACACGCTCAGAAAGCAAGATCGAGTCTTCGTAGTTGTAGCCGTTCCAGGTCATGAACGCAACGCGCATGTTTTGACCCAGCGCCAACTCACCGCCATCCGTTGATGGACCATCGGCCAAGACATCACCACGACCAACTTTATCACCCAAATTCACCAGTACTTTCTGGTTGATACAGGTGTTCTGGTTCGAACGGGTGTACTTGATCAGGTTGTAGATATCTACACCTGCCTCGCCTGCGATCATTTCGTCTTCGTTGACACGGATCACGACACGTGAAGCATCAACAAACTCGATCATCCCGCCACGTTTTGCGATCACACATACGCCCGAATCACGCGCAACGTTTGCTTCCATACCGGTACCCACAAGTGGTTTATCGGCAAGCAAAGTTGGAACCGCCTGACGTTGCATGTTGGAACCCATCAATGCACGGTTGGCGTCATCGTGTTCAAGGAACGGAATCAACGATGCTGCAACAGAAACAACCTGTTGGGCAGAAACGTCCATATGCGTTACTTTTTCTGGTGGCATGCGAACGAATTCACCTTGATGACGAACAGAAACCATCTCTTCCATCAAGTTACCATCAGTGTCAACGGCAGAGTCGGCCTGTGCAATCACGGTGCCTACTTCTTCGATTGCAGACAAGTATTCCACATCGTCTGTAACACGACCTTCTACAACTCGACGGTACGGTGTTTCCAAGAAACCAAAATCGTTGGCTTTTGCATACACAGAAAGCGAGTTGATCAAACCAATGTTTGGACCTTCCGGCGTCTCAATCGGACATACACGACCATAGTGGGTTTGATGTACGTCACGCACTTCAAAGCCTGCACGCTCACGAGTCAAACCACCCGGACCAAGTGCAGAAACACGACGCTTATGCGTAATCTCTGACAGTGGGTTGTTTTGATCCATAAACTGTGACAACTGGCTTGAACCAAAGAATTCTTTGATCGCCGCTGCAACAGGTTTGGCATTGATCAAGTCTTGTGGCGACAAGTTATCTGTTTCTGCTTGTGACAAACGTTCTTTTACTGCACGTTCAACACGTACCAGACCTACACGGAACTGGTTTTCGGTCATTTCACCAACCGAACGTACGCGACGGTTACCCAAGTGGTCGATATCGTCGACTTCACCTTTACCGTTACGAATTTCAACTAATGTACGAAGTACATCGATGATATCGTCATTCGAGAGGATTCCCTCGACTTCACGTGATTTCTGATCTGTACCGACTTCGTATGGACGACCCAAACGACGGTTGAACTTCATACGTCCCACTGGAGACAAGTCATAACGCTCAGAAGAGAAGAACAAGTTATTAAACAGGTTCTCTGCAGCTTCTTTGGTTGGTGGCTCGCCCGGACGCATCACTTTATAAATTTCAACCAAGGCATCTTCACGGCCTACAGTGGTGTCGGCACGTAATGTATCGGCAACAAATGAACCGCGGTCGATGTCGTTGGTAAACAGAATATTAAACTGTTTAACGCCACCTTCTGCCAGTTTCACCATCACTTCATGGCTGAGCAAAGTATTGGCTGCAATCACTTCGCCATCACGTAACGTGATGTCTTCAGCAGTGATACGCTCATACAAGTACTCATCTGGAACAGACAGTTTAGTCAGACCAGAAGCTTCCATTTGACGAACGTGACGTGCGTTGATACGTTTACCTTGCTCTACAATGATTTTGCCGTCATTGTCTGCAATGTCAAACTGCGCCATTTCGCCACGTAAACGCTCAGGCACCAAATCAATCTGGTAACTACCGAAGTCTAGATATACTGGTACTTTTTCGTAGAATAATTCAAGGATTTGAGCGTTGTTATACCCTAGGGCACGCAAGATCACCGATGCCAATAGCTTACGACGACGGTCGATACGTACGTATACTAAATCTTTTGCATCAAACTCGAAGTCTAACCATGAACCACGGTAAGGAATGATACGTGCAGAGTACAAGACTTTACCGCTTGAGTGGGTCTTGCCTTTGTCGTGATCGAAGAACACGCCTGGTGAACGGTGTAACTGAGATACGATGACACGCTCGGTACCGTTGATCACAAACGTACCATTTTCGGTCATGAGTGGAATTTCACCCATGTACACTTCTTGTTCACGTACATCTTTAATTGATTTCGTTTCACGATCTTTAATGATCAAACGAATTTTAACGCGCATTGGTGCCGCATAAGTTGACCCGCGAAGAATACATTCACGCACGTCAAACTCTGGTTTACCAAGACTATACTCAACAAATTCTAAAGCAGCATTGCCAGAATAACTTTCAATTGGGAAAACTGAACGAAATGCCGCTTGGAGACCGATATCTTCGCGACTTTTTGGTGTTTTGCCATCTTGCAAGAACGTTCTATACGAGTCGACTTGAATCGAAAGCAAGTATGGAGCGTCCATGACGCTAGGCAATTTACCAAAATTCTTACGGATCCGTTTCTTTTCGGTATATGAGTATGCCATCTGGAGTCCTCGGAAAGTAAACCAGGCTCGCCTGCAGAACGAGCTTGGATGGAATTACGCAGGCCGATATGGCCACCACTTTTACAAATGCTGCAATTTTTAAGTGGTATCAAAACGCTTAACAATATTTTTAAGATCGAAAAATATTGGTAAGCGTTTGAAATTCTTTTGTTTATTCTTAAAATTAGAATTCGTACATTCGAACAAACAAAAATCGAGCCGATTATTGTAACGCAAAAAGGCTGATGACCCAAGAGCCATCAGCCATTTTATGGAGCCGATTATCAAATAATCGACTCCTTAAGAAATTACTTAAGAGTAACTGTAGCACCAGCTTCTTCAAGTTTCTTCTTAAGCTCTTCGCCTTCTTCTTTAGAAACGCCTTCTTTAAGAACTTGTGGAGCACCTTCAACAAGATCTTTAGCTTCTTTAAGACCAAGGCCAGTTGCTTCACGAACTGCTTTAATAACAGCTACTTTGTTCGCGCCGAAAGAAGTCAATTCAACGTTGAATTCAGTTTGCTCTTCAGCAGCAGCAGCAGCGCCAGGAGCAGCAGCTACAGCTACAGCAGCAGCAGATACGTTAAATTTTTCTTCGAAAGCAGAGATTAATTCAACAAGTTCAAGAACTGTTTTTTCAGCAACTGCGTTTAAGATTTCTTCGTTAGTTAAAGCCATGAGATAAACTCCAAATGGATATTGAATGGTGTGAGAGTAGGATTAAGCCGCTTCTGACTCGTTTTTCTCTTTGAGCGCTGTAATAAGGCGACCCAATTTCGAAATAGGAGCTTGAAGAACAGAGGCAAGCATAGTAAGCGCTTTCTCTTGGTTCGGAAGGTTTGCGATCACGCTAACATCTGCACCTTGATAAAGTTTGCCGTCAAATGCAGCAGCTTTAAGTTCAAATGTTTTGTTCGTTTTTGCAAATTCTTCGAACAAGCGTGCAGCTGCACCCATGTCGTCTTCAGAAGTTGAGAAACCGAGAATGGTTGGGCCAACAAGTTCTTCACTCAAGATATCAAACTGAGTACCTTCGAGTGAGCGTTTTGCCAAAGTGTTACGTACGATACGTGTCGTTACACCAAGCTTACGAGCCTCAACACGAAGTTGAGTTAATTTCTCTACGCTAGAACCTTGATAGTTAGCCACAACAACAGAAAACGCTTTAGAAGCAACTTCGCTTACTTCTGCAACGATCTGTTTTTTGTCTTCGATAAGAAGAGCCATTGTAAAACCTCCTAACGGTGATTTATGCACCCAAACAGGTGCACTCCCAATTCGTAAATCTTTCGATTTACACGCGGAGGAGGAATAAATCACACCACCGCGTCTACTCAGACTGGTCTATTAAGAAGATCGCTTGCAAACAAGCTCACTTCGCCTGAGGTCTTTGACGCTGATAAATTTACATTTATCAATTCAAAGTCCGCCTGATGGGTTGGATATAACCAAAGGCCATATCCAAAATCAGGACTTTAAAATTCTTGACTAAGTTAAGACTTAGTTTGAAACGTTGTTTACGTCAACAACAAGACCTGGGCCCATAGTTGAGCTTAAAGTGATCTTTTTGATGTAAACACCTTTAGAGGTAGCAGGCTTTAACTTTTTCAAGTCTGCAACTAAAGTTTCAACGTTTTGGCGGATTGCTTCAGCAGTAAAACCAACCTGACCAATCGCAGCGTGGATAATACCCGCTTTGTCTACGCGGTAACGCGCCTGACCTGACTTCGCATTTTTAACTGCAGAAGCTACGTCTGGAGTAACCGTACCCACTTTCGGGTTTGGCATTAAGCCACGTGGACCAAGAATCGTACCCAACTTACCTACAACGCGCATTGCATCTGGAGCTGCAATCACAACGTCAAAGTCAAGGTTACCTTGTTGAATGCTTTCAGCAAGGTCATCAAAACCAACGATGTCAGCACCTTCAGCTTTAGCAGCTTCAGCAGCAGCACCTTGAGCAAATACAGCAACACGTACAGTTTTACCAGTACCAGCTGGAAGTGTCGTAGCACCACGAACAACTTGGTCAGATTTACGTGGGTCAACACCAAGGTTTACCGCAACATCCATTGACTCTTTGAACTTAGCAGCTGGTAGGCTGTTAAGAACTTGTACCGCTTCTTCCAAAGTGTAAACTTTGTTTGCTTCAAGAGCAGCAGCAATGGCTTTTTGACGTTTAGTTAACTTTGCCATGTCTTATAGCTCCACTTCCAAGCCCATA